>Ga0307372_10009674_pt1 | contig 13228 bp, 10 predicted proteins | sample OX1MG_FD_202533 | JGI IMG/M metagenome (GOLD analysis project Ga0307372, IMG submission 202533) | Soil microbial communities from Risofladan, Vaasa, Finland - OX-1 | ecosystem: Environmental > Terrestrial > Soil > Coastal area > Acid sulfate soil | place: Finland: Risofladan, Vaasa | collected...
AACTACAGCGTCGTAATTCTCCCAGAACTCGGTCTTGTTCGCGAATCGAACCTCAGGGGGTTATTGGTGCGTGATCCCGCGAAAGACACCAACCTCCTAGGACGATGCCCATACTCTCAACCTTGAGTTGAACGTTATCTCGAGGGTTGGAGACCTCCCCCATCCCTCGATCTGAGGTTGAGGGTGAGGGTGAGGGTGAGGGTGAGACTTCAGCCCGTGGCCGCGGTGGCGCTGCCGGTGTCGGGCGTGGTCCCCGCTAGGTGGTGCGCAGCGCGGGAGGCCAGGGCGACCAAGGTCAGGGTGGGCCCGTAGCCGGCGGAGGTCACGAAGACCGACGAGTCGACCACCACCACGTTGTCGAGGGAGTGCACCCTCCCCCAACGGTCGACCACCGAGGTGTCCGGGTTGTCCCCCATTCGCACGGTCCCCATCACGTGGCGACTCTCGGGGATCGGCGAGGCGCCGATCCCGTGGTACGAGACACCCGGAGACGAGGTGTGGAGCACCCATTCGGCGCCCATCTCCTCCAGAACGGACTGCAGGATCTTGCCGTGGTACTTCGACGCCGCCATTTCGTGGTGGCCGGGTTGGTAGGTGACCCGGGCCACCGGATACCCCCTGGCGTCCCGGATGGAAGGACTGAGGTCGACCGTGTTGGTGGCGTAGGCCAGGTCCTCCCCTTGCATGATGAAGGCCCACATGCGCTCGCGCAGGTTCGACTCGCGCATGACCTGGGCATGGAGGCGACCCCAGGGCGAGTGGCGGGCCTCCATGATGGGCAGCCCACCCCCGCTGTGCTCGACCAGTCCCCCCCGGAACCACGGGAGCCCGGCCCCGGCCGCCGCCTGGCGTGAGCGGTCGTCCTGCACCATGGCGTCATCGTGCACGTGCGTGACGGCTCGGCCCTTGTGCGGATGCAGCCGCATGTCGGGGAAGTGCCCCACCACGATCGTCTGGAAGTGCACCATCAGGTACTTGCCGAGGGCGGGGTGGTCGAGGCCCGACAGGAGCAGGAGACGCGGCGTCTCGATGGCGCCCCCCGCCACGATGACCATGTCGGCCTCCCTGACATGGGTGGCTCCGTCGCGGTCGATGAACTCGACCCCGGTGGCCCGCCGCCCCTGGGTGATGATCCGGCTCACGTAGGTCTCGGCCATCAGCTCCGCCCGCCCCGTGGCCATGGCCCGGGTGAGGAGCGCCACGGGGTCGCCCTTGGCATGGATCGGGCACCCGAAGAAGGCGCAGAAGCCACAATTGTTACAGGCCGGGCGGCCGTCGTAGGCGATGCTGTTCGCCGCCGTGGGTGCCTCGTAGGGGTGCAGGCCGACCTTCTCGGCGGCGGCCGAAGACAGGACGGCGCCGTACATCGGCGCCCCGGGGGGCATTGGGTAGGGCCCCGACCGCCAGGCTGCGAAGGGGTTGGCCCCCTCCCGCCCCGCGACCCCGATGGCCCGCTCGACCTCCGTGTAATACGGCTCGAGCTCGGCGTAGTCGAGGGGCCAGTCGTCGACGGCGGCGCCCTCCTGGGGCCCGTAGGTCGAGAAGAGGTTGAAGTCCTCCTCCCGAAAGCGCGGCACCTTGCCGTCGGCGTGCGTCCCACCCCCGCCGACCGTCGTCGGGATGGAGTTGACCTCGCCGACATGGGTGTGCTCGCCGTCGTCGGCCGAGAGACGGAACGCACGCGGCTCCACCAGTGGATCGGGGCCGAGGAAGTAGCGCGAAATGAACTTGATCTCGTCGTTGGAGTAGTCGCCGGCGGGTTTGGTGAGGTCGTCGGGGTCGAGCAGGTGGTTGCGGCCCTTCTCCATGATGACGACGGACCAACCGGCCCGCGTCAACACCTCGGCCGCTGTGGCGCCGCCGGGACCCGACCCGATGATGATGGCGCTCGGGCTCATGGTTGCGAGACCTCCGCGTCGCTGTAGCCGCGTGGTTGCACGTCGCCCTCGTAGTCGATGTAGTCCCAGCCGACGGCGTCGCGGTTCCCCCCGTACTCGGGTGGGCCGTACATCCCCTCGCAACAGTGCTGCCACAGGAGCTCGCAGAACGCCTCGTTCTCACGCAGGCGCCGACGCCGTTCCTTCCCGTCCACGTCCGTGAAGTCGTCGCCCAGGGAGGCCAGGCCGTCCCGGTAGCGCTCCTGGAGCCCCACGACGGGGCCGTTGAATTCGCGTTCGGGCTTCCCCTGGGAGCCCTGGAGTCGCATGCGCCAGGCCAACTCGTCCAGCGGGGACAGGCGGTGGAACGTGGCGAAACCTGCTGCCCCGCCCTTGCGCCCCGACGTGGGGCCACCGGCCCAGATGCGTGGCGGGTCGAAGGTGAATGCTCCCAGGAAGCCATCGATGTAGTCGGCGACGCCGGCCTCCTCCGCTCCAGGCGTGCCCTCGCCGGAGGGCAGCATCTGTGCGCAGGCGGCCCGGAGCGTGGCGTATTCATGGTCACCGAGCCAGACGGGCATCGGGCAAACGTAGCGTGGTCCCACCCCGTTTGCTGACGCTCATGTCAGGTTGGGATCCTCGCTCACCCATCCCCCGTTACTACGACATCACCATCGGCCCCGACTGACTGCGGACGCCTCAGGCCGGTTCGTGGTCTCCCGGGTCCTCCGTGGTCGCGGCGGCATCGGGATCGGGCACGTGCTCCGGGCCCGGATGCTGCACCGCCCCGACCCGATGGGCGAACCAGAGCAAGGCGCGCTCACCCTCGTCGAGTACTTCGCACACCAGGTTGCCCGTCTCGCTCGCCCCGAGGTCGACGAAGCGGCACCAGTTGGTCAGGATGCGGAAGCCGGGACCCCGGTAATGGCGGCCGACCATCTGCAGGGGCACGACCGGCATGCGTAGGGCCCACGCCACGAGGCCACCGGCGATCTCGGGGAAGGCGGCTCGGTGCCGCACAATGTCGTCGTACTGACCCGTGACGACGTCGACCATGTTCTCCAGCGCGGTGGAGCCCGGATCGAAGTAGTGCGAGTGCGCCGCCACCATCGGATGCTCCGGTTCGTTCGTGCTCATGCGTGTGCCGCCGAACTGTGGAGACGTGGGCGACGCCCCGAAGATCCCGAGCTCGGCGATGGCGTCACCCGGAGCCTGCTCCGAGAAGAAGTGGGACTGCTCGAGGTGGAGCTGCCGGAGCTCCTCCACCGTCATGCCCGGGCTGCCCGCCACCACGACGTCGGTGACCTCGAGCCCGGCATCGGCCAGCGCGGCACCGAGGACGATGGAGCCGAAGCTGTGCGCGATCACGGTCAGCGACTGACCGGGGTCCAGCGCCAGTGTGGTGATGAACTCGGTGAAGTCGTAGGCCGCCGTCGCCAGTTCGTCGCCGCACTCGATGGACCCCGCCGCCGCGGCCAGGACGTCGACCGGATTGTCGTAGCCCTTCCAGAGGACCACAGCCGTCGAGTCGCTGGCCTCGTAGAGGTTGATGGCGTCGGGGATCCAGTCGTGGCACAGGTTGGTCCCGTCACCGACACCGGGCACCACCACGGCTGCGTGCTCGGCCGTGTCGAGATCGCCGAAGAGGAGGGCGTAGTGCTGCAGCTGGGGCCGGTAGACGAGGATGTCGGCTCCGCTGGACAGGATCGTCTCGAGCAGGGTGATGCGGTCCTCGTCACCTTCGACGTTCGCGCCGGCGAGATCCATTTTCGCCGCGGCGAGGTTGCTGGTGGCCCGACGGGACAACAACTCCTTTCCGCGCATGGAACAGGTTACGTCGCACCCGCGCGCGGCTGGCGCACCAGTCAGCGCGGCAAGCCCAGGATCCTCCCGGCAATGATGTCGCGCTGCACCTGTGACGTCCCACCGGCGATGCTGGCCGCCTTGCTCCAGAGCCACTGGCGCGCCCACGGGCCGGCCTCGGCCGACGACGGATCGCGTCCGGTGACGAGGAGCGCGGCATCCGACAGGCCCTGGGTCATGGTCGTCCAGGTGAGCTTGACCCAGCTCGACTCGGGACCCGGCTCCTCGCCCCGCCCGAGGCGGGTGAGCGTGCGGAGGTTGTGCAACCGCAGCACGTGCAGATCGAGTGAGGCCCGTGCCAGCGCGTCCGCGACCAGCGGGTCGTCGAGCGAGCCGTTGGCGCGGGCCTCTTCGTACAACCGGGCCAGGTACGCCTCGTGCACCACTTGCTCCTTGAAGGGGAAGTTCGTGCCGCGCTCGTGTGCCAGCGTCGAGCCCGCCACCGTCCAGCCCTGCCCCTCGATGCCCACCACATGCTCCGCCGGCACGAAGACATCGGTCAGGAAGACCTCGTTGAACTCGGTGTCGCCCGTCATCTGGACGAGCGGGCGCACGTCGACCCCCGGATCGGACATGTCGACGATCAGCGCGGTGATCCCCTGCTGGGGGCGCGGCGCCGCGGCGTCGGTGCGGGCCAGGCACAGGCCCCAGGAGGCGAACTGCGCGTACGACGTCCAGACCTTGCGTCCCGTGACCTCGTAGCCGCCGTCGACCGGCGTGGCCCGGGTGGAGAGGGAGGCCAGATCGCTCCCGGCATCGGGCTCGCTGAAGAGCTGACACCAGATCTCTTCGGCCGAGAGGATGGCCGGCATGTAGCGCAGCCGCTGATCCTCGGTGCCGTGGGCCAGCAGGGTCGGGCCGACCAGGTTGATGCCCACCCGGTTCACCGGCTGCGGCGCCTGGGCCCGGGCGTACTCGCTCTGGTACAGCGCGACCTGGACCGGGGTCGCGCTGCGCCCGCCGTACGAGCTCGGCCAGTGCACACCGACCCAGCGATCGGCGGCCAGGACCGCCTGCCATTCCCTCCCCCACGCCACCTCGTCGGCCAGATCGGCAAAGGCGGGAGGCCGCCGCAGGTTCACGTCCAGCCATGACCGGAACGACGCGGCGAACTCCTGGTCCTCTTCCTTCAGCGCGAGATCCACGCCGGCTCCCTCCAGCACCCTGACATCGGCGTCACGTTACCGGGGGCCCGGGTATGGTGCCCTGCCGTGACGGCCCGCCTCCGACCGACCTGGCTCCCCGAGCAGGCCCGGCGCTACCGTCGGCCCGGTGGGCCGTGGGATGTGCCCACACTCGACGCCCTGCTCACCGCGCACGGTGGCGAGGTGGTCGACGGCTCCACCCGGCTCTCAGCGGCCGAGACGGACGCTCTCGTTGCCACGATCGCCGGCGGCCTGCGGGCCCGGGGCGTCCGGCGCGGCCAGGCGGTGGCCTGGCAGGTCCCCAACAGCCTGGCGGCCGCCGTCCTGACCAGGGCCTGCTGGCGTATCGGCGCCGTGGCGGCGCCCGTACTGCACTCCTTCGGCGCGGCGGACGTGGCAGCGGCCCTGGGCCAGATCGACCCCGCGCTCGTCCTGGAGATTCAGCCCGAGGCATTCTCCGACCCCGCCGTGCTGGCAGAGGCGGTCGGGGGTGCCCCGGTGGCGTCCGGCGCCCTCCTCAGCGAGCCCTCCGACGTCGCGCTGGTCCTGTTCACGTCGGGGTCGACCGGCATCCCCAAAGCGGTGCTGCACACCCAACGGGGCCTCAGCTGGAAGGCCTCACTGATGGCGCGGGTGCACGGTCTCGGGCCGGCTGATGCCGTCCTGATGCCCGCGCCGATGGCGCACATCTCCGGACTGCTCAACGGGGTCCTCGTCCCGGGTGCCGCCGGCCTGCGTTCGGTCCTGGTCCGACGCTTCGACCCCGAGCAGGCCCTGGCGCTGGTGGCGCGCGAGCGGATCTCGTTTCTGGCGGGGCCGCCGACGTTCTTCATCGCCATGGGCCGCGCGTTGGCCGAGACGCCGGGCACCGACGTGTCGTCGATCCGGCTGGTGTCCAGTGGTGGCGCGTCGGTGACGCCGTCCTTCGTGGAAGAGACGGCACGGACGTTCGACTGCCGCGTGAAGCGCACCTACGGCTCGACCGAGGCGCCGACGGTGACGACGAGCACCGACGACGATCCGTTCGAGAAGGCGCGCGACACCGACGGGCGCGCCGTCGGCGCGGTGGAGCTGCGCATCTCGGACCCCGAAACGGGTGCGCGCTGTCGAACGGGCACGTCCGGAGAGCTCTGGGTGCGCGGCCCCGAGATGTTCGCCGGCTATGCCGACGCACGACAGACGGCCACGGTCATCGCCCGGGGCGGCTGGTTCCGCACGGGCGATCTGGCCACTGTCGACTCGGAGGGTTGGGTGCGCATCGTCGGGCGGCTCAAGGACGTCATCATCCGGGGCGGCGAGAACATCTCCGCGTCCGAGGTCGAGGCTGCGCTGGAGGCCCATCCCGACATCCACCACGCGGTCGCCGTCGGCTATCCGGACCCACTCCTGGGCGAACGGGTCGCGGCCTATGTGGAGTCCGCCGCACCGTTCGACCTCGAGGAGTGCCGGCGTTGGTTCGCCGGCCGGGGCATGGCCAAGTTCAAGACGCCCGAGAAGGTTGAGCGCCTCGACCACCTGCCGTTGCTGGGGTCGGGCAAGCCGGACCGGGCCGCCCTGCAGCGCCGCGCCGGCGGCTCCTGACGACCCGGACATCCCGCACGACGGGCGGCGCCCCACTAGCTTTTGGCCCGTGCCTCGCCGCAATCTGATTCCTCTGGTGCTGCTGGCCGTCCTCGGGCTGGGCTCGCTGGCCTTCGCCGTGCTCGGCGCGTCGTCGGCCCCGAGCGGTGCCACGCTCGCGGTGCAGAACGGCTCTGCCCGGACCTTCGGCACGCCGACGGGGTCGACCTCCTTCTCCATGGACCTCGTCAACACCATTTCGTCGGGCGGGTCCAACGGCACCATCAGCCAGGTCCGTCAGGTGGACTACAAGCCACCTGCCCGCATGACGGTGTATCAGGAGACCGGTTCAAGCTCGAAGTTGATCGCGGTCCTCAACCCGTCAGCCGTGGCCTGCACCCTCAGCACGTACACGTCCATCGTCGGCGGCTCCACGCCCTGGACACCCAACGGGTCGGCCTTCGTGCGCACCGAGACCCTCGCCGCCTACGACGCCCGGGTGCCCGCCCCGACCAGCACGACCTGCGTGCCCGGCGCCAGCACGGTCCAGGGCACGGTCAAGGAGCGGGCCGCCGTGCGGGGCGACTACCTCGTCGGCCTCCGCCTGACGGTCGTCGTGCCGCCCCAGAAGATGCAGAACGGTCAAGCGGCGACCAGCGGGGTCGAGAACCAGGCGCTGGTGTTCCTGCAGATCAACGGAACCCGGACCACCACCCTCAAGTAGCCCGGGCGGAGCCATCGTCAGGACAGGGAGTCGCCGGCCTCGAGCCTGGAGCGCAGCAATGTGGCGATCCGGTCCCGATGGGCGGCCGCATCCCCGTAGCTGACCTGGTCGAGCTGCGCCCGCTTCAGGTAGAGGTGCATCTCGTGCTCCCACGTGAAGCCGATGCCACCGTGCACTTGGAGGCCGGCTGCCATGACGCGTCGCGAGGCGTCGGAGCACCAGGCTTTGGCCATGCTGGCCGCCAATGAGCGCTCCGCGTCGCCGGCGGCGGCGCACCAGGCCGCGTAGTAGGCCGTCGACCGCATCCCCTCGACGTCCACCAGGGCGTCGGCCAGCATGTGCTTCACCGCCTGGAACGACCCGATGGGCTTGCCGAACTGCACCCGGTCCTTGGCGTACTGCACCGTGAGGGCCAGCACGTGATCGGCCGCCCCGAGCATTTCCGCACTGGCCAGCGTGGCGGCGCGGTCGACGAGCAGTGCGGCGGCTTCCTCACCACCCAGGAACCTTGCGGGCGTGCCGTCGAAGGCCAGGACACCGAGCTCGCGCGTGCGGTCCATGGCCGACAAGGCGGGAGGGCGTCCCTCCGCGCGCAGGTCGACGCCGTAGACGCCGCCGTCGGCGAGCACCACGGCCACGTCGGCCGAGGGCGCATAGGCCACGGGCGCCGTCCGGCCGCTCAGCCGCGTCTGGACCTCCGTCCCAGCCACGGTGAGCCCGTCGGGTCCGGGCGCGGCGGCGACGCAGCCGATCGCATCACCCTGGCCCAGCGCCTCGCGCCATTCCTTCGTCCCGGTGTCGGCCCGCGCCTCGTCACCGCACAGCGCTCCCAGGGCCACGATGGTGGGCAGGAACGGGGCCGCCACCAGCCGGCGCCCGATCTCCTCGCAGAGCACGGCGAGTTCCACCATGCCCAGCCCGAGGCCCCCGTCGTCCTCGGGCAGCTCGATCGCCAGCCATCCCTGGTCGGCCATAGCCGACCAGACGGCCTCGTCGTACCCCGTCGGGGCATCCCCCGCCGCCTCAGCGGAGACGGCCCCGGCACCGGGGAGGGTGCCGACGATCGCTCCCGGCCCGACCCGGGCCCGGAGGGCGTCGGACCCGGCCATTTTGTCGAGGAGCGACGCCGCAGCGTCACGGAGAGCTTGCTGGTCGCCTGAGAGGTCGAAGTCCACGGCGGCGCAGTCTACGGTGGCTGCTGACACGGGTGTCACCTCTGCCGGCGGCTGTGCCATGCTGCGGCGGATGGATCTGCGCGCCACGGCTGAGCAGGAGTCGCTGCGGGCGGCATTCCGGAGCTGGCTCATGGAGCACCTGCCCTGGCCCTACGGTGTCGGGCTTCCGCCCCGCTTCGACGACCTGGCAGAGACGGTCGCCTTCGGGCGGCGCTGGCAGGCGGAGCTGGCGGCCGACGGCTGGGTCGGCCTCACCTGGCCCGAGGAATACGGCGGCCGCGGCCTGGGCGCGCTGGAGAACTACGTGGTGATCGAGGAACTGGCCCGGGCCCGGGCCCCCGAACTGGTGGGCCGGATCGGCATCAACCTGGTGGGCCCGACCCTGCTGGCCCACGGGACCCCGGAACAGAAGGAGCGCTTCCTGCCGCTGATCCTCTCCGCCTCCGAGCTGTGGTGCCAGCTCTTCAGCGAGCCTGACGCCGGCAGCGACCTGGCCTCGCTCACCACCCGTGCCGTGCCGGTGGATGGCGGTTACCAGGTCACGGGGCGCAAGGTCTGGACGTCCTACGCCCAGTTCGCCGACTGGGGCCTCTGCCTCACCCGCAGCGACCCGCAGGCGCCGAAGCGTCAGCTGGGCATTACCGCCCTGATCATCGACATGCACGCGCCGGGCGTGGTGGTGCATCCGCTCGTGCAGTCCACCGGCGAGGCCGAATTCAACGAAGTCGAGCTGGAAGATGTCTTCGTGCCGACGGAACGGCGAGTCGGAACCGAGGGAGAGGGATGGGGTGTCGCCGGGTCGACACTGGCCCACGAGCGTGGCATCAATCCTCGCCAGCTGGTGATCCACACGCAGCTCATCGAGGAGCTCTTGCGCCTGGCTGAGGCCAACGGCAGCTTCGACGACTGGCGCCTCCGCCAGTCACTGGCCCAGGCCGCCACCGAGGTGCGCTTGTTCCAGCTCCACAACTGGCGCTCCTTGACGCGCCTCTCCAAAGGCGAGGCTCCGGGGCCAGAAGGGAGCGCCCTCAAGTTGTACTGGAGCGAGATGTCCAAGCGGCTGCACCAGACCGCGCTCGACGTGCTCGGCTCGGCCTCCCCGTTGTGGGAGGGGGCGGAGGGGAACCCCGCCGACGGGGCCTGGCAGCGCTCGTGGCTCTATTACCAGGCCTCGTCCATTTTCGCCGGGACCAACGAGATTCAGCGCACGCTGGTCGGCGAACGCGTCCTGGGGCTGCCCCGGGGCTGAGCGTCCCGCGGCAGGTGGGCGGCGCGGCAGGATGGGCGACTCAGGGAGGATGGATGTGATGGCAGACGATTTCGAGACGATCCTTTACGTGGTCGATGGTGCCGTGGCCACCATCATCATGAACCGGCCGGACATGGCCAACGCGCAGGACTCGACCCTCATCGACGAGCTCGACGCGGCCTTCGACCTGGCCGACGCCGACGACGCGGTCCGGGTCGTGATCCTGGCCGGGGCGGGCAAGCACTTCTCCTCCGGTCACGACCTCAAGGCCCTGGTGAGCGGGGACGGCTCCGATCCCTGGGTCGCCCTGCGCGAGACGCCCGAGGGCAAGTTCCACCACGAGAAGACGATGTACTACGACCGCTGCATGCGGATCCACGACTTCCGCAAGCCGACCATCGCCGCTGTCCAGGGCAGTTGCGTCGCGGCGGGCCTGATGCTGGCGGCCATGTGCGACCTGATTGTCGCCGCCGATGATGCCGTCTTCTCCAATCCCGTCCTGCGGCTCACGGGTGCCGGCGTCGAGCTGCTCGTCGAGCCGTGGGAGCTGGGCATCCGCAAGGCCAAGGAGTTCCTCCTCACCGGCGACACCATCGATGCCCAGGAGGCGTGGCGCCTGGGCCTGGTCAACCGGGTGGTGCCGAGGCCCGAACTCGAATCTAGGACGCGGGAGCTCGCCGACCGGATCGCCCTTGTCCCACCGGTCACGGCGCAGACGGTGAAGGACAGCCTCAACCAGACCGGCACCCTGATGGGCAAGCGTGACGCGCTCAAGTACCACTTCATGGCCCACCACTGGGTGCACAACTCCGCCACCGCCCTCAACGCGCTGGCGGCCCGCAAGGCAAAGGGCTCCATGCGCGAGGTGATGGCCGAGCGAGAGAAGGGCCATCCCGGATGAGCGATGCATCCTCGGGGCCGCTGGCCGGCATCCGTGTGATCGATATCGGGACGCGCATTTCGGCGCCGTTCTGCGCCGGGCTGCTGGGCGAGCTCGGGGCGGACGTGATCAAGGTGGAATTGCCGGGCGAAGGCGACTTCATGCGCACCATCGGCCCGTTCGTCCCGATGGAGGGCGAGCCCGACTACTCCCTGTTCTGGGCCGTCGAAGGGCGGGGCCGGCGCGGCGTGACCTGCGACCTGCGCAAGCCCGAAGGCAAGGACCTCTTCAAGCGGCTGGTGGGGACGGCGGACGTGCTCTGCGAGAACTTCCGGCCCGGAACGATGGAGCGCTGGGGCCTCGGTCCGGATGATCTCCCCGAGGACCTGGTCTACGTGCGCATCAGTGTCTTCGGGCAAACCGGGCCCTACTCCCCGCGTCCGGGGCTCGACCGCCTCGGCATCGCCTTCGGCGGTCTCCTCAACCTCACCGGTGAACCGGACCGCCCGCCCGTGCGGCCCGGTGTCACGATTTCGGATTACCTCACCGGCACCTTTGCGGCCTTCGCCGCGGTGTCCGCCCTCTACGGACGCGAGCAGGCTGGTCGGGGCGGCGACGTCATCGACGCGCCGCTGTACGGCTCCGTCCTGCGCATTCTGGAATGGACGCTGGCCGGATACGACAAGTTGGGCATCGTGCGTCAGCGCGAAGGGAATCGCCTCTCGACATCGGCCCCGCTCGACAACTATCCGACGGTCGACGGCTTCTTCATCTGCATCGTGGCCGGGTCCGATGCCAACTTCCACCGATTGTGCAAGGTCATGGACCGTGCGGACCTCATCGATGATGCGCGTTTCACCACCCTGGCCGATCGAGCCTCGCGTAGCGGCGAAATCAACGGCATCGTGGCCGACTGGACGTCGAGCCTGTCCGCCGAGGAGATCACGGCTCGTTGCGTCGAGTACGACGTCCCCGTCGGGACTGCGTACAGCGCCGCCGATATTTTCGCCGACCCACACATGGCCGCCCGCGGCGACCTCGTGTCGATCGACGACCCCGTCGTCGGCCCGCTACGCCAGCAGGCTCCCTTTCCGCGACTGGCCAAACATCCCACGCCGGTGCCGAGCGGCGCGCCGCGCCTGGGTGAGCACAACCACGAGGTGTGGTGCGACCTGGTCGGGCTGAGCGACGACGAGCTCGCGGACCTGGGCGAACGCGGCGTCGTCTGAGGAACCGACCCGGGAGCCCGTCGTGGCCTGGGTACTACCTTGTGGCTCTCCCGCCGGCGCGTGGACGACCGCCGTCCGCGGCCGTCAGCTCGAGCTGACGACCCGGCCGAAGTAGTTGGCCCCGCCGAAGGTGAACACCCCGCCGTCCGAGGCGGCCATCCAGTAGCCGTTGGTGGCATTGTCCGCCGCCATGCCCACCACGGGCGCCGCCAGCGTGATGCTGCCGGTGCTTCCCTCAAAGGGCGCCTGGCCGTAGGTGAAGATGCCGCCGTCGGAGGCCACGAAGCGGTAGCCCTGTCCGTTGGGTGACGCTTCCATACCCACGATCGGCTTGTTCAGGCGGTTGCTCCCGGTGCTGCCGTAGAACGGGGCGTTGAAGGCGAAGATGCCGCCGTCGGAGGCCACCTCCCAGTAGCCGCCCGTGGCCGGGTCGTCGGCCAGCCCAACAATGGGCTTGTTGACGGGCTTGCCGCCCATCGAACCGAAGAAGGCCGCGTTGCCGAAGCTGAAGATGCCGCCGTCGGCCGCCACCATCCAGTAGCCCCTGCCGCTGGGGGTCGTGGCGATACCGACGATGGGCTTGTTCAGGCGCAGCGAGCCGGTGGACCCGTAGAAGGACGCATCACCGAAGCTGAAGATGCCGCCGTCGGTGCCGACGAGCCAGTACCCCTTGCCGTCGGGCGTCGAGGCCATGCCGACGATCGGCGCATTGAGCTGGCCGCTGAGGGAGCCGTAGTTCGCGGCGGACCCGAAGTTGCCGACCGTGCCGTTGGCCTCGACCTCCCAGTAGCCGGTCCCGTTGGGCGCCGGCGCGATGGCAACGGTGCGCGAGCTGCTCTGGATCGAGGTGGCCAGCGTGCCCCAGCTGGCCGTGATGTCGCTCGGCGCTGAGCAGGTGCTCACGAAAATGGCGGCGATGGAACCACCCTGGTAGCCGTTCGGGGAGAACGCTGCACCCATGGAGAGGACCGGCGGCCCTGAGGGACACCCGCCGAACTGGTGCAGGATGATGTCACGGTGGCCCCAGCACCCCGAGGGGTTCGACGCGCTGCAGGCCGAGTTGGAGGTCGTCGGGCCGCTGTAGCCGTCGTCGTACGTCCAGTAGTAGTCGGCCTCGAGCACGGACGTGAGGCCGCCGGCCCAGATCGATCCGCCGAACATGATGGGGGCACCGCCCGTCAAGCTCGAAGGGAAGGTCGGGTCGGTCCCCGCGTTGGCCCCGCCCTGCGCGTAGGAGTCCAGTTGCGAGGTGACGTAGTCGATCGGCGGCTCACCGCGGTCGAGGCGCTCCTCGTTGACGACGGTGAGGACCTGCTGGTCGATCGGCAACGCACCGAGCGCTGACTCCGAGACGTTCATGGCGCCGACACCCTCATGGCCGCGGGCGTCGTTGATGGAGGTGAGCCAGTCGGGATTGTCCGGCGCGATGTTGGCCGACGGGTTCGAAGGCGGCAGGATGCCGGCTGCCGACGCGGGGGGTGCGCCGGCGAGGCCGGCGGCGACGGTACTCAAGACGATGGCCCCGA
>Ga0307372_10009680_pt1 | contig 13220 bp, 13 predicted proteins | sample OX1MG_FD_202533 | JGI IMG/M metagenome (GOLD analysis project Ga0307372, IMG submission 202533) | Soil microbial communities from Risofladan, Vaasa, Finland - OX-1 | ecosystem: Environmental > Terrestrial > Soil > Coastal area > Acid sulfate soil | place: Finland: Risofladan, Vaasa | collected...
CCGGTGCGCCCGGGGGCAAGAGCACCGCATCTTTGGCGTACAGGCTCGCTACCTTGTTGGCGTCGCCCGCGTTATAGGCCCGCAGCCACACCTGGTCCACCGCCTGCAGCGCCACGAATTTTGATGATTCTTTTGCCGGCGGGTGGGCCGAGACCGGTCCCATAGCGATCAAGAAAAGAGAAGATGCAAATAACAGAGACTTTTTCAGTGTGATCATGGCACGCCCTCCTGAGTTGTTGGCATGAAGTGGACTTTTATCCCGGTACTATCCTAGCATCCGCGGCCACCGAACTGTGTGTTCAGGCAAACGTGCCGAAATAGCGTCTGCATTCGCAGCTGCGTGGATACAAGGGTTGTACAAGACCTGAGGGTGGGGATTATGTTTTTTAGCAGGGACCTTGGTGTTTCGTGTGATGCATGGATCAATCAAGCCTGACCCTATTGATCTGGCGGGCCGACCATCAGCACCAGATAAAGATCAGCGGCTCGCTACAGCTTAGGCCGCTTTCTTTCCACGCAGTATGTTATCCAGCGACCAAGCGCCGCCACCGGCGGCGGCGAAATACAGGAACACGAAGCAATAGAACACCGCTGCTTCACCGCCGTTCACCAGCGGATACAGGCTGTGGGGCGCATGCGCCATAAAGTACGCGAAGGCCATCTCGCCGGAAAGGATGAAGGCCACCGGCCGGGTGAACAGGCCCAAGAACAGCAGGATGCTGCCGCCGATCTCCAGCACGCCGGCGAGTCCGAATAGGGAAAATAGCGGAATGTGGCCCATGCCCAGAGGGAAGCCGAAAAACTTGGAAGTGCCGTGCTCGATGAACAGCAGCGCCACCACGATGCGCAGCACGCTCAACAAACGCGGGGACCAGGCGTCGAGAAACTGTTTACTGATCATAAATACGCCTCTTGTTAATTGATGTTTGAGTTTACTTTGAGTAGCGCTCAGCCCTGGCGCACATCTAAGTCAGTCCTACCCGACTCCTTGATCGGGCTAGATGATACCCCAGTCATGCGGATTGGATCTTCGACGGCCATGAATGTCGTGCTCCCTAACCCCAGGATTGCACCGAATCCAGGATCGGCTCAGCCAGGTAGAGCTTGCCCCAGATACGGCTGATCTCCTTCAGCAATCCGCCTTGCTGCAACAGGACTACTACCTGGCGGGCGGTGGGATTGGACGCGCTCAGTATTTTCTCGGCGCGCGCCGCATTTACATAGGAGTTTATGAAAAGCTGGTCCAGCAGTGCCGATACTTTGGGTTTGCCGGCGAAGCGCATTACGTGCCGGGTGGCGCCGGACAATCTAGTCAGGGTATGCGTCTGCCGGCGCGAGAGATTTAGCTGGACCTTGTAGGCACGCTCAATCGTTACATCATCATCAGAGCTGTTCACATCCACAGTATAGCGAACCGCACACCGGCTGTGAGTGGGATGTTCGATTGACTGGAGGTCGCCGCCCGCCTCACCGGAAGAGCACCGATACCGGTTCCGCCTGGCTCTCCTCGACCGGGGCGCTTAACGTCCGGGTTGCGCTTCATGGTTGGGACCAGAACTTTGAAAGCGGGTCTGTGCGGTGTGTTGCCCGTGAATCTGCCAAAGCATTGCAGCGGGGGCAAATTTTTGCTCTGGCAAACAAATCTCAAGAAAGGGTAGGTGGGGATTTCTCTATGCATAGCGGCTCGGCCTTGTCCTGCTGCAGTGGCGAGCTTGGCACTGCCTCCAGGATAGGCAGCAGGCGCAGCAGATCCGCGGCGTTCAATGGCAGCGACTGCACGTGATAGCCGGCGGGATATATATAGAGGCGCGCGTTGGCGGCGGAATGGTCGATGCTCCAACTGTCGTCCTCCTGCATGATGCGTGCATCCTCGGGGATGTTCCAGTTGCTGCGGGTGGGATTGCCTCAGGTCATAATGAATAGCAGCGCCTAATGATTGACAGTTTTGGCATCCAGATTGGATGTATCCGGTGGCGGCAATCGGCTGGAGGCCGCCACGTAATAATTGGCGAGATGCGGGTCTGCAGTCTTGTCGCGCTGCGGCGGCAGATGCTCACCCATCTCCAGGTAGCCCTTGGTAGTGCGGAACTCGTAATAGGTGCCGTCATCGAACATCAGGAACAGGCCGCTGGTGGGGCTGCCGTCATGGCGGTTCGCCCACTTGAGATCGAGACCCACGACCTGCATACCTAGGATCGGGTTAGCTGATTTCATCGCTGGCACTCCATTTTCTAAATACTTCGAATTCGTGATTGTGGTACAGCGCCGTGGCTGCGCTGCTGTCGGTGGCCTCGCCGAGGGCCACGCTCAGGCGGCTGCTCCAGTGATTCTGCATGTAGGCATCCAGCTCACGTTGACCGCCCGCCACCCGGCTGCCGGTCGGGGTGATGGCGCCGAAATGATTGATGATCTCCACGGCGCTGCCGTCGTCCAGTTCCAGCACCAGAATCTCCTTGGGCCCTTGGGCACCTGGATATCGGTGGTAGAGGCGGTAGCCGACGATGGTCCGGCCGAGCATGGCGAGCGCGGTGTCAGGTGTGATCTTGGTATTGCAGCGCCGCCATAGGGCGGCGAACTTTGTGGAAATCTTTTCCAGTATGTCGAGGTGCAGCTTGTCCACCTGGGTGCGCAATGCGCGCATCGCAGAGCGCCGCCAGGAATTTATATATTCGAGTGCCGCCGCCGGATTGATCTTGAAACCGTTCTCGCCGGTGAGATGACAGAAGGCCATGGTCTGACAGGCCTCACTGCTGCCCTCGCGCATGGCGGCTCGCATGTACTGCCGGCCTTCATGCCACTTCTCGCGGTTGTCCACCTGATCGAAGATGGTGCGCGCCTGGGCTAACAGCAGATTGGCCAGCTCCTCTGGGGTGGCGTAGTGTGACGCTTGATTGTCCGTGGTTGCTACCGGGGTTGGCTGCATGCTGAGGGTGCCTTGCCAGTAAGTACTGGTTTCTTGTGCATGCACCATAATCCCTATGAGCGACAGAATACGTCGTCTGTAATAGCCATCAAACGACACGAATTGTCGCTGTACTCTATACTGGTTTCCGCCCCACCACCCAGGAACACCGATGGCTGACACCTTTCTGCGCCAATGGGCCATGCTCAAGCTCATTCCCCACGCGCCCCGCAAGGTGGACAGCCTGAGCCTGCGCTCGGGACTGCTGGGACAGGGTTTCGATGTGGACTTGCGCACCCTGCAGCGCGACCTCAAGGGCCTGTCGGCTTTGTTCCCGCTGCGCTGCGATACCCGTTCCAAACCTTTCGGCTGGCAATGGATGACCGGCGGCCGGGCGCTGGAAGTGGCGGGCCTGAGCCCGCCGGCGGCCCTGGCCCTGAAGCTCATGGATCTGTACCTGCGGCCGCTGCTGCCGCACTCCACCCTGAAAGCCCTGGAACCGCAATTGCGCAGTGCCGACGAGGTGCTGGCGCAGATCTCCGACCGCGCCCTTGGCGACTGGCCCCGCAAGGTGCGCGTCATCCCCAACGGCCTGGCGCTGCTGCCGCCAGATATCGACGAGGCGCTGCTGCCGGTAGTCTACGAAGCCCTGTTCACCAACCGCCGTTTCCGGGCGCGCTATCAGGCGCGCGATAGCGCCGCGCGCACCGCCCAGGAGGACTATGTCATAAACCCGCTGGCGCTGGTGGCGCGCGGCGCAGTGCTGTACTTGGTGTGCACGCTGTTTGATTACACCGATCTGCGCCTGCTGGTGGTACACCGCATGACGCAAGCCGAGCTCACCGAGGAGCCGGCGCGCACCCCCAAGGACTTCGATCTCGACACCTACATCGCCAAGGGCGAGTTCGATATCACCTCCGGGCAACTGATCCGGTTGCGCGCCATCCTCCACAAGAATGCCGCCCAGTACCTCGCCGAGACCGCGCTCTCCAAGGACCAGCGGCTGCGGGAACTGGATGACGGCCGTGTGCAGATCACCGCCTCGGTGATGCAGACCGCGCAGTTGCGCTGGTGGCTGTTGAGTTTTGGCGACCAGGTGGAAGTGCTGGCGCCCGAGGCGCTACGTCAGGATTTAATGGCGACCGCGCAGCGCATGCTGAAACATTATAAAAATCCCGCCAACCTATACGCACGCTGATAAACGAGCGTGCAGTTAATATTTAAGGTGTGGTGCTAGCGCCTACATATATAGACCGCATGAGCTTAGATATACTCTGCAGTCCCAGCTGACTTGCAATCCTAGATCAAGGAGCCGTCCATGAAGTACGCCTGTATCACCGTGTTGCTTGCGCTTGCCTCGGCATTCGCGGCGGCCGCCAATCCGCCGCTGCTACTGCAGACGCCGACTATCTCCAGCACCCGCATCGCTTTCGCCTATGGCGATGAGATCTGGATCGCGCCGCGCAGCGGCGGCGATGCGCATCTGCTGGTGGGCGGCAACGGCCTGTACAGTGGCCCGGTGTTTTCACCCGACGGGCACAGCATCGCCTACACCGGCGACAGCGACGGCATCCAGAGCGTGTACGTGGTGCCGGCCGCCGGCGGTGAACCGCGGCGCCTCACCTGGCACCCGGGTAAAAATGATGTGGTGGGTTGGACACCCGACGGCCACAGCGTGCTGTTCGTCTCCCACCGCAACAGCGACACCGATTCCGACCGCCTGTTCACCGTGCCGCTGAGCGGTGGCCTGCCCACACAGCTGCCACTGAACATGGCCGAGGATGGCAGCTATTCACCCGACGGCGCGCAGCTCGCTTACAGCCCCGCGTTTCAGTGGGAACCGGATTGGAAAGGTTATCGCGGCGGTCAGACCACGCCCATCTGGATCGCGCGCCTCGCGGATTCCAGCGTGGTCAAGATACCGCGCGACAACTCCAATGATCGCGATCCCATGTGGGTCGGAGACAGTGTGTATTTTCTGTCGGACCGCGACGGACCGGTGACACTGTTCGCCTACGACATCAAAAACGGCAGTGTGACCAAACTGTTGAACAATGATGGTTTCGATATCGACTCCGCATCTGCGGGCCCGGGCGCCATCGTGTATTCGCAGATGGGCCAACTGCATCTGTTCAATCTTGCCACGCATACAACCTCGCCGGTGAATGTGCGCGTGGCCGGCGATATGCCGCAGCTGCGGCCGCATTTCGTGAAAGTGTCCAAGGACGTGGTGCATGCCGGCATTTCGCCCACCGGCATGCGTGCGGTCTTCGAAGCCCATGGCGACATCCTCACGGTACCGGCGGACAAGGGCGATATCCGCGATATCACCTCCACCCCCGGGGCCGCCGAGCGCGATCCGGCTTGGTCGCCGGACGGCAAGTCGGTGGCGTATTTCTCCGATGCGTCCGGCGAATATGCGCTTTACATCCGCGATCAGGACGGACTCAAAGCGCCGCGCGTGATCAACCTGGGCACGCCGCCGTCGTTCTTCTATTCGCCCACCTGGGCGCCGGACAGTAAGAAGATCGCCTACAGCGACAAGCGCCTGAATCTATGGTACGTGGATGTGGAGCATCCGGTGCCGGTGAAAGTGGATACCGACCGCTACGACACGCCGTTGCATGAATTCGACCAGGCCTGGTCGCCGGATGGCAAGTGGCTGGCCTACACCATGCAGCTGGCCAATCATCTGCGCGCAGTGTTCGTGTATTCGCTGGCCAGTGGCAAGGCCACCCAGGTGACCGACGGCATGAGCGATTGCCTGTATCCGGTGTGGGACAAGAGCGGCAAGTATCTGTACTTCACTGCCAGCACCGACATGGGCCTCACTACCGGCTGGCTGGACATGACCAGCGAAGCGCACCCGGTGACCCGCAGTGTCTACGTGGCGGTGCTGCGCCGCAATCTGCCCTCGCCGCTGGCACCGCAAACCGGCGACGAGAAAGCCACACAGGAAAGGCCGGCAACCGATAAGAATGAAGATGGGGACAAAGGCGCGGCCAAGGACAAGCCTGCCGAAAAACCGGTGGATGTGCGTATCGATTTCGACGGCCTGCTGCAACGCACCCTGGCCTTGCCGGTTCCTGCGGCCAACTACATGGGCATGGCCGCCGGCAACTCCGGCGAACTGTTCCTGCAGGAAGCGCCGCTGGTGATGATGGGCAATGGCCCGACGCCCCTGAGCGTGGTGAAGTTCGACCTGGAGAAACGCAAGGCCGAGCCGCTGCTGCACGGTGTCAATGATTTCGCCCTGTCCTTCAACGGCAAGAAAATGCTTTACCGGATCAAGGACGACTGGTTCATCGCCAAGACTGATGCGCCGCCAAAACCCGGCGAGGGCAAGCTCAAGACCGCGGACATGCAGGTGTGGGTAGTGCCTCGGGAGGAGTGGCAGCAGATGTACCGTGAAGTGTGGCGCATCGAGCGCGACTTTTTCTACGACCCGCATTTCCATGGCCTGGATATAGCGGTGGCTGAACGGCGTTTCGCACCCTACGTGGACGGCATCGCCAGTCGCGACGATCTGAACTTCCTGTTTCGCAAGATGCTGTCCTACCTATCTGTGGGCCACATGTTCGTGCGCGGCGGCGCCGAACCGGAAATGCAGAAAATATCCGTGGGCCTACTGGGCGCCGACTACAGCGTGGCGTACGGACGCTACCGCTTCAGCAAGATCTACAGCGGTGAGAACTGGAACCCGCAGCTGCAAGCGCCGCTCACCCAGCCAGGCGTGAACGTGAAAGCCGGCGAATACCTGCTGGCAGTCAACGGCCGTAATCTCACGGCCCAGGAGAATATTTACAGCTTATTCAAAGGCAGTGCGGGCCAACAAACAGTATTGCGCGTGGGACCGAATCCCGATGGCGCCGGCGCCCGCGATGTGACCGTGGTGCCCATCGCCAGCGAGTTCCCGCTGCGCAACCTCGACTGGATCGAACATAACCGGCGGCTGGTGGACCGCCTGAGCCACGGCCAGCTGGCCTACGTGTACCTGCCGGATACCGGCGGCGGCGGCTTCCGCAATTTCAACCGCTATTACTTTGCGCAAACCGACAAGCTCGGGGCGGTCATCGACGAACGCTACAACCACGGCGGCCAACTGGCGGATTACATCGTGGATTATCTGTCGCGCCGACCCATGAGCCGGGTGGCCACCCGCGAGGGCCAAGACTACACCGAACCCACACAAGCGATCTTCGGCCCCAAGGCCATGCTCATTAACCAGTTCTCGGGTTCCGGCGGCGATGCGCTGCCCTGGTACTTCAAGCGCATGGGCATCGGGCCGCTCATCGGCATGCGTACCTGGGGCGGACTGGTGGGCATCGGCGGCTATCCGCAACTCATGGACGGTGGTCGCATCACCGCGCCGCGCTGGGCCATCTACGGACTACACGGCCATTGGGAAGTGGAGGGCCATGGTATCGCCCCTAACATCGAGGTCTGGCAGGATCCGAAGCTGGTGCGCGCGGGACACGATCCGCAGCTTGAAAAAGCCGTGCAGGTGTTGATGCAAGAATTGAAAACGCATCCGGCACCAGTGTATCCACGCCCGCCGTATACGGACCATCATCCGCATCTGCCGCCTTTGGATTGACTGCGGTGCAAAACAAAAGGCCGCTCTCAACGAGCGGCCTTTTTTACGCGTGTGATCCAAAGAAGGTCCGTATTACTCGGTCTTCGACATTCCGCCGTAATCAGTCCTATCAAAAATTCCAGATACCGGCCTGCGCCGGTGTGACGGCTGCATCAGATTTCTTGTTTCACTCAGGCGGTACCGGACTGTGCCAGCCAGTCACCAAGAATTTTTTCCATCCCCGTCGCACGCGCCAGCCGCTGCAGCCGCTGCATGTCCAGCAACGACAAGTCCAGGTCGCCGCGCACCGGCCAAGTACGGTGACTGCGCGGACTTGCGGCTAGATACAGCCAATCGATCAGCGCCTTTTCCGGCGTGGCGCGCGCATGTTCCATACCGTCATCCGCCTGCAAACGGTCGGCGGCCTCGCCGGCTTCCAGGATACGGCGTGGTACACCAAAGAAATGGAAAACCCCGGCAGCGGTGGGCTTGCGCCCCAACTGTGGCGGGGCACCCGCATCCACCGGCACCAAGGCCGTGAGCGTGTGTGTAGGATTGTTGAGTATGCCCGCATCCCCCAGCACGCTATTGAGCGACACCACCGCATCGCTACACAGCCAGGCCGCGGCATCCGCCAGCCGGCCCGGCGGTGTACGGAAACCATTGAGATACAGTCCGCGCTGCACGCGCTCAAGTTTTCCGCGCGCCAATGCGGACTTCAGCCAGTGGCTTAGGCTGCTGGCGGGCACCGTACGGCCGTGAGCGCTGCGCGCCATGCGCGCTAGCAGATCGCGGTTCAGGACCGGTGGTGCGTCGGCTGCGCCCAGCCTGGATTCGAATTGCATCTGCCAGGGCTTCATGGCGGCGGCAGCAATCCGCTCACATACTCGCCCACGCGACGACGCAGCGCGTTCCATTCCTGTTCGTCGATGCGCGCCGCAGTCTCTACCGGCAGGCTGTCGCGCAGCTCGGTCTGAAAGCGCCGCCAGTCCAATTCTTCCAGGTGCGCGCGCAGCACCGCGAGCGCATCCTGAGCCTGCAGATGCGCACGCTCTATCGCCCAGCGCACCTGCTCCACCGAGGGCGACTTGCGAGTGGCCATGAGCAAGTCCAGATCATAGATATCACGCGCCGTTTCGCGGCCGAGCAGCGCCGAGATTTTGGTGGTGATCAGCGTGGGCAGGTCGTAGATATCCACCCAGAAACGTGGAATGCCGGCCGCTGCCTGTGGTACGAACGGTTGCTGCACCACGCTGCCGGGCGGCACGCGGTGCGCATCCCGCGAGACCTCCAGTTCCGCGTGGTAGCGATGGCCGGCGTCGTCGGTGAAATTGATCTTCCATTTGGGACTCGACTCCGCCTTGCCCGGTTCCGATACGGCAAGTCCGCGCAGCGGCAGACCGCGCGCCGCCGAGTCGATGGCATGCTGCACCGTGTGGTGCAGAGAGTCGGCGCTGCGTTTGGGATTGGTGAAATCCAGGTCGATGTCCTTAGTGAGGCGCACGGCGCCAAACAGCGCGCGCAAGGCGCCGCCGCCCTTGAGCACGAAGCCCTCGCCCTTCTTGTGGAACAGCGCCCGGGTCAGTCGCTCCAGGAATTGTTCGCGTAGGCCGTTCATAGATTCGCTCTATTAAGTAAGTTATGCCAATAATATTAGCATAATAAATTTAATAGAAAGCGCGGGTTCTCAGACCCGAGAGTCTCAGACCTAAGCGTGGCAAGGCTTATTAGATAACCCTATTAGGACATCCAAGCCTGGTAGGATCCCATGCGGGTGCCTGCGGGCCATGATCCGCAGGTGGAGAAAGCCGTGCAGGTGCTGATGCAGGAATTGAAAACGCATCCGGCGCCGGTGTATCCACGCCCGCCGTATACGGACCATCATCCGCAGCTGCCGCCCATGGATTAGCGATGCATTAGCTGGAAAGAAACCAGGCCGTTCCTTCAGGGGAACGGCCTGGTTTCGTGGGTGTTATCGCGGCCTGACTGTTTCTATATGCTGGCCGTGATTGCAACCAGCTACTGACCGAGGAAATCACCCTTGCCGATGTCCACGCCGTTGTGCCGCAGGATGGCGTAGGCGGTGGTGATGTGGAAATAGAAATTTGGATAAACACGGTTCAGCAAGTATTCCTGGCCCTTGAACACCACAGTCGTGTCGTGCTGTTTCAATTCCACGCGGCGTTCCTCGGAGCCATCGATCTGCACCGGCTTGATGGTCTTGAGGAAGGCGATGGTCCTATCGATGCGCGCATACAGGTCCGCGAAGCTCTGTTCCTTGTCCTCATACGCTGGCGGCTCAATGCCCGCGAGCCGCGCGGCGCAGCCTTTGACCTGATCGGTGGCGATCTGAATCTGGCGCACCAGCGGAAACATGTCGGGCGCCAGGCGCGCACCGGTGAATACCGCCGGATCGATCTTCCTGCTTTGGGCGTGGGCTTCGCCCTTCTTGAGCACCGCCGACAGGTTGGTGAGCATGCGGATGAATACCGGCATTGAAGCCTGGTACATAGACAGGGACATAGATAATCCTCCTTAAGCTTGGATACGCCGGGATGGCGTGGGGGCGCAAGTTTACGCTTTTTTTTGTAAAAACGAGTTGTCGTACTACTCGGGATATGAGCGAATGCAAATCGCTAACCTAGGCTGCTCCCTGGCGTTTCAGGGTTGTCTGCCAGTCTTTCATCCACGCGGCCAGCTCTTTGGCTTTCATGGGCATGCTGATATACATGCCCTGCATTGCGTCGCAGCCGAGTGCTCGCAACCGCTCGAAGTTCTCACCGCTTTCCACGCCTTCCGCCGTCACCGTGAGCCCCAGGTTATGGGCCAGCTGGATGATGGCGTTGACGATGATGGCGTCTTTCTTGACGGTTTGCATGCCGATGACGAAAGTCTGGTCGATCTTGATCTCCTTGACCGACACCTTGGTCAGGTAGGCCAGGGAAGAATAGCCGGTGCCGAAATCATCGATCGAGAGATGGATGCCCATCTTCGCAAGCTGGCTGATGATGCTCATGACGCGATCCTGGTCGCCCATCAGAGCGCTCTCGGTAATCTCAAAAGCGAGCGCGCCGCGGGTGGATTCGCGCGTAGCCATGATCCCGGCCACCGCGTTAGGGAATTCCGGATCCAGCAGGCTATGGGCCGTGATGTTTATGGCCACGCTCATTCCCGGAAATTCCGCATCCCACGAGTCCATGTCCTTGAGCGCATTGCGCATCACCCAATTGGTCAGTTCCTTAATGATGCCGGTACGTTCGGCCATGGGGATAAATTCGTCAGGTAGCAGCAAGCCGTAGCGTGCATGATTCCAGCGCACCAGCGCCTCGGCACCCAATATATGCCGGTCCACGCCGCTGACCTTGGGCTGGTAATACAACTGCAGGTCATTGTTCTGTATGGCCTGGCGCAGTTCGCCGATAAGCGTCAGCCGTTGCGGGCTGTGCGCATCCAGATCACTGGAGTACAGCATATAGCCGCGCTTCTCATACTTGGCCACGTACATGGCCACATCCGCACGCTGCATCAGGGTGTCGGCATCGCGTCCATGTTGCGGCGCCAGCACCGCGCCCATACTGGCCGCCAAGTGGATAGTGACGCCCTCGAGGACCGCCTGGGGTTCCAGCGCCTTCTGAATGTTATGCACCACCTTCTCCATATCTCTTGGCCCGGATAGATCAGTCAGTATCAGGCCGAATTCGTCACCACCCAGGCGCGCCAACGTGGTGGTGCCGCTGACCACGTTTTGCATGCGTGTGGCCGCGCCCTTGAGCACGCGATCGCCGTTGTAATGTCCCAGGGTATCGTTGATCTCCTTGAAGCCGTCCAGATCCATGATCAACACACCTAGCTGCTCATGCTCGGAGTGCACCATCTGCAGGGCCTGTTCCAGCCGATCGATAAATAAGGTGCGATTGGGCAGACCGGTGAGCGAATCGTGGGTGGACTGATGTGCAATCTGCTGTTCGAGGGTGGCCGCCTGGGTGCGCAATTCGCTGGTCTGATCCAGCACCATGGCACCGCCTTCATAAGCCATCATCGAACTGGTGTACTGGCCCCAGAAGGCAAAGAAGAACGGCAGCAGATCCAGCACCCACAACACCGGGTTGCTGGACTGCGCGCTGATCACGGCCTCGAGGCTCAGTGAATTACCATTACTGAAATACGCACTGATCACGGTGGCTACGATCACCGCAAGCGCCGCGATCAGCACGCCAAGTATCGAGTACTTGGAAGCCTTCTGTTTCAGAAGCCGGGCATTTTCCGAGAGGATCTGAGTGGCTACAGCCATTTCTGTTCCTTGGTGTCAGGAATAGTTCAAGATTAACCGTAATATAGGTTAAACCAAAAAAGCCGTTATAGAATGGCGCCAAGCTGAAATATTATGGTTATACAGTGCTTGCGCAGCCGGTTTGACGCATTGCAGTGCTCGCCAGCACCGCTCAGGCTTTAAGCAGGGTGGAAAGATTCGCTGTAGCACCCAGTCCATCGGGAAATACCTGGGCGAGTCCGGTATCCGGCAAGCGTAGATGACGGCTGAGTACGCTACTAATCACCTGGCGAAAATCCGTGGTCACCGCCAGATCGCGGTTCTGGTACAACTGCTCATCTGCAAGACCCGGCCATTCCCCATATACCTTGCCGCCGTTCACCTGACCACCCAGCAGCCACATGACATTGCCATGACCGTGGTCGGTGCCGGCGTTGCCGTTCTCCCGGAAGGTGCGGCCGAATTCCGACATCACCAGAACGACGCTGTCCTGATAAAGATCACCGAGTCCCTGAGACAAGGTTTCCAGACCTTGTGCAAGCGCTTGCAGATGATTGGCGAGCTGGCCTTTAGCCGCGCCCTCGCCCACATGTGTATCCCAACCGCCCACCGACAGAAATGCCAGCCGGATGCTGGCATCGCGTTGCATGAGATTGGCTAACCTCTGTGTATCGTTGGAAAAGCCGATGACGTTGGGCGCGCCGTTGGCGGAATTCACCATCTCCTGTTGGAGATCGCCCATCAGTTCGCCGCGCGCCTCCCGGCCCTGATGAAACGCCTGATCGACCGGGCTGTCGCCTTGATAGAGCGCGGCGAATGCATCAGCGACCAGCGGACGATCCATGGGCATGGCATACCCAGCATTGCGTCCCAGCGGCAGATTCGAGACCGGATGGGCTCCGGTGAGAATAAGCGGCAGTGCATTGCCGAGACTCAAGGCTTCAGTGGGTGCATGCGCGCCCGGCAGCGCGCCCACCAAACGGTTCATCCAGCCACTACCGATCGCATTGTCGCCGGGTGTTCCGGTCTCCATATAGGCCTGGGCTTCGAAGTGCGAGCGATTGGGATCCGGCGAACCGCTGGCCTGTACGAATGCCATGCTGTGGTTTTGCCATTGGGGTAACAACGGCGCGAGCGCCGGATGCAGGCCAAAATAGCCATCCAAATCCAGCACCCCGCTGTCCTGCCCAGCCTTGGGAATGGCGATAGTGGGCCGGACTTCGTAATAGCGGTCATCGGCGTACGGCACCACTACATTGAGCCCATCCACCGCGCCGCGCAGGAACACCACGATCAACCGGCGGTTGCCGGCCAGTGTGCCCGCGACGCGCGCGGCCCAGCCGCGGGTGCCGAGAGTAAAGAGTGTGGCGCCTGAAACCAGCGCGGCATGACGAAGAAATTCACGACGGTTCATATATCACCTCAAAATAAACACGAAGTTGGTCACCCTTACCCGCCAGCGCGATACGCCG
>Ga0307372_10009681_pt1 | contig 13220 bp, 10 predicted proteins | sample OX1MG_FD_202533 | JGI IMG/M metagenome (GOLD analysis project Ga0307372, IMG submission 202533) | Soil microbial communities from Risofladan, Vaasa, Finland - OX-1 | ecosystem: Environmental > Terrestrial > Soil > Coastal area > Acid sulfate soil | place: Finland: Risofladan, Vaasa | collected...
GGCTCCGCGTGCTCTGCACCCCGCTTGCGGAGTTGACGTGGGGAGATGCGGAGCGGGGCGGGACCGAGGACGGGAGTGGCTGGGATGCGCGCACGTTCACCGAGCGATGGGGAAGCTCCGAAACACTTCCCGATCCCTATCTGAACGCCAACGTGCTCTGGCCGAATCCACTCAGCCTCCGTCTGGGCTGAGGTCGGACACCCCTCACGCAGTCGTAACCGAAACCGCGCCGGCATCTGGGTCATCGCTTTCGATCATGTTGGGATACACGAGCGAACCAGGAGGCATGGGGATTCAGGTGCGAACACGCAGTCACGCGCACAGCAAGGAGCGTGCCTCCCCGCCGCTCGTTGCGGCGCTCATCCTCTCGGCAGCCCTCTGGCTCCCCAACGCGACCCAGGCGGCCGCCGCACCACCGGCGCGGACCCCGTGTGGTCCGACAACTCCCGCGAGTGCCGCATGCCCAGCCGTGTCAGGCGCCGCGCGTCTCGCGTTCGCCGCGAACCTGAAACGGGCGGCCGCTGAGCGCGTGCCCACGCCGGTCTGCGGGGCGCCGCCGCCGGGACACGCCCGGTGCTTCGCAGACGAGGTTGCCAATGTGGCTGGGTCGCCGGCGCCGGGATGTCTCGCGGGAGGGAACCAGGCCTACGATCCCTGCGATCTCCAGAGTGCATACGCGTTGCCGTCGGCGACCAACGGCACCGGCCGGACCGTCGCTGTCGTCGATGCATTCGACGACTCGAACGCGGAGTCCGACCTGGCCGTCTATCGCAGCACCTTCGGTCTGCCGCCGTGCACGACGGCCAATGGGTGCTTCCGCAAGGTCGACCAGACCGGTGGCACGAACTACCCACCGCCGCCGCCCGCCGGAGACAACTGGGTCCCCGAGATCGGCCTCGACCTTGACATGGTCTCGGCGATCTGTCCGAACTGCCACATCATCCTTGTGGAGGCTGACGCCGACGACGGCAACCTGTATCTCGCGGAGGACGAGGCTGCCCTCCTCGGTGCCACTGAGATCACGAACAGCTGGGGCGGAGGGGAGGGATCCGACGAGACCACCGTCGACCCGTACTTCGACCACCCGGGCATCGCGATCACCGCGTCCACCGGGGACAGCGGTTACGGCGTGTCATACCCGGCCGCATCTCCATACGTGACCGCCGCAGGTGGCACCTCGTTGATGCCCGCAACGAACGCCCGAGGATGGACTGAGACGGCTTGGAATGGCGCCGGCAGTGGGTGCTCGCAGGTCGAAACGCAGCCGGTGTGGCAGGCGGCCAACATCAACGTCAAGTCCCGGTGCGCAAAGCGGGCGGACGCGGACGTCTCGGCCGTCGCAGACATCAACACCCCCGTGTACTCGTACGACAGCACCGGGGGCGGATGGATCGAGGTCGGGGGCACGAGCGTCGCCTCGCCGATCATCGCGTCGGTCTACGCGCTCACCACGTCGGGGCAGACCAACGGCGCGAGCTACATCTACGGCCACACGTCCGGGCTCAACGACGTCACCGGCGGCAGCAACGGAAGCTGCGGAGGCGTCGACCTGTGCACCGCAGGCACGGGCTGGGACGGCCCGACAGGGCTCGGCACGCCTGACGGCACCACCGCCTTCGGTGTCGGCGTCCCGATCATCCGATCCGTGACACCGGCGTCCGGGCCGGTGGCCGGCGGTCAGGTGATCACCGTGGCCGGAACCGGCTTCGCCGCCGGAATGACGGTCACGATCGGTGGCACCGCCGTCACGCCCTCGAATGTCTCATACACCTCGTTCACGCTGACGACGCCGGCAGAGGCGGCGGCCACAGTCGATGTGCGGGTCACCACCTCTGGTGGGACGAGCGCGCTCAGCGCCGCCGACAGCTACAGGTATGTGGCACCCGCGAACTACGACCCGCTCACCCCGTTCCGGATCCTGGACACGAGATCCGGGGCACCGATCGGACCAGACTCCAGCCGGACGGTTCAGATCACCGGCGTTGGCTCGATCCCGACAGCGGCGGTGGCGGTGGTGCTGAACGTCACCGAGGTGAACGGCACGGCGCCAAGCCTGCTGACCGTGTACCCCGCCGGGACGCCAAGGCCGGTCGCGTCGAACTTGAATTTCAACGCAAGGACAACGACGCCGAACCTCGTGACGGTGACGCTCGGCGCAGGCGGCGGCGTGGTCATCTACAACGCCGCGGGAAGCGTGGACGTGGTCGCCGATGTCGAGGGCTACTTCGAACCGCCGCCATCACCGACTCCGGCCGGTGAGTTCCATCCCATCAATCCGGTCCGGGTGTGCGATACGCGGAGCACCACGACGGCGGCCAGCGCGTGCAAGACGCATGGCGAGTTGAAAGCCGGCATCCCGATGCTCGTCACCGTCACGACCGGGAACCACATTCCCGGCGATGGGACGGCCGAAGCAGCCGTCCTCAACCTCACCGGGGTGCTCGGGTCCGCCGCGACGTTCGTCAGCGTCTATCCCCCGGCGTCGAACGGCACCTGCGGAAACCCCGGTGTCTCCACGCTCAACATCCTGGCCAACGCGGTCGAAGCCAACCGGGTGATGGTCGCACTCGGGCCGGGCCCGAGCGGACCTGGCACGGCGGTCTGCGTCTTCGCGTCAGCCGGCACGATCAACGTCCTTCTCGATGCCAACGGCTGGTTCGGCATGGCGTCGGCGGCTCCCGGGTATCAGTACCAGGCGATCGTGCCCAGCCGGATCTGCGATACCCGAGGGACGTCGGCCGGATGCGCCGCGGGGTCGATCGGCGCCGGGCTGAGCCTCGCGCGCCTGGTCACCGTCGACGGCAAGGGCGGTGTGCCGTCGACAACCAGCGGCACGATCGTGCGGGCCGTGATCGCCAACCTGACGGCGGTGAGCCCGAGCCGGGGAACCTATCTGGTGGCGTACCCGGCCAACCAGACGACCCTGCCCAGCGCGTCGGACGTCAACGTGGTCGCCGGGGCGATCCTCCCGAATCTCGTCGTGGTGCAACTCGACACGAGCGGAGACACGCACAATGGCGACCTGGACCTGTTGAATAGCGTCGGCAGTGTCAATGCGGTCATCGATATCGAGGGCTGGTTCCAGTAGGTATGGCGTGGATGGCGGTGCTCCCCGAGATGGAAGGGGTGCTCAACACGATGGCTTCGCGGCCGCTTGCCGAGCGACTCGGTCCGATCGACGGCGTCATGGTCAAGACGTTCCGGAAATGGACGGACCAGCGCGGGTACTTCATCGAACAACTCAAGCGTGGGGATCTCGATGACCAGGGGCGGCCGTTCGTGCCTGATCACGCGTTCGCGCAGATGTCGCGCAGCCTTGCCTATGCTCGCGGTGGCAACCCGCCGGAGCTGATCAAGGCGTTCCACTGGCACAAGCGTCAGTGGGACTACTGGGACATCGTTCAGGGCGACGCCCGCGTCGCGCTCGTCGACCTGCGCCGCGATTCGCCCACCGCGGGACGGATCCAGATCGTGATGCTCGGAGAGAACGCGCCGCGCATGGTGGCGATCCCACCGCTCGTCGCACACGGGTATCAGTGCCTGTCGAGCCGCGACGTCATCCTCAACTACTACGTCACCGAGCCCTACGACCCCGACGATCCGGATGAGGGGCGGATCGCCTGGAACGACGCGCGTATCGGCTTCGACTGGACGATCGAGAACATCTGACGTGCGATTGCTGGTGACCGGAGGGGCGGGCTTCATCGGCAGCGAGTTCGTGCGCATGACGCTTCGCGATCATCCGGAGGACTCGGTGATCGTGCTCGACAAGCTCACGTACGCGGGGAACGAGCGCAACCTCGAGTCGGTGCGCGACAACGGGCGCTTCCGCTTCGTGCGCGGCGATATCTGTGACGCCGCAACGGTCAACGAGCTCGCGAACGAATCCGACGTGATCGTCAACTTCGCCGCCGAGTCGCACGTGGATCGGTCGCTCGAGGCGCCCGGGCAGTTCATCCTGACCGACGTGTACGGCACATTCGTGCTCATGGACGCCGCCCGCACACACAAGCACGAGCGATTCCTGCAGGTGAGCACCGACGAGGTCTACGGCGAGGTGAGCAGCGGTCACAGCGTCGAAGACGACCCGCTGCAGCCACGCAGCCCGTACAGCGCCAGCAAGGCGGGTGGAGAGCTGCTGGTGCAGGCCTATCGAACCTCATACGGATTTCCGGCCATCGTGACCCGCGGATCCAACACCTTCGGCCCGTACCAGTATCCCGAGAAGATCATTCCGCTGTTCATCACGAACGCGATCGACGATCGTCCACTCCCGATCTACGGAGATGGTGGCGCCGTCCGCGACTATCTCCATGTCGAGGACCACGCGCGCGGCATCGACCGGGCGCTCCGCGACGGTGTGGTGGGCATCGACTACAACATCGGCGCCGGCGGCGAGACCAGCGGCATCACGGTCGCCGACACCGTACTGCGTCTGCTCGGCAAGCCCGACTCGCTGAAGCAATTCGTCCGGGATCGTCCCGGTCACGACCGGCGTTACGCGGTGGACTCCGCGCGGCTTCGAGGCATCGGCTGGCAGCCTCAGATCGCGTTCGAGGAGGGGATGCAGCGCACCGTTGCGTGGTTCGTCGCTCACGAGGACTGGTGGCGGCCGCTGAAATCCGGTGAGTTCTGGGAGTTCTACCAGCGCAACTACAAGCCCGCGGAATCCGGTATCGCCCCATAGCCCACACCTGCCGCACGGCGTTCGGGGCCACGACCGATGCGCTATCATCCCTTCGCGACGAGGGCACACGCGCCAAGAGTCAGTTCGCGAACGCCCTGCGGGATGGATGCACTTGCCAGACACGGCACAACGCTGGCGCACCGGCGTCACCGGGCGAGGTTCGATCGAGACGTTGCGGACGGTAGTCGTCATGCCCGCGTACAACGCGGCGAAGACGCTCGAGGCCACCATCGACCGGATTCCTCCGGGCGTCGTCGATACGATCATCCTCGTCGACGACGGCAGCGCTGACGACACTGCGAAGCTCGCCGCGTCGCTCGATCTCGTCGTCATCAAGCATCCCCACAACGCCGGCTACGGTGCCAATCAGAAGACCTGCTACATGGAGGCGCTGCGCGACGGCGCCGACGTCATCGTCATGCTGCACCCGGACGGCCAGTACGACCCCGCGATCCTCAGCGACATGGTCGAGGTGATCGGCAGCGGCCGTGCCGATGTCGTGCTCGGATCGCGCTTTCTCAAGCCCGGCGGCGCGCGCGCGGGAGGGATGCCCTGGTGGAAGCGGCTGGCCAACAAGTCGTTGACCGGTTATGAGAATCGCGTGCTCGGGCTCGGGCTTTCCGAGTACCACACCGGCTATCGCGCGTACAGCCGGAAGTTCCTCACCACCGTCCCGTTCCTGCGCAACTCGAACGATTTCGTCTTCGACACGCAGATCCTCACGCAGGCCGCGGCATTCAACTTCAAGGTCGCCGAGGTGCCGGTGACGACGCGGTATTTCGACGATGCGTCATCGGTCAACTTCCGCACGTCGATGGTGTACGGGTTGAAAACCGTCTGGAACGTGAATCGCTACGCGTTGCACCGCGCGGGACTGCGATCCCGCCGCTACTCGCGCTGAGCCGGGCTCCGCACCGCATAGATCGCGATCGTCGCGCTGCGTCGCGCGGTCGCGGCAAGCGGCGCGAGCATCGCCGCCGCGACGGTGAGCGGCGCGGCGAGGCCCACCGCGATCACCGCTGAAAGCGCTCCGCTCCTTCCCTCACGCAGGCGCGCCTCCGATTTGCGCAGGACGTCGTAGAGCAGATTCGGGGGAAGGCCGAGCCGGTTCTCCATCGTCTGCACGAAGCTGAACAGGTCGTACTCCGGGAAGAAGTACGTGACCTTCACGGTCTCGAACCCGGCGACGCCGAGCATCGTTCCAAGCGTCCTCGGTGTGAAGTGGACGAGATGTCGCGGCACATCCAGGTGAAACCACTTGTCCCGCCCGATCCGCGCTTCAGGGGACCCGAAATTCGGCACCGAGATGAGCAGGATCCCCCCGGGCCGCAACAACCGCGCGATGCCGGAGATGGTCAGCTGCGGGGAGTGGAGGTGCTCGGCGACGTGCCACAGCACGACGGTGTCGAACGTCGCGCCCTCGGCCACGAGCTCGTCGACGTCCTGGGCTCGGACATCGAGGTGGAAGACGTCACGCGCCTGCTGCGCCGCTGACGGTGACCGCTCGGTCCCGCGCGTGGTCCAGCCTCGCAGACGCATCTGGTTGAGGAGCACGCCGGGCCCACACCCGATGTCGAGCACGCTCCCGACGCCGCCGAGCAAGCGCTCGATTGAGCGGATCCGGCTGCGGTGCACGAGTCCGAGCACGCGATCCAAGCCCCCGCGATATCGCTTGGTGGTGCTGTGATATCCACGCGGGTAGTAGCGATCCAGCTCGGCCGGGGACGGCGCGGGAACCGTCTGCGCGAGGTCGCATTCCGCGCAGCGCGCGATGGTGAACCGGTCGCCGGTGGCGGGGTCGTCGGCGTCGAAGAGCCGCACCAGCGCGGGGCTCGGATGCCCGCATGCCGTCGCCGCGCTCATCCGTTCAAGGCGATTGCGGCGGGGCGCGCCCATGCGTCCGGCTCGATGAGCGCGAGCGCCAGTCCGGCGAGGATCAGCACACCGCCGGCGATGGTTGCAAGACCGGGAACGGCGCCGAAGAACGCGAGCGCGAGCAGCGCGGCGAGCGGCGGCTCCCCGAGGAACGACACCGAGACGAGCAGGACCTGCACATGGCGGAGCGCCCAGTTGTACACGGTGTGACCACCGAGGGTGCAGACGACGGCGAGTCCGGCACAGGCCAGTGCGACCCTCGGCGACGGGAGGTGCGCGCTCCCGCCTGCAATGGCTGTTCCCGCTCCGATCACGCAGACGACGGCATAGACCGCGGCCGAGTACCCCGCCACGCCCAGCTCAGAGCGGACACCACGACCGATGAGCAGATACCCGGCGAGGCACACGGCACCTCCGATCGCGAGCAGGTCGCCGAGGAACGCGTGGGTGTCGATCCGGAAGTCGCCGGCGCACGTCACCACCATGCCGATCAGCGCGACGGCCACGGCGACGAACGTGCGGCGCGACACGCGCTCACCGAGCAACCGCCTCCCGAGCGGCGTGACGATGATCGGGTGCACCGAGACGAGGAGCACGCTCGCGGCGATGGACGTGTACTGGAGGGATGCCGTCCAGAGCAGGAAATGACCTGCAAGCAGCGCGCCACTGACGAGCACGAGCGAAACCTGCGTGCGTCCCCGGGGCATGACGTGCCGGCGGATATCGCGAAGCACCCAGGGCGCCAGCAGAAACGCCGCCATGCCCATGCGCAGCCAGACGATGGTGGCGGCGTCGTCACCGGCGAATCTGATGAGGATGGCGGAGAAGGACACGGCCACCGTCGCGACGACGAGCGCGACACCGGGCGCCGGCGTGCGCTCGCGAGCCGTGGCGACGCTCACCGGCGCCGCTCGCGCTCCCGGGCTCTCAGCAGCTCGGTGTAGCCACCGAGGACCTCGCGGATGCCGCCGTCCTCGATCGCCCACGTGCGTGTGGCGACGGCATCGATCAGGGCGCGGTCGTGGGTGACCAGCACCATCGCGCCCGGGTATTTCACCAATGCCGCCTCGAGCACCTCCTGCGCTGGAATGTCGAGGTGGTTCGTGGGCTCGTCGAGCAGCAGCAGGTTCGTCTCCTCGATGGCGAGCTTGCCCATCATCAGGCGGGCTCGCTCACCGCCGCTCAGGTCGCCGACGAGCTTGAGGGTGTCGTCGCCGCTGAAGAGCAGCGATCCCAGCAGCGTCCTCGCGCGCTCCTCGCCCACGGGGTGTGTGGCGAGCAGGTCGGCAAGCACGGTGCGTTCGTCGTCGCCCGCCGGAACGTCGGCGGCGCCGTGCTCCGTGGACTGCCCGAGGTCCTGCCGGTACAGGCGGCGGACGCTCCGAGGGCCGAGGGTGAGCGTTCCCTCGAGTGGAGGCAGATCGCCCGCCAAGGTGTGGAGGAGCGTCGACTTGCCGCTGCCGTTCGGTCCCAGGACGGCGATGCGGTCGCCGGGAACGATCGTCAGCGGGGGCACGATGAGCAGCGGCTCGTCGCGGCCGATGATCAGGCCGACTCCTTTGAGCGTCACCCGTGACGCGGGTGCGCTCGCGAAACGAAGCCGGGGCCTGCGGTCGACCGTCGGTGGCTCGACCCGCTCCAGGCGGTTGAGCCGTGTCTGACGGCCGCGCGCCTCGCGCGCACGCTGGCCCGCCTTGTACTTGCGGATGAACTCCTCCTGGTGGTCGATGTACGCCTTCTGTGCCGCGAACTCCCGCCGGCGCCGCTCGCGGCGCTCGACGCGCAGCTTCGTGTACTGCGTGTAGTTGCCGGGGTAGTCCTCGATGGTGCCGCCGGCAACCTCGATCACCTGCGTGCACACATTGTCGAGAAAGCGCCGGTCGTGGGACACGAGTACGAATGCGGTCGACACACCCTTCATGAAGTCCTCGAGCCACTCGATCGCGGTGAGGTCGAGATGGTTGGTGGGCTCGTCGATGAGGAGGAGATCGGCGTCCTGCACGAGCAGCTTCGCAAGTTCCAGACGGCGTTTCTGGCCGCCGCTCAGCTGTGATGGATGGCGCTGCTGCGTCGCGGTGTCGAGACCCAGCCCACCGAGCGCCTCGCGCGCGTTGGCCTCGAGCTCATAGCCGCCCTGGTCGATGTAGCGGTGCTGAACATCGCCGTAGCGCTGCAGCAGCTGCGCGGCATCCGGCCGCGCGCTGTCGGCGAGCAGTGGCTCGAGCGTGGTCATCTCGTGGTGCATTGCCGCGAGGTCTTCGCGCGACGCCATGACCTCATCCAGGATCGTCTCCGCGACCGGTTCCGGCGCGTCCTGGGGGAGGTAGCCGATGCGCAGCCCGCGCTGGCGCTCGACCTCCCCGGTGGTCGGCTCGCGCGCGCCGCTGATGAGCGTGAGCAGCGTCGTCTTGCCGGCGCCGTTGGCGCCGACGACGGCAATGCGTTGACGTGTTTCGATGCGGAAGGTCACACCGTCGAGCACGCTCTCTGCACCGAAGGCGACGCCGACGTCGCGGAGGCTGACCAGGGACACGGGCCGCTACTGCCCTGTCGCACCCTCGCGGGCGACGATGCGCCTCACGATGGCGACCGACGACGCGTACGTCGAGTCCATGCCGAAGTACGAGAGGCCCCGCGCGCCGAGGGTGCGTGCCTGCGTGTACGGGGTGTCCGACCCGTAATGGATCACGCCGAAATCGATCGGCAGCTTGGAGAAGCTGATCGGCTCGCCGGTCGGGTATCGCGCAGGCTGGGTCATCTCGTACACGGCGTTGCAGTATGGACCGGCCTCCATCTCGACCACGGTGAATGCCTCGCGGTAGTAGAAGTCCAGGTAGCCGCGATTCTGCAGAAAGGTTCCCTTCACGCTGACCGCGCGCTGATTGTCGAGACCGCTTCCGAAGCGCAGGTACGGCGCGATGTCCGAGACCGAGAAGGCGTTGTCGAGCCAGAAGGTCGATCTGCTGTGCTCGTCGTGGATGACGCTGCTGATCATCACGTCGCCGACGTCGGCGTTGAGCGTGGCGGCCTTTCCGAGGATGTACACGCCGCGAAGCTCAACCGTTTCGGCGATCTCGCGGAGGATGTTGTACGCGGCGAGACCGAGTGGGTAGTCGATGTTGACGATCACCGCCCGGCTCGCGGCAAGCGCCGCGGTGTCGACGGGAAGCAGACGCTCGTCGAAGCGTGCCGGAGCGAGGCGGTCGAGCGGCACGACCTGCGCCGCCACGTCGAGCGCCGTGCGGCTCGTGACGTTGAGCGCGCCGGCATCGCGTTCTTCACGCCGGAGAGCGGCGCGCTCGGAGTCAGGGAGCAGTCGGAGGCGCTCGCGGGCGGCGTAGTACAGGAAGTTGTTCCAGTGGCCCTGGGCGGTCCCATCGCGAAAGCGCTGCAACTCCTCGCGCAGCTCGTCCGTACCGTCGCGCTCGACCGCCACGGTGAGCTCCTCGGCGTGACGCGGGGCGACACCGGTGAGGAGGTTGGCGATCGCGTGCGAGTTGCTGCTCACGAAATAGACGGGGCGGTCGAGGAGCGACTCGGACCGCATGAGGCCGGTGACCTGCTGCCACCAGCGACGGGTGACGCGCGCATAGCCGATCTGCGTGCCGCCGAGCATGCGCACCCGCAGCGACATCGCGTGCTCCGTGATGGCGTCGAGCCGGACGCCGAAGCCGGCACCCCAGATGTCGTGCAGCTGCGACCAGTCGTCCTCGAGGCCACCGCAGGCGGCCGCAAGCGCCTTCGGGGTGGCCTGCCCGATGCCCTCGATGGCGGCGCCGCGGATGGCCACGCGTAGCTTCTTGCACTCGATCTGGAGCGCGACCATCGTCGGGATCAGGTCGTCGACGTCGGAGGCGCTGGCGATCAGCACCGCCAGCGTCCCGTCGCCGTTGTCGTACCAGCGCCGGCGGCGGCCCGGTGCGCTCACCTCCGTCCACTCGCTGAAGGGTGGATAGCCTCGCTGCGCGAAGACCTCCGCCGACTGGCCCATCACCACGCGCCGCGCGGCAAGGATGGCGTCCGGGAGCCGCCGCACGGCGTACAGGAGCGCGCCGAGGTCGAGGTCGGCCGATCCGGCGAGGGGATGCAGGCTCGACCCCATCGCCTTGTGCGAGTGCTCGAAAACGCGCAACTGGGTCTCGCCGCTGCTCCGCAGGATGGTGGTGTACGTCCGGTGATAGACCTCCACCGCATCGACGAGCGCGGTCTCCTCGGAGGCCGGTTGCGCGCGGTTGAGGCTCGCGAACGGAGGCTGGGCAGCCGCACCGCCTCCCAGTTCGTGTGACGCCATCACGGCCATTGTCGCCGCTGACGCTACGGCGGGAGCGTCGGGCTGGCTATCCTGCCCCGGCCGTGGGACGAACCGCCGTGACCGGATCCGTCGCCTTCGACACCATCATGGTGTTCAAAGGCCGGTTCGGCGACCACATCCTTCCCGAGCAGACGCACGTGCTCAACGTCGCCTTTCTCGTGGGCCAGCTCGAGCGGCGCCGCGGCGGCACCGCATCGAACATCACCTACACGATGGCGCTGCTCGGCGAGCACCCCCTTCTGTGCGCCGCGGTCGGCGCTGACGACTTCGCCGCCTTTGAAGCGGCGCTGGTGGCCGAGGGCGTGGACACGTCGGGGGTGCTGCATTGCGAGGGCATCGACACTGCGACGGCGTTCATCACCACCGACCTCGGCGGCAACCAGATCACCGCGTTTCATCCCGGTGCGATGACGCGGGCCGCGGGCGTCGACCTCAGCGTGCTGGGCGACATCTCCGAGGTCGTCGTCGGCGCCGATGACGCCGGCGCGATGGGCCTGCACATCGAGCAGGCGAGCGCCATGGGCGCCCGGCTCGTGTTCGCGCCGGCACAGCAGATCCCGGCGATGCCCGACGACGTGTTGCGTGCGGGTCTCGAGCGGGCGTGGCTCGTCGCCGGCAACGACTACGAGATGGAGATGATCCGCGAGCGCACCGGACTGTCGGTCGAGGAGCTCAGCACCGGACGCATGGTGGCCGTGACGAGAGGGGCGTCGGGGAGCGAGATCCACGATCCCCGCGGCGTCACCGTCATCCCGCCTGCCCGGGTGGACGAAGCCGTCGACCCGACGGGGGCCGGAGACGCCTACATCGCGGGGCTGCTCACCGGTTTCCGCGCCGGCGCGCCCATCGACGTCGCCGGGCGTATGGGATCGCTGGCCGCCGCATATGTGGTCGTGGAACGCGGGCCGCAGACGCATCATTTCGACCCGGCGTCGTTTCGCGCCCGCTATGCGGCGACGTTCGGCGCCGAGCCAGGCCTCGATGTTTGAGCTGGGAGGTAGAGTGAGCTGACATGGAAGATGCAGTCATCGTCAGCGCTGTGCGCACCCCGGTCGGCACGTTCGGCGGCGTGTTCGTCGATGTTCCCGCCACCCGGCTCGGCGCGATCGCCGTGGAAGAAGCCCTGCGCCGGGCGGGCATCGACACCGTCGACGAGGTGCTCATGGGCAATGTGCTCCAGGCGGGGCTCGGCATGAACACCGCGCGCCAGGCATCCATCGGCGCAGGTCTTGCTGACGATGTGCCCGCGACGACGATCAACAAGGTGTGCGGCAGCGGCCTCAAGACGGTTGCCCTTGCTGCGCAGGCGATTCGCGCGGGGGATGCGCAGTGCCTGGTGGCCGGTGGTATGGAGAACATGTCGCGAGCGCCGTACCTGATGGAGAACGGCCGCTACGGCTACCGGCTCGGCCATGGGCAGCTCGTCGACGAGATGATCCGCGACGGGCTGTGGTGCGCGTTGGAGGATTGCCACATGGGCACCACGGCGGAGAACATCGCGCGCGAGTACGAGGTCACGCGAGAAGACCAGGACGCGTTCGCCGCCGGGTCGCAGCAGAAGGCCGAGGCTGCCATCAAGGGCGGTCGATTCGCGGACGAGATCGTCGCGGTTCCCGTGCCGCGCAAGAAGGAGCAGGTCCTCGTCGATACCGACGAGCATCCACGCGCCGGAACGACTGCGGAATCCCTGGCCGCGCTGCGCGCGGCGTTCGCCAAGGACGGCACCGTGACGGCGGGAAATGCCAGTGGCATCAACGATGGTGCTGCCGCCGTGGTCGTCATGAGCGCGTCGCGTGCAAAGGCGGAGGGCCGCGTGCCGCTCGCGCGGATTCGCGGCTACTCGAGCGCGGGTGTGGCTCCGCGGGTCATGGGAATGGGCCCGGTGCCCGCCGTCCGCGCGGCGCTGGAGAGGGCCGGCGTCACGCTGCACGACATCGACCTCTTCGAGCTCAACGAGGCGTTCGCGGCGCAGGCTGTCGCCGTCGGTCGTGAGCTCGCCGTTCCCGAGGACAAGCTCAACGTCAACGGGGGCGCCATCGCCATCGGCCACCCGATCGGCGCCAGTGGGACGCGCATCCTCGTCACGCTCCTGCACGAGATGCAGAAGCGCGATTCGCAGCTCGGGATCGCCGCGCTCTGCATCGGCGGCGGTCAGGGCATCGCGATGGTGCTGGAGCGCAGCTAGTCAGGTGGCGCTGGGCTCGATGCCCGCGAAGAGATCGGTCTCCGGCAGCACCGCGGGCTTGCGCGACATCCCGAGCTGGAAGTACTCGTCGGCGAACTGCTTGAGGACGTCGTCGGGCATGCTGAGCTGTGGCCAGTCGTCTGAGATCTGACTGCGATGCG
>Ga0307372_10009683_pt1 | contig 13219 bp, 13 predicted proteins | sample OX1MG_FD_202533 | JGI IMG/M metagenome (GOLD analysis project Ga0307372, IMG submission 202533) | Soil microbial communities from Risofladan, Vaasa, Finland - OX-1 | ecosystem: Environmental > Terrestrial > Soil > Coastal area > Acid sulfate soil | place: Finland: Risofladan, Vaasa | collected...
TCGGCGGGCATGGCAGATTCTGTCCGGGTGCCTGGGTTGGTGTCAGCACCCAATCTCTAGGCGATTCCAGACACTTGTACCATGCCCGTCAGCGAATCCCTGCTATGCGGTGAATAAGATGGGCTAAGGAGATCCACGATGTCGGGGCCGCCGCGCGGCAGCGCGTCGAAGGGGGCGCCCATCGCATCCCCGCAATAGAGCGTTATCGGCAACAGCATGAGGGATTCGGCCCGCTCGGCGTCGAGCAGGGGGCGCCATGCGTCGAGGCGCAGTTGCATCGCCGCGAGGAAGCCCAGGCACCAGGGATGCGGATGGGCGAGGCCATCCCCGGTCTTCTCGAGGATCGGCGCGTAACGCGCCGGCGCGGTCGCCAGGGTTTCGCCGATCGCGTTGAAGCGGGCGACGATCGCCTCGATCGCGGCGAGCATGGTGCCTTGCGCCGCGGCGATCCGGCCGCGCGCGCCGAACAGATCGTCGAACCATTCGTCGGGCGGGATCGAGGCGGGACCGATGACGAGCGCGGTGAGGTAGCCGTCCAGCATCGACACGCTGTTGACCCGCGCTCGAGGATCCAGCCCGTCGAGCCACGCGTCGAGCCGCTCGAGGTCCATCGCCGGCCGAACCGCCCTCGGGCGTTGCCGCCTCGCCATCCTCACGCCGCGGCGGGCGCCGTGCGCGCCGCCTTCCATTCCCACGGCAGCAACCCGTGCAGCGCGTTGATCTTCGTGCGCCCGGAGACGATGCGTTCGAGCACGTCCGCCAGATACGTCTGCGGATCGATGTCGTGCAGTTTCGCCGTGTTGATCAACGAGGCGAGCACCGCCCACCGTTCGCCCCCGGCGTTCGAACCGGCGAACAACGCATTTTTTCGGCCGAGCGGGATCGGCCGGATTGCGCGTTCGACGGTGTTGTTGTCGACCTCGACGCGGCCGTCGGAGAGGAACACGGTTAGTCCCCGCCAATGGCCGAGCGTGTAGCGGATCGCCTCCGCCAGCTGCGACTTCGCGGAGATCCCGTCGAGACGGTCCGCCAGCCACGATTTCAGTGCGGCCATCAACGGCGATGTCTCGGCTTGGCGGACGGCGACCCGCTCCCCCGCGGTCCGGCCCCGGATGCGGGCCTCGATCGCGTAGATCTCGCCGATCCGCCGCAACGCCTCATCCGCGACCGCGTCGGCGGTCCGCTTGCGCACCTCGAAGAACGCCCGGCGCGCATGGGCCAGGCAGTAGGCGAGCACGATGTCGCCGCCCGGCCGCCCGGGGCGCGCGAGTTTGTCGTATCCCGCGTAGGCGTCGACCTGCAGGACGCCGGAGAACCCGGCCAGATGCCCCGCGGGATGCACGCCCCGGCGATCGGGGGCGTAAAGATAGACTGCGGCCGGATGCGCGGGTCCTTGCCACGGCCGATCGTCCACGGCGTAGCACCAGATCCGTCCGATCCGCGTTCGCTTCCTTGTGCGATCCAACACCGGCAGCGGCGTGTCGTCGCAGAATATTTTCTTCGCCGACAGCACGGTTCCGAGTAGCAACTGGTGCAACGGCTTCAGCCACCAGACCGCGCGTTCGATCCAATGCACCAGCGTCGACCGATCGAGGCGGATGCCATGGCCCGCCAGCATCTGCGTCTGGCGATGCAACGGAAGGTGCCAGGCGAATTTCGACACCGCGACGTGCGCGAGCAAAGCCGCGGTCGGCAGTCCGCCCTCCACGGGACGGGCCGGCGCCGGGGCCTGAACGACGGCGCCCTCGCAGGCGCGACACCCGTAACGAGGGCGCCGGATGCGTTTCACGCGGACGATCGCGGGGACGATGTCGAGCATCTCGCTCACGTCCTCGCCGATGCAATGCAGCTTGCCGCTGCAGCACGGACAGATGTCGGTCTCGGGTTCGACGACGATTTCCTCGCGCGGCAGATGGGTGGGCAGCCCGCCGATGTTGCGCGCCGGCCTCCGGCGGGACGGTCCGGGATGGGTTGGTTCGTCCGGTGCCGTCGCCTCCGGCCCGACTTCGACAGGCAGCGGCGAAAGGTCGCCGAGCCCGAGCACCAACTGCGCCTCGGCCGCGTCGCGCCTTTCCGAGCGCGCGCCGAAGAGCATCCGTTTCATGGTTGCCAACATCGCGCGCAGCCGATCGTTGTCCGCGCGCAGATCCGCGATCGTCGCCAGCAGGACGTCGGGGTCGCGGGGCAATGGGGCTGCTTCGGATGCCATGCCGCGAGTGTACAAAACCGATTCGGGGTTTCGCCAGGTCCAGAAAGCGGGTTCAGGCATTTATTTTTTCCGCCGCGTCGGCGCGCGCGATCCGCGTCCAGTCCATTCCGGCGAACAACATGCGCAGCTGAACCGTGTTCAGCGCGACCGCGCCGTCGCGCACCTCGGGCCAGACGAACGCGCCGCTCTCCAGGCGTTTCGCGACGAGACAGAGACCGGTGCCGTCCCAGAACAACACCCTCAACCGGTCGGATCGGCGGGATCGGAAGACAAATACGTCGCCCGCGAAGGGATCGGCCATGAGTGCCTGCGTCACCAGCGCGGCGAGCGAGTTCATCCCCTTGCGAAAATCGATCGGCTTCGCCGCCACCACGATCTTCAGTCCCGGGCGGGACGGAACGCCGAAAATCATGCGCGGCGGCCAATGTGCGCCAGCACCGTATGCAGCACCGTCGTGTCGACGGGGCCGGCGAAGCGAACCCGAACGCCGCGGGCCTCGATCTCGACCGTGCCCGTTGCCGGTGCGATCGCGGAAGTCGGACCGGTCGGCACGTCGGGACTTATTTCCGCTGTCGTGTCGCCTTCGCCGGCATCTTCGACGCGGAGCGGAACGAAGATCGCCGCGTCCTTCAGAGCCCCGCGCCGCCAGGTCTGGAGCAGATTGCGGTTCACACCGAAACGGCGCGCCACCTCCGAAACCTTGACGCCCGGACGAACACTCGCGCCGACAATCTCGGCCTTCTCCTCCTCGGTCCAACGCCGTCGGCGCGCGACCCCGGTGATCAGCTCGATGCGGCGATACCCTTCCGCTTCGTGCCTGCCTCGATGCATACCATTATAATTGACACTATCCATCGCCTCACCCACGCGGACCCGATGCCGAGCAGTTTCGGCCGATCGGCACGGTAGGGGAACGTGGTTGGCTCACAGCGGTTACGATCATCTCGCGCAGGAAGCCGGCGTCGGAACCCTTTTCCAGTAGCTCGCGAAGGGCGATCTTGTCAGCGGTCATCGGGGTGGTCCTCGGGTTGGGGGTGTGTCTTGCAACCCAACCCTACCCGGAGCCGCCACGGTGACCACCTGCGCGGCCACCGCTGTGGATAAGTGGCCCGCCTACGCCAGACTCTTGGCGGTCGCTTCGGCGGGCCACTTACCCACAGCTCCTACACCACCAGGGGGGACGCGACCCGAGCGACTGCTGCGACCTGCATGTTCTCTGTCGCGAAACGCCTTGCAAGGGCCCAGCCAAGACCTGGTCCTACATCGAAGACGATCGCCGTTTCGCGTGATTGCATGTTCAAATCACTCCATTCATTTGGATTGCGATTGAAACACGTGGCAGACTGCCGGCACGTTGACCCTGATGTGGCCGCGAGCGCCGACGATCTCCTTGAAAACCTATTTCTTCCAGGACTTGCTGAGCAGAATACAGAAGACCATGAGATGTGACACTATTACGAGGGGGGCGTAGAACGTATAGACGTACCAGAAGGTGGCTAGGTTGAAGCTCGGAACGTTCAACTGCAAAACGCCTCGTACTCCGTTCAGCAGGTCCACAAATCCCCACGTGTTGGCTACCCACACCAGTGGAACGGCAAAGCGCCAATTACTCCGCAGAACAAAGATGGAAGCGAGGGCCAGCGCCGCTTCTAAGAGATCGCCGTATGCAGCACTGGAAAGGAACGCTGTTGGCAGCTTCGGGTCGACCATACCCGGAACCAATAAAGTCATGCCCACATAGCGGGGGACATGTACAAAGAGCAGAAGAATTAGCGCAGAACTTCGAGAAAGTTTGGTAAGTGACGGCCAAACGTACCACACCGCCGCGATGCTGAAGATAAAAGCACTCACGACAAGCTGCATCCAGAATACTGTGACGCTATCCATCGTAAGTCCTATGTCCATGGCTGCCTCCATTCAATTCCGCGGCAATCGAGCTGCCTTCACATTACGAGTTCAGATTCCTTGATGTTGGCGATAGGGCCAAGGATCGTCGGGTCGAAGTCATTGAGAATGCGTCGTTCGGACAAACGCTTGGGTAAGTCGGGATTCGCCAAGGCCCCGCGGGCAATGGTGACAATGTCGGCGCCATCGTCCAGCGCAGCGACCGCCTGTTCGACATTGTGCAGACTGCCATTGGCAAAGATCACGGCTTTGGGTGCGTAGCGCTTGGCGAGGTGCATCAGTGATGGACCTGCTGGGGCAAATGCCGGTTTCCACGCCTCAAATTCGGTCACATGGATGAAGTCGGCTCCGGCATCCCCGAGGCTGCCGAAGATGATTTTCGCATCACGCTCCGCATCGACCCACTTGTGATGGTAGTCGTTCACCTTGCCTTGGGAGATGCGGACGCCGACCGGCGTCTTGGCGCCAACCTTTGCCCGCACCGCCTTGAAGGTCTCAACGATCAATCGCGCGCGGTTCTCCGTGGAGCCGCCCCACCGATCGACCCTATTGTTGGCGTAGTCGGTCAAAAACTGGTCGAGAAGATATCCATTGGCGCCATGAATTTCGATGGCGTCAAAGCCGGCGACCTCGATGGCGCGCCCCGCTGACTCAGCAAAGCCGGTGATGGCGTCGGCGATCTGCGCCTCCGTCATCGTCACTGGCATGGCGTAGCGGCCTTTGCCGCCATAGAACGTCATTTGCTCGCCCTTCGGTTGGACGGCTGACGGCCCTACCGTTGTGTCGCGAAAGCGATTTGCCTGGCTGATTGCGCCGGCATGCATGATCTGGGCGATGGCGAGCGCGCCGTGCGCCTTGATGCCGCTGACGACCGGCTTCCACGCATTGGCCTGCGCTTCGTCGGTCATGCTCGGCTGATTGGCGTAGCCCTGCGAGAAGGCCTGATCGGTGTAAATGCCTTCGGTGCTAACCGTCCCGAATCCACCCCGCGCGAAACGCTCGTAGTAGCGGGTCATCGTCTCGGTCGCCCGGCCGTCTTCGGTCGCCGTGACGCGCGTCATCGGCGCTACAGAAAGGCGGTTCTTCACGGTATGGCCATTTATAACGACCGGCGCGAAAAGAGAGCTAGTATCAATGTCCATCGTCCGGGCCTCCAGGGGTACTAAATCGGGCGCATTCAGCTGAAAATCTGAGAATTCCGAGCTTGCTGGGGTTAGATTTAGCTCTAGCGGGTGGGGTACGGAAGCCGGGGTAGACAATAAGCAGTATATCGCTTATCGTTAAAATATGGACCTCGCAGATGTGGCTCTGTTTCGCGCCATCGCGTCCGTCGGCAGCTTGTCAGCTGCGGCGCGTCAGATGGGCACGACGCCGATGTTGGTCAGTCGCAGGTTGGCTGGCCTCGAAGCCGAATTGGGCGCGCGACTATTCCACCGCACGACGCGATCCCTTTCACTGACCCCGGAGGGAGAGGCCTTTTTGCCTCACGCCATTACTCTCTTAGAGGCGCGCGATTCGGCGTTCGACTCGGTCTCGTCCGGTGCATCCGGCCTCTCCGGCCTGTTGAGGATTACAGCGCCGAACGTCATCGGCCACTCCGTCGTGGTCCCTGTCGTGGCCGAGTTGATCGCCGACAACCCCGCGCTTCGCGTCGATATGACTCTGAGCGACGGCATTATCGACATCGCGACAGCGGGACTGGACGTGGCCATTCGCGTGGCGGAGATGAAGCCTTCGGACATGATAGCCACAAGGGTGGCCGACAATCCGTTTATTGTAATCGCATCGCCGGGCTACGTCGTGCGCTTCGGAAAACCCGACACGACAGAAGACTTGGTGAGCCACCCCTGTATCAAGCTTCATGCGATGGACGCTTGGCCATTCAGGCGGAGCGGCGAAATGCACCGAGTTCGGATTAGCGGTCCCTTGTCAGCCAGCACTGTCGACGCGGTGCGAGCGGCGTGCATCGCGGGCGTCGGCATCGCCATGTTGACCTATTGGGACGTGCACGAGCAGATCGCGCGCGGAGAATTGCAGCGTATCGTCCTCGCTGACGTCGAACCGCTGGAAGTTGGGATATGGGCCGTTTTCTCGACCCGCACCCAAATGCCTGCCCGGGTGCGGGCCTTTATCGATGCGTTGCGAGAACGCTGCATGGCTGGATCTCCCACGCCTCGATCGGAACCAGCGGCTCGTCTTTGAAGTATCCCCGGGCACTTGAAATAATGGCGCAGAGCTTGGTCGATGCGATGCGGCCAGCCGGACAGATGCGCGACCGGGAGTGTTTCGACGACGAAACCAGCCTTGGAGCGGGACCAGGCGGCCAGCAAGCACACTGGCCATCACCCGGTGTGTTGATTTTCAGTGAGATCTGACCCGGGGTTTTCACCGAGAGATGACCCGCCTTGCGAGTGTGTTTCTTGGCCGGGGAGCGGGTCAAGTCATTTCTTTTTCCTCTCGGCTTTGGTGGCTGAGGCGCTGGCCTTGAACCGGAAGCTGTCGTTTGTGAAGGGGCACCCAATCGAGACCCCGGCCTAATCGAGGTCAAGATGTTGATTCAGTTGACCAAATGCGCCGCGCGCTGGGGTCCCGATCGGCGCCGACCGGGACCCCACCCCGAACGAATTTCTTCTCTATATATCAAGGTGTTGTTGTCGCTCCCAGGTGAGGTCCCACTTCGGCGCCGATTTACAATCCGACAGGTCCATGCACTTCGCGCGCAACTCCTGAACGAAGCTCACGGCTCGCATGAACGGCCTCGGTCGTGTCCCCGCTGGTGGTGTAGGAGCTGTGGGTAAGTGGCCCGCCGAAGCGACCGTCGAGAGTCTGGCGCAGGCGGGCCACTTATCCACAGCGGCGGCCACTGAGGTGGTCACCGTGGCGGCTCCGGGTAGGGTTGGGTTGCGAGACGCAACCCCAACCCGAGGACCACCACGATGACCAACGACAAGATCGCCCTTCGCGAGCTGCTGGAGAAGGGTTCCGACGCCGGCTTCCTGCGCGAGATGATCGGTTTTGCCGCCGAACGTCTGATGGCGCTGGAGACCGAGAGCCTGTGCGCCGCCGCCCCCGGCGAGCGGACGGCGGAGCGGCAGAACCAGCGCAACGGCTACCGTGACCGCGACTGGCACACCCGCGCCGGCACGGTCGAGCTCCGCATCCCGAAGCTGCGCCGCGGCAGCTACTTTCCGGGCTTCCTCGAACCCCGCCGGATGGGTGAGAAGGCCCTGACCGCGGTGATCCAGGAGGCCTATGTCCAGGGCGTCTCCACCCGCGCGGTGGACGATCTGGTGAAAGCCATGGGTATGGAGGGGATCAGCAAGAGCCAGGTGTCCCGTCTGTGCGGGGAGATCGACGAGCGGGTGCAGGCCTTCCTCACCCGCCCGATCGAGGGCGAATGGCCATACATCTGGCTCGATGCCACCTACGTCAAAGCCCGGCGGGGGAACCACATCGTCTCGGTCGCGGTAATCGTCGCGGTCGGCGTCAACACCGACGGAAGGCGCGAGGTGCTCGGCATGACGGTCGGCTGCAGCGAGGCCGAGCCGTTCTGGGTGGAGTTCCTGCGCAGCCTGGCCCGGCGCGGCCTACGCGGGGTCAAGCTGGTGGTCTCCGACGCGCATGAGGGGCTGAAGGCCGCCATCACCAGGGTGTTGTGCGCAACCTGGCAGCGCTGCCGGGTGCACTTCATGCGCAACGCGCTGGCCTTTGCCGGCAAGACCCAGCGGCGCATCGTCTCGGCCTGGGTCGCCACCGCGTTTGCCCAGAACGACGCCGCGGCCGCGCACAAGCAATGGCGGGAGGTTGCCGACCAGGTCCGCACCCGCGTCCCCAAGCTTGCCGGGCTGATGGACGAGGCCGAGGCCGACGTGCTGGCCTATATGGACTTCCCCGCCGCGCACCGGGTCAAGCTGCACTCCACCAACCCGCTGGAACGCCTCAATGGCGAGATCAAGCGCCGCAGCGATGTGGTCGGGATCTTCCCCAACGAAGAGGCCGTGGTCCGCCTGATCGGCGCCCTGCTGCTGGAGCAGAACGACGAATGGGCGGTCCAGCGCGCACGCTACATGAGCCTGGAAACCATCGCCCCGTTGAGCGATGATCCCGCCGTCAGCCTGCCGGCCTTGGCAGCCTGACAACAAGGCGCTCAACCCTGCCAAGGAGCAGCGCTCCTACACCACGTCCGGGGACACGATCCCCGCAAGCAGACGGGCCGGAATCCTGAAGAGTTTCGGGCGCCGAAGGCGTACGAAAGGCTTGGAGGAACGAACCCGCTACGAAGCGTCAGATTTTCACCACCAGGTTCCTCCGTCGCGACCTGGAAGCTCTGCGCCTCAGCTGGGCATCAAATGCCGAGCCCTCGATCGCGGCCGACCTGCCAGGAGATCCCGCCGTTGGTGACGAGCCCGACGACCTCGCGGCCAAGGCTTCGCTCGATCACCGGCCGCCAGGGGACCAGGGTGAATTCCTGGGCGTTCTCGACCAGGGCGTAGCGGCCGGAGGCGAGCTGGATCGCCTCGCGGTAGGTGCCGCGGATCGTGTCGCCGGGCGCCGGCATCCGGAACGGCACGGCGCGTGTCGTCGCCAGTTCGCCACCGGCGCGCCCGAGTTCGCGGCGCTCCAGCGTCGCGAGAAGGTCCCGGTGATACCGCTCGCCCCCGTCCGCGCCCCGACGCGCGTCGCCGTGGCTGAAGTGATGCTGGCGGCGGCGCTCAAGGGCGACTTCGACCTCCAACCCGAACCCGCCTTGCGCGACCTGCACCGGATCGCGGGCCACCAGTTGGCGATCGAGCCAGGTCGCGCCGTCGCTGCGTATCTGGGCTTCCAAGTCGAGCGCGGACAGCACGCGCAGGCTCGGCGTCTGGTTGCGGCCCGTGTCGTGGCGAGCAGCCCGCTGCTCGAGATCTGCCGGGATGCACCAGTGGTCGGCGTCGAGCCGCTGGACCACGCCGGCGCGGCGCAGCGCCTCCAGGCGGCGGACATGCGCTTCGACATAGGCCTCCGGATCGGTGATGGAGGGATCGGCGCGCGCGGTGGCGACCTGGTCTGCGGGCCGATAGATGCCGTCGTTCGGGTGCGCCAGGTCGGCGATGTTCCGGTCCGCGGCGCGCAGCGCCTCGCGTTCTGCTGCAAGCGCCACGATGGCTCCGATCGGCGTGCTGGCGGCATCCGCGCTGGCGGCTGGGATCTCGACGTAGTGGACCCGCCCGTCGAGGCCATCGACGATCAGATGGACTCGATCCCCCAGTTCGTCGCTACCCAGCCCCCTGCCCAGCAACCGGCCGGTGATCGGTGCGGCGAGCGGCACGCGGAGGTCGTGGATGGCGAACTGCTCGGCGCCGCGTTCCGCGCCCTGATGGGTCAGCGCGCGGTGCATGGTTTTGATGATGTCTTCGCGCTCACCGAGGGCGCGCAGCGTCTCCTCCATCCCGGGAGCCAGGCGCCAGCGGCTGGTGGCGATCTGCTCGGCCAATCCCAGCCGCTCCAGGCCTTGCAGCCGGCCGATCCGTAGCTGTCGATCAAAATCGGAGCGTGGCTCGCCGTCGGCGCGGAGGTCGATCACGCCACCCGCCGCGTCGCCGGTCTCGCGCAGCAGCGCCCGATCGATCCGGGTCAGCCGTTCCTGGTCGATCTCGCGCACGAGTTTCGTCCGTCGCTCCATCGTGCTCTCCGGGCCGAGCTCGATGGTGACCAGCTCCGAGGCGCGCTCACGGATGCCATGGGCGAGATAGGCTCCGGCGATCACCAGGTTCTCGCCAGCCTCATCGACCCCGCGGATGACGATGTGCGTGTGCGGGTGGGCGGTGTTGAAATGATCGACCGCGACCCAGTCGAGGCCGGTGCCGAGGTCGCGCTCGACCTGCCGCATCAGATCGCGGGTGAAGGCGCGGAGGTCGGAGAGCTCGGTGCCATCCTCCGCGGCCACGATCAGGCGGAACTGACGCGGGTCGCCCTCCGAGCGATCCAGAAAGGCGCGGCCATCGGCCCGGTCGGCCGTGGCGGAATAGAGCGCGCCGGGGGAACCCTCACGGGTGACGCCGTCACGTTGGAGGTAGCGCAGATGCACTGCCGCCGCTCGGCTCCCGGCGCGCATCTTCACGTAGCGCGCCTTCACGACGACCCGGCGGGCGCCGGGCCGCGCCTGCAACCAGCCCCGTGGTGAGGCTGCTCGCCCGCGCGCGAAGGCCGCGCCCCTGCCGCGCTTGGCCGGGAGATCGGCAAGATGCCGGGCGCCGGTCGGGGGTTGCCCGCCGGTCGCCCGGGCCAGCGCACCCGCCCGCGAGATCGCGCGCTTGATCTGCGTCGCTGCCAACACCCGTCGATGGTCCCGGCTTCGCGTGCGGCCGAGGCGTGGGCGAAGGCATGGGTCATCGTCGGGGCGAGCCATGCGGCGAGACTGGCGGTAAACCAGCCACTCGCGAAGGAGCCTTGATGGCACTGCGAAAATGCGGAGATGGAAGCGGTCCTCACACGGGGTTGCCGTGCCTCGTTGCGAATCCGCGGCACGGTGACCGCGGTCGATAACCCAATGTGCAGACACTGAAATCGCGACCGATCGCGCGCAGTGGTGCCGCAGGCCTTTATCTTGCCCTCCCCTCTGATCCAAACTTTGTCCCTCCGCCAGTCGTCCTTCTCCAAGCGCAGATCGACAGAAATCTCCGCTATGGGCGCGACCAAATGCGATATCCCGCGACGCACGACGAACGTCAGATAGACCAACGCCGCCACGTCAGTTGATGGCGCAATCGGGCGCAGAATTGGCGCGGCCGACGTGCAGTTTGACAGCCGGACGTCACGCCAAGCCGTGGCATCGACAGAAGCCGTGGCCGATCATCCGCGCTGCGCCCGCGTCACTGGAGGGCGACGAACAGCGCACCATTCCCGGGCACATCAAGGGCAGATCCGGAGACAGATCGCGGCTCAAGTCCGGCCGCAGCCGAACCGCCCGTGACCTCCGTCGGCGCCGGCATTGGCGCCGACGGAGGTCTCACGATCGGCGGGACCGCGCGCGCCGGAGAGGCCTCGGGATGCACGACGACGGTCGCGAAGAGGCCGGCGCTGATGGCGTCGCTCGGGCCCGGGAGAGCCGCCTCCGGAGCCGGCTTCGTGCTCAATCCCGTCGTCCCGACTGTCGTCTGCAACGCGCTCCACGTGCCGCCGATCTGCGGCGCGAGTGCGGCGAGGTAGCGCAGTGTCTCGGCCGGCAGCGCGCGGCCGGTGTGCAGAAACGCATCGAGCCGCGCCGGCCCGGCGTTGTAGGCGGCGAGGAACCAGGGCACGCCGTAGCGATCCAGCATCTCGCGCAGATACGCCGCGCCGGCGAGGATGTTGTCGCGCGGCGCGTAGGGATTGGCGCCCAGCCCGTAACGGGCACGCGGCGCGGCGTAGGTCCGCGGCATCACCTGCATGAGGCCCATCGCGCCTGCCGGCGAGCGAATCGGCTGGCCGTCCACGGTCGCCTGGCCGCCGCTTTCCGCGCGCATCACAGCGGCGATCCATGCTTTGGGAATGTCGAAGCGGTGCGCCGCCGCGGCGATGTTGGGCTGCCAAACGGCGACCGCTTCGTGTCCGCCGCCGTGCAGCGCGGGCGCCGCGCTTGCGCACACCGGCGCGCCGCTGAGCGGTACGAACAGCGCCGCGCGGGCCGCAAGACCGCAGGTCGCGACCAGGGTCAGCAGGTCCATCGTGAACCCCTCCATGAGCCAAAGTGCTGCCACGCCGCTGACGGATGAAGCGCTGCCAGCGTGCTCGCTCTGGTCAAGGGTAAAGCGCGCCAAGGCGCGCCGGCTGTGCCACCCTTGACCTTCGCTGCGCGCGCCGGCGATGCGGAAACCGGCCGGCACGGCAGGATGGCCGTCCCTGGGCCGAACAACAGGATGGCCGGGAAGATGCGCGGCACGCTCCTCGCGTCCGCCCGCCGGGAAGCCAGAGCGGCGTGACGCGGCCGATGACGGCGCGGATCGGCGTCGGCCCGAAATACCGCCGGTCGAGCGAGGTCGGCACGCTCGGGATCAGCACGAAAATCTCGCCGTTCGGGAGCCTGCCGCAGCCGCTCCATGCGGCCAGTCTGCGTCCGCGCCCGTCCACCGGCAGGGCGCGGGCAATGGCGCGGCTATCGATCGAAACCTCGCGGTCACGCTCGCAGACGGTCTGTCCGGCAACGGCGGCGACGCGCTTCAGCAGCGGCACGCCGCGCGGCAGATAACCGCGCCGGGCGAACAGCTGGGCGCTCCGCCGGTCGGGCCAGAACAGCACGTAATCGCCGACGCGGAGGTGCTTCCGGCTCGCGGCTGGCAGCACGCGCCAAAAGCCGACCGGCGTGCTGGCCGTGGCGTTCCAGACCACCAGCGGCCGTGTCTGCACCGCGGAGGCGGCGAGCAAGAGCAGGTCCGCGAGCATGGCGAGGAGCACGGCGTGCCGAGTCCGCCGATTCCGCTTCATGACGCCGTCATCCGGCGCCGCAACAGCCAGGCACGATGCTGATCGGGGTCATAGGTCCGCGGCTGCTCGCCGCAGAGCAGGTGGTTGTGGACGTGCTGCCAATAGGTTGGCGCGACATCCGCCGCCTCGACGCCGGCCTGCTCGACGGCGTCAATCACCTCCAGCACGCGCTGGACCCCATCCCAGCCCGACAGCCGCAGCAGAATCGCGCCGCCCGGGCGCACACCGGGCACCGTCGCGCAGGGTTCTCCCGCACCGCAGGCGCGCAGGATATCGACACGCGACAGGACGGTCCCGAAGTCGTTCGCCTGCCAGCGGACGAAGGCGAAGACCGCGCCTGGTGCGAAGAAGATCAGGCGGCGGCGCCGATCGAGAATGCGTGTCAACGCCGGAGGAAAAATGTATCGGCGGGCCGGAGCAAAACTACATCACGGACGATGGCAGCCATGCGCCCCGTATGGGGCGCCTGGCTGCGGGCCGGTCATTCGTCGGGAGGGGTTTCCGGTGATTTGGCGCCGCGGTCGGCGCGTTGACGCCGCTTGCTCCGTTGGAGCCTGTAGCTTTCGCCGTTCATTTCCAGGATGTGGACGTGGTGGGTGAGCCGGTCGAGCAGCGCGCCGGTGAGACGCTCGGAGGCGAACACGCCGGTCCATTCGTCGAACG
>Ga0307372_10009684_pt1 | contig 13218 bp, 13 predicted proteins | sample OX1MG_FD_202533 | JGI IMG/M metagenome (GOLD analysis project Ga0307372, IMG submission 202533) | Soil microbial communities from Risofladan, Vaasa, Finland - OX-1 | ecosystem: Environmental > Terrestrial > Soil > Coastal area > Acid sulfate soil | place: Finland: Risofladan, Vaasa | collected...
ATTGCTTTTTTGTCACCTTCCATGAATGGGCACCCCCATTAGGATGGTATACTTGCCAGGGCAAGAAGTCAAGATTTACCTTGACTACGTGCCTGAGCAAGTATATAAATGCGAATATATGAAAACAATGTCATGTATCACTCCCGCTATGACAGCGGGGACCGCAAGTGGAGTGTGGTGTATTAGTCAAGAGAGATCCCTGACAGGCTCGGAGGACGGAACGAGCTCGCGAACTCGTTCCGCAGGTGTTTTTCCTTTGAGTGCGAGATGTGGTCGATCCTCGTTGTATTCGGTTTCCCATTTCTTGAGTTTTCGAGCCAAATCCCTTTTATGTTTGAAATGCCTCCCCTGATAGAACTCCTGAGAGTCGGTCTTGTGGCTTCGCTCGACCTTCCCGTTCACCTCCGGGCAGCCCGGAGGGATGTGTTTGTGGGAAATGCGGAGGTCGGAAAGATGCCAGGTGAACTGAGGCCCGAATGAAGAGCCGTTGTCGGTCTGGATTCTCTGAATGGCGAAAGGAAAATGGTCTCGGACTTCCTGAAGGAAGTCGATGGCCGTCTTGGTGTTGTCGTGATCGTAGATGCGTAGGACGCGAAATCGGGTCGCTTCGTCAATAGCCGTGAATTGATAAAAGCGCTGACGCGCTCTTCCTACACGGGGAACAAACTTCACATCGAGCTGCACAGAGCGGCCTGGAACCTGGAGCGGTGCGTCCGCTGGTTTTGGACCGGGCCGATACTTTTTCAGTGAAATCCGGCCGACGTGATGACGATGAAAGATCTTCAGAATTGTCGTTGGTGACACGTAAGCATGGTAGTGCCGCTGCAGATACAGACTGACTCGAACAGCGCCGTAACGCCGCTCCTCCCGAATACGAAGGATCAGCGAGACGATCTCGGGCGGAATACGAAATCGGATATTGTGAGGTCTCCGGGACATGTCCCGGAGACCGGCTACTCCGTGCTTCTCGTAGCGCTGCTTCCAGATATAGAAGAGCGCCCGCGAGACTCCAAAAAACCGGCAGGTCTGACTGACGTTGCCGCTCAAACGCTGCGCATGCTGCAGCATGCGCAACCTGGCCTTCACCTTCCTTGCCTGGATCTGTTCGTAAGCCGGATTCTTCATCCCGAACCTCCTGTGGTGGCTTGTGAGAATAACCCACCTGTCCGGGATGTCTATTAGCAGCTACATGACAATCCGAGTTACTACCTGAAATATTGACTGTGAGTGTTATCATCCTGCCGTGAAATGAATGCTGGGCTACCCGCCCAGATGCCGAGTTGCTCTCGTGAATAGCAGGGGCGTTAACTCTTAATTCGATACGTGCAGAAGCGAGACCGGAGGAGGATGTGGGAACCAACCTGTTTGTGGAAGGAATGCCAGCCCCAATCGTTTTGTCAGTGAGTCTCCGACGCGAAGATCACAGCTTTCGTGAAGTAGCGGAGGTCTCGAATGCTCTTGCCGATATCGATACATTTCTACGCAGTTCCTGGGCTAAATTGTGGCCCGAATACGACCTACAACGGCATAGAGATGTGTTGGTTTTGCAGTTTCGCGTTGAATCACCGCCGTTCTTTCAAATCTTCGCGGACCCCGCATGGCTTGCCGTATTTCTGCTAGTGCTTACTGGATATAAGCAGGGCAAGGAGTCTCTGGCCGAAATGAGTTCGGATGCTATAAAGATCGCGTCGACAATCAAGGGTCTTACAGTTCGAGAACTCGAATTGTTAAATATCGCAGTGCACCTGTCGTTGGCTCGAATGATGGAACAAGGGGAAAAGCAGGGCATGAAGACAGCGCGGGTGTTTAGTCGAGCAAGGAAGAGATTGCTCGGTGAGACCGAGGAGCGTCCCGTAATTGTGGTCAAAGATATCGTGAACAAATATAATGTGTGGTAAGGGTACAAGAAGTTAGTTTTGAAGCGCACACACTCATATTTCGGAATGTCGAGAGTTAAGACACTCGGTCCATCAAGCGACCACAACGATCCGCAAAAGCAGATCGAGAGGAATCGAACTAGATTCGGCAATCGCCCGAGGGTAACTAACCGTGAGTTCACATGAAACTACGCCTGGAGTCTTCATTATCGAATCGACAAAACTCATAGACGAAGAAGAGGACCGCCAGGAAGGAAAAGCGCTTCAAGCTGTATTGAAGCTTGCGAAACGGCCAGTCCTTTATCGATACATCAGAACCGAAAAAGAATTGAAGAAGATGCTAATCCAGTTTCACGGCACCCGCTTCCGGTATCTTCATCTTGCGTGTCATGGCAATGACAAAGAAATTGGACTGACGTTTGACGATATCCGACTCACCAGACTTGCCCAGATTGTGCGTCCATTTATGCACCATAGACGTTTATTTATCTCCGCGTGTGAAAGCGCACACAGTTCCTTAGCAGTTCCGCTGTTGAGTGCAAGCAAGTGTTATTCAGTGGTTGGACCTGCAAATGAAATTCCGTTCCGTGATGCCGTTATCGCCTGGGCGTCGTTTTATACCCTCATGTCAAAACAAAATCCCACGGCGATGAAACGTGCAGAGATCCAAGAGACTATGCAACGAGTTTGCGATCTCTTCCGAGTTTCTTTTAACGCGTTTTCCCGAGATGGCAATTGGCAGATCACTGAAAAAATTCGCCCTCGCAAGCGAAGCGAGACCTGAGCGGGGAAGCATCCGTGGGCATTCGACGCTTCTGCTTCATTGGGTGAATGATATCCCCGGCCTAGGGGGGCAAGCCCCCCACCTCTCCGAATCACGCTATACGGCTCAATCGAGCAAGGTACTCCCCCTGTGGCAAACTTGACACAAATTCTCCCAGGAAAGTTCTAAAATCGTCCCCTTGGGCGCACCATTCCTTCTCCCCACTTCATTCCATCACGCAGGGCGATACCCATCTTGTGCTTTAGACCTTTTCCGCTGGAGCAGAGGCCAGGCGCCGATAAACGCCGCCGATAAGAGCCGGCGGCGTTTATCGGGAGTTGGAGGCACTGGTGTTCACTACTGGACTTCCAGCCGGGCGCTACTTCACCTGCGTCGTCATCGGCTTGCTCTTGTCGACAATAAGTATGGCCAAGCCTTGGACGGCGGTCTTGCCGGGATTGGCCGCTTGGTGGACTTGTCCCTCAACTACCGAGAAGGTATCGCCGGTTTGATAGGTGGCCGTTGGCTTGCCTCGGCGCTCCATCGTCCAGGGGCCCTTCATTACGTATTCGATCAGCGTGCCGGGGTGCGTGTGCCATCCTTCAGTTCCGCCGGGTTGCACGGTGGTCTTGATCATCACCGCCTCCCATCCCGGCATGGACAGATCCTGCCGCATGAGTACCTTGCGCTCCACGCCGTGGGGCTCCTGCTTTTGCGCTTGGGCCACCGCGGGCGCCCAGGTGGCGGCGAAAATGATGACGGCAATCGCGGCGAACGTCACAGCGAAAGCCGCGGAACGTATGTGTTTCTGCACGTAGTCCTCCTCGATAGTTTCTGTGGTTAGTCTCTTATCAGTCCTCAAACATGTTGCTATGAACTCTGAAATCCGCATAAGTGTACACCTAGTTTTATGGTCTTACGTCAAATCCTGACGAGTCACACAATCGGCAACCCGCTTTTTCTGCAGGTTCAACCCAGGAACGAACGCACACTGCGGCGGTTTTGGCACAAATTCCGCTAGAAACCATCTCGTAAATGTGCATTGTGGGTCGCGGCTTCAGCCGCGACATTAAAACCATAGCAAGAGCCGGGTTTTAGCCCCTGAGGCGCGGAGCAAGCGCCGCCTGCTGCTGCGATGATGCGGCGATTATCGCAATGTGTTCTCTTCTGTACAGAAACACTCTTTGCTAACGACTAGTATCGGAACCTAAGAATCATCGGCCCGTAATCCGGGAGCAGGAGATAACAATATGGAAGCCGCGAAAACCGACAAGTGTGCACATCCAGTTTGTTCATGTAGGACAACCACAGGCAAGTATTGCAGCGCCCAATGCGAGGCGATGGAAAAAACGCCGGACATCGATTGCCGATGCGAGCACAACGGATGCAAAGGCCACACGCGCTAGAGATCGATTCATCACTGTTTGAAATTTCGTCTCGAATGCTGAAGAGGAGAAATATGAATAAGATTAAGTCGTCAGTAGCCTTGCTTGCCCTGTTCGCCGCGGGGGCCCTGGCCGGATGCTCCGGGACGGTTGTGAAGTCTCCCGACGTTTCCGACAGCGTCCGCACATCGCTCGATCAGGCAGGCTTTAAAAATGTCTCGGTCAGCCAGGATCGTGACAAGGGAGTGGTAACACTGGGAGGGGAAGTGGGAAGTGATAGCGACAAGATGCAAGCCGAGAACCTTACAAAGTCTCTGGCCGGCACGCAGGTTGTCGCGGATCAGATTGCCGTGATTCCCCCGGGGCTCGAAAAAGAAACAAAAGCCGTAAACTCGGACCTGGACGACGGCATTGAGAAGAACCTGGACGCCGCGCTGATTCAGGGCAAGATGAATAAGACGGTGAATTACGATGTGAAGAGCGGTGTAGTCACGCTGACCGGGGTAGTGAACTCGGAAAACACGCGCGCGCGCGCCGGGAGAGTGGCGACCGGAGTGCCAAACGTTCAGCAAGTGGTGAATGATCTGCAGATCAAGAATCAGAAAGCCAGTTCGTCACAGTAGGAACTGCAGAGTTGATTTATGTCAGAGGACGGAGGGCGGCCGTGTTTTCGGGTTGCTCTCCCGTAAGCGAGCAAGCTGAGTTCCCTGCGAAAATTGCGACAGCTGACTCGGGAAAGGGATGCCATGTCATTCGGCCTTTACTCGATTGGTTTTGCAATCGTGATCGGCGGCCTGATCTATACCGCATACTTGCTGCACATGCCGGCACACTGGATTGCGGCGGGCGCGGTCGTGCTTTTGGGGGTCGGGATTCTGACAGGTGTAATGGCGACGCGTCAGAAGGATCGAGTGGGATAACGGCATTATCAGAATCTGACTCTCGGCGGGTGGGCCAGACTTTCGCAATTTTCCTTTTGCCGTGCGCTCACGGCTGGATGCTAGCACTCTAGTACATCATCCCTGAGGGAACGGTTTAGCGTTTCCGGCCTCGCGGTTTTCGAGGGTCGGAGGGTGTGGTTTTGTTTTTTTTTGAGATAATCTGGATTCAGTCTCTATATCGCGCACTCGTCCCCTTCGCACCACACGACCGAAATGAGCACCCCGCACAGGCTGAAGCGTGTACTACCTAAACCCACCCAATAGCACAGGCTTCAGCCTGTGTGCCTTTGCATTTGAAAATACCAAAAAACCAAACAGGCTGAAGCCTGTTCTACCAATGCCGGGCGGGTGGCGCAGCCTTTGAACGTGAATTTTAAAGTGCTGGGCCCATTGGTTTGAATGTGGTCCGGCTTTAGAGCCCTCTGGAACAGAAAATGCCGCACCCGGTCACAATGTTCACGCCAAAATTCCAGTTTTCAAAAGAACCGTGAAAAACTGAGGCACCCGAAAATTAAAAATCATAGCCCGGGCATACATCCTGTTCCGATGGCAAATTCGACCTGTCTTTTCTCCTGTCCAGAACAGAGAAAATATTGGGCGCACAAGTCGCTCGTCCAGATCGGAAATTCCGGCTTACAATGAAAGCGAAAGACCGCCCATCACGGGGATACCCATGCGCAAACGTTCATGGAACTGGTCAACGATTCAAGAGGCATTGCGCTGGAGAGGCCCCTACATCTCTTTCCTGTTAGGCCTGCGTGAAATCCTTCGTCCGGTCGTGTACTGGCACGTGTTTTGCATTTTCGAAATTGACCTGATCCACCAGCCTGATCCCAAACCGTTTGCGGATAGAAAAGTCGACGTAAAGATCTATGCGGGCGCGGGGGATATCGAAACAGCGGAAGGTGAGATTGTTTCGATGGGGCAACTCGAACCGGAAGAGGTCCGTTCCCGATTCAGCCGAGGCGACAAGGCGGCCATCGCCTACGTGGACGGCGAACCGGCCGGTTACGCATGGATGAGCTTCACCAGCGGCGCGGTGGAGCTTGCCTTCGAAGTCACCTGGATCGCCGGTCCTGGCGAGTCAATCCGTTATGATTACTTCGTCCTCCCCAAGTGGCGCGGTCTAAGAATTTTCAGTTGTCTGAACTCAGCCATACTCTCCTGCGCGCGTGGTCTGGGCATTCTTCGGACGTTCAGCTCGATCAGCACGGTCAACAGGCAGTCGATGAGCCTGGCGAAACATGACCGGAGAACGCCGGCCATGAAGGTGACTCTCGTCCATGTTCGCGCTTTGCATTGGATGTTTCAAAAAACTACTGGTGCCCCGTTTGAATCGCGCTTCTTGAAACCGGAACATAACCCACGCTACAGAACAGCGGACCAAAGGGGTTAGCGCGATCGGGGCAGTACCCGCTCGAATCGCTGGCAATTCCCCGGCCTGCGGAAAGGGAGCAGGTAGAACAGGCTTCAGCCTGCTTGATTTTGAATCGGCTGAGATCCAAACGGGGTGAAGACAGTTCGGGTTTGGTTTTGAAAAGACCGAAAAGCAAACAGGCTGAAGCCAGTTCTACCTGGGGTTGCCGATCATTGCCGCAAATTAGAAGGGGCAATCGTTGAAGCGGGTCCGGCAATATTTCCATGTGCTCCACTCGTCCGCGTAGCCGGCGCGAATGCGGTGCAGGGACCAGGCTGTGCTGCAGGGAACGTTGTAGGCGCAGGCATCGGACACTTCGGGGTGCCAGGCTTTATTGATCTGCCAGATGCCGCGGCTTTCTCCGCCGTCGCCGGTCGCTTCGGGCTGCTGGTGGGACTCGTGCGTGACGATCCACTCCGCCACGCGAGGGTTTACTCCCGCGGTTCTGGCGGCGCGTTGCACATAGGCGCGAACGGCAAACCTCCGGCGCGAAATAGGATACGAGATTACCCGCACGCTGGCCGGCGCGGCAGCGGCGGGAATCGAGCTTGCTTCCACCGGATAGGGTTTGCGGGCCGTATGGGTGCGCAGTGTCCAAACGATGGCCAGGATGTAGATCGTCAGGAGAATTTTGTGAAACCAGGGATTTGATTTTTTCAATGTCCACTCCTAGGGCTAAGTTCGCGTGGCAATCTTCTTGTGCACCGGCGCAATATACATGAAAGCGAACAAAAGGCGAAGATAATTCTGCAGCCGCGTTCGCGGCTGGCACGCCCGCACACTGTGGTTTTGTTAACTCCTTATATTTCAATGAGGTGAGAGTGTGACGGCAGTCGGGAGGGTAATAGCTCGATTCGAAATCTCCGGATTGGAAATCATTCGACGCGAGGGTTTTTAGGTGGCGATGCCTTTTTGAAATGCGACACGCCGTTGGGGCCTGGCCGCGACGGCTTCGGGTGTTTCGACCGCGTTTGGGCAGCCAGGCCCGGTTGAAAAATCCGCCCGCAGGGCGAATGCGTTTTTCCAGTTTTCCTATGCGCTTTTGGCGGTTGCGCCGGCCAGATGCGCGGTCATGGTGATTTCCGCTTTGAGCAGGCGTGAAATGGGGCAGCCGGCTTTGGCGTTGGCAGCGGCTTTTTCAAAAGCCGCCGGATCGGCGCCGGAAATGCGCGCGGTAACGTCGAGATGAATTTTAGTGACGGTAAAACCGGCTTCCAGCTTTTCCAGCGTCAGGGCAGCGGTGGTTTCCAGGCTTTCCGGAATCATGCCCGCGTTGGTGAGCTGGCCTGAAAGGGCCATCGTGAAGCAGCCGGCATGCGCCGCGGCGATCAACTCTTCGGGATTGGTACCGCGCCCGTTTTCAAAGCGCGTGGAAAAAGAGTATTGAGCGTTGGACAGGACTCCGCTTTCGGTGGAGACCGTGCCTTTGCCTTCCTTCAGGGAACCGTTCCAGACGGCCGATGCTTTGCGAATCATAAGCGTATACCCTCCTTCGAAATTTGATGAATCCAATAGGCGTATGGCTACACTACCTCATTGCCGGCAAGAAGAATAGTTGGCCGCGCGCCGCCCGGGTCTTTCGCCGCCGCTCTTTCCTCTTTTTTTCCGCTTACGGAATCAGAACGATCTTTCCCGCCGCGCCTCCGGCGATAATTTCCTTGTGCGCGCGCGCCGCTTCGCCGAGCGGCAATTCTTTGCCGACAACGGGGCGCAACGAACCGTTTTCGAGCGCGGCTTCGACGCCCGCCGCCACTTCCACCCCGTCCGCGTCGGAAATGCCCCACAGAACGAAGCCGGTCACCGAGGAACGGCGCGCCATCAGGTCGCGCGGCGTGATGGTGACGTCGCCGCGACTGCCCACAACGATCACGCGGCCGGATCGCGCGAGCAGCTTGAGATCGGCGGCCAGATTCACGTTGGCCAGCATTTCGATGACGATGTCGACGCCGCGGCCGCCGGTGGCTTCCAGAATTGCGTCCTGATATCCGGCGCTGCGGTGGTTGAACACGTGGTGCGCGCCCTCGCTTCGGACCAGTTCGAGGCCTTTATCGGTGCCCGCCGTGCCGATCACCGTCAATCCCATCGCGCGGGCGAGTTGCACGGCGGTGATTCCCACGCCGCCGCTGGCGCCATGCACCAGCAGGGTTTCCGAGGCGCGCGCCCTGGCGTGATGGTACAGCGCGTGGTAGGCCGTGCTGCAGGCGACGTACACGCCCGCGCCCTGCGTGAATGAAACACGCTCCGGAAGCCGGTGCACCTGCGAATCCAGGGCGAGGGCGAATTCCGCATACGTGCCGGTGATCGGATGGCCGACGTAGACGCGGTCGCCCGGCTTCACCCGGGTGACGCCTTCTCCTACCGCTTCCACGACGCCCGCGCCTTCACCTCCCGGCACGTAGGGAAGCGGCGGCTTGATGGCGTAGGTTCCGGAGCGCACATAGGTGTCAAACGGATTCACGCCCGCGGCCCGAATGCGCACCAGCACTTGTCCGGTGGCGGCTTTTGGTGCGGGGAATTCCTCCAATTTCATCACTTCCGGAGCGCCGAATTCGTGCGCGACGATTGCTTTCATTTTTATTTTCTCCCTTGCCCCGAAAGCCGGGCGGCAATTTATAATTTGTCGAACAGAATGAATTTTGTTCAGACGCGGCCGCAATGTCAACCCGCCTTATCCGGCGGGCCGCGCGCTGAAATGTATGTTAAATTTTATCGTTCTCATAATGGATAGGAAAATGCCGGCGCAGAGCGCGATGGGACCGCGCTGCCGGCCGGCGAATCGAATTTCATTTTTTCCGGGAGACCGAAATGATTATTGATTGTCACGGGCATTACACGTCGGAGCCGCCTGCGTTTATCGAGTTCCGCAAACAGCAAATTGCCGCGCATGGCGATCCGGGCAAGGCGCCCGCGCCGCTGCACATCAGTGACGATCAGATTCGCGAAAAATTGGAGCCGGCGCAGCTGAAATTTCAGCGTGAGCGCGGAACCGACGTCACGATTTTCTCGCCCCGCGCCTCCGCCATGGGCCATCACATCGGCGACGCGACGTTGAGCGAGGCCTGGACGACGATCTGCAACGACATGATCTATCGCATCGTCAACCTCTATCCCCGGAATTTCATCGGCGTCTGCCAGTTGCCCCAGTCGCCGGGCGTGTCGCCGGCCAACTGCATCCCCGAACTGGAGCGCTGCGTCAAGGAATTGGGATTTGTGGGCTGCAATCTGAGTCCCGACCCTTCGGGCGGCTACTGGAAGGAGCCTCCGCTCACCGACAAGTGGTGGTATCCGCTGTACGAAAAGATGGTGGAGCTGGAAGTGCCGGCGATGATCCACGTGACGGCCACCTGCAACCCCGCGTTCCACACGACCGGCTCGCACTATATCAACGCCGATACGACCGCGTTCATGCAGTTCCTGACTTCCGACCTGTTCAAGGATTTTCCGACGTTGAAATTCGTCATTCCGCACGGCGGCGGCGCGGTGCCGTATCACTGGGGCCGCTACCGCGGCATGGCGCAGGACCGGAAGCTTCCGCCGCTCACCGAATTGCTGCTCCACAACGTGTACTTCGACACCTGCGTGTATCACCAACCGGGAATCGATTGCCTGACCAAAGTCATTCCGCCCGAAAACATTCTGTTCGCATCGGAGATGGTGGGAGCGGTGAAGGGCATCGACCCGGAAACCGGGCACTACTTCGACGACACGCGCCGCTACATTGACGGCGCTGCCGCGCTCGGCGCCGAGGACAAGAGGAAGATTTTCGAAAGCAATGCGCTCAAGGTATATCCGAGGCTCGCGAAACAGATCGCGAGGCAGGCGGGGTTGGGTTCGGCAGGCGCGTGAGGGATATTTATTGCCAGCTTCGTCTCCGCAGTTCGCGGTAGGGCAGAAGTTTTCCGGCGGCCGTTCGAAGGCGGTTTCACTTGACGGCGAATGGCTGTTTCCGGACAATGAAATAACTGTTTTTGCGTAAAACGAATCGCGCGGGGCTTGCGGGTGACGGGCGAGCGGCGCGACTCGACGTGCATTCATACGAAGGCGAGGGAATCCATCATGGGAAAAATCGTAGCGGCAATGGCAACCGTTCATGCTCCGCAACTTTTTGTCCGTCCGCCCAGTGAGGACCCCGCGCAGCTCGACGCGGATATTGCCGCCATGCGCCTGCTCGGCAAGGATCTGGACGAAACCAAGCCCGACGTGGCCATCGTGATCGGCAACGATCACATGGAAACATTTTTTCTTTCCTCGGTTCCCACCTTCGCCATCATGTCCGGCGAGCGCGCGCACGCCGAATTTGCCCGCAAGACATATGACCTCCCGATTCATCAGGGGCTTGCCGAGGATTTGCTCGACAAGCTTGTCAACGCGGATTTCGACATGGCCTACTCGCAGGACGCCGTTCTGGGCCACGCGTTCGCCGCGGTTTACGAATGGGTGCTGGAAGGCCGGAATATTCCCGTCGTCCCGATTTTCGTGAATGCGTACTTGCCGCCGCTGCCGACCGCGCGCCGCTGCGCACAATTGGGCAAGGCCATCGCCAAGGTCATCGCGGATCGCCCGGAGCGCGTGGCCATCATTGCCAGCGGTGGAATGTCGCACTTCCCGGGAACGTGGAAATATCCGCAGCCCGATTTTGAATTTGACTACTGGGCCATCGCCCAGATGGAAAAGGGCAATCACGAAGCTTTATTGAACCTGACTTCCGAACAGCTCGACGTCGTGGGAAACACCGAGATGCTCTCCTGGATGATCATGTTCGGAGCGATCGGGAACCAGCCCGGCGAACTGATCACCTACCAGCCCACCTGGCACCACGGCCACGCCGTCATGCGCTTCCTGCCGGACAAGCGCACCGGCAAAACTTCGGCGGAGGGCGCCAAAGGGCAGGCCGCGTATAAATTCAAGGGGTCGGAAGGGTATGAATTTTACAAGCACCCTTCGCCCTCGGCATACAAGCTGAATAAGATTCTCTACGACCTCCGATTCAAACAGAGTCTTCGCGTGCGCCTGATTAATGACATTCCGTCGGTCGCAGCCGAGTATGGATTGTCTCTGCAGGACGCGAAAGTTCTGGAAACCTTGCAGGACGAGGACATCGAGAAATTCCGCAACGGCAAGGTGCATCCCCTGGTGGAAGCGGGCGCGCACCCGCTGGGAATGTGGATGAGCGTGATCGTATTTCATGCCGAATTGCGCAGGCTTCGCGCCCAAGCCGCTGCCGCGAAAGCGGAAGCGGGAAAAAAATCTGCAACCTTGTAAGTGATTGTAAGCGCAATTTTCAATGGAGAGGGCGGGTGTGCCGTTCGGCCGCCTTCCCGGCGATCGAAAACCGATTATTCCCAACACTTTTAAGCCATCACGAGGAATCATGCCTAAAATGCGAGCCGTACAGGTTCTGAACGCCAAAGGGCCGTTTCAACAGGTCGAACGCGAAATTCCCCAGCCCGCCGCGGGCATGGTGCGGATCAAAGTGCAAGCCTGCGGGATCTGCCACAGCGATGCGTATGCCAAAGAAGGTTCACGGCCCGGCATCACCTACCCGCGCGTGCCCGGGCATGAGATCGCCGGAGTCATCGACGCGCTGGGCGTGAACGTGGCCGGTTGGGAAGCAGGGCAGCGCGTTGGTGTCGGCTGGCACGGCGGGCATTGCGGCTATTGCGATTCCTGCCGCCGAGGCGATTTTGTGACCTGCAGCAAAGGGCGGCAGATTACGGGCCTGACCTGCGACGGCGGATACACGGAGTACATGCTGGCCTCCGCCGCAGCTCTGGCGCTGATTCCCGATGAAATTTCCGCCACCGATGCGGGGCCGCTGCTTTGCGCCGGCGTCACCACGTTCAACTCGCTGCGCAACAGCGGCGCGCGGCCCGGTGACCTGGTCGCCATACTCGGCCTCGGCGGCCTCGGACATCTGGGCGTTCAGTTTGCCGCCAAAATGGGATTTGAGACTGTGGCCATCGCGCGAGGAAAAGAAAAAGAACCGTTCGCCAGGAAACTCGGCGCAAAACATTATTTCGACAGCGAATCGCAAGACGTGGCGGCGGAGCTGGCAAAACTGGGCGGAGCCAAAGTGATTCTTTCCACGGTGACCAGCGGGAAGGCGGTGAACGCGGTCCTGGGCGGAATGGGAATCGGCGGCAGGACGATTCTGGTGGGCAATCCGGATCAGCCGCTGGAAGTGACCGGGCGCCTGCTTATCGCGGGGCGCCGCTCGATCAGCGGCTGGCCTTCCGGCTCTCCGATCGATTCGCAAGACACGCTTGCGTTCTGCGCGCTCACCGGCATACGGCCCATGACCGAGGTGTATCCGCTCGAACGCGCCCCGGAAGCCTACGAACGCATGATGAGCGGCAAGGCGAGGTTTCGAGTGGTTCTATCGACCGGGTTGTGAGCTTCCGGCGCCGGCCCAGGCTGAATGCACATGCGCTTTCCCGCGCCGCTTCTTTCACGATTTATTTTTCAAAGCTTTCGAAGGCGATATTGTCCATGCACATGTCTTCGAGGATGTGCCATTCGGGGTGCAGCTGGAAGTTCAACTGCGCAGTCCATATTCTCGTGTAGGATTTCGGATCATCGAATGTCAGGTCAACATGCAGATTGGTCTTCGTCGTGCGCCGGATGCGCTCAGTGATATGCATCTGATCGCTGTTCGGATGTCCGACGCGGTCGAGCCAGGTTTTCCCGTTCAGCCCGACGGTATCTACCACCAGCGTGTCTCCTTCGTAATGGCCGATGGAGTCGCCCATATAGGTCGGCGTGATGACGTCGGGATGCTTGCTGTTCAGGTGGATGTGACGCACGCTGTGGTCGTATTCGAACAGTTCGATCACTT
>Ga0307372_10009687_pt1 | contig 13217 bp, 8 predicted proteins | sample OX1MG_FD_202533 | JGI IMG/M metagenome (GOLD analysis project Ga0307372, IMG submission 202533) | Soil microbial communities from Risofladan, Vaasa, Finland - OX-1 | ecosystem: Environmental > Terrestrial > Soil > Coastal area > Acid sulfate soil | place: Finland: Risofladan, Vaasa | collected...
CACCTGCATGCGCCGCGCCCGCCCGATGCCGGGATGCGGGATGTCGCCGTCGCCGGCGATCTCGTTGGAGGTGTCCACCACCACCACCCGCTTGCCCAGGTCGTCGGCCAGCGTGCGCGCCGCCTCGCGCAGCAGCGTGGTCTTGCCGACGCCGGGACGCCCCAGAATCAGGATCGAGCGGCCCTGCTCGATCACATCGCGCAGCAGCGTGACGGTCCCGCGCACGGCACGCCCGACGCGGCAGGTCAGCCCGACCACCTCGCCGCGCCGATTGCGGATCGCGCTGATGCGATGCAGCGTGCGCTCGATCCCCGCCCGGTTGTCGTCGCCGAACTCGCCAATTCGCCCAATCGTGTACGCCAGATCTTCCCCCGTGACGGGGGTATCGCTTAGAAAGACTTCGCGCGTGGGGAAACGACCTTCGGGCTGACGCCCAAGGTCGAGGACGATTTCGAGGAGGTCGCCCCGGTCCGGGAGGGCAAAGATGGCCTCTCGGACGTGCATGGGTAGCACGGAGAGCAGGGCGTCGAGATCGTCGTTGATGAAATCAAGCATAGTCTTTCTTTTCCACCTTTGCTGAGGCGTGTCGGAGCCGTCCCAAACCCTTTCACGCCATAGACCATCCGGGTGTCGAACGCGGGGACTTCGCGGGACCAGGCGACGCGCGCGGTGAGATGGCGGACCAACAAAGCGTGTTCGTCCTGGGGGGTGAACCCCGCCAGGCGAAGCGCATTGGCGGCCTCGCTCTCATAGCCGCGCGTCATGCAGATGATGGGGCGTGGAGCTTCGCGTGCGAAGATACGCAACGCGAAGCGCACCAGCGCAATCGCTACCCCATCGTCGTCAGGATGCGCCAGCAACGCCAGCAGGTGTGGCTCGGCGCCCCGCCCGTGGCGGATACGCAGCCAGCCACCCAGCCGGTCGCCGCGATCATAGACGAACGCGGCGGTTGGCGGTTCCAGCAACGGCATGTACCAGGTGCGCCCACCAGCGGCGCGGGTGAAGACGAACTCCTCGCTGGTGAGCGACTCGGCCACCTGCACGCGCCGGGGCGTGCAGGCGTCGTAGAGACGCAGCAGGCTCCAGGCGTCGCGCCGCCGCCACGGACGTAGCGGCGTCTCCGGTCGGATGCCCCCCGGCGCGTCAGCCGCGCCTGCCCCATCGCCAACCCTGGCAGGGGCGACCGATCGCTCAGCCGCCGCTGGGGCGTTGTCGGCCTCCTGCTCCCCGCTAGTCATACGCAAGGCAAGCACAGGCGCCGCCGTTTGGTTGCGCGCCGCCCCGCCCCGCCAGGTTCCTTGCAAGACGCTGGCCATCGCCGAGCCGGGCGTCCGCTCGCCGGGAGGAGCCAGCGCCGACGTAGGCGCCAGCGCCAGGCCAGGGGAGTGGAGCGCGTCCGCCACCGAATAGGCGTTGAGATAGGCGTCAGGAATCCTCTCCTGACATGCGTCCGGTCCGGTAGGGTCCAGGTAGTCGCGTGGCGTCGGCGGTCGCCCCATCGATTGCCCCTGCCCGTCGGTCGTCTGCCGAGGGCGGGCGTCGTAGTCGTCGAGCGCCGCGAGACCCTCGGCGGCGCTGGCGAGCGCATAAGTGGATTCGATGGCGTAGCGCTGGAAGGCTAGCTTGCCAAAAATCTCCAGTTCGGGGGCTTCGCTGGCGACGCGCGCGAAGAAGCGCTGCGCGCCACGCCCAATCGCCTGGTTCAGCGCGTATTGCAGAAGGCCCATGAGGATGTCGTCGGCGCGCGGCGTGGTAGCGGCGCTCGCGCTCCCCGTGGCGTTTCCCGCCTGGTTGGCGTCGGTCGCGCCGCGTCCTTCGGGCGTGGGCTGCGTGGCGTCGTTGGCGGTCAGCGCGGCGAGGTAGGTGAGGTCCCAGGCCTGGGCGCCGGGGCGGATGCGCGCCTGCGCCAGCCCAAGCAGCCGCCAGTGGTCCTCGATGATCCAGGTGAGGGCGTTGGGGGTGATGGGGAGGATGGCGCTCAGGAGGGCAGCAAGGCCACTGCGCGGTTCGTCCAACTCCGGCGCGACGACAAAGTGAGCGAAGTCACCCTGGCGCGCCCGGGCGCGTCGCTCGAACGCGCGGACGATCCCTGGCAGATTGACGTACAACACTGGCCGTATCAAAGGCACAGCCCCCTCGCGTTGGGTGGCCTTAGAACGCTCCGGTGGGCGCTGTCACACACTGCCCGGCGTCGCCCACCACTGGCGTTCGCCGCACTGCGCTGACCGCGCCTCTGGTGGCGCAGAACCACCTGAAACCTCTTCTGTCGCGTGAGTGGCGACTCACCGGAGTGAGGCGCCAGCGGACGTGGAGCGCAACGGCTAGACGCCGACGCTTGCCCCGCGCACGACACCAAGGAAATAGTCATGGAAACGCAGATCGTCTGTCACTTCCGGATGAAACGCCGTTCCCAGCAAGACGCCCTGCCGCACCGCGACGATATCGAAGTCGCCAGCGATCCCGCCGGTCAGATTGCCATCAAGCCGCGCCAGAACCTCGACCCCCGCGCCAACCGATTCGACGATGGGCGCGCGAATGAACACCGCATGCACGGGTCGCGCGCCAAGCGCCGGAACGCTCAACTCGGTCTCGAAGCTCTCACGTTGCGCGCCGAACGCATTGCGCCGCACCCGAATATCCATCGCCGCCAGCAAGGGTTGCCCCTGCATAGCATTGTCGGTCTCGCGCGCGAGCAAGATCAATCCGGCGCAGGTCCCCCAGGTCGGCAGTCCGGCGCGGATGCTGTCGCGCAGCGGTTGATCGAGTTGGTACTCGACCATCAGCTTGCCCATCACCGTGCTTTCGCCGCCCGGAATGATCAGCCCATCCACACCGTTGAGGTCGCGGGGCAGGCGGACTGCTCGTCCCTCCGCCCCCAACCGTTCGACCGCCCGGATGTGCTCACGGAAGTCGCCCTGAAGCGCCAACACACCAATGCGTGTCATCGGCTACTCCCTTCGCATGCTTCCGTGAGAGCAGCGCCAGGGAGACGGCGACCGTCTCCCCCTGCCCCTCTCACGTACAAGTGTACCACATTTTTACGGCAGGCGCCGTGTCTACCAACCACGCGCCGCCATCAGTTCGCGGTCGGGGATCGTCTTGATCTCGATGCCGCGCATCGCTTCGCCCAGGCCGCGCGAGACCTCAGCCAAGATACCCGGGTCCTCGAAGTGGGTGGTCGCCCGCACGACAGCCTTGCCCATCCGCAATGGGTCAGACGACTTGAAGATGCCGGAGCCGACAAAGACGCCATCGGCGCCCAAACGCATCACCAGCGCGGCGTCGGCGGGCGTGGCGACGCCGCCGGCGCAGAACAACACGACCGGCAAGTGACCCAACTGGCGCACCTCACGCACGAGTTCATACGGCGCGCCCAGGTTCTTCGCCTCGGTCATCAGCTCCTCTTCGGGGAGGATGGTCAGCTTGCGGATGCCGTCGGTGATGGCGCGCAGGTGGCGCACGGCCTCGACGATGTTGCCGGTGCCCGCCTCGCCCTTGCTGCGGATCATCGCCGCGCCCTCGCCAATGCGCCGTAACGCCTCGCCCAGATCGCGGGCGCCACAGACGAACGGCACAGAGAAGGTGTGTTTGTTGACGTGGTACGTCTCATCCGCCGGAGTCAGCACCTCAGACTCGTCGATGCAGTCTACGCCGAGCGACTGCAAAATCTCGGCCTCGACAAAGTGGCCAATGCGACACTTCGCCATCACCGGAATCGTCACCGCTTCCCGGATGCGGATGATCAACTCCGGGTCGCTCATGCGCGCGACGCCGCCCTGCGCGCGGATGTCGGCTGGCACGCGCTCCAGCGCCATCACCGCCGAGGCGCCCGCCTCTTCAGCGATGCGCGCCTGCTCCGGTGTGACGACATCCATGATGACGCCACCCTTGAGCATCTCGGGGAAAGTACGTTTGACGGCGGTCGTTCCGGTCTGCGTCTCCATGAGGTTGCCTCCCTTTCGCTACGATTCACTGATCGCCACTGCACACAATTGGCCTGGTCCAATACGCAATTTTCTTCGAGATGACCAGTCCATGTTGATTTGATTGTAGCACAGGGCGCAGGCAAACGCCAGCGTCCGCGCGGAGAAGTCTCCAGGTGGACGCTGGCGTTTGCGCGACCGTTATCTGATCGTTACAAAAAAAGGGCCAGAAAGCCCACGTCTTTCAAGCGGGGGATGAATGGCCCCCTCGCCTTGCGAACAATAATGTTTTGTGGTCTACTGCCAGCATGGACGACCAACATGGACGACCAACACAAACAGCTCAACCGCAGGCACTGTTCGTCAGGAGATCATCCAGGAGTACAGTGAAAGGCAGTCCCAGACGTGAGTGAAGACAAGGCTACAGTCCACGTCCGTCTGTATCCCACGTCCGACCAGGCAGCGCTCTTGCGCGCCCACTGCCAGGAGTACATCACCACGATCAACGTCTTGACGCGGGCACTGGATGCGGGGATCTTGCCGGAGCCTGCCAGCACCAAAGATTTCACCGCTGCGTTGCCTAGCGCCGTCAAAAATCAGGCGTTACGGGACGCGCGTGCGGTGGTGAAACGTGCGTTGGCGCTCGGTCGTCTGCCGAGGCTCCGCAAACCGATCTGCCACTGGAACAACCAGAACTGGCGTCTTGAGTCGCAGGCTGAGGGCGATCACCTCGTACTCCCCGTCTTCCAGTGCGGCAAGGTCGGACAGATCGCCATCCGTTGCGCACTGCATAGGCCGCTGACCCAGGAAGGGACGCCAGGACTGTTGCGCGTGAAGCGCAAGCGTGGTAAGTGGATGGTGGAAATAGCGTTCACGTTGCCCACGCCGGAACCCACCTCCGCCCACGGCATCATGGGGATCGATCTGGGGATCAAAATCCCTGCGGTTGTGCATGTGATTGGCGGACGATCTGGCAAAGGTGAGCGTTACTTTGGCAATGGCCGAAACCAACGCTTTCATCGGTGCCGTTTCTACTATCAGCGCAAGACGCTCCAACAGGCAGGGAAGACCCGCGCCGTCAAAGCGCGCCAGGGCAAAGAGCGGCGCTGGATGCGGGCGGTCAATCACACCCTTTCCCATCGGATCGTCATCCATGCCCAGCAGCAGGGCGTGGGTATTATTCGTCTGGAGCACTTGGTCGGCATTCGTCAAGGGATCACCCAGCACACCGCACGTACAAGCGGTGGAGCGTCAGGCCGTCACGCGGCAAAGCGTATGGCCAACGCCCGCAAAAACAACCGGATGAAGAACACCTGGGCGTTCTTCCAACTCACCGCCTTCATCACCTACAAAGCCGAGCGATTGGGCATGTTGGTGGAAGCGGTTGACCCCGCCTACACCAGTCAGACGTGTCCGGCTTGCGCGGCGCGCAACCACGCCGCTGATCGGCGGTATGTGTGTGCGACGTGTGGTTGGCAGGGCCATCGTGACGTGGTGGGCGCGATCAACATCAGCCGCAGGGCTGGCGCGCATGGTGACAGTGCGCGTGCCACCGGAGCGTAAGGCTCTGCCGGTGGACGGGTCGCCTGAGACGGCCCTGGGGTCTCGGCCTCGAACTGTGAAGCGTTTGCATGCCGAAGCTGAAAAGAACTGAGGCAGAGCCGATCAGAACCCCCCGCCTTTCAAGCGGGGGAGTCTCAGCGGATAAGGAGGTGTGCGAGTGAATTCGCGCGAGCCGCCAGCTACGGCTACAGGCGGCGCGGTGATTGCGCGACCGGCGTGGCGGAGTTGACGAGCGCGCCGAGCGCTTCGAGGGGGTCGGCGGGCGGCTCGACGCCCAGCAGTGTACGCATGCGCGTCACCTCGGCGACGAAGCGCGCCACCTCCGCTGACCGCGCGGGGAGTATGCGCAAATTGACCCGCCGCTCACTTAGCGACTGGATGCGTCGCGCCAGATCGTGGAGGGACGAACCGACGCCGCTGCCAATATTGACTGGCTGGCCATGCAGTGCGCGATCGCCTGCCGCCCACAGCGCCTGCGTCACGCAATCAACCGCGATAAAGTCGATCAGTTGTTCTCCGCCAAACAGAATCAGTTCGAGATCATGCGCGACGCGATCAATCCACAACGGGATCACGCGCCCGGTATCGCCGGGGCCATACACATTCGCCAGTCGAACAACACTGACATCCAACCCATAACGGCGGGAAAAGTGGCGGCACAATCGCTCACCTTCGGCCTTGCTCTTTCCATAGATATTCTTGGGAGCGCCTGACGTTTCTTCCGCGACTGGGAGCGCCTGGGCCTCACCGTAGATCTCGCGCGAGGATGTAAACACCACACGTTCGATGGCCACTTCACGCGCGGCTTGCAGCACGTTCCTGGTTCCGATGACGTTGGTCGTCATGGTATAGGCGCGCTCTGCTTCTGCGTCCATAACGTTGCTTTGCGCGGCAAGGTGATAGACCCGACGCGCTCCCTGCATGGCCATGCGCACCGTGTGTATATCACGCACATCGCCTTCGATGACGTGTGCGCCTGCCGACGAGAGTTGCCGCGCCAACGGCGATGGGCGCACAAAGTTATCCAGCGCCACCACGTCATGCCCAGCGGCCAGTAAGCGATTGACCAGATGGGCGCCAATAAATCCGGCGCCCCCGGTGACCACGAGTTTCATATCCCAACACTTTCTCACGATACTACGTGCACAACGAAGAAATCCAGATGTGCGATTTGTTCTTGGAGGAAGGAGAAAACGCCAGGTTATCAACACCCAAAGAGCGGCTGGAATCGCGTCTGCGTCTGACAGGGACGCCTGGCGAACAGGAGCTGTTCAGCTGACGGCGGCAGCTCCCAATCGACGGCATCCTTGGGTCCCCACACCGTTGCCGTCCGGGCGTCGTAGTAAATGATCCCTGCGAGCCACTGGGGCTGCTCGTGCAAGGTTTGCAAAATGCTTGCGACCCAACGTTCGGCGGTCGCTAGCGAAGAGATCCATTCGCCGAACTCAGCCACGATCATGGGTTTTTTGATTTGCCCGGCAATCGTGAGCGCAGACGCAACGATCGCGTCAAACGGCTGTGGGTCGCCGGTGAAGGGTTTGGGCCAGGAGGTGAGGTCCAGCAGCGTATCCCCAACATAATCCACGACATCGTCGCCCGGATAGTAGGGCAGCGTTTGAGCGTTGAGCGACGCCGGCGACCACATGAAGCGCGCTGTCTGGACATGCGCCGCGCGTAGCGTGAAGACAAACTGGCGAAACGCAGCAATATAGGAAGCGGCGTCTGGCGTGGCCCAGGGATAGACGCCGTGGAAGAGGTTCATCTCGTGCCCAAAACGGATGATCACAACTTGTGGGGCGACCGCTTTGAGCGCCGCGACGACGGTAGCCTCTCGATCATCGTAGATACCCGCCGCGATGTCGGGCAGGAGCTGGGCGCGTTCAGCCGCCGTCGCGGGGTGTACCCCGTCAACCCACGGCTCCAGAGTGATGACGGGGAAACGGCCCAGCGACTGCGCCTGACGAACATCGTCGATCAGCGTCTGGCGCAGCGCTGGGAGGCTCCAATCGACGAAAAACTCTTGCGTCTGGATACCGGCTTGATTTGTCAGGCGACTGTAGGGATCGTACGCGCCAAGAAATGGAGCCGCTGGCGCGCTTACCGGCAGCATGACCAACGGCGTGGAGATCGGCGTAGATGTAGCGTTTGCCTGGCTCGCCACAGGCGCCACGAGTGTCGGCGCAAACTGATTCACCAACAGAGCGACACTGGCAAAACAGAGGGCGACCATGAGCAGACTGGCGAGGAATTTCGAGGTGATTCCACGCAGAGCAGGGCGCGCCTTTGCCCGTCGCGCATCGCGCGCATGCAGAATAATGACGCTCAGCAGCATGATGGTGTAGAACACGCCATTGAGAATCGCCAGGAACGTATAGCCCATCGCGCTCTGATTGCTGTCGGCGTCCGCGTGTGTGAGGAGATACCAGATTGCGACCCCAAACGTTCCGCAAATCATCAGGAAGAAAACCAGTAGTGTTGACCATGCCAGCGGACGCACTGGCCCTGACCCCTTCTTGGTGACACCAAATTGCAGATCGCGCTTGAGCAGGTGGCCTAGCGTAGAATCGAGCAGTGAATCGGCGACAGCGAGCAAAATCGTTGGCCAGCGCGCCAACGTGAACAGGGCGGATTCCCATGAGATGACATGGCTGTTGCTTGGTCGCAACCAGCCCTGCCGCCGCACCCACATCATCATCACAATCAGCGCCGCGTCTACCAGTTCGAAATGGAAGACAAATGCGAAATAGTTGATGCGCGCCCACGGAATGTTCGTCAGTAACGCAAGGATCGGAATGAGAAAGCCGAGCGCCATCGTGAACGCATAGGCGATATACCAGGTTTCGCAGAAGAAGAACTCAAACCACTGCCAGAAGCGCAGTTCGCGGCTGTCGCGCCAGAAGAACTGGAAGAAGATGTTGCAGATCGAGCGCGCCCATTGATACTCCTGTGAGAGCGCTTCGCCCAGGGTGAGCGCGCCATCGCCGATTGCCCAGGCGTCAGGCGCGAAAACCCCACGATACCCTTGACTTGCCAGCCGGAGCGTGTTGTGGTGATCCTCTGCGCGTGTCTGCTGGAAGCCGCCGATGGCCTTCAGCGCCGGGATGCGCACCGCCCAGTGGCTCCCAATGACGATGGGGCAGAGGCGGTGATTGAAGCCCATCTGCATGGGGCCATGCAGAATAGAGTCGAGGCTGACACGCGCTTTCACCAGCCAGGACTGGTTGATATTGCCCGAGACGTCCGAGGGCGCGGCGACATAGGCCACATCGGGGTTGGCGAAGGGTCGAAGGACCTCCTGGAGATACGTCGGCGTGGGAGCATGATCGGTATCCATCTGAATGAGGATGTCGTATTGCTCGTACCCAATCAAATCCAGCCAGGCGTTATAGTTGCCCGCCTTATACTTTGCCTTGAATGGCCATTTCGGCTGCTGATACCACGCCACACCTTTGCGGGTAAAGTAAAAGCCGCCCATGTGTTCGACGAGTTCGCGCGCCTCTGCGCTGGCCCCTTCATCCAACACCCAGACATCCACCGTATTTTCGCCAACGCCTTGCTGGTTGTTCATTGCCCGCAAGGTGCGCATGAGTACATCGTTGGATTCGGAGCCGGGAACGAAGCTGGTGGCCAACGCGACGCGCAGGCCCTTCGGCATGGGTATCTGTTCATTTGGGCGATGGAGCCGCCCAAGCAAAAAGAACATATAGCCCGGTGGAACCAATAAATAGGCGATCAAGATGGTCGTTACGACGAACGTCCCGATCCCGACAACGTGGGATGGCTGAAACCACCACCACCAAAAGTCGGCCAGCGCGACGAGCCAGAGGGTGAGAAACACCAGATAGGTGTATCGTTGCCGCGCGGACATGACGGCGACGACGCTGGGTATCCCACGGGGAAAGAGCCTGCGCGGCGGCTGCGCGGGCGTTGAGCGCTCATAGGAACGCACACCAGCGGGGATCGAGACGGTGTAAATCTCTTCCCACATCGAGCGTAGCTCCCCGGTGTCTCCGTCCGGTCGCCACCGCGATGGTCGCTTTGGCCGACTGGCGGGCTGTTCGCCTGGGGGCGCGGGCGCAACCTCTGGCGCAACCACCGGCGCCATCGCAGCCAATGGCAGGGTTGCCATCTCGGCGAGCGCCTCAGACGCCCGACCAATCGCCCTATGGTCGCTCGCTGGCGCTGGTGGAGCGGCGGGCGCATTAGGAGGCGCCGTCGTATACATGACCGCAGTCGGCGCTTCGTCCCACATCGAACGCGCGGGCGCTACGGGCAAATGCTCGGTCGGCGCAACGTCAATGGCCTCTGGGAGCGGCGTCTCCACTGGCGCCGACAAAAGAGTGGTGGGTTGCTCACTCAACTCATCCGGAGGAGATAAACGCGCAGTTGGTTGTTCCTCGATGTTGTCGGGCGCCGATGTCGCGGTTATACCCTTAGGAAGGTGTGATGGCCGTTTGCTGCTCAAAGTAGAACGTCCTCCCTTGGGGATGAGGTAGCGTGTGGGGGTATCCGAGATACTGAGGACGCCCATGATCGGCGTCGTCCTAGTACGAGTATGGCACCATGCCAGAGGGGCAAAAGTCGGTGGGTATGGCAGACGGACGCAAGCCGCCGTGCAAGAACCTCTCCTATGGAGATAAACGCCCAGGTCGCTGCGCTGCCAGCAGATAGCAGGAAAGTACCCTTTAGCTGCTGGTATTTCGCAATCCGCTCAGTTGTATCAGAACTCAGCGCTACTCCATTATATCTACACACATCAGCATTTAGGCGCACGTTGCTACGATGTCGCGCGTACGGCAACGTTGCCATCTAGGGAACATTCGCCGCGACGCGCCGCTGCGCTGTCCAGCGGCCGGCGATCACGCGTAGTAGGGTTACGCTCCCGGCTGCTGGCCATAGGCGACGTAGAACGGCGCAACACAGCGCACACGCGGCGACTCCATAGCCCGCCTCGCCTCGGCGAACGTGCGATCGAACTCGGCGGCTGTCGTCAGGCCCTGCGCCTCCAGCGGTCCCCGCAGGGCCTGCATGGCGTTGAGGATATCGGTGGCCATCAGCCTGCCAACCCGTCCGCCATGCACGCCAATGGGCACCTCGACACGCTGGCTGTAAACGTTGACGAGTCCTTGCGCCTGCAACAGGCCGCCCACGCGCGTCCCATCCATGATGTCGATGCCCCGCCGCTGTAACAGGGCGGTGACCCAGTTCATGATCTGGTCAACCGCAGGGCCGCCTCGCTCATCCGCTGGCACCTCGACGGACTCCACCCAGCCGCCCGGGCGCGTCACCCGGACGAGCTCGCGCACGACGACGGGCCAACGATCATGGGGTAGCGCCAACACGAGCAAGCGCATATGCACGAAGTCAAAGCTGGCGTCTCCAAAGGGCAACCCCTCCAGGATGTTGCCCGGCACAAACGCATAATTGGGGGGGCGTATCTCCTCCCCGCCTGCCTCCGCCTTCTCATCGACCGGCGGGGTATTGAGATCGAGGCCGATCACGTTGGCCGAAGGGAAGACGGTCGCCACCTCATGCGCCCAGCGCCCCGTGCCCGTGCCCACGTCCAGGATCGCCAGGGGACGCTCGACCGGCGCCAAGAAATTGCCCTTGAAGGCCTGGCGCAGCACGTAGTGCTGGAAGTCGAGGCGGTTCATCTCCTCGAGGTCTCGCGGCAAGACGTATGGAATGCCCCGGGCATGCGTGCGGCCACCCACCGTCGTGGTCAGCGTCGCGCCCTGGCCGCCCGCCCCGCTGGCGGGCAGCGTCGGTTTGGCGCTCCGGCGGTCGGCGACCCGGACGACGCCCCAGAGTGTGGCGCCGACGAGCACGGCCAGCACGGCGAGCGCGGCCAACACATCCACGTACAGCGTCGCGCCTTGAAGTAGCGCCACCAGGCTCGCCACACCCAGGACGATTCCCAGCGCCACCAGCCCCAGCCCAGACCACCGTCGCATCGAACCACCTCTCCTTCTCACTAATCAGCCTAACCAGGCTAACCAACCTCGCCAACTCCACGTCACACCGCGACGCCCTTGCGCGGCTGCTCCGCCGCTGGCGCTCCCGCCTGGCGGGGCCGCGGACGCGGAACGGTTGAGTCTATTTTACACCGCCCGTCAAGTGGAGAGACAACCGTACAGCCGTGGCGACAACCCCCTGTCTCCCTGGTATACTGCTCATGTGGAAGGCAGCCAGCACGCGGAGGGCTGCGCGAATACGCACGGGAAGCAGCAAACCACCGCTGGTGGGGAAGGAAGGGCGCGCACAGCCGTATGCGGACCTATGAAACAGCGCTCTCGCGCCCGGAGAACCTCGCACAGGTCAAGGCGGCCACCCGCCAGATCGAGCGCATCGGTGGGAGCGTGCAGATCGCCGCGCCCACAGCAACCGGGATCACGCTGGTCGTCCTGACGCTGCCGGAGAACTACCGGCCCGAGGACATCCTGCCCGGCCTACCCTTCTATCCGGTCTGACGCCCCCCCGCATGAATGTCGGGAGGGGAGGTTCTGCTTGACTCGCCCGCACTTGCTTTCGCCTGCGGGGTCAATGTCGCACAGTTCAGGGTCGAAACCCTAGAGAAAACTGTGCATCCGGTCACAACTCGGTATTTTTCCTTAGCCCATAGGGGCCTGCGAACTTGACAGCTCCCAGCGACAGATGTAGCATAAGCGCGGCTGAGACACATGCCCACGATGTTTTTGGGGTGAGTCGCTCATAATGGGCAAGCAGTAATTTCTCCACATCATTGCGGAATGCTGTGAGGCGGTGGGGTTTGGCTCCTGGCCAAGGAATATTTATGCGTATTTTGATGATTGCGCCGGTCCCCTATTTTGAGCCGCGTGGCGCCGACTTCCAGGTCTACGACCGCCTGCGGGCGCTCAGCCAACTGGGCCATCAGGTAGACCTCGTCACCTACCCCGTCGGCCAGGATGTCACCTTCCCCGGCCTGCGCCTGCGCCGAACGTGGGGCCTGCCCGGCTTAAAGCGCGTCAAGGTCGGCCCCTCGCTGGCCAAGTTCCCCCTCGACGCGCTGCTGTTCTTGCGGGCGCTTCCGCTCCTGCTGACCCATCGCTACGACGTGATCCACACGCACCTGGAAGCGGGCTACTTCGGCGCCATCTTGGGCTGGTTGTTTCGCCTGCCCCACGTCTACGACATGCACGACGACCTCTCCGAGCAACTCACCAACTCCAAGTTCACCAAAAACCGCCTGCTGATTCGCATGATGCAGGGCGTCGAACGGACCATCCTGCGTAGCGCGCGGGTCATCATTTATGTGTATCCCGAGCTACGCCAGACCATCGAGCGATTTGCTCCTGGCAAGCCCGACAACAGCCTCTTCCTCATCTACAACAGCGCGGTCGGCGGCGAGGCGTTTGCCCTGCAAGGGCCAAACGATGCGGCGCAGCAGACGCAGCAGACGCGACAGATCGCGGCGCTCCGGCGTGAGTTGGACATCGCGGACGGCGCAGGGCCAGTGGTGGTCTACACCGGCACCTTCGAGCCGTATCAGGGGCTGGACCTGTTGGTGGCCAGCATGCCTGCCGTGCTGGCGCGCTACCCCCAGGCAGTCTACGTCCTGGTAGGCGGGCTGCCCGACCAGGTGGCGCAGGTGCGCGGCTGGGCGCAGGCGGCGGGCGTGGAATACGCGATCCGGCTGCCTGGGCGGCGCCCGATGGAGGAGATGCCGCTGTGCATGCGGCTGGCCGATGTGCTGGTCAGTCCCCGCTCGGA
>Ga0307372_10009688_pt1 | contig 13216 bp, 12 predicted proteins | sample OX1MG_FD_202533 | JGI IMG/M metagenome (GOLD analysis project Ga0307372, IMG submission 202533) | Soil microbial communities from Risofladan, Vaasa, Finland - OX-1 | ecosystem: Environmental > Terrestrial > Soil > Coastal area > Acid sulfate soil | place: Finland: Risofladan, Vaasa | collected...
CGTCACCACCGACGGGCTCGAGGAGGTGATGCTCGCCGCGACCTCGGTCGCATAGGGTTCGAGAGGATCACGCGGTGGTTGCCGTTACACCACCTCCGCGGACGTGGCCCGCTCGCGGTGACGCACGCCCGACCATCGATCCGGCATCGGCGCCCCTCGCGAACGGACCGAACACCGCTAGTCGCGCTGTTCATGTGTCGTCCCTGCCGAGCGCCATCTTCGAATACCCCGAGAGCCTCCAGCCCCGTCGTTCGGCCCTTGGCATGCCTAGCGCCATCGAGTTCGAGGTTCGGCACGACTCAGCGGCAGCGGCATGATTCGAGTGAAGCGGCTCCACCGAACCCCGGGCACCGCGGAGCCTCCAAGCAGCGCGGGGCAGTCGCAGCGTGTCGCCAATTGCGCCTGCGAGCGGCTGATCCGGCGGTGCGTGAGATTCGCGCGCGTAGATGCCGGTGGGCAAGGTGGTGAGGATGTTCAGCCCGGAACGAGGTACACCGTCCTCGTGCTCGGGTCGATGGAGATGCTGGCGCAGCGGTCGTGAGGACCGAACCCCGGTCGGGCCAGGACGCGCCAGCCATCAAGTCCGGTCCGCTCGAAGATCGCCGCGGCTTCGCGGAGCGCCGACGCTTCCGGCCAGCAGCCGTTGCCCGCGTCCTGAGCGGTGAGGAGCTGCTCCTGTGCTCGCGCAATCGCCTCGTCTCCTGGCCCAGGTGGCGCGGCGGGAGGCAGGCCGAGCTGGGCGCACGGCGAACCTAGGCGACCCGGGAAGACGCCCACGCCTCCCGAACGCATCACACATGCAAAGAGTGGTGGGGCGCCCGAGTAGCCGAGCGGGCCGTGCTGCCACTTCGGGACGCAGAGTGCGGTGAAGGAGCCCCCGGTGTACGGGAGCACCACCACCAAGGTCACGTGGAGGCTCGGATCTGCGTAGCAGCCGACCGTCGTAGGGTTCGTCACAGGTTGGCTCAATTCGTACCCAGCTGCGCTCGCGCCAATGGCGATTGCGGCGATCACTGGGATGATGACGCGGCGGCGTCGCCACCACGGAGCGCGCTTCGGGAAGGCGCCCTGCTCCCCCACCATGATCCGCTCCATGACCGCCCGAGCGGCCTCGGTCCGGCCGAGGTCGGCGTAATCCTCCGGCGGCGCGGGGTTCCGTCGCCGGAGCAGTTCGGACGCGTCGGGGCGTTCGGGCTCAGTCACCGGCCACCCCCTCGGATGCCGCTCCGCCGCCGAGACGTCCTTGACCACGACGCCTCTTCGTCGTTTCGCTCAGCGCCTCGTATTCTCGTTGCAGGGAGCGCCGCGCTCGGTGCAAGCGGATGTTCAGGGCGTTCTCCGAACAACCCAAGAGGGCCGCTGCCTCAGTACGGGAGAGATCTTCCCAGGTGATTAGGCTGAGGACCTCCTGATCGGGTCGTCGCAGCCGGGTGAATGCGAGCATCGCGAGTCCCTCGTCAGATGGGTCCTCGATGTCGTCGACGTCCGTCTGTCGCCCACGGGGTAGTTGGCAAACGAGGCGCTGCAGCAGCACGCCGCGCCGTCGTCGGCCGCGCCGGAGATTCGACAGTTGCCCCTCGGCAATACGGAGAATCCATCGCCGGGGGACCGGCCCGGCGGGCACCTCGTCAATGCGACGCCAGACGGCCAGGAAGGTCGCGGCGGCGAGATCCTCGGCGTCCCCCGCATTGTCCGTACGCCGTCGGAGATAGGCGAGCGCGGGTCCGTAGTGGATCCGGAACACCTCCTCGAATCGGGCGACTGGGTCATCCGACGTCGGCTCCTCCTCCAACGGCTCGCTCCTGGCTCCCGGGTGATGCGCTCGCTGATCGGCCCACGGGAATTGACATTCCGGGACATCGTGACTTCTTTCAGTTCAATGTGTCCTCTTCGCAGGCCCCCACTGTCGAGGCAACGCTCATTCGTGACGTTAGCTCGGACCCCAGAAGGCCATCCCGACGATGAGGAGGCACCATTCATGTACCCGAGACCGACCTCGATGAGAGGCGGCATCAGCGGCTGGAGACTCGCAGCAGCATGCGTGGCGGCAGCCACCCTTGGATCGCTCGCGTCAACGTCGGTGGTCTCCGCGTCGGCTAACCCGGGCACCGCAAGCTACGAGGGGCAGACCATCTCGCTGTCGCAGGGCTGGCAGGGAGCGACTGCGTGTGTGGCCTTCGCAACCGGGAACACCGAGTGCTTCGCAACTCGTGCCGGGCTCCAGGCGGCAATTGCACTGGCTTCCAGCGTCGGCGCCATCCCAGCGACCTCGTGTGGTGCTGGGTTCTTGTACCTGTTCTCGTCAGCCAACTACGAAGGATCTGAGCTGGCGCTCGCAGGTCCGCTCGCATGGTCGAACCTCTCGAACTACGGCTTCTCGGACGAGATGTCGTCGTGGGACAACACGACGTCTTGCACTGCGTACGTCGCGAAGGGGACCAACGGCTCAGGCTCCCAGTTGACCATGCCAGCCAACGACTACAGCGCGTACGTCGGCTCGAGTTGGGATCACCTGGCGCAGTCGGTGCGGATCGGCTGACCGACGACCGGCGAGCCACAATCCGCGGGGCGTGAAAGCACTCAGCCTCGGGGCGACTACTTACGGGGTTACGTCCCGGACCGGGAGTGGCCGATACCTACGTGGGCGACGACACAGCAGACCAGCTCGTCGCTGGCCTCGAGAGGCCACACACCAGCCACACGGCCAGGACCCTCGGCGCGGTCTTCTGTGACGTGGACCCCGGGCGAGTCAGCTCCATCCGGCCCCACTACGCGGACCCAACCGCTTCCGGGTCCGCGATCGTCCCGACCGCGGGCACGCGTCGTCCACCTCGGCCGCTCGGCGACGTGGAGGAGCCCATGAGGTCAATCACCGTCGACACCCCGGCGTTCGATGCGCCGGCGACAACCACTACCACGTCGTCGGATGAGCCCAGAACGCGATGCACCTCATTGGCTTCGCCCCGCAGTTCGAAAGCAGGATGCTCGCCGGGAATTGCGTCGGGGTGATCGCCCGGCACCAGCCAGCGCATGTCACGCGAGACCCCGATCTTCCCGGCGCGCTCCAGTGACTCCCGCGAGCACACCGCCTGCTCCGCAAGGAAGTCCTTCACCGCGCTCTTGCTCCATCCCTGAGAAGCGACCAGGCGAGCGTGCTCTGGGCTCATCACGACGCAGCAACTTGTCGTTTCGGTGTACAGCGCCCCAGTTCGAGCTATTGAGTTGGCGAGGTCATAGAGCAGATGCTGGGCCTTCGTCGCCGAGCGTGCCTCGATGTGGAGCGAAGACCGCATCATCATGAAGGCGACGGCGCTAGATCCGGGGGCGTGGCCCGCCTCGACCGAAAGCGGCTCCCACGGGCTCTCTTCTTCATTCTCCGCGATGCAGCATGTGTACTTTGCGGGCGTCGACTGGGTCGACTGGTCCAGTACATGCGGCTTTAGGCCGAAGACGTTGAGCGCGATTAGCCGAATCGCCCGCCCAACCGTCGCGTTCGCCCGGAATCCCGGTCCGAATATGTTCCCTTCGCAGTTGAAGCCTAGGCGCTTCCGAACCCGCCCATTGACGACCATGAATGGGACCGTCCCAGTGGTGCTCTGCCAAAGCCCGCTCGCGAAGCGGCTCGCTCCGCGGGCTCGGACGTCCCGGCCCATGGCGTCGAGCGCCCCGAGCACCACCGGGAAATACTCCGGACGGCAGCCCGCCATCGCCGCGTTGATCGCCGCCAAGCGGACGTCACAGGCGCGGTTGAGGTGCGGCATGGAGGCGACGACCTCGTCGGGCGATCGATCGACTTGTGCGAGGAACTCCGCGAGGTAAGACGCCGTCACTGGCACGACGGGCAGTCCATCGGTGAAGTCCCGCTCGTAGTAGTGCTCAATCGCGCGCCGTACGGCGATCGACTCAATGAGCTCCTCGGGCGGTGCATCCCTCGTCGTCACTCTGCCACTCCGAAGATGCTGAGGATTTGCGGCAACGATTGCATCGCGAGCGCTCGGACTGCCTCGAGGTCAAGGCTCGCGATGGGGTGTTGCACTGTCACGAACTGATAGTCCGGAAAGCCGTGGAGCTGCGCCATGGCCACGGCCGTCGTGCGAAACTTGTCCGTGCAGATCGAGACCGCCGGTACACCTCGGCGTTCGAGAAGGATTCCGTCGACCAAACTGGCCGCGCTACACGACCCTCAATCGCCGACACCCGCGATCGCAACGTCGCACTGCTCGGCGATCCTCGCGAGGAGCACTTCGTCGGCTGGGATGGCAAATGAGGACTTGCTAAAGACCGTCAGGCTCGCGACCCCATACCGTTCCTGCAGGAGGGCGCCGACCTGCTCCAAGAGAACGCCGCTATTCGGCTTCGTGTTGTTCAACAGGCCGAGCGCGCTGCCGCGTAGATCGTTGGGCCGAGCCGCGAGCTCGGTTCTCTCTTCCCCGACCGTCCGGCCCGTCGGGTCAAGCATCGCTTCGAGCTCTGGTGCCATGTCGCGCTCCCTTCACGCTTGTCGGCGCACGCCGTCGCGTTCGGAGTACCGTAGCCTGCCACTGAACGCTAGCAGCGGCTCTCGCTGGGCTCAACCTAATCCGCCCTGCAAGGACTACTCCGCCCTGCGAGGAGCGCGCTGTTCGCCGGCATCCGGAGCGCGGCGACCGGACTACCTCTCCGATCCAGGGACGAGAGCCCGGGCAGCGCTCTCCGGCTCGCTCTGCCTCAGGGACCGCCGAGCGTGGCCCCCTCACTCAGCGGGCGGACGGCTCGCGCGTAGACCGAGAGCCAGCTGCATCCTGGCGGCACGGGTGCAGGCTCCGAGGCCGCACGCCGCTCCATCAGTTCGCCCTCGGACACGTGCAGCTCGATCGTGCGGGTGTCTATGTCCACGGTGACGAGGTCGCCGTCCCGAACCAGGCCAATCGGTCCCCCGACGGCACCTTCGGGGCTTACCTCTCCGACGACGAGTCCCTTGTTCACCAGACCCGAGAGTTGCCCGTCGGTCACGACGACCACCTGCTCGCCAAGACCGGCACCGTCCAGCGCGAATACGAACGCCGAAGTCAGGCCCATACCGGGCGAGCCTCGCAGTCCCAGTCCCGAGAGGACGACCACCTGGCCCGCGCTGACCGACCCATTGCGAATCCCCTCGAGCCCTTCTTCGCGCGAATGGAAGACCTTGGCTGGGCCCGAGAAGTGACGGATTGCATCGTCGTCGACATTTCGCTTGACAAGCGCGCCCCCCGGGGCGAGCGAACCCCGGACGATGACGATCCCGGGATGGCGGGCCAGCGGCTCTCCCAGGGACCGGATCACGTTCGGCCCTAGCACCTTCACTGTTCTCAAGTCGTCTCCGAGGCTGGCACCGGAGACGGTCCTCTGGGAGAGATCGAGCAGCGGGCGCAGCTGGCTCAGCAGCGCGCCCGTGCCGCCCGCGGCCTCGAACTCGTCGATCCGGCGCTCCCCGTTGGGCTTCACTGCTGCCAGCAGCGGCACCTCCGACGAAAGACGCTCGAAGAGACCGTAGACGTCGACGTCCGATCCGGCCTCCACGGCGACTGCCTGCAGATGCTTCAGTGTGTTCACGGAACCGCTGATCGCCAGCATCGCGATCACGGCGTTGCGGAAGGCTCCCGGCGTGAGGATGTCACGCGGTTTGAGATCCTCCTCGACCATATCGACGATGCGGCGTCCCGCGCGTTCAACCGTGTCCCACATCTTCGGGCTGTTCGCGAGCACCGGGGTGCTGCCTGGCATTGCCATCCCGAGGGCCTCCGCTGCGATGTGCATCGAGTTCGCGGTGCCCATCCCAGCACAGACACCGGGTCCGGTCACCGCGCACGCGCTCATCTCCGCAAGCTCCTCGACCGTCATCTTCCCTGTCGCGACGTGGCCAGCGAACAGGAAGACGTCTTCGAAGTCCACGTGCACGCCGCGGTACACCCCGGACGGCTGATATCCGCATGAGACGATCACCGACGGCACGTTCAGCCGACCTGCCGCCATGAGATGTCCCGGCGTCGTCTTGTCACACGAAGAAAGGCAAACCATCCCGTCGAGCAGGGCGCCCTCGACAGCCACTTCGATATCACTGACGATCAGATCCCGACTCGGAAGGATGTACTGACCAGCCCGCCCAGCGCTGGTGATCGCGTCGCTCGGCGCGGCGGTCCGGATCTCGAACGGCACGCCACCCGCCCGTCGAATCGACCCGAGGAGGGCTTGCGCGATGCCGTCAAGATGGCTGAAGCAGCTCGCTAGGCCAGAAGAGCTGTTGACGACGGCAATCTTCGGCTTCTCCATGTCGTCGTCGGTGAGGCCGAGAGCCGACCACTGCGCGCGTCGCATCGCCCATGGCGTGCTGCCTGGGTTGAACACGCTCCGCAATTTGTTCACTGTGACCTCCAACCGTCGCGAACCACCGGCGCCTTCTCCAACACATAGCGCATGGGCGCGCTCGACATCACTGGGTGCTGCTACCGCTTGGGCACGGGCCGAGGAATGCACCGTTCTTCTGCAACCGCTCCTGCAGCTGGGGGACGTTCACCGCCGACGCGGCGCAGTCCTCTGCGAGCAGCATGTCCGCCGCAGTCCCCGCTGCTTCGCCCATGGCGAAGCACGGTCCTGTCACCCTCGCTGAGGACTGTCCTTCGTGCGTCATCGAAGCGCACCGTCCCGCGACGAAGAGATTGGGGATCCCTCGTGGCACGATCATTCGGTAGGGCAGCTGATTGAAACCACGGTGTCGATCGCCCCGCTGCCAGCGGAACTCGACGCTCCCTGCGACATGTGCCTCGATCGGCCAGCCGTTGACCCCGATTGAGTCCGGGAAGTCGGCGCACTCAAGGACGTCATCTCCGGACAGCTGATACTCGCCGACGATCCGCCGCGTCTCACGGATCCCGATCTGCGGCGCGATGTCGACAACGTAGGAATCCCCGAAGCCAGGCACGTTCTCGCGGATGAAAGAGAAGGTATCGAACACCTGCGAACGACCCTGTAGCTCGCCCTGGGTCAGCTGCTCGACGTCTGTGCCATCGATCGCGCCGCCATCGGTAGCGCTGAGCTGGGTCATGTTCGCGCGCCACTCGAGCGGGTTGCGCTGCGGCCGCACGATCGGTCGCTTCCGCGGGAACCGATGCGTTCCCGCAGCCTCAGCCTCGTCCATCAGTCTTTCGGCCGTTCGCCAGGGCTTCTCCCCCGCGGCCGCGACATCGACGCCATTTATCCTGAACATCAGCGATGGATAGAGCATTCCGTCAATTGCAGGCGACTTCTCGTAGGGCGCACCCGCCCAGGCCGCGACGTCGCCATCGCCTGACGCATCGATGAACGCCCGACCCCTCACAGCGAGGCGACCCGACTTCGTCTCGACGATTACTGCTTCAATTGTCAGCGCGTCCGACATCGCGACCCCGACCGCCATCGCGTGGAAAAGCAGTTTCGCGCCCGCGTCGACCACCAGTCGGTCCGCTGCCAATTTGTAGGCAGAGATGTCGAACGCTTGCGCCATGATTCCGTCGTTGATCGTTAGGTGGGGTGCAGCCAGCCCATCGAGCTTGCCGAGACGGTCCAGGAGATCGTCCGTCAGACCATGAACGACGCGCTGGTGTTCGCCGTACACGTTGGCGTGCAGACCGCAGAACGTGCTCAGTCCTCCAGCGGTGCCAGCGCCACCTAGAAAGCCGTAGCGTTCGAGCAGAATCGTCGATCGCCCCGACCGGGCGGCAGCGCTCGCTGCCATGATGCCGGCGGGCCCGCCGCCCACGACCACTACGTCGAACTCGCCGAGGACCGGCGTCGAACGGCTGGGTTCATATATGGCGGCCACGATGCTCCTTCCTACGCCCTGTCAGGGGCAGGCTGCCCTCGGGGCGCGTTGACACCGCTCTGTCTGCGGACAAGATCGGCCCGTCGCAGTGAGGCTCTGGTCAGCGTCACGCTACATCCGCCGCGCTGGCTCTTGTGGCCGCCCATCCCGCCGCATGAGCCCCCTCGGTGGGATGAGGTCAGGAGATCATTCGGACTCGGGAAGCCCCCCGCCCGCGAGGAGCTGCACGTGATCAAGGTCGACAGGTGCATGGACGTGGAAATAGGCGGCGTCCAGCCCAAGGTCGACCACCTCCGCGAGTCGACCGACGACATCGCCGGGCGCCCATCCGCGCAGTCTCCAACTGCCACTAGCATCAACGCGTGCGCGTGGTCGCGACCGCTGGCCATGTGGACCACGGAAAATCGACACTCCTGCGGCACCTGACCGGGACCGATCCGGACCGCCTGGCCGAAGAGCGGCGCCGCGGGCTCACCATCGATCTCGGCTTCGTGGCAACCGTGCTGCCTTCTGGAGCCGAGGTGGGCTTCGTCGACGTGCCCGGCCACGTCCGGTTCGTGAAGAACATGCTCGCTGGCGTAGGTGTCGTTGATGCTTGCTTGTTCGTGGTGGCCGCCACCGACGGTTGGATGCCCCAGTCCGAGGAGCACCTTAGGATCCTCGAGCTGCTCGGTGTGGCACACGGCGTCGTGGCCCTCACAAAGGTGGGCCTGGTCGATGAGGAGTGGCTAGAGCTCGCCGAGATGGAGCTCGCCGAGCACCTCGCCGACACCTTTCTTGCGTCCGCCCACGTCGTCCGGGTCGATGCCCCGGCCGGCATCGGTCTCGGTGGCGACGGCGGCCTCATCAGCGCGCTCGAGGCCCTTGTCACCACGTCCCCTCCCGCCGTCGACCGGGGCTGGCCCCGGATGTGGGTCGACCGGTCGTTCGCTTTATCGGGACCGGGCACCGTCGTCACGGGGACCCTGACCGGTGGCAGCATCGCAGTGGAGGACCGCCTCGCTATCGTGCCTGGGAGCGCTTTCGCTCGGGTCCGGTCGATGCAGAGCCACGGACAGAACCTCGAGCGCGCCGCGCCAGGTCGGCGGCTCGCGCTCAACCTCTCGGGCGTCTCCCACCAGGCCATCCACCGGGGCCAGGCGCTCGTCCGTCCCGGCCAGTGGCACCACACCGGTGTCATCGACGCGACCTTGAAGGTCCTCGACAGGCTGGACCACGATGTTGGTCGGCGCGGTGCCTACGTTGGCTACTTCGGCTCGGGGGAGCATTCGGTTCGCCTGTCGGTCCTCGGCGGTCGCCCGGGCATCGAGCCGGGGGAATCCGGGCTCGTCCGCCTGCGTCTTCCGCTCGCCCTCCCGCTCCTGCCCGGCGACCGCTACGTGCTACGGGAGACGGGCCGGGCCCAGACCGTCGGCGGAGGAACGGTCCTTGACGTCGCGCCCGTGCTTCCGATCTCCCGGGCCGCCCCGACGGCTTCGGTGGAGCGGGTGGTCGCCGAGCGCGGCTTCGTCGAGGTCGACGAGCTCGAGCGCCTGACCGGCGAGCGCAGAGCGCCACAGATCGGACGATGGGTGGTCGACCCGGCGACCCTCGCACGCGAGGCAGCGAGCCTTCGCGAGCAAGTGGCCGCGGCCGGGAAGAACGGGCTCGACGCCGCCCTGCTCGACGAGCGCCGCCGTGCCCTGTGCACCTCGCTCGACGACCTGGCCGTCGAGGCCGGCCGCGTGCTGCCGGCGGCGCGCGCCGAGCTCGGGGGGCGCCTTCGACAGCACGCCTTCCTCGCTGCGCTCGAGGCTGCCCCCTTTGCTCCCCCGCCTGCGGACGGCGTGGACCGCGTCGAGCTACGCCTGCTCATCCAGCACGGCCTCGTCGTCGACTGCAGTGGGATGCACTTCGCCGCGAGCGCCGTCGAGGAGGCGGCGCGCGTCGTCGCCCGCTTGCTCGGGCAGTCCCCCGAGGGGGTTACAGCCTCGGCCGTGCGCGAGGCGCTCGGGACAAGCCGGCGCTTCGCCCTCCCGCTGCTCGGCCGCCTCGATGCCACCGGGGTGACGCGTCGGCGCGGCGACCTGCGCATCGGCGGCCCTCGGCTGCCCCCGTTTGCGGAGGGCTGATAGCGTCCCCGTATCGTCGAGGAAGCCCCAGACCTGCTCCGACTCACCGAGTGGACCTCGTGTGGGGGCTGCGCGGCAAAGTGGGGCGGGGCTCCGCTGTCTGAGCTCGTCCGGCAGCTCGGCGCGATCGGTGGCGCTGCGGCGTTGCTCGTCGGCCTCGCCCCCTTCGACGACGCCGCCGTCTACCAGGTCACCGACGATCTGGCCCTCGTCTCGACGACGGACTTCTTCCCCCCGCTCGTCGACGATCCGGCCGACTTCGGGGCCATCGCCGCGGCGAACGCCTGCAGCGACATCTTCGCAATGGGGGCCCGGGTGGTGTTGGCGCTCAACGTGTCGGCCTTTCCCGAACGCCTCCCGAGCGAGGCCGTCGCCGCCATCCTGTCCGCCGCGGCGGAGGTCGTCGATGAGGCGGGCGGTGTGGTGGCCGGTGGTCACACCATCCGTTCCGAGGAGCCGATCTTCGGCCTCGCCGTCCAGGGCCTCGTCCATCCGGAGCGCATCTTCACCAAAGACGGGGCGCGCCCCGGGGATCTCCTCGCGCTCTCCAAGCCCCTCGGGACGGGCCTCGTGCTCGCCGGTGGCGGCCCGAACGACCAGGCGGCCGCCGTCACCGGCATGCGCCGGCTCAACCGGGCCGCCTCGGAGGCCCTCCAGGACCTCGCGCAGGGCCTCCATGCCCTCACCGACGTCACCGGTTTTGGCCTTGCCGGGCACGCCTTCGAGATGGCCGAACGCTCGGGACTGCAGCTCGTGATCGACACGGGTGCCCTTCCCCTCTACCCCGGGGCGCTCGCGGCGGCGAAGGCCGGTGTGCGCACTGGTGGGGATCCCCGCAACCGCCGCTACCTCGAGGGACACGTCACCTCACGGGTCGCCGAGGACAGAGAAGCGCTCGTCTTTGACCCGCAGACCTCGGGGGGCCTGCTCTGCGCGCTCGCCCCTGAGGCCGTCTCCCGGGTGCTCGATGCCGGCTTCGTCGTCATCGGCGCGGTGGAGGAGGGCCCCGCCGGCATCGTCCTCGAGCCGTGAGGCCACCGTCGGTCGACCGGCTCGCCCGATCCCTCGCCGGTGCGCTCGACCTGCCGGCACCGCTCCTCGTCGAGGCGGCCCGGGAGGCCATTGCAGCGAGGGATCCCGACTCGGCGCACGCCCGGGCGCAGGCGCTGGCGTTGAGCCTCTTGCAGCCGGTCGTGAACGCCACGGGCGTGCTCTTGCACACGAACCTCGGGCGCGCGCCCGTCGCCGCGCACGGCGACGGGCGGTACACGAATGTTGAGCTCGACCTCACCACGGGCAGGCGCGGTGCACGTCACGAACAGGCGGCGCACCTGCTCGCCCAGCTGACCGGTGCGCAGTCCGCGCTCGTGGTTAACAACGGCGCCGGCGCGGTGCTCCTCGTGCTCGCCACGCTCGCCGCTGGGCGGCAGGTCATTGTCAGTCGCGGCGAGCTCGTCGAGATCGGTGGAGGTTTTCGCATCCCCGAGGTGCTCCGCGCGTCCGGGGCCGAGCTCGTCGAGGTGGGCACGACGAATCGCACGCGAATCGCCGACTACGAGGGCGCCCTCGGGGAGGGCTCCGGGCTCGTGCTCAAGGTGCACCAGTCCAACTACCGGATCGTCGGATTCACCGAGTCTGTCGGAATCGGCTCCCTGGCCCAGCTTGGGGTGCCTGTCGTCTACGACATCGGCTCGGGGCTGCTCGATGCGACGACCCCGTGGCTGCCCGGCGCACCGCCGGTTTGGCTAGCCGGGGAGCCTGCCGCCCGCCAGGCCCTCGAGGAGGGCGCGGCGCTCGTCACGTTCTCAGGCGATAAGCTCCTCGGCGGCCCGCAGGCGGGCATCGTGGCTGGACGGGGCGACCTCGTAGAAGCGTGCGCCCGCCACCCCCTCTACCGCGCCCTTCGCCCCGGGCGCCTCGTGCTGGGGGCGCTCCAGGAGACCCTCCTTGCCTACCTCCGCCGGGACGCCCAGGCCATCCCCTTGTGGAGGATGGCGACTATCCCCCACGAGTCCCTCGCTGCCAGGGCCGAGGCGGTGGTGCGCCGTGCGGGCATCGGCACGGTCGTTGCCTGCGCGTCGGTGGCAGGAGGGGGCTCGGCACCGGGCCTTTCGATCCCCTCGGTGGGTGTGGCCCTCGCCGGTGACCGCACCGCGGCGCTCCGGCGAGCGCCGCTGCCGATCATCGCCAAGGTGGTGGACGGCCATACGGTGGCCGATCTGCGCACGGTAGACCCCGGCGACGACGAGCTGCTCGCCCGAGCACTCGCCGCCGCCGCGGTCCAGACCCCCTTCGGGGGTGATGGCGGAGGTGGACGGGAGTCGAACCCGCCGTCGTGGGATCGCCACGACCAACCGCTTTGAAGGCGGTGAGGCCCACCGGGTGCCCGGACACCTCCGGCAGCCACACTACGCACACCAGACGGACTCGGGCACATGCAGGCCCGCCGGTGTGCCTCGGCCCGTCCGCCGAGGTGAGTGCTCATCCAACAGTCTCGCGAACCACCCCGCTAACGCCGAGAGGCGTGGGATGGTGGCTCATGACCACGCTCGGGCGGGTAGCAAGGCCCCGCCAGTCCGAGGCCAGCTCGTCCCCGCCGGGACTTACAGGCGATGGAGGAGCGGCGCATGCGAGCGGTCGAGCTGTTCGCGAAGGCCGACGTCAGGCGAGCCGACGTCGGCAGGGAGCTCGGCGTCTCGCATCAGACGGTGTTGGACTGGCACGCCGTATGGAACCAGGGCGGAACCGAGGCGCTGCGATGTGCGGGCCGGGCAGGGCAGCGCGGTGACCGAAGGTGACTGCCGAGCAGCTCGTCGAGGTCGAGGCAGCGCTCGAAAGGGTCCGAAGGCGAACGGATGCGCCACCGCGCCGTGGACACTCGCCCGGGTGGGGAGGTGATCGAGGCGGTGACCGGCATCAGCTATCACTTTGGGCACGTCTGGCGGATCCTTCACTAGTGCCGCGTCAGGCAACCTTTGCGCGCAATGAAATAGCACGAACTACTTCGTCGTCCTTGTGGCGGTTCCGCCGGGCGATGTAGCGGCGGATCATCGAGCTCTGCTCCTCGTGGCTCTGGTGGTCGGTGCCGTTCAGGGCGAAGTAGCGGAGCGCGGTGAGGTGGCACTCGATCCGGTTGAGGTACGAGGCGTTGGTGGGCACGTAGGCGAGCTCGACGTTGTTGGCCGCCGCCCACTCGCCGACGCGCGAGTCCCTCTTCGTCGACAGGTGCGGGCTGAAGTTGTCCATGACGATGGCGATGCGCACCTCGGGCGGGTAGAGGCTGCGCAGG
>Ga0307372_10009690_pt1 | contig 13215 bp, 18 predicted proteins | sample OX1MG_FD_202533 | JGI IMG/M metagenome (GOLD analysis project Ga0307372, IMG submission 202533) | Soil microbial communities from Risofladan, Vaasa, Finland - OX-1 | ecosystem: Environmental > Terrestrial > Soil > Coastal area > Acid sulfate soil | place: Finland: Risofladan, Vaasa | collected...
CAAGTCGACGCCGATGGTTGTAATCTCGTGCATGGGATGAGTCTCCTATTCGATGAGTTCCCCATCGTGGCATCGAACCACGTTTGGAAGAAGGGGACGTTCATCCCATTACATTTGACTATAGCTCCCCGAAAAGTTGCCATCCACGCAATTTGCTTAACATTGCTATGGCCACTTCAGCGGCCTTTTCCGCATGGTTCCTATCCGTAATTGCGCTTTGGCTTGGGACATAGTGTTTTATAGTTCCATCGTTATCGATATATGTACCAATCACGCCGGTGGTAATAAAATGAGACTTGGCTTCTGCATGAGAATATTCTGATCTCTTTCCCATAAAAGCTTTATCATGTGTGATGCCGGTATCTATATTGCTCATGTAGAGATGTGTTTGTCTTTGTAGATTATCCATGACTTTTAGCGCATCCTTGCGATCCGATAATGCTTGCATACTCCCACTAGCGACAAGCAGTAGACATATACCTGTGGATAATATTGCTAAGACCCGCATCTTCCCAATAAGTGCATGATAGGTTCCAAGCCCAATCAGCAAGGAAAACCAAACTACATCAAAAATATTACCCAGCCATCTAAGTCCAGACCAGTTGTCATTAATGACAGATTTATAAATGTCGTCTCTAGATATGAGCTTGGTAATTATCTCGTGAGTAATTATAGAAGTGAAAAATGCAATCAGCATTATGACGATCAGCAATCTTGCATACCTGATTCGTATCACTTCGCAATCCCATGATCTTTGTTCAATCTCAATAACTGTTTCTGGCCGAATGCTGTATATTAAATAGCATACCAGCGATTCAAACCCCTGATATGCTGTTCTCGACCCACAGCGGCCTTTCGGAAAACAGCCGAATAACGATCGTTCTAATATCTACTTAAGCGGGTGAGATCCAACCGATTCACCAACCTGGGTCTCCGAATCTAACGGGGCACGGGGGGGGGCCACGGAGATTTCACTCCTTGATATAGGATTGCGTGAGACTGCAGGGCTTGACATGGAGTCAACTCCAGCATCTAGACTCCCGTTCACAGCTAACCAAACGCCTAGTTGGAGACAGCGCACATGAGTTCCGCACACGCCTTATCTGAAGATGTTCGCCTTTGGAGTGATGAGCCAACCAGTCGCGCTGATCGCCGCCGCGTGCGCGCCCATATCGGCGGACTGCATTGTTCGCTGTGTACAGGTACGATCGAAAAGGCGCTTGGCCGACGTACCGGGGTGCACAAAGTTGCAGTCAGCCTGACCCACGAGCAGGCGCTCGTTGAATACGATCCGGCCCTGACCCGAGCCGACGTGCTGATGCGCACGCTCACCGATATTGGCTACACGCTCTCCGACCCGCGCAAGGTAGAACCGTTCGAGGCCCAGGAACAGGCGCTGGCGCGCGAGCGCAATCGTTTTCTCGCGGCGCTGGCAATGAGCTTGACCGCGATTGGGCTGATAGCCAACCCCGCTGGGGGCTGGACACTAGGCCTGTCGGCGTTTGTGGTGGCCAGTCTGATGGCTTTTGGCTTTGCCGTACTGCGCAACCGGGGCGTAATACGTGCCGCAGTTGGCGGCCTCGGTCTGGGCGTAGCTGGTATTGCGGTGTTTGCGCTGCGTACGCAAGAATGGCTGGGCACGGCCGTGCCATGGCTCACGGCGTTGCTCGCTACTGCGATGATCTTCGGCCTCGGTGGACACATCCTGCGTATGGCCGCTCAAGCCCTGAGACGCGGCATCTTGAATCAGCACGTATTGGTCGAACTCGGTGCCTTCGCCGGCCTCGCGGGCGGAACCCTGGGTCTGATCCTACACCGTCCCGACTATCCAACCGCGGCGTTTTTTGCCGTGGCAGTGATGGTGCTGACCTATCACATCTTTTCCGAGTGGCTCTCGCTGATTGTGAAAACGCGTAGCTCGCAGGCTGTCAAGAAACTGCTCGACCTGCAGCCGGATACCGCCTATGTGTTGCGTGAAGGGAACGAAGCAGATGTTCCGATTGAGACGGTCAAGATTGATGATCGCGTACGCATCCGCCCCGGCGAGCGTGTCCCTGTGGACGGCGAAGTGATCGAAGGGCACTCGGCAGTGGACGAGTCGCTGATTACCGGTGAGCCGCTGCCGGTCGAAAAGCGCGTGGGCAGTAGCGTGGCCGGCGGCGCAATCAACGGAACCGGTGCGCTCATCGTGCGCGTCACCGCAGTCGGTGAAGAAAGTTTCTTGCATCGGGTAATCAAGAGTGTCGAAGACGCACGCGCCCTCAAGCCCGGCTTGCTGCACGTCGTTGACCGTGTGTTGCGCATCTATACCCCGACCGTGCTCGGTATTGCGACGCTCGCGTTTCTGGCCTGGGTGATTGGTCCCGTGCTTTTCGGGTATCCAGTGGATCTCGAGCGCGCCGTATTTGCCGGCTTGTCGGTGCTGGTCATGGGTTATCCGTGCGCGCTCGGCGTCTCCGCGCCGCTATCCATTGTACGTGGCGCCGGCGAGGCCGCCGAACGCGGCGTGCTCATGCGTACCGGCGAAGCGTTCCAGGCGCTGCGTAAGGTCACCACAGTGGTGTTCGACAAAACCGGCACACTTACCGAGGGCCGACCGGCGCTGCGGGAGCTCGAAGCGCACGGCGTGGACGAGAACACACTGCTGGCTTGGGCGGCCGCAGCCGAGGCCGCCTCCGAACACCCGCTGGCGCAGGCGGTGGTGCAAGCTGCGTTTGCCCGAGGACTGACTATTCCAGAGATCAAGGATTTTGAGGCGATCGCCGGCAAAGGCATCATCGCGCGACTTACCGGTACCACGGCCGCAGAAACGGTGCTGGTGGGCAGTCCTGCCTTTTTGACCGAACGCGGCGTGAATGTCCAACCCTTGAACATGAGCATCGAGCGCCTGGAAACCACGGGCCGAACCGTCATCGGCGTCGCTCGCGGTGCCGAGCTGCTTGGCGTTCTGGCGCTGGGTGATGCGTTGCGCGAGGATGCGCGTGAAACGATCGATCAGCTTAAGGCCGCCGGCGTGCGGGTGGCATTGCTCACCGGCGACAACGCGCGTGCGGCGCACCAGATTGGGGCCGCAGCGGGCATTGATGAGGTGTACGCCGAAGTGCTGCCAGCGCGCAAGGCCGAAACGGTCCGGCAGATTCAGCGGCAAGCTCGGGTCGCTATGGTCGGCGACGGCATCAACGACGCGCCGGCACTGATGCAGGCGGACGTCGGCATCGCCATGGGCAGCGGCACCGACATCGCCATCGACGCCGCCGACGTGATTCTCCTCAATACCCGTCTGACCGGCGTCCTTGTCGCGTACGACATCAGTCGACGCGGCTACCGCAAAATGCTGCAGAACATCACGCTGGCCTTCCTGTTCAACGGTATCGGCATCCCGCTGGCGGCCACCGGGCTTGTGTACCCGGTATGGGCCATGGTGGCTATGGCGACCAGCGTCACCGCCATCTTCATCAATTCGTTGGCAGGCCGGTCCGGACTCTTCTTTGGCGCGGTCAGTGGTGTCGGCGTGGCACCCGAGCCGGTTGTCACAACCTGAACTGAGACAGATAGCGCATTTATTTTCAGTCAAACTTCAGCGAAGGTAAGACTATGTTCCAGTCCGTAGCATTCAAAGTGATCGGCGATCAGAAACTGCATTGCGTGAGTTGCGAACAGCGCGTGGTCCGTACCCTGAAAACCCTCACAGGCGTTCACCAGGTCCTCGCAGACGCCTCAGCACAACGCATCGAGGTGCTGTATGACCCCGGCGAGCTCGAGGAATCGGCCATTGCCAGCCGTCTTGATCTGCTTGGCTATGCAACGGAACCGGCGACTCCGCCTGCGAGTCGAATGACTGAATAAATCAAACCGATAAGGGATAAACGGTGCGCCAAATCGAAAGCCAAGGCTCTCGGGGTTCACGCTGGATGATTCCGGCGAGCGCCGCCGTTCTACTTTTGCTGATGGGGGGTGCAGGTTATTTTTTATATCTGCATGCGGGTTCGATCCTTGAGACGACTCACGCATTGCCGCCCTTCCTCATTCTTGGGTTGGCGCTGATCGGTGGAGCGGCGTCCTTCTTCTCGCCCTGCAGCATCGCCATTACGCCGGCTTTTCTGGCATATCTCACCGTCGGGGTACCACCTAAAAAAGATACCCGTATCCTATCGCGTCCACTGATTTTCGCTGCCGGACTGGTCGCGTTAGGCATCGTCGCGTTCTATTCAGCCGCGGGCACTGCCATCGCTTTGGTCGGCAGCATTGCCTACAATTACATGATTTACTTCATTCCCGTCGTGGGCGCGGCATTTATTCTGCTCGGTGCACTGATATTGCTGGGACGCACCGGCATGCTGGCGTTCGTTGAACGCTGGAACCCGATGAACCGACTTTACGCGTATCAGGAAGTCGGAACACCTGCTGCCGGTCCTGCCAGCAAACGCACGCTCATTTCGTTCGGTTTCGCCTACGGCGCAGCGTCACATACCTGCTCGCTACCGATTTTTCTCGGCATCCTGCTGTTACCGTTGGTTGCTGGGAATTATCCGCTCGCCGCACTTTCAGTTTTCACCTATGGCTTCGCCATTGCTCTTCTGGTGGTGGTGATGATGGTGCTCGGCCAACGGGTATTTTCCGCTCTGCGGCGCATGGGTACATGGCTGATGTACATCACGGCCGGTTTATTCATCGGCACTGGCGCGTTTCTGTTCTATTACTTTGGCCAGAATTACGGCGCGTACCTCAACCAGGATTCCGTGACTTCCGCGACAACTTCAGTGCCGGACCGCGCCTACCACCTGACCGAAGGCGCGGATGCGACCGGTTATCCCTATCAGCCACGCACCCTTGTCATACCTGTCAGGCACACCGTTACGGTTGCAGTAACGGATCATATCGGCGGCTGCCTGTTGCGTACCGTGTTCGAGGGGTTGGGTCCGAAGGGTCACGCCGTCGCGATCACAGTCCCAGTAGGACAGACCCGGACTGTGGCCCTGTATGCCCCCCGCAGGGGGCGTTACGCATTCCATTGCGGCGCCTTCATGTACAACGGTACGGTTGTTGCCCGATAAATAAGCGCGCGAACTGAGCAAGCGTATGTTTTTGACCCTAAATGCAACCAACGCGTGTGCCGGGTAACCAGCGACGACGGGAGTACACTCATCACCTCGGAACTACGGATTCTTGGGCATGTCGCTTGATGTTGAATTATTTTTTTCGCTTCATTGCCCGCATTGCCTTGCGGCGCGCACGCAAGTCCGGGCGGCAATTTCAGCGCTTCCGGCAAATACTATCCACTACCAGGAACGAAACGTTATGGAATGTTTGGAGCATGCAGTGGAATTGGGCGTAAGGGCAACGCCGGCAATTGCAGTCTCAGGAAAGCTCCTGTCCACCGTTCGGTGGGAAACAAAAGCCCTGCGTGCTTTATTCAACAGCCAATGCAAGAAGGATGCCTGATCATGGAGCTGCTAATCGGTAAAACCGCAGAAGAACTTGGTCTCTCCCCTGACACGCTTCGCTACTACGAGAAAATCGGATTGGTACCACGGGTTGGCAAAAACCAATCGGGCCGACGGACATACTCAGAAAAGGACGTGGCGCGGCTCAAGTTTGTGCAACACGCTCAGAGTACAGGCTTCAGCCTCGCTGAAATCGGCCAGTTGCTGAAATTACGCGAGAATCCGCTCAAATCCAGCAAGGCCATACGTGCCATGGCGCAGCGCAAATGTGAAGACATACGGAAACAGATTAGTTCCTTAAAGACGATGGAGACGGAGCTGACGCTACTGTTGAACTTGTGTTCCGGGAACTCGGACAACTGTCCAATCTTGGACCGGCTGGATAACCACTAAACCAGTCGCGATAGAACTACCCGTAATCCCTCCCCGATAAAATGTATATCCGCTTATGGCCGGATACAGCACGTAATACCTGGCATCCGTGATTCTACTACTTCTATTTCTGCAACCGACACGTAGCGGCACTTCGGCTCTCGACCCAATTTTTCACATTTTCGTCTACGAAAACGGGTGAAGTCCGATGAATCCATGTTCATCAGCCAACCGGTTCCATTGGTTTACTTGCATCTCCTGCGCGGGCTAGCCGGCGGCTCCATGGAGACTGATAATGAGGGATGTGGATTTCCCACGCTCGTTGCCCCAACTCAAGCTGATCCATCGTGCGGCGATGGGATCCAAACTTTGCCAGTTTCATCTTTGGGTACGGCTGACCAGTCAACTTTCATGGCTTCATGGATGAACCTCGCAATCTGGCTGGCATCCTGTTCTGTTGATAATGCATCCAGAGCAGCAAAATATCGTGTTTTGCTCGCGTCGTTCTTGATAATGGTCCAGGGGTACCCCGCGCTTACGAGCTGCGTGTTCATAAGAAACCTGGCGGTACGGCCGTTACCGTCCATAAAGGGATGGATATAGGTAAATAACGCATGCCCCAGGACGGCGCGAACCGCGGGGTTTACTTCCGATGCCAGACATTTCTCGAAAACTTCCATTGCGTCAGACACGGCATCGGGGGGTGGAGGCACATGCTGTCCCGCGCGCAGGTACACGGGATGAGTGCGGTAGCCGATCAGGTCCTTGGGGGCGTGGATACCGGCCCGCATAGCCGGAGTGAAAAGTAGCTCATACCACTTATGGAATCCGTTGGCTGCAACCTCACCTGGTGGTTTGCCCTTTAGCATCTCAGTTAGATCTTCGCAAACCTGCTGGAACGCCTCCCAATAACCGCGGGCGGCAAGCGCATTGCGCTGATCTCCGTCGGCAGGATTACCGTCCGGATTCCAGGTACCACTCCTCACGCGCTCAATCAAAGCCTCGCTGACCTCGTACCCCTCTATGGAGAGCGAGTTGTAGGCATCATGGATGTAGGTTTCCTGCACCCGTTTAATCGCTAGTTCTGCGTCTTTGGGTATGCCCGGCGGTGATGGGAAAACTGCGAGTACAGCGGCCTGGTTCTTGTTCCACAGGCCCTCAACTCGGGCCGCATAGGGCGAGCGGTACTGCCGCGGACCGAGCACGAACGGTGCCGCCACGAAAGGATTTACCTCGGCAACGCCCCGCATCCCGGCACTGTCAACCCGCTTGCGTACCGCATCGGCCATCGCATCGTTCCTGAGGGCCCGGTAGGCGCCGATGACCTTGCCAGCAACTGCGACGAGGTTGCCAGCCACCAATGGCTGGGCTATCTCGTCAGCATTTTTTATCGACGCCAGCGCCGCCTGCATATCCAGCGGCTGCTTTTCCCATGTGCCGGCGGATGCCCGCACAATCGCCCAAGGCAGCGGCATGACCCGAGCGCCATGGGCATCCGTCTGGGTGGGCGGCAGAGATTGTGTGGACCATAGGACGCAGGAAGCACCATGTGGCCAATCCAGTTTGTCGCTGATGCCCTTCGAGTTCATCACGCTCAGCTGTTTCGGTAGGGCTGCTTGATTCAGCCAGTGATCCAGCGACGAATCCGCGGACAAGCAGTAGTTGTCTCCAAAGCGATCCGCTAGGTACTGCCCTACGAAAGGCCAATAAGCTCCCGCCCACGCTGCCTGCTCACCCCCCGTTCCAGGTTGCGACAACAGGTACCAACCGCGCGCAATCAGGGTCAGCCACTCGGCATTGACCAAGCGCTCCCGCTGGGCTCTACTGAGGTCGTTGCTGCGCACGACACGCCCACCTGCCGCCACGCTCCTTGCAGCGGCCAGTGCTTGAGCCATTGTTTCCTGTAGTGTCGGCATAAACCCTAAATTAATGTATCCTAATAACCATATTATATAGCATACAAGGGTATTTTCATGCTTATTTTGTTAATTATTTCAATAGGATAACTCTTCTTTACTTTGATGCAGACCGCTAATACACTAATAAGTAGCTAAACAGTAGGCGATTGATGACTGCCCTATTGGCTAGCACCCCCACAAATTCGCCTAAAGTCGGCCCCCTGGAAATAGAACACTCGGTGATGATGGTGGGTGCCACCATCATCACCGCCGCCATGACGCCGGTGGTGGTGATCAACATCCACCAGTGCTGGTGGTGGTCATGATTACCGCCATGGTGATGTTCAATTCATGATGTGGACTTCGTCCGATTTTGTAGACGCCTAGAACATCTGATTTTGGATGTCTGCTCCTGGCTGAATGCAGCATTTAATACCTGACATCCGTGGTTCTACTCCTTCAACTTCTCTTTCCGACCCCAAGCAGCCCTTCGTACCTAGCGGCATACGGACGTCTTGTTTAGCACAATTCGCATAGAAAGTTAACAGTCTACCCAGCTCAGCAATTGGTAAATTGCACCCACCAACCAAATTGTCTATTAAAGGTAATGTTCGTGTCAGCGTAACTAACCCCATTGATTGTCATCGATGGAATTATGAAAATAAAATCATCAGGCGCATCGTTAACAAATTGAACTTCCACCTCGTATAGACTGTAATCCTGCCCGGTTAATGTATCACCGCTGATCGATTCGATGTTACTAGATAGCGTGATTGGAGCACCAGCTTTGTGAGCGTAAATACCTTTTATTTCTATCGGCAACCTGTTCCCAGCGTCGTCGACCACTTTTAACTCATTCCATTGCGTCACCATTCGATCATTGCTGTTCAACCGGAATTGCACCGTCAGTGTGAGCGAGGATGAGTGTTGATAAGGTAGAACTAGTAGCTTTACATCGCCACGTTCAAATTCCACGTTAGTCATTGGCCCGGCTCGTCCCCTACAGTCTTGTTGGGACACCGTGCCACCTGGCGTCGATGCGCTATAGTAGTGTCCCATCAACGGAAAGCAGCCCGAGAGCAATAAAGTGCAGTCGAGCAATAGAAAAGCATAGATCGCGTGTGAAACAGTGCTATTTGCCATGAGATGCCTGAATTTGATTCATGAGTGGGTCTGGCATTATTGAAACGTTAAAGGCTGTTGGAAAGAGGCACTTTGAAGACTATCTCGAAGGACTGCTACTGGCCGGACGCGGCACTTCAAACGACGTTCCACTGATTCTACCCCTTGATAGGCCGCTACTGAAAGTAAAGCGGCCGTTACAAGAACGACCCACTTCAACAAAGCGGCAGTTCCGTTGAGCGACACTGCGGTCTCCAATCCAACAGAAGGAGACACGTTATGGAACCCAACCAAAACACCGCAACAATCGTAGGTAATCGCATCCCCTGGAACAAGGGTCGTCTAGTCGGTCAGAAACCGCCTTTGAAGCTCAAGGAGATATGGGCACTGCGTGTGCGGTTGCAGCTTGGTAAACAGCTGCGGGATCTCGCGCTGTTCAATTTGGCCATCGACAGCAAACTCAGGGGCTGTGATTTGGTCAAACTGCGGGTAGAGGATGTGGTGCAGGGCGACAGAACCATGAGCCGCGCAACCATCCTGCAACAGAAGACCGGGCGACCGGTCAAATTCGAGATCACCGAACAGACCCGCAACGCCGTCGATGCCTGGATCACGAAAGCACAGCTCGTGCCTGGGAAGTATCTGTTCCCGAGCCGTATGAGTCGCTCGCCACATATATCACGGCGTCAGTACAGCAAGATTGTGAAATCTTGGGTATCGCGGATCGGACTTAATCCGCGCGACTACGGCACCCACACGATGCGGCGTACCAAAGCCACGCTGATTTATGAGCGGACCAAGAACATTCGGGCCGTACAGCTGCTGCTGGGACACACGAAACTGGAAAGCACGGTACGATATTTGGGGATCGAGGTCGATGACGCGCTCGAGATATCTGAGCGCACAGACGTGTGATGTTTGTTCATCCGCTAGCGGCCGGCGTTGTGGGGCCGCTAGCGGGTTGTAAGCAGCTCTTCAAGGGGTAAAATCAGTAGAATGTCGTTTGAAGTGCCGAGTCCGGCCATCAACGGCCCTTCGCCGTGTCAGCGGAAGCGGCCGCTATCTACCCCAAATTCTTTTAACGCTCGAGCTAAGTGGGAGACGGCGGCGCTCTGCGTGAGCGAGGGGTTACACACCTTAACTCGGTGTCTGTAAAACCGGCAGCAGTCCATTAGACCGCACTCGCAGCCTAGCGTGGCTTGAATGCAGTTTCATCAGCCCATGAGGCTCGCTGAATGACCACGCGGTATCTGTCTTTGTCTTCGAAGGTGCGGCCGGCTTTGGCCCAGTAAGGATTGAAGGACTTCACTTCCTCAAAGCCAGCAGCGAGCATTGCCTTGCACCGGCGTTCCCAGACTTCTGGCTCTGGCTCATAGAAGACCAGTAGATCTTCTGGAGTGGCAGCTGGAGAAACTGGTTGGGCTCGCGAAATCGTAAATTCGAAGTGGAACTGAGCGCCGCGATGGCCAAGCATCATTCCATCAAATCCCTCGTGGTCGTGAAAGCTCCCAAGTATTTCTAGGCCCAAACCCTGCTGATACATCTGGACACAGCGAGATAGATCGGTGACAGGCCTAGCAATGCGCAGATGGGCGGGCATGGGAAAGGAGTGCTGGTGCGGTCTAACGCTTGGGTTCAGCGGCGGGCCGAGCGCGCAGAGTGAGGTCCATTCGCTAGAACCCGTTGTTGGGCCACATCTGTGGACCAAGGTCTGATTTTCACCAGTTTGGGACCGATTGCGCGCTCGGCGACCTCAGTGTCATAGGCGGCCTGCGCACGCAGCCAATAGCCGTTGGACAAGCCGAAGAAACGGCAAAGCCGCAAATCAGTATCGGCAGTGACACCCCGCTTTCCCGCCACAATGTCTCCAATGCGCTGGGCCGGAACGCTGATTTCTTTCGCCAGCCGATACTGGCTAATGCCCATGGGCTTAAGGAACTCCTCCAGAAGGAGTTCGCCAGGGGTTACAGGCTTAAGTTTTCCCATATGCACCTCTATTCAGTGGTAATCCACTATCTCTACGTCTTCAGCGCCCGCCTCTGTCCAGCGAAAGCAGACGCGCCACTGATCATTGATGCGAATGCTGTGTTGCCCGAGGCGGTCACCCCTTAATGCTTCAAGGCGATTGCCCGGCGGCACCCGCAAATCGTCCAAGCGGCCGGCGATTTGAAGCTGTCTGAGCTTTCGCTGCGCCACGGCGGCGATGCTTACAAATCGCCGGACACGGTCGCCCTTGGACAGTGCCTCCGTCTCGGAACACTTGAACGACCTAATCATGCGCTATAGTAACGCAATGCATGATTAACGTAAAGCGTGATTATGGGGCCCAACACCGAAGCTCTGCCGGCGTCCGTGAGGGCAGCGAGTGCGTGGTCGGCTGTAGAATTTGAGGGAGTAGAATCTCAGATGCCTGATATTAAGTGCAGGATCCGGCCATATGCGGGCACTCGCTATCTTCACGGTTTTGATCATTTCTGAGGTGATCGCATGTCTATCAGCATCAATAGCATCTTCGAGCGCGATTACGAGCGATACGACGGAGTTCGCAGGATAAACGTCTATCTCATGCGGGCGCTATATTTCCTCATGGCGGTCTTTCTCGCCATGGATGTATGGACGTATATTCTTGGGCATAAAGGCGCCTGGGCACCTCAAGATGCCATGGCGTGGAGCGTGTGGGCTGGGTTCTCTACCCTCGCCATACTCGGCATTTTTCACCCCGTGAGGATGATCCCGATCCTGCTGCTGGAGATCTTCTACAAGAGCCTCTGGCTGATACTGGTCGCCTATCCGTTATGGAGAGCTGGCACCCTGGTGGGCTCCTCCGCGGAAGGTGAGACCTATGTATTCCTACCGGTGATCATCGTGATACTCATCATCCCCTGGGGATATGTGTTCAGAAACTATGTCATCGGCGCCAGGAGAAAGATCGGATGACCCCTATGGGTCGAGAACAGCATATCAAGGGATTGAATCGCTGGTATGCCGTTAGAAATGCTGAATGCGGCCGGTTACAGCACTTCAATGCACGTTCTGCTGATTCTACCCCTCGATAGGCCGCTCCTGTAAGTAAAGTGGCCCTTCCAACGACGATCCCACATCACCAAAACGGTATTTCCGTTGAGCGGCACTGAAGTCTCCGATCCAATGCGGGTTCTCGCTGACTTCAAGAATCTAGTATCCCGGCAGATTAAGCAGGGTAGGCGTTGTGCTGCCTGGCGGCGCGTCTTCCATGCTTTCCCCTTGATCCATACTTAAGACCGATATTTACCAGGGGGAAACCCGACTTATCAATCACAGTATCCGAAATTGCACTCACATGTACCGAGTGCCAGAATTAACTGAGATCAATCACGAAATCCGAATACCCTTTTGTTGTTGCCCCTGTTTCTACACACGCCTTCTGGAATTCCTGCGGGCGACTTGAATCTGGCTTTACTGGATGTTGGACAGGGGTTATCCGCTGTGATGCGCACCACTTGGCATACCCTGGCGTATGACACTGGTCCGGGTTTTTCCGGCAGTTCTGATACCGGCGATATAGTCATCATCCCATGGCTTCAGATCTGTGTAGTAAAGGCGCCGGACCTGGCGATCGTGAGTCATGCGGACAACGATCATGCGGGCGCTCTAAGGAGTCTGCGCGCTGTGTATGCAGACATGCCGGTACTATCGGGAGAACCCGCGCGTATAAGTGCAGGCAGAAACCTGTCTGGGTGGTCAATCCTGGGAATGGGATGGGGTGCGTTTTGAGATACTCTCGCCGGATGTGGATGAGCAGGTATCCGGCAATGATGCATCCTGCGTATTGCAAGTTAAGGGTCGTAACGGCAGTGCCCTACCGGCGGGTGATCTTATGCACCGTGGCGAACAGCATCTATTAAAGGTTGAAGGTGATGCGCGTGCCAGCGAGGTGCTGATTGTGCCCCATCACGGTAGCCTGACTTCATCGAGTGCCGGATTTATCCAAGCGGTGGCGCTGAAGTTCGCGTTATTCCCGATGGGTTATGGCGACCGCTGGGGTTTTCCCAAGCCCAGGCTGATGGCGGCCTATCGCGATACCGGTGCGCAGCTGCTGGATACCGTCACCGCAGGCGCCATGGAGATCCGCCTTTGGCCGGGACGGGAGCCTGAAGTTGTCAGCCGTTGACGGATCGATGGGGCACGTTTCTGGACAACGCACTGAGCGGCCCGTCCGTTCGCCCGGCAGGCAAAATCCAGTATGATGCCCGTGAATTGTCACCGGATGCGTGTCCAGCATGTTTGAAATCATCAAGTCTGGCGGTTGGCTCATGGCCCCGCTCATACTCTGTTCCATCGTGGTGGTCGCCATCGTGGCGGAACGTCTCTGGACCCTGCAGACCAAGCGCGTGGCGCCC
>Ga0307372_10009693_pt1 | contig 13212 bp, 15 predicted proteins | sample OX1MG_FD_202533 | JGI IMG/M metagenome (GOLD analysis project Ga0307372, IMG submission 202533) | Soil microbial communities from Risofladan, Vaasa, Finland - OX-1 | ecosystem: Environmental > Terrestrial > Soil > Coastal area > Acid sulfate soil | place: Finland: Risofladan, Vaasa | collected...
TGATCGACTCGCGGCTGACGCCGAACGCGATCTCGCTGACCGGCCTCGCGCTCAACGTGCTCGCCGCCGTCCTGGTCTGGCAGCAGCTGTTCTTCCTCGGCGGCGTGGCCTTCATCATCGGCTCGATCATGGACACCCTCGACGGGCGCTACTCGCGGATGTCGGGCAAGGGCACGGCGTTCGGCGCCTTCCTGGACTCGACGCTCGACCGCTGCGAGGAGGGCATCGTGCTGACCGCGGTCGCGGTGAGCTTCGCCCGCCAGCACAACGAGCTGGCGGTCGCGGCGGTCGTCGTGGCCGTGCTGGCCTCGCTGATGGTCTCCTACACCCGCGCGCGCGCCGAGGCGCTCGGCGTCGAGTGCAAGGTCGGGATCGCGACCCGCGCGGTCCGCGTCGTGATCCTCTCGGTCGGCCTGGTCCTCGCGCGCGGCGCCTCGCTCGGCCACTTCGATCTGCTCGCCCCGGCGGTCTACGTCCTTGCGGTGCTGAGCGCATTCACCGTCCTCCAACGCATCGTGCACGTCCACGCCCAGCTGCGAAGCGCGTAACCGCGCACGCGGCGCCGGTGTAGCTGCCCGGTAGACCTTCGAGAAGGGATAGACACTTCGTGAGCACCACCAACGGCCAGTCGGCGCACCCCAACGGCGACGTGCGCCACCAGCAGGAGAAGGTGCGCGTCGCGATCATCGGCGTCGGCAACTGCGCCTCGGCCTTCGTGCAGGGCATCCACTACTACCACGACGCCGACCCGGCGCGGGCCGTTCCGGGCCTGATGCATGTCGAGCTCGGCGGCTACCACGTGCGCGATATCGAGTTCAGCGCCGCCTTCGACATCGACGCCGAGAAGGTCGGCACAGACCTCGGCCAGGCGATCTGGGCCGGCCAGAACAACACGATCCGCTTCGCCGAGGTACCCGAGCACCTCGGCATCAAGGTCCATCGCGGCATGACCCACGACGGCCTCGGCAAGTACCTCTCGCAAAGGATCACCAAGGCCCCGGGGGAGACGGCCGACATCGTCGGGATCCTGCGCGATACCCACACCGACGTGGTCGTCTCCTACCTGCCGGTGGGCTCCGAGCAGGCGACGAAGTGGTACGTGGAGCAGATCCTCGAAGCCGGCTGCGCCTTCGTCAACTGCATCCCGGTCTTCATCGCGCGCGAGGACTATTGGAACAAGCGCTTCAAGAAGGCCGGCCTGCCGGTGATCGGCGACGACATCAAGTCACAGGTCGGCGCGACGATCGTGCACCGCACGCTCGCCCGCCTCTTCCACGACCGCGGAGTCGAGCTGGAGCGCACCTCGCAGCTGAACGTCGGCGGCAACATGGACTTCTTCAACATGCTCGAGCGCGAGCGGCTGGAGTCCAAGAAGATCTCCAAGACCAACGCGGTCACCTCGATCGTCGGTCACGAGATGGCTGCGACCGACGTCCACGTCGGCCCCTCCGACTACGTCCCCTGGCTGACCGACCGCAAGTGGGCGCACATCCGCCTCGAGGGCCAGGCGTTCGGCGACGTGCCGCTCAATCTCGAGCTCAAACTCGAGGTGTGGGACTCGCCCAATTCGGCCGGGATCGTGATCGACGCGGTGCGCTGCTGCAAGCTCGCGCTCAACCACGGCCTCAGCGGCCAGCTCGACGGCCCGAGCTCCTACCTGATGAAGTCGCCCTACCGCCAGCGCCCCGACGACATCGCGCGCGCCGACACCGAGCGGTTCATCGAGCGCTACGCGCTCGCGCCCAAGGTCAAGAAAGCCCCGGCGAAGAGCAAGAAGTAGTTCGCCGCGCCGGTGGCCGCGAGCCGCGACGGCGCCGAGTCAGGACGCCGTCGGCCCGTATGCTGGCGGCGTGGCGTTTGCGATCGCCCAGGTATCACCGCACCCGTGGGAGGCCCGCACCGAGCTCGGCGTCTACGTCGAGGGGATCGCCGGCGAGCTCGCGGCGCGCGGCCATCGCGTGCTCATCGTCGCGCCCTCGGAGTCCGCGCGCCGGGCCGGCGCCTCGCGGCGGGCGTTGCGCGACGCCCGCGCCGACCCCTCCGCGCTGCTCGGCCGCGACGGCGAGCCCGGCCTGTTCTTCGCCGGCGAGGTGCTGTCGGCGACCGGTCGCGGCCCCGGCCTGCCGGTCGACGTCGCCCGCACGGTGGAGGAGCTGCTCGGCGTCCTGCCGCTCGACTTCGTCCACGTCCATGAGCCGTTCGCGCCGAGCACGGCGAGCGCGGCGCTGCGCCATTCGCGGGCGCTGAACATCGGCAGCTTCCACGCGCCGACCGAGCGGCTGCTCTCGACCCAGGTGGCACGTCGTTTCGTCGAGCTGTTCTTCGGCCGCCTCGACGCGCGGATCGCGAGCTACGCCGCCACCGCCGCGCTGATGGAGTCGCACTTCCCCGCCGACTACCGGGTCGTGCGGCCGATGGTCGCGCCGTCGGATCCGCGTCGCGATCGCCCGGAGCGCCTGCGCATCGCCTTCGTCGCGCAGGAGGAGCGGGCTGCGCTGCGCAGCTTCCTGCGGGCGCTGCGACGGCTCGGCACCGGCGCCGACTGGGAGGCGACGGTGCTCAGCGCCGCGGGGTCATCGAGCCAGGTGCCGCTACGTGCCGAGCTGCGGGCGCGCGTGCGCTTCGTCGAGCCGGGCGAGGCCGACCGCCAGGGCGTGCTCGAGAGCGCCGACGTCGTCGTCCTGGCCTCCGGCGGCGCGCTCCCCGCTCCGGGTCTCGCGCTCGCCGCGATCGGCGCCCGCGCCGTGCCGCTGGCCTCGCGCCTTGGCGTCTACGAGGAGGTGCTCGCCTACGGCGAGCGCGGGCTGCTGTTCGAGCCGGGCGACGTCGACACCCTCGCCGCCCAGCTCGCGCGTCTCGCCGGTGACCGCGCGCTGTGCGACCGCCTGGTCGCGGCGGCGAAGCCGCTACGCACGGCGCTGACCGCCGAGCGCGTCGTCGACCAGCTCGAGGAGGTCTATGAGACGGTCGCCGCGCGCCGCCGCGCGCCGCGGGCCAAGCGGGCCGCCGGTGGCGCCCGGCGCACGCTGATCGACGTCGACCTGCACATGCACACCGACCACTCGCCGGACTGTGCGACGCCGGTCGAGGTGCTGCTCGCGACGGCCAAGGAGCAGGGACTCGGCGCGATCGCGATCACCGATCACAACGAGATCTCCGGCGCGCTCGAGGCGCTGGCCAAGGCCGACGGGATCAAGGTGATCGTCGCCGAGGAGATCAAGACCGCCACCCAGGGCGAGGTGATCGGCCTGTTCCTGCGGGAGCGGATCCCGCGCGGCCTCGGGCTGGCCGAGACGGTGGCCGAGATCCGCCGGCAGGGCGGGCTGGTCTACGTGCCCCACCCGTTCGACCGGATGCACGTCGTTCCCGGCTACGAGCACCTGCTGGCGATCCTCGACGAGATCGACGCGATCGAGATCTTCAACCCGCGCGTGGCGATCGGCTCGTTCAACGAGGAGGCGGTCCGCTTCGCCGGCAAGTACCGCCTGACCGCCGGCGCCGGGTCCGACTCGCACGTCGCCGCCGGCCTCGGCTCGGTGCGCGTGCGGATGCGCGACTTCGACGGGCCGCAGGAGTTCCTCGAGTCGCTGCGCGACGCCGAGATCCACACCAAGCCGACCAGTTTGCTCTACGTTCAGGCGCTCAAATTCCTCGAAACCAGGGCCACGCCGCAGGGCGCGCGGCGGGCCCGGCGAGCCCGCCGCGTGCGGCGCGCGATGCGCAAGTCCTGATGCATGCCCAAGGACAACCCTCGGGCCCGGGGAAGTTGATCCGGCCGATGCCCGCGACCGACGACGAGATCCGCGAGAAGTACCTCGAGCGCGCGATCCGTGAGCTGAACCTGCTCACGCGCGACATCCAATCGTGCGACCACTGCCCGCGCGGAGCGCTGATGCCGGTGCTCGGCTCGGGCCATCCGCAGGCCGACATCATGATGGTCAAGTACGCGCCGCGGCCCGCCGAGATCGAGGAGGGCGTCGCCTTCTACGGGCGCGCCGGCAGCGCGCTGATGAAGTCGCTGCGCCGGCTCGGCGTCGACCCGCTCGCGGTCTACGGCACGCTGTTCGTCAAGTGCCCGGTCGCCGACACCTCGCTCGCCGACCCCGCGTGCCTGGCCCGGGTCGCCGAGGAGATCGCGATCGTCGCGCCGAAGATCATCGTCACGATGGGCGAGGACGCGCTGTACGCGCTCGATGAGCTGATGCTGCCGCTCGCCCATCCGCTCGAGCCGCGGCTCGGCGAGATCCAGCAGCTGACGCCGCAGATCGCGGTGCTGCACGTCCCGAACATCGACCTGGCGCTCGACGACGAGCGCGCCAAGCGCGCGTTCTGGGCGTCGTTCCGCGTGCTCGGCGAGTGGTACGCCGAGCTGCCGCCCTACTAGCCCGCCGCCGCCTGGCTCGAGGCCGGTGGTGGGTCCGGGCGAACGAGCACCGTCTCGGCCACGGCGATGATCTCGTCAGCCGGCAGGCCAGCCCGCGCGGCATGATCACGGATCGCCTCGGCGCTGCTCGCCTGGTAGACGCACACCGTCCCGAGCGAGCCGCCGTCCTCCTCGAGGACGTAGCTGCGGATCCAGCGGATGTCGTCGGGCATCTCCTCGTCGGCGACCTTCGTCGAGCGCCCGGCCGCCGCCTGCAGCTCCTCCGGCGAGCGCCAGCCGTCGCGGCGCAGGATCACGTAGGTGTTCATGGGTTCGCCGCCCTCGCAGCGGCGGCCTCACGCAGGTTGGCCATCGCCTCGGCCGGTGACAGCACGGGCCGGATCTCGACGTCGGCGAACGGCGTGAACGGATGCTCGGCGATGATCCGATGCAGCTCCGCCGAGTCGTCGACGTCGATCACCCCATAGCCACCGCCGCCGACGAAGAACTCGAGCGGCGAGATCCGATTGCTGTACTTCTCGACCCATCCGGCCATGCCCTGCAGCAGCCCCGGAAGCGCCTCCTGGGGCGGTGGGGACTTCGGCCGGTAGATGATCGCGACACGCACGAGCACACCTCCGTATTCGGCGGGATTGGAGAGTGTCCAACCTACGCGACCGGCACCGCGCCCGTCAAGACGGCGGCGTCATCACCAGGACGATCTTGCCGAGCTTGCCGCCCGCCGTGAAGCGCTCGTAGGCCGCACCGACCTCGGCGAGCGGGTAGGTCGCGGCGACCGGCACGGTGACGGTGCCGGCGGCGAGCGCGGGCAGCACGCTGCGCTCCATCCGCCGCGCGGTCAGCGCCTTCTCCTCGAGCGTGCGCGAGCGCAGCGTCGAGCCGCAGATCCGCGCGCGCTTGCGCATCACCAGGCGCAGGTCGAGCTGCGCCTCGGCGCCGGCGCCGAGGCCGATCACGACGATCCGCCCCTCGGGCGCCAGCGCGTCGAGGTCGTCGGCGAGGTTCGGCGCGCCGACGAGCTCGAGGATGACGTCGAAGGGGCCGTGCTCGAGAAGGTCCTCGGGAGCGCTCACCGTGGCACCGAGGGCCGCGACCCCCTCGCGCAGATCGGCGTTGCGGACGGTCGCGTGGACGCGGGCGCCGGCCGCGTGGGCGAGCCCGATCGCCGCCGTCCCGACCCCGCCGGCGCCGCCGTTGACCAGCAGCCGTTCGCCGGCGAGCAGGCCGCACTGGCTGAACAGCGCGTCGTGGGCCGTGGTGAAGACCTCCGCCACGCCGCCCGCGGCCGGCCAGTCGAGGTTCGCCGGCACGGTCATCAGCGTGCGCTCGTGGACCACCGCGAACTCGGCCTGCCCGCCGCCACCGACGATCCCCATCACGCGGTCGCCGAGCTCGAAGCGCGCGGCGCCCGGCCCGCACTCGGCGACCTCGCCGGCGAGCTCCAGCCCGGGGATGTCCACCGGCGCGCCCGGCGGCGGCGGATAGTTGCCGGCGACCTGCATGATGTCGGCGCCGTTGAGCCCGGCCGCACGCACCCGGACGAGCACCTCACCGGTGCCCGGCTGGGGGGTTGGGTGCTCGCGCGGCATGACCTTGCCGTATTCGATCGTCGCCGCGAGCATCATCGGTTCAGCACCGCCACACACTCTATGTGAGGCGTCTGCGGGAACATGTCGACCGGCGTCACCCGTTCCAGCCGCCAGCCGGCCTCGACGAGCTGCGCCGCGTTGGGCGCCAGCGTCGTCGGGTTGCACGAGACGTAGACGATCCGCTTCGGCGACGCCTCGATCAGCCGGCGCACGATCTTCTGCGAGAGCCCGGCGCGCGGCGGATCGACGACGACGAGGTCGGGGCGCCCGGCGCGCGCGACCAGCTCGCCCAGCGCGAGACGCACGTCGCCGGCGTAGAACGAGGCGTTGGTGATCTCGTTGAGCCGCGCGTTGGCGATCGCGTCGGCGACGGCGTCCTCGACGACCTCGAGACCGTGGACCCGGCCGGCGCGCGGCGCGAGCGACAGGCCGATCGAGCCGATCCCGCAGTAGAGGTCGTAGACGCACTCCCAGCCGCGCAGCGCCGCCGACTCGACGATCAGCTCGTACAGCCGTTCGGCCATCTCCGTGTTGGTCTGGAAGAACGCCTCGGGAGAGATCCGCAGATCGAGCCGGCCGATCCGCTCGTCGAGCGTCGGGACGCCGGCGATCAGCTCGGTCTGGCCGCCGGCGGTCGTCTCCGACCGCGCGTCGGTGTGCGTCCACAGCAGCCCGTGGCAGCGCACGGCGGCGGCCAGCGCCTCGGCGTCGAGATCGCCCTCGCTGGTCACCAGGCGAAGCAGCAGCTGGCCCGAGTGGCGAGCCTCGCGGACGACGAGGTTACGCAGGAAGCCGCCGCGGGTGCGCCGGTCGAAGGCCTCGAGCCCCGCCGCGCGGCAGAACTCGAGCACCTCGCGGCGGGCCTGGTTGGCCGGCTCGGAGGCGAGCAGGCAATCCTCGACGTGGTCGATGCGCTCCCACGACCCCGGGGCGTGGAAGCCGCACAGCAGCGTGCCGTCCGCGCCGGTGCCGAAGGAGTACTCGAGCTTGTTGCGGTAGCGCCACTGCGCCACGGCCGGGACGATCGGCTCGAGTGCGAATCCGTCGAGCTTGCCGATCCGACGCAGCGCCTCATCGACCTGCTGCTGCTTGACCGCGAGCTGGCGCTCGTAGCGCAGCACCTGCCACGGCGCGCCGGGGTGGTCGGCGAGCGGCGCCACCCGGTCGAGACCCGGCTCGAGCAGCTCGGTCGCCCGCGCCTGGGCGTAGGAGCGCTTGCGCTGATGCACGCGCGCACGCACAAGATCGCCCGGGAAGCCGCCGTCGACGAACACCACATAGCCCCCCGGGGCGCGGGCAACGCCGGCGCCGCCGAAGGCCAGCGAATCGATTTGCAGGACCAGCTCGTCGCCGACCGCCGGCCGGGCGGCGCTCAGGGGAGCAGCCATTCCAGCAGCGCCTTCTGCGCGTGTCGGCGGTTCTCGGCCTGGTCCCAGATCCGCTGGCGGGAGCCGTAGAGCACCTCGGCGGTGATCTCCTCGCCGACGTGGGCCGGCAGGTCGTGCAGCGCGATCGCGTCCGGGCGCGCGAGATCGAGCAGCGCATCGTCGAGGCGGTAGCCGGCCAGCGCGGCGCGCCGGTCCGCGGCCTCCCGCTCGTCGCCCATCGAGACCCAGACGTCGGTGTACAGAGCGTGCGCCCCGCGCGCCGCCTCGCGCGGATCGCGCACCAGCGTCGCGCCGGTGCCCGCCTCGAGCTCGTAGCCCTCGGGTGAGGCGACGACGACCTCGATCCCGGCCCGCGTGCCGAGCAGCGCCAGCGAGCGCGCGACGTTGTTGCCATCGCCGATGTAGGCGAGCCGCAGGCCCTCGAGCGTGCCGAACACCTCGCGCAGGGTGAGCAGGTCGGCCAGCGCCTGGCACGGATGGTGATCGGCGGTGAGCATGTTGAACACGGGAATCGAGCCGAAGCGCGCGAGCTCCTCGAGCATCGCCTGCGGCCCGGTTCGCACGCCGACCGCGTCGAGGTGGCGCGAGAGCACGAGCGCGGTGTCGCGCAGCGCCTCGCCGCGTGAGATCTGCAGCTCGTCGGAGCGCAGGATCAGCGGGTGCCCGCCGAGCTCGACGACGCCGGCCTCGAAGGACAGACGGGTGCGCGTCGAGGGCTTCTCGAAGACCAGGCCGACGCAGCGCTCGGCGAGCGCACGCGAACTGCGCGGCGCCGCCTTCAGCTCCAGTGCACGGTCGAGCAGCGCGCCGAGCTCGGCCGCGTCGAGCTCGGCACCGGTGAGGAAATGTCGGGGCATCGGCGAGCCGAACAGCTTACTCGCGGGCCCTCGGCCCCCGGCCGGCGTGCTCAGCCGCCGAGGCGCAGACCGTAGCCCTGCAGCGCGAGCAGCGCGCGGTTGCGCAGTGAGCCGGGCCGGGGGATCAGGCCGAGCGCGATCGCCGCGCCGTAGGCGTCGAACACGGTCCGCACGCGCCACAGGCGGGTGCGGCCGAGGTCGAGCTCGCCCCAGAACACGGCGTGCAGCTCGAGCTCGCGGTGGCTCGCGGGCAGGCTGTCGAGGGCGCCGGTGTTGCGCCCGACGGCGCGCACCGGCAGGGCGACGAAGCGGCCGTTGGACAGTCGCTCGCCGGCGCGCTCCAGCGTCACGTCGGGGAACGCCCGCCACAGCCGCTGGGCGTGCTCGCCGAGCGCCGTGACGCCGTGCAGCGGCCGCGGCGTGAGCGGATCCTCGTAGTGCAGGTCCGGCGCGCAGAGCGCGAGGAAGGCGCGGGTGTCGCCGCCCGACCAGGCGGCCTCCCAGGCATCGGCAAGCCGATCGACGATCAGATCACCCCCGGCCATCGGGCCTCATGCTGGCACACTTGCACAGATGGAGACCCGGGCCGGCGACACGCCACAGCGCCGCAAGCGGCGCCCGCCCGAGGGGGGCGAAGCGCCGAGTCGCTCGCAGCGCCGCGACCAGCTCGCACGCGAGGCGCTGTTACCGCTGGCGCCCGGCGAGCGCCCACCGGCGCTGCTCGCCGCGGTCGCCGTGGCCGCCCTGCTCGGCGGCGGGAACGCGATCGCCTACGCGGCCGGCGCGCACATCGCCGGCAGGCACCCGAGCCCCGGCGTGCTCGCGTTCAGCGGGCTGATGGCGGTGCTCGCGGCCGGCATGTGGACCCGGCGCTACATCGCCGTGCTCGCCTTCGAGGCGCTGCTCGCGTTCGCCGTGCTGCTCTTCTCGCTGCTCCTCGTCGAGGCCGCGAACCTCGAGGGGGTGCTGGTGTCGGTGGCCGTGATCGCCGGCGGTGGCTGGCTGTTCTGGAAGCTCGTGCGGGTGATGGGGCGGCTCGCCGCGCCGCGTCAGTCGTCGGGCTGAGGCGGCCGCCGCGTCTCCTTGCGCTGCGCCCCGGCGCGCTTGGCGGTCAGCCGGCGCTCGCGCGAGGCCACGGTCGGCTTGGTCGGGCGCCGCGGACGGCGCACGGTCAGCGCCGCCTCGAGCTTCGACCGCAGCCGCTCGAGCGCGAGCTCGCGGTTGCGCAGCTGGCTGCGGGCGTCCTGTGCGACGGCGGTGACGCGCGGACCGAGCCGCTCGAGCACGCGCTCGCGCTGCGCCTCGCTGAGCGCTCGCGAGGCCGCCACGTCGAACACCGCCTCGACGCGCGAGTCGGTGACGTTCGCGTGCTGGCCGCCGGGGCCCGACGAGCGGCTCACACGCAGCTCGATTTCCGCCAGCGGCACCGTCACGCCGTGGCCGAGCTCGAGACCGTCGGTGCGCTCCATCGCCCAAGCATCCCCGATCGCCCCGTCGTATAGATTGCCAAGCGATGGCCGCACGCACCTTTGACTGCGTCGTGATCGGCGCCGGCCCCGGTGGCTACGTCGGGGCGATCCGCGCCGCGCAGCTCGGCATGAGCACCGCGGTGGTCGAGCGCGACAGCGTCGGAGGACGCTGCCTGAACGTCGCGTGCATCCCGGCCAAGGCCGTCCTGCGCGCCGCCGACGTCCTCAGCGAGGTCCGCGAGGCCGGCGACTTCGGGATCCGGGTCGGCGAGCCGACCGTCGACTTCGGCGCCATCATGGCGCGTCGCGACAAGGTCGTGCTGACGCTCACCGGCGGCGTCTCCGGCCTGTTCAAGAAGAACAAGATCGAGCTGCTGGCCGGCAACGCGACGCTCACCGAAGCGGGAACGGTCCGCGTCGGCGACGACGAGCTGAGCGCCAAGACGATCATCCTGGCGACGGGATCGATTCCCCGCGCGGTGCCGGGAATCGAGTTCGGCGGCCGGGTCATCGGCACCGAGGAGGCGTGGGCGCTGGCCGCCCTGCCCGGCCGGCTCGCCGTGGTCGGCGCCGGCGCGTCGGGCGCCGAGATCGCCTCGGCCTACGCGCGGCTGGGTTCCGAGACCCTGCTGTTCGAGGTCCTCGACCGGGTGCTGCCGACCGAGGACGCGGACATCTCGAAGGTCGTGGCCCGCGGGCTGTCGCGCCAGGGGATCGCCGTGCACACCGCGACGGCGATCGAGAACGTCACGAGCGGCGAGAGCTCGGTGACGTTCACGATGGCCGGCGAGCAGGTCGAGGTCGACTGGCTCGTGCTCGCCGCCGGGCGCGGGCCGGACGTCGCCGGGCTGGGCCTCGAGCAGGCGCAGATCACGCTGACCGAGCGCGGGCTGGTCGAGGTCGACGGCGCGCAGCGCACCTCCCGCGAGGGGATCTATGCGATCGGCGATCTGACCGCCGGGCCGGCGCTTGCGCACAAGGCGTCGGACGAGGGGATCATCGCCGTCGAGGCCGCCGCCGGCCTGAGCACGCATCCGCTGGTCCACGTCGACATCCCGCGCGCGACCTTCTGCACGCCCAACGTGGCGAGCTTCGGCCTGACCGAGGAGCAGGCCCGCGAAGCGGGTCACGACGTCGCCATCGGCAAGGTCCAGTACGGCGCGGTCGGCGCCGGCACGATCCTCGGCGACCGCAGCGGGCTCGTCAAGCTCGTGGGCGAGCGGCGCTACGGCGAGCTGCTCGGCGGTCACATCGTCGGAACGAAGGCAACCGAGCTGATCCAGGAGCTGGTCAACGTGCGCGCCCTGGAGGGCGGCTTCGCCGAAGTCGCGCGGATCGTGCACGGCCACCCGACGCTCTCGGAAGCGGTGCTCGAGGCCGCTCGCGACTGCGACGGCTGGCTGATCCACGGGTAGGTCCAGCCGATGGCCGTCGGCGCGGCGTTCTACTTCGACCTTCGCAGCCCGGAGGCGTACTTCGCGGCCGAGCGCGCGCTGTCGGTGCTGCCGAGTCCCTGCGAATGGCAGCCGATCCTCGCCTCGACGCTGCCGCATGCCGAGACCTTCGAGGCCTACCGCTGCGAGCACGAGGATCTGGCGATGCGCGAGAGCGTCGAGCGTCGCGCGGCGGCGCTCGGCCTGCAGCCGTTCGTCTGGCCGGAGCCGTTCCCGTTCGACAGCGAGTTCGCGATGCTCGTCGCGACCTTCGCGAAGCGGATCGGCAAGACCGTGGCGTTCGCCCTCGCCGCGTTTCGCCAGGCGTACGCCGGCGGTCACGCGCTGAGCGAGCGCGACCACGTGCTGATCGCCGCGGCGGCCTGCGAGATGCACCCGCGGGCGATCGTCGCGGCGACCGCGACGCGCGGCCTGCGGGCCGAGCTCGAACGGGCCAGCGACACGGCGCTCGAGCTCGGGGTCAGCGACGTGCCGGCCGTGCGCATCGGCGAGCGGGTGCTCGTCGGCGAGCGGACCCTCGAGGAGGCCGGCGCGCTGCTGGCGAGCGCGCGTCGATGAGGGCCGGGCTCGCCTACCGGCTGCTGATCCGCCGCGGCGGGGCCGCGCCGGCGCTGCTGGCCTCGCCGGACCGGATCGACCACGTCGAGATCGTCGAGGTCGGCTCGGGCGAGGCGGTGCTGTTCTGGGACTGCAGCCCGCGCGAGGCCTCGCGGCTGGCCCGCGCGCTGCGCACCGACCTCGCGGGCCGCGAGGCCGACGAGTTCATCGCCCACTGGTCCGCGCCCGGGGGGTAGCGGGTGCGGGCGCCGCGCGCGGTCTGCCATCCTGGTCGCATGGATGAGTTGTGGGTCTGTCAACTCGGAATCGTCGACTTTCGCGAGGCCCTCGCGCTGCAGGAGCGCCTGCGCGCGGCGCGCCAGGCCGACGAGGTCCCGGACACGCTGCTGCTGCTCGAGCATCCTCCGGTGTACACGCGAGGCCGGCGCTCGAACGCGGACGAGCTGCCGCTCGGCGAGGCCTTCTACGCCGCGCAGGGGATCGAGATCGTCGAGGTCGATCGCGGCGGCCGCGTCACCTACCACGGCCCGGGGCAGCTGGTCGGCTACCCGATCATGCGGATCGGCGACATCATCGGCTATCTGCGCACGATCGAGACGGCGATCGTCGCCGCCCTCGCGCAGGAGGACGTCGCCGCGCGCGGCGGCGGGGACCGCCCGACCGGGGTCTGGGCCGGCGGAAGCAAGATCGCCTCGATCGGCGTCCACGTCTCGCGGCGCGTGAGCACGCACGGCTTCGCCGTGAACGTCGACAACGACCTCGAGCCGTTCGACTGGATCGTCCCCTGCGGCCTGCCCGGGGTGGCGCTGACCTCGCTCGCCCGCGAGACCGGCCGCGCCGAGAACCTGGAGCGCTTCCGCGAGCGGATGGCCGCGCAGTTCGCGCTCGCGTTCGCGCGCCGCCCGCGAGCGGTCGCGCCGGAGCGCCTGTTCGCCGCGGTCGCCTCGCCGGTCGGCGGGAGCGCCCACTAGTGGGCCTTCTCGAAGCGCTGTGGAACCCTTCGAGACGGCCCACTAGGCTGATCGGGCGATGAGCACCACCGCCACACGCTCGCGTTCGAACCCCGGCGGCATGGATGTCCGCACGGTGCTCGGAACGGCCACCGTCAAGCTCGGCGAGCGCAAGCCGCCGTGGTTCAAGGTGCCCGCGCCCGGCGGCCCGCGCTACCGCGAGCTGACGGCGTTGATCGCCGATGCGCAGCTGCACACCGTCTGCCAGGAGGCGGCCTGCCCGAACGTCGGCGAGTGCTGGGAGCGCGGCACGGCCACGTTCATGATCCTCGGCGACACCTGCACGCGGCGCTGCGGCTTCTGCAACGTCAAGACCGGCAAGCCGACGTGGAACGACCCGCTCGAGCCGGCGCGCGTCGCGCGCTCGGTCGCGCGAATGGGGCTGCGCCACGCGGTGATCACCTCCGTCGACCGCGACGACCTCGCCGACCTCGGCTCGGCCGCGTTCGTCGCCGTGATCCGCGAGATCCGCCGCCAGGCGCCCGGCTGTCAGGTGGAGGTGC
>Ga0307372_10009694_pt1 | contig 13212 bp, 10 predicted proteins | sample OX1MG_FD_202533 | JGI IMG/M metagenome (GOLD analysis project Ga0307372, IMG submission 202533) | Soil microbial communities from Risofladan, Vaasa, Finland - OX-1 | ecosystem: Environmental > Terrestrial > Soil > Coastal area > Acid sulfate soil | place: Finland: Risofladan, Vaasa | collected...
CTTCCCGAGTGGACACCCGATCATGACGTCGTTTCTCGGTGTACCCGTGCGGGTGCGGGGCGAGGTGTACGGAAACCTCTATCTCACGGACAAGCACGGCGCGCCGGAATTCACCGAGGAAGATGAGGCGACCGCGGTGACGCTGGCGATGGCTGCCGGCATCGCCATCGAGAACGCGCGCCTGCACGGCGTGGCGCGCGACCACACGCTCACTGAAGATCGTGATCGCATCGCACGAGACCTGCACGACACCGTGATTCAGCGGCTCTTTGCCGTGGGGCTGTCGTTGCAGGGGACGGCTCGACTCGTCGATCGACCTGAAGTAGCCAGCAGGATCGGTGACGCCATCAACAAGCTCGACGAGACCATCCGCCACCTGAGGACTGCGATCTTCAACCTTGAAATGACCATCAATCAGGATGGTTTCCGCCGCATGGTCTTCGACCTGCTGCACGAACTCACCCCGGTCATCGGGGCGGTGCCGCACGTGACGTTTACGGGGTTGGTCGATACGGCGGTCTCGGGATCGGTGGCCGATCACGCCTTGGCGACGCTGCGCGAGGCACTGACCAATGTCGGTCGGCATGCCGCGGCCACCCATGTCGCGGTGACGGTCGCAGCCGGAGAGGATCTCCGCTTGGTCGTGGTCGATGACGGGCGAGGCATGGCAGACGCCGGGGCAGACGGCCGGGGCCTGAAGAACATGCGTACCCGGGCGGAGCGCCTGGGGGGGAATCTGGTGTTGGGCACCTCGAGGGAGGGCGGGACCCGCCTCATATGGAGCATTCCGCTCACCCTGATCGAGACTTGACCATCGGCGCGTAGGGGTTGGAATTGAACAAGCGACCCGACCGGGTCGCTTGTTCATGGAAACCCCCGTACCGACACCCGGATGCATCCGGGTGTAATGGCGGCCGCTGCCGCCGTGAGACCTATGCCGCTTGACGACGACGGCTGTACCGCACCAGCACGGTTCCGGCGCCCAGAGCGCCAACGCTGATGATGACGAGCTCGCTCAGGTCCGCTCCGGTAAAGGCCAGGCCGCCGGTCGACGAAGCGGCTGAGGCCGGTGTCGTGACGGCGGCTGCGGAGCCGTCACCACTCGTCGTGGGTAGTCCGGTGCTCGGAGCAGTGCAACCGGTGTAGCAAGAACTTGTGCCGGTAGCTCCCGCGGCGCTTGTGACCATGGTCGCGACCGGAATCGACAAGAGAGCGCCCATTCCAACTCCCAAGGCCACCTTCTTGGCCTTGTTCTGCAGTCCGTTGCGCAAGTTCATTATTCGTTCCCCTCGGTAGGTTGGGTCCTGAGTCCTCGGTGGAGGCTAGTCCCCGGTGCGAACCGGATAGGCCATCCTCGAACAGCTCTTGTAATTGTATCTTCAAGAATGTGGACAATGTCGGCAATCACTCGAAGTTGATCACCAGTCCACTCGCTTCATTGTTACGTGTATGAGGGGCTGGGGCTAGAGTCAAAGGTCCCTTTCGTGACCTGCGCTTTTAGTGATACTCAGCCTGAATCACCACGTTATGGAGTGGGTGGACCCGTCGGAGAACGACTTGCCATCGACGCTCCACATCACGGGGGGGATTCGGCCACTGGGAACGACGTTGAGCTGGCCGTGCGCCTGGGGTATTGAGAAGTGAAAGGTGAAACGTCGCGTTGCCCCTGGTAGGAGGTCGACGTCGACGCCGACCAAGAGCGTCGGTCCCTCTTGTCCGTCGACGACAGCCGATTCGCCAGGCGTGAGCGCGAGGTTGCGGGCATCGTTCGGCAGGTTCGCCGTCACGATGCCCACGTACTCTCCGTACGTCGTTCCGAGCCCGGGGAACGGTCCGGCGATGAAGGGCGACTGTCCTGGCGGGGTGTGGTTGGCGACGGTGACAGTGAGGGTCGCCGCGGTCTGGCTCCTGTGGGGTACGAGGTGGAGCGCGGTGCTGACGGTCACGTACTGATCCAACTTGTTGCCGCTACGGTTGATGACATTCGCCGCCAGGGAGTCCGGAGTCAGTTGGCCCGACACCCCCGTGGAGCGCCAGATGGCTTCGGTGCTCGGGTCCGACGACCACAGCATCAGGTGTCTCCCCGACGTGGCGGCGGACAACGCGTCGACCATCGCGTGGAGATCGAGGGGTTTGGTTTCCAGCGCCTTCATGACGGCACTGGCAAGAGAGCCCAGCTCGTCGACCCGGACTGCATCATTGTGACTGTTGTAATCCTCCCCGACGTACTGGTCGTGCAGGAGCAACTGGTCCACATCGCCCGCCGACACCACCGTGCCGCTGGCCGTTGTGACTGGTCCGGTGACGGTGAGGAGTTCCTGGAGGCCGGTCACATCCAACGCCATGACACCGTTGACCTGCTGGCCCGTGTCCGCCCTCCACATACGGGCGGCCAGCGCGCCGTTGACGTCGAACTGAGGCGTGAGCCCCAGGTTCCGCCAGTCCACTCCGGGCTGGAGCCAACCCCAACGAGCCTCGAGGTCGCCGCCGACGGCAACCGCCCCGACCGGCAAGCTGAGCGCATACGTCTGCGTCAAGCTCGAGAGCTGAAGTTGGCCCTCATGCGTGGTCACCGTTCCGGCTTCGAGGAAAGACCCCGATCCCGATCGCATTTCGGCATTATTGGCGGTGAGCAGTAGATAACTCTGTGGACCCTGCAGAATGGTGGCTGCGGCAGAGGCAGCCGCGGCGGTGCGAGCGAGTGTGGTCTGCACCTGGCTGAGCTCGGTTGAGAACTTGTTCCGTTCCCGGGCCAGTGGGCCTAAGAGAGCATTGGAAGGTCCCAGGTCGACATGGCTCAACGCGGCGTGGGTGGTCGATGCCAGGTGCACCAACCGCTTGAGGGTTGTTATCCGCTCGGGGCCGGCGTCGTGTGGCAGCCTGAGCAGCGACTTCGACGCGATGACTGCATTCACCCCAGTTCGGGAGACGCTCCCCGCCGCCGCCGCCAGGTCTTGCGCCGACCGGAGCTGCCTTCCGAGGACCGGCAGCACGTCGACGGGCCATAACAAGGGAGAGGACAGGAGGCTGCGGGCAGAGGTGAAGTCCGCCTCAGCCGACCGCAGCGGGGTCAGCGGCGCCCCAGAGAGCAAGCCATCGGCCGAGAGGGTGCTCCGAGCCGCCTGGACCTGGGACGCACCTTGCCGTAAGTGCCTGGCCGCCAGGACCACGTCGAATGCCGACGCCGCCACCCACACCACGAAGAGGGCGAGGACCAAACCGACGATCGTGCGAGGGCGTCTCCAGAACCGCCGACCCGAGGGGCGATCCGCGTGGCCTCCGTTCGTGCCTTCCTCGCTGGGGATACCATCAGGTTCTTCGTTGGCTCCCACCCAGCGAGGGTAGCCTCCGCCCACGGCGGCGGTGTGGATCTGCTCGTCCGAACCGCGTGGTGGTGGCGGGGTTGGGCCGGCTCCTTAGCGAGCCAGCCCAACCGCTGGAGGGTCTGGCCACACGAGCACGGAAAGACGATCCACGAGGTTGGACAAGGTCGCCGCCATCCGCCGGTAGCCTGCGTCGGGCCCACCGTAGGGATCGATGACGTCGTCCGCGGGAAAGGCTCCGATCATGTCCTCTTTTCGTCGACCCTGGTGCACGCACTCGATCCATTGAGGGATCGACTGCGTCGTGAGGCGGGGTCCCACGATCTCGCCTCGCCGCACCAGCTCGGGCAATGTGAAGACCCTTGGCCAGATGTCTGGGAGCTCTATGACCAGCTCACGGAGATGCTGGCGGGTCATAGTGACGGCGACGTCGGCTTTGGATAACTCCTCGATGGAGAGCTGCGCACTCCGGTGGCGAGAAAGATCTACTCCAAAGGTGGCGACCGCTTCCACCACCTGAGGTGGAGCTTCGCGCCCTCCCGGCAGGAGGCCGAAGGACAGGATCTCGATGGGGGCGCGCGCCGACCTAGCGCGGAGGGCGAGCAACCCGGCAGCGGTTGGAGACCGGCAGATATTGGCGGTGCAGATGAGGAGGAATCGGATGCCGTGCAAACTACAGAACATTCGGTCGGCGTCGCGCCGCGGGTCGGGCCCCTGGGTGGCCGGGCCAGCTGTTTTTCTGGTGGGATTCGGCGAGGACGAGCCGGCTGGGGCTGCCGGGAACACCCGTTACGACACGATTGGGACTTTAGACCCTAGTGACAATTGCCGAATGGGTCGTTTGACCCAAAGATATCTGGGATCATTCCTATGATGATGGCGAGAGGGAATGTGTGTTGCGTTCAAGTTGCGAGCACGTGCCTGTGATGCATCGAACCTCTCGAGCCAGGGACCCTCGGGAGCGGAGAACTCATAGGTGGCAGAAAGCCCGAAACTACGCCTGCTGTAGAAGGAGGGAGTTGGAATGCGGGTTCCAAAGTGGGGATTTCGGCAGCGTTTCATGGCCCGGTCCCTCCAACCGTGGCTCGACTCGGGGCCGGGAGCAGTGCCGATGTCGCCAGTGATTTCGCCTCGAGCCCGAACCGCGTGGCCCTCTATGGGTGTGTTCGCCGGTTGGAGCCGGGATGCAGGGGTTCGCCAACTTACAGCAGGAAGTAGGAACCAATGTCCATAGGAGCCGTTACTCTCGGCAGCGAATTCACCCCCTGGTCGCCGAGAGAAGCCAACGGCCAGGCAACAGCCGATGCCGGCGCTGTCGTAGCCCGGCTACGACACACCGTTTCGAGGGGGTCCGTGGTAGCCGGCGGAGACCTGCTGGCACTCGCGATTGTCCTTGTCTGGTTCGTTCCGGACCTGCGCCAGTGGTGGTTGCCCGCCTTCGCGGCGGCGGTGCTGGTGCTCTCCGCCTTGCGAGGCGACTATCAAACGCGCATCACGATGAGCGTGGCGCGAGACATTGGTTCGGTCGTGACCTCTATCGGAGTTCCCCTTGTGGTCCTCGCGCTCCTGTTCCGCCTGGGGAGCCAGGAACGCATCCTGTTCGAGGTTGGTGTTGCCGCAGCGTGCGCCATCTGTCTTGTTCGGACGTGCGTCTACGCCTCAATCAGGGGCATACGCAAGAGGGGAGCCTTCGGGGAACGGACGCTCATCGTCGGGGCAGGTCAGGTCGCAGTCCATTTTGCAGCCACGCTCGACGAGCATCCGGAATACGGTCTGCGGCCAATCGGCTTCCTCGACGACCTCGACGATGAGGAACTTTCACACCCTCTGCTGGGTCGAGTCGATGAGCTTGACGCAGTTTTGAGAGACCACAAGGTGGACCGGGTGGTACTAGCTTTCGGGGTCTCCCGCGAGACCGCTCTGGTCGACGTCCTCCGTGCCTGTGACAACGCCGTCGTGGACATCCACGTCCTGCCGCGATTTTTCGAACTGGGTTTTGGTGCCGTCGGCGACGATGTCGATGTCGTGTGGGGCTACCCCCTCCTGCGACTTCGTCGAGACGCCATGCGCTTGACACCTCGAATCGCCAAGCGGCTCTTCGACCTTTGCGTTGCCGGGCTCATTTTGATCCTGTGCTCTCCGGTACTTTGCGCCTTGGCCTTGGCGGTCAAGGTCTCGAGTCGGGGCCCGGTGTACTTTCGCCAGAGCCGTGTGGGCAAGGGTGGAAAATTCGTCGAAGTCCTGAAGTTCCGCTCCATGCGGGTCAATAGTGATTCAGACGTCAAATGGGATGTCACCGACGACTCCCGGGTCACCCACATCGGTGGGTTCATGCGTAAGACTTCGCTCGACGAGCTGCCGCAGTTGTGGAATGTCGTGCGCGGGGACATGTCACTTGTCGGGCCACGCCCCGAGCGGCCGTTCTTCGTCGAGCAGTTCCAACAAATCGTTCCGCACTATCAGGATCGCCATCGCGTCCCAGCGGGACTGACCGGGCTCGCCCAGGTCAACGGACTGCGGGGCGACACCTCCATCGACGAACGCGCATGGTTCGACAATCACTACATCGACAACTGGTCGATGAGGCACGACCTCGTGATTTTGGCTCGCACGGCTGGCGCCGTCATCAGGCAAGCCCGAGCCGGCAGACCGGTCGCGGTTACCGAACCTGAGCAGCTGGGGGTCACCGCGAAGTAGGCGGTTGTACCTCACCCGTTGCCCTGGCCGAATATCGGGCCCCGACCCGTCCGGTAGCAATTTGGTGGCAACTGGGTGGCGGCAAGGGTAGAGCTCACAAAAGCAACGTGTGACCTGGTAATTTCGGGACCTTGTTCCCCGTGCGCAATCGTCGGAATGGGCGCATTCGGAAGGAACGGGCGCGAAAGGAACGACGAATCCCAACCGTACTGAGTGCAGGCGAGCCCATCCTTGGAATGGGTGGGGCGTTCCGGCCTGGGCATCTCGTCCGTCTGGCCAGGGAATCGATGGCCAGACGGTGAGCGCTGGACCAGTTTCATCGCTTCCCGAATCAGGTGCCGATCGCAGTCTCCGCGTCCTTGTGGTCTCCCGGTCACGAGTCGTGTGGGGCGCCGAGCGGAGCATCCTTGGTCTCGCTGGTTTGCTCGGGGCCCAGGGAATCGAGCTGACGCTCGGTTCACCGGGTGAGGGCGATTTTTTCGACGCGTGGGCTTCGACGGGCTTGCCGCACGTGGAACTGGAACTTCCTCCCCATCAGGGACTCAGGAACGACGCGGGAGGTCGCCCGAGCCCCTCGGCACTGGCCCGAGAGATGAGATCCACGTTCGGAGGAGCGCTCCGCGTTGCCCGGGCTTCGAAGCAGATGGACGTGATCCACTCCAACAGTCTGTGGGGTCACCTGGACTGTGCATTGGGTGGTCGACTGGTCCATCGTCCGGTCGTTTTGGAGCTCCACGACCTCGTCCGCCCGGGTGTCGGACGGCGGGTCTTGCAGACGGCGGTAGTCGCCTCCTCGGGAGTAATGGCCATAAGCCGAGCGGTAGCCGAAACGGTCGGTGGACAGGGCCGTATGACCCAGGCTCGTCTTCACGTCGTACCTCAGGCCGTCGACACGGAGAGATTCCATCCCGGACCTCCCGATCCGGATGTGCGGGCATGCCTCAGTTCGGAGCCCCACCGGCCGATCGTCGGAATCATCGGAAGGATCGATCCCGAGAAAGGTGTCGACCTCGTCGTCGAGGCGGTGGCCTCGCTGGAAGGGTCGGCGGGGAGTTGCCACCTCGCCGTGATAGGCGCCCCTGGGCTCGATGGAGGAGCGTACGCGCGGCAGGTCCGTGCGCAAGCCGAGGATCGCCTCGGCGATCGCGTTCGTTTCACGGGTCCCATGGAAAATGTGCCTGATGCACTACGGTCGCTCGACGTGGTGATCAACGCGTCTGAAGCAGAGCCATTTGGGCTGAGTGTGCTCGAAGCGCAGGCCAGCGGTGTGGCGGTGATCGGGACGGCGGCTGGCGGAATTCCCGAGTTCGTCATTGACGGCGAGACCGGCCTCCTCGTGCCCCCTCGCGATGTCTCGTCTCTTTCCCTGGCGCTGAAGCGACTGCTCGAGGACGAGGACTTACGCAACCGGCTGGGACGCAACGGGCATTCCAGCGCCGCAGCCCGATACGGATTACCGGCTCGGGCGGATGCTGTCGCCGCGATGTATCGGTCGGTGGCTCGAGGGCGATAGAAGAGACGTGCGAGCAGTCATGATCACCAAATTCCTTCCACTACCCGATGATTCGGGCGGACGTCAGCGTTCTCTGGCCATTGCCCGGCGCCTGGCGGAACGGACGGATCTCGTGCTGTGCGCGTATGACGACGGTTCGGGAGATGATGCGGGTCTTCGCGCCTTGGGAATCGATGTACGAAGCGTTCCATGGGAGGTGACGCCGGCAAGGGTGGCGAAGGGCTTATGGATGACCCACAGTGCATCCGCCGCCAGGTTCTGGAGCTCAGACCTCGCCCAAGTGGTGCGGGAGGCAGCCAGCGAGTCGCCAATCGACCTTCTCCAGGTGGAGTACCAGCAGATGGCGCCCCTCGCCGCGGGAATCCCGGCGAAATGCCGGGTCATTGATTTGCACAACGTGGAGTCGTCCCTCATGGCCAGCTATGCCAGAGCCGGTCGAGGACCGTCTGCGGTCTTCTCCCGAGCCGAAGCGGCGGCACTCCGTCGCGTCGAACGCCGCACGCTCGGCGATTTCGATCACGTCCTCGTGGTGAGTCAAAAGGAGAAGGCGCGCCTCCCTGACGTCGCCCGTTCCGTGCTGGTCTGCCCGAACGGCCGGGAACCGGCCGGGCTTCTTCCCGCGTCGACAACGCGAACGGTCGCCTTCATTGCCACAATGGGATGGGCGCCGAACGTGGACGCCGCGCGGTGGCTGGGGCGAGAGATCTGGCCGCTCGTCGTGGAGCAAGTGCCCGACGCACATCTGCTCCTTGTCGGAAGAGATCCTTCACCTGATGTCGTGGCCATGGGGGGCCCGCAGATCGAGGTGACGGGTACGGTGGCCGACGTAGCGCCCTACCTGGAGCGTTCCACAGTGGTCGTGGCACCACTGCGCGCCGGAGGCGGGACCCGGCTCAAGATCATGGAAGCCCTCGACGCAGGGCGGCCTGTGGTGGCCACGTCGGTAGGGTGTGACGGACTCGAAGACTTGATCGGCCGGGGGGTCATCCTCGCTGAAACAGCCCGGGAGATGGCAGACGCGGTCGTCGGTTTGCTCAGAGATCCGGTTGGTGCCGCCGAACTGGGGCGTCAGGGTCATGACGCCGTTGTCGCCGAGCACACGTGGGATATAGCGCTGGAGCCGCTACTCGCCAGGTTGAGCGCATGACCTCTTCGGTCCAGCGTCCTTCATTGCAGAGGGCTCTCGAGGTGAGTCGGTGACAATCGTCACGCTCGTCATGCTCGGGTGCATCGGAGCAGGAGTCCTCGTTGCGCTCGTCGCACTCTTCGCCCGATGGGAGCGAACACACCGACAGCACTTCGCTCCAATCGGCCTCCTAGCATTGCTCGTCATAGAGTCGACGCTGTACGCAGACTTCAACAACCTGCCCCGCGGATTGTTCCACCCGGGGTCGGGCTCCACCCAGCTTCGGCTGCCGGAGATCTACATCACGCTTGCGCTGCTGGGTAGGTTGGTCGCGCGCGGCAAACCGACCCGGATCGGCCTTTCGGCGGGGCTGTGGCTCGCCTTTGGGGTCTGGATGGTGGTTGGCGTGGTCGAAGGCCATCTGTACCACAACCACTTCTCGCAAAACCTGTACGAAGCCAAGGCGATCGTGTACATCGTAGGAGGCTATGCCCTTGCTGCGGGCGTGCCAGTTCGCCGTTACCTTGACACTCGGGCCTTCTATTGGTTGCGGAACCTCTGCGTGGCCGCAGCGACGATGCTCGACCTCATGACCATCGCTCATGTCACGGTGTCCGTCCACATTCCACTGCTCCCGCTGCAGGGATTCGGTCCGGTCGGCGCGGACACCGCCATTCTCTATGTGGCCATTGGCATCATCTACTTTCTCCGTGAAATGGCGACCGGTCGAGTACACGCGACCAGTGTCGTTGCGCTCGTTCCGCTATTGGCGAGTGTCCTCCTGGCCCAACAGCGCGCCGTGCTCGTCAATGAGGGGGTGGCGATCGCAGTCCTGCTGATCGTGCTCGGTTTCGTCGGATACGGCCGGGGCGTGGCCAAGCGCTTGAAGGTCCAGATGGGCCAAGTCGTCTTGACACTTCTGGCCGCGGTGGCGATCACGTTGGCGATTCTGGTAACTCCTGCCGCGTTGAATCAAAGACCCGTAAAAATACCGTTGGACAGCCAGATCCACCAGCTCTTCCATAGTCAGGGCAAGGCTGAATCGGCGCAGGACCGGATCAATATGGCGAGTTCCGCAGAAAGTCTCATTGCCGGGCATCCCATCATCGGCTGGGGTCTGGGAGTGGAATTCCCGTTCTACGAGGCCGGCGTGCGGAAGGTCCAATTGACTCCCTACGCCCACGATATCGTGCTCGATTTGTTGCTGCGCCTCGGTATCATCGGGCTCGTCCTGTACCTGGCCGCCTTGATCCGGCTGCTGTTCGACGGACTTGGAGTCTGGCGTAAGCATCCTGATCCCGAGGTCGCCGCGTTCGCACTCGCCCTGGTTGCCATCCTGTGCGGACTGTTCGCCGACTCCCTGTTGGAACCTGTGCTCGATGAATACCGACTCGCCACCCTGCTCGGTATCACCATGGGCTTCTTGCGCAGCGCGGTCACGTCTCCACGTGGAGAGGTGATGGCGGGTGCCGTCCGACAGAGAATTCAAAAGCGCTTGCCGAGCGCCAATTCTTCGAACGAGCTTGCGGAGATGCAGTGAAGATCGTTGCCTCGGTGCATTCGATGGCTCCAGTCGGAGGGACGGAGCTCAATGTCTTCCAGGTGACCCGAGGCTTGGCGGGGCGCGGCCATTCGATCGATCTCATTGCCGCCCGCGGTGGTGCGTTGGCTGCTGAATACGCGACATTCTGTCGGAGCGTCACGCGATTGCCTGTGCTGGATTTCGCCCGCTCGACGGCTGCTCGTGATCTGGTTCGGATGGTGCCAGCGATAGCTCTCGCTGCGGCGAAGAGACCCGATGTGGTGTATCCGAATCGTTTTTCCGAAATAATTTGGGCAACATCGGCAGGGCGCCTTTCGGGCGCCCCCGTCGTATGTCACCTCCATGAAATTCGCCATCGACGTCCCGGACGGTTTCCCAACGCACATGTCCGAAGGTTCATTGCCGTGTCGGAATCGCTCCGTCGTGAGTGGGTGGCGGTAGGGCTCGATCCGGACCGCATCGACGTTGTCCACAATGGCGTCTCGCTCGAGAGCTACCCCTTTGGTGGAGCAGAAGAACGGGCAACAGCGCGCGCCCTTCTCGAAGTACCGGCCGACGGATTCGTTGCCCTCTACTACGGACGGTTGGACAGGGAGAAGGGCGTTGACGTGCTTCTCGATGCGTGGAATCGCCTGGGTATCGAAAGCGGCGAAGGGAGGCTCTTGCTGGTGGGCTCGCCCAGCATGCATCTCGCCGATGGTGAAGGAGAACTTGCGCGCATGCGTGAGGAGGAGCCACCGGGGTGCATGTGGATTCCCGCCCGCGGAGATGTGGTCACGCCCCTGCATGCCGCCGATGTCGTCGTGGTCCCCTCGGTCTGGGCCGAGCCCTTTGGCCGCGTGGTAATTGAGGCGATGGCGACAGGGCGACCTGCGTTGTCATCACGGGTGGGCGGTATCCCCGAGATCCTCACCGGGAAGTTTGAAAGATTCCTCGTTGAGCCGGGCGACCCCGAGGCTCTGGCCGAAGGATTGCGCCAATTGGTGGGTTGGCAGGAGCGGGAACCTGATTTAGCGAGGGCGTGTCAAAGCTTCGTCCGTGACGAATTCTCGCTTGCGAGGACGGTCGAAGGCATCGAACGGGTTCTAATGACTACTGCTGGGGGGCAGTGATTCGGTAGGCTTTAGCCCGGGTCGCATTCGAAACCCCAGTTGAGACCGAGCAGGTCCGACGAAATTACGAAAGAGCTCATACGTGGACCTTAGACAGATACTTCGAACGATTAGGGCCAACCTGGTCGTGGCGGTGGTGGTCTTCGTGATCTGCCTGGGTGCCGGCGTCGGGGATGCCGTCATCCCGGCGAAGCAGTACAAGGCATCCGTAGTGCTGCTGGCCCTGCCTTCTAAGACGTCGAACGATCCGGCGAGCGATGTCACCTCGATCCAGGTGGTGATCCCGCAGCTCGTGGTGGAAGCGGAGAGTCCGGCGGTGGCGACCGCGGCTGAGAAATTGGTGCCGGCCTCCTATCGGAACGCATCGGTAACCATCACCTCGACCGGTGATCCCGGTTCGAACTCTCTGTCAGTTTCTGCGACCAGTGCCGACCCTCACGTGGCCAAGGCGGCGCTGATCCCGCTGACCAAGAAGCAGTTGTCCTCGGTGGTTCAGTTGGATCAATTGGGTTCGGCCCTCCTGCCGACGAAGCCGAGCAATCCGAGAACGACCGTGCTGGTTGCTTCGTTTGTGTTCGCCGTAATTGCGGCAATCTTCGCTGCGCTGGCGGCGAGTGGGATCCGGAGGCGATTCCGTCAGGTGGACGAAGTGCGTGCCCGCGTCGGGATGCCCGTTCTGGCCGAGGTTCCCCGGATCCGTACCGGGATCATGCCGGTCGACATCTTCTGGGGCAGGGATGCGCCCGAAGGCTTGGAAGCATTTCAGGAGCTACGAAGCAGCCTCCTCTTGATGTTCCCGGGAACATCCCCGGTGTTTGCCGTTACATCGTGCGGCGAGGGCGAGGGAAAGTCTTCAGTCGCGGCCAATCTCGCCTGGGCCCTTGCTTCCGAGAGCCTTCGGGTCATCGCCGTGGATTGCGATCTTCGAAAGCCGACCTTGAACCAGCTTCTGGGTGTTGAGATCGAGCCTGGCGTGAGTGACCATTCTTCGGGGGGAGTGCAGAGTCTCATTGCCACGACACAGAACCCGTATTTGGAAGTGATTCCGGCGGGCATCCCTGATCGGCACCCGGCTGACATCGTGTCGTCGAGGGTGCCTCAGCTTCTGGCTTCCCTTCGACACCAGGGGGCGGGGGTCGTCATGGATTGCCCCCCTTTGTCCGGAGCAGCCGAGACCATGACCCTGGCGGTCAGCTCTGACGCGGTGGTCGTCGTGGTGGACGCTCGCCGGTTCAATCCCGAGGAGCTCCAACAGAGTGTGGCCCGCCTGGAGGCGTCAGGTGCCACCGTGGCCGGCGTTGTGCTCAATCGCGTGCGAAAGGGGACTCACACCCCGTACGGATACGGGTCCTACGGCGCGCGGCCAGAGGCAAAAGGATCAAAGTCGGAAAACGGATCAAAGGGCAGCAACGAACCGGCGGTGGACAATGGTTCGAAACCCGAGGAAACGTGGTCCAGCTCCCTGCGAAATCGGTAGTCCCTTGCCACCAAAGATCTGGGTGCGGCGTCGGTCCCGCCAGCCGGATGCTCCGAGGAAGGAGGCAAGCCTTCTTCGGAACGTAGGCACCAATTATCTCGTCACGATCGTCCTGGTAGTGGCCGGTTTTGTCACGACCCCCCTCCTCACGCACCATCTTGGGATCGTCCGCTATGGAGTGTGGGCACTGCTCGGTTCGTTGATCCCGTATCTCGAGCTCCTGGAGCTCGGGTTCGCGAATGCAACCGTATCCTTCGTCACCAGGCATCTCGAACTCGATGACGATGAGAGAGTTCACGGGACACTCAATACCTCCTTTTTGATTCTCACGGTCCTCGGCGTCATCGCGTTCGTCGTTGTGGTGGTGGTGGCGATCTTCCTTCCCGACCTCATCACTTCCATTCCGAAGAACCTGGTTGAT
>Ga0307372_10009695_pt1 | contig 13212 bp, 10 predicted proteins | sample OX1MG_FD_202533 | JGI IMG/M metagenome (GOLD analysis project Ga0307372, IMG submission 202533) | Soil microbial communities from Risofladan, Vaasa, Finland - OX-1 | ecosystem: Environmental > Terrestrial > Soil > Coastal area > Acid sulfate soil | place: Finland: Risofladan, Vaasa | collected...
CGCCACCTCGCGCCACACGGTCATCGATGCGAAAGCCGTGATCGTCGCCGCAGGCGTCGGCGCCTTCGGCCCGAACCGGCCGCCGCTCGCCGAGATCGAGCGCTATGAAGGCAAGAGCGTCTTCTACCTCGTCACCCGGCGCGAGGCGTTCCGCGACCAGCGCATCGTGATCGCCGGCGGCGGCGACTCGGCAGTCGATTGGGCGATCTCGCTCGCCGAGGTGGCGGCGCGGGTCATGGTGGTCCATCGCCGCGCAAAATTCCGCGCCGCGCCGGAATCCGCCGCCCGACTCGACGCGCTGGCCAAAGCGGGGCGGATCGACTTGGTCATTCCCTATCAGCTTTCGGGACTCGACGGCGCAGACGGCCAACTCACGGCGGTGACGGTCGCCGATCTCGCCGGCGAGGAACGGCGGCTCGAAGCCGACGTGCTGCTGCCGTTTTTCGGGCTCTCGATGAATCTCGGGCCGATCGCGCAATGGGGCTTGGCGCTCGAGCATCATCACGTCGCGGTCGCGCCGGCGACCTGCATGAGCTCGACCCCCGGCATCTTCGCGATCGGCGACATCGCGACCTATCCCGGCAAGCTGAAGCTGATTCTCTCGGGCTTTGCCGAGGCGGCGCTGGCCGCGCACGCGATCTACCCGCTGGTCCATCCCGGCGCGGCGCTGCATTTCGAATACTCGACGACCAAGGGCGTGCCGGGAAAGATTTAGCTCGCGGCGCGGCGCGCCTCGGCCTCGTGCTGCATCGGCGCCTCGGCATTGAGCCAGCAGGTGACCGTGGTGCCCTGGCCGGCATGCGATTGCAGCTCGACCGTGCCGCCATGCAGCTCGACGAAGCTCTTGACCAGCGCAAGGCCGAGCCCCGCCCCCGCTTGCCGCGCTTGCGGATTGCCGCGCTCGAACTTCTCGAAGACGCGCGCCTGGTCTTCCGCGGCGACGCCGATTCCGGTATCGGCGACCACCAGCGCAACGCGCGCATCCGCGCGATAGGCCGCCACGGTCACGGTGCCGCCGGCGGGCGTGAATTTGAGCGCGTTGGAAACGAGGCTGAAGACCACCTGCTTCAAGCGCCGCTCGTCGCCCGGCACAGCTCCGATCGTCGGCGGGCAATCGAATTCGAGACGCAATCCCTGATTGCGTGCCTGTGCTTGCTGCAGCGTCAGGACGCTCGACAGCAGCGCGTGGATGTCGACGGCGCGGGTCTCGAGCTCCATATAGCCGGCTTCGATGGTCGCGAGATCGAGGATGTCGTCGACCAGCCGGGTGAATTGCTGCGCGCTTTCGAGGATGTTCCGACTGTATTCGAGCTGGCGCGGGGCCAAGGCGCCGGCATAGATCGGATTGGTCAGCATCTCGGCATAGCCGGTGATCGAGGTGAGCGGCGTGCGCAGCTCGTAAGAGACGTTGGCGAGGAATTCGCTCTTCAGCCGGCCGGCTGCTTCGAGCGCCTCGGTGCGCTCGCGCAGCGCATTCTCGACCCGCGTCGAATCGGTGACGTCGAGATAGGACTGCAAGACATTGCCGTCGGGCAGCGGCACCGTCACCGCCTGCAGCACCGACCCGTCGAGCCGGTGCAGCGGATTGCTCGACGGCCGATCGGCGGTGAGCCGTGCAACCAGGCGCGCCTTGCGCTCGGACCAGTCGGCCCCGTCATCGAAAAAGCCGCGGAACTTCTCGGCGATCTGGCCGACATGCGGGCCGCCAGCGAGATCTTCCGGGCTCAGATCCCAGATCGTCGCGTAGGCGGGGTTGGAGAGTTTCAGCCGCCCATCGCTGCCGAAGACGGCGATGCCTTCGTAAAGATGATCCAAGGTCTCGCGCTGAACTTCGATCAACGTGTTGTAGGAGCGCTCGAGCGCGAGGCGATCGGTCACATCCTCATAGGCATAGACGAGGCCGCCCAGCGGATGGGGGCTAACGACGAGCCGAAGCGTTTTTCCATCGGGCAGATGCAGCAGCTCTTCCTGCGGCGCGATCAGCGCGGTGAATTGCGCGAGAAGCTGGCGGCGGAAAACGCGGAAATCGGCAACCTCGGGCAGGCGGCGACGCTCGCGCAGCCGCTCCATCACCTCCTCGATCAGGGGATGGGCCGTGAGCCAGTCCTCTTCAAGACGCCAGAGCTGGGCGAAGGCATTGTTAAAGAAGCTTAGCCGCCGGTCGGCGCCGTAAATCGCGATCGCGACCGCGACCCGCTCCAGCACCGCCGCATGGGCCGCAACATGGCGCTTGAGCTCGGCCTCGGCGGCTTCGAGATCGGTCAGGTCGCGCGCCAGGCCCAGGAACTCGCCGGAATCGCCGAGGCGGGTCTCGCTGATCTCGAGCCAGCGCCGCGAGCCGTTGACGACGACGTGGCGCCGCTCGCTCGCCTGGCCGGCGGCGCGTGCGGCCTCCGCCAAGCCCCGGCCGGGCTCGGTCCCGACCAGCTCGCGCAACTCGGCCGCCGGCGCGTCGGGCGACACGCCGATCGCGGCGGCGAAGCCGCGGTTGGCGTCGGTCAGCCGCAACCCGGCATCGCGCCGCCAGACCGGCATCGGCAGCGCGTCGAGCGCCGCCCACAGCCGCGCCCGCTCGCGCTCGGCCGCGTCGCGCGCCGTCGCATCGGCAAACCACACCGCGTCGCCGCGAGTCGCGCCCTCCGGCGCGGCGAGTCGCGCGCCCCGGACGTCCATCGCCGCGCCGTCCTGCGCGAGGCGCAAGCGGAGATCGAAGCCGGTGCCGTCGGTCCGCAGCCGCCCCACCGCGCGATCGAGCGCCGCGATATCGCCAGGCGCAAAACGATCGAGCAGATCGGCAAAGCTGCGCGCGTCGTCGCCCAGGCCGGCGAGCGTGCCGGGGAAAAACCGCTCGCCTGCAGGCGCAAACAAATAAAGCGCCGCCGGCCCTGCGCCGACCGCCGCGCCCAGCTCGCCCCGATCGGCGACCAGGCGCGCGCGCTCCGCCGTCAGCGCCGCGACCCGCAGCGCCTGGCGATAGACAACGGAGCCGGCGACCGCCGCTATCGCCAGGACGAGCCCCAGGAATAAGAGCACCCCCGCTCCTTTGCTTTAGTGGATGGCTCGGGCTGGATTATCGCGCGGAACGGCGATTTGCGAAGGAAAAAGCGCGCGCTTCAAGCGAGCGCGTTGAAATCGTCGAGGAGGCTGGCGATGCGGGCGTCGTCGAGCTGGTCCATGATCGCGCGGGTGCGGCGCGAGGCGGCGGCCAGGTCGAGCGCGCGGATGCGCTGCTTCACGCGCGGGATGTTCGACGGCGCCATCGACAGATCGGTGATGCCGAAGCCCAAGAGCAGCGCGGTGTAGCGCGGGTCGCCCGCCATCTCGCCGCACAGGCAGACCGGCTTTTTCGCCCGCAACGCCGCCTCGACCGCGAATTGAATGAGGCGCAGCACCGCCGGGTGCAGGGGGTTGTAGAGATCGGCGACCGCCTCGTCGCCGCGGTCGATGGCGAGCGTGTATTGGATGAGGTCGTTGGTGCCGATGGCGAAAAAATCGGCCGAGGCGGCCAGCGCATCGGCGGCCAGCGCCGCGCCCGGCACCTCGATCATCACCCCGAGCGGTGGGATCTGCTTGGGCAGCCGCACGCCGCGGCGCTTCAGCCGCCGCGCCACCTGCGCCAGCGCGTCGCGCACCTTCTTCAGCTCGCTGACATTGGTGACCATCGGCAGCAAGATACGCACCGGCCCGTGCACCGCCGCGCGCAGCATCGCCGCCAATTGCGCATCGAGCAGCTTGCGCTCTTTGAGCGAGAGCCGGATCGCGCGCAGGCCCATGGCGGGGTTGGGCGATTCGGCCGGCAGCATCTTGGTCAGCGGCGCCGCCAGCTTGTCGCCGCCGATATCGAGGGTACGGATCGTGACGGTCTTGCCGTCCATGCCGCGCACCAGGCTAGCATAGGCCTCGTATTGCTCGTCCTCGTCGGGCAGGTCTTCGCGATTCATGTAGAGGAATTCGGTGCGCAGCAGGCCGATCCCGCCGGCGCCCGCGTCGATCGCCTGCTCGAGCTCGCGCGGCAGCTCGAGATTGGCCTGGAGCGCGATCTCGACGCCGTCGCGCGTCACCGCGGCGAGGCGCCGCAGCCGGTGCAATTGCCGCTCGGCGCGCTCGAACGCGTCGCGCTTGGCCTCGTAGCGCAGCACGGTCGCGGGCGAGGGATGGAGGATGATCGCTCCCTCGCTGCCGTCGACCACCACCAGGTCTCCCGATTGGATCTGATCGAGCAATCCGGCGATGCCGAGCACCGCCGGCAGATTCAAGGCGCGCGCCATGATCGCGGTGTGGCTTTCGGCGCCGCCGAGCACGGTCGCGAACGCGGCGATCCGGCGCGGGTCCATCAAAGCGGTATCGGCCGGGGTCAGCTCTTCGGCGAGGATCACCGTGCCCTCGGGCAGCTTCTGGATCGCCGCATAGGGCGTCTTGGTGAGGTTGCGCACGAGACGCGAGCCGACGACGCGGATGTCCTCGACCCGCGCCGCGAGATAGGCGTCGCCCATCTCGGCAAAGCTCGCCGCGACCTGCGCGATCTCGTCCATCACCGCGCGCTCGGCGTTGACGCGCTCGGCCTCGATCCGCCGCTCGGCGCCGCGCACCAGGCGCGAATTGCCCAGCATGTGAAGATGCGCGTCAAGCAGATAGCCGACTTCCTCCTTCGCGGTGCCGGGCAGGCCATCGGCCTTGGTCTTGAGCTTGCGGAGCTGCTTGGTCGAAAGCGCGACCGCCGCGGCAAAGCGCGCCAGCTCAGCCGCGACCTGATCGGCCTCGAGGCGATATTCCGGCACCGCGATATTGTCGTCGGTAACGAAGACCGGACCGATCGCGACACCGGGAGAGATGCCGAGACCTTCGAGGCGCCGCTCGGCCTGCATCGGCTCAGGACTCGTCGAAGCCGCCGGCGATCAACGCCGCCAGGGCATCGACCGCGCGCTCGGCATCGGGGCCGGTGGCGGCGAGATCGATCTCGGTGCCCGGCCCCGCCGCCAGCATCATCAAGCCCATGATCGATCGGCCCGACACTGCGCTTTCTCCTTTCGCCACGATGACCTCGGCATCGAACTCGAAGGCGAGCTTAACGAATTTTGCGGCGGCGCGCGCGTGGAGACCGCGGCGATTGCAGATGACGGCCTTGCGTCGGGTCGGCGCCCCCTCTTGCGACGAGGGCGCCGCGTCGCTCACCGCGCGTCGGCCAAGAGCTGCGAGGCGACATTGATGTATTTGCGGCCGGCTTCCTGGGCGCCGCGCACCGCGGCCGCGAGGGTTTCGCTGTTGCGCAGGCTGGCGAGCTTGATCAGCATCGGCAGGTTGACGCCGGCGATCACCTCGACCTTTGCCTTGTCCATCACCGAAATCGCGAGATTGGACGGCGTGCCGCCGAACATGTCGGTAAGCAGCACCACGCCCTTGCCGGCATCGACTTCGGCGATCGCGCGCAAGATGTCCTGACGCCGCCGCTCCATATCGTCTTCGGCGCCGATGCACACCGCGGCGATATGCGTCTGCGCGCCGACGACATGCTCGAGCGCGGCGATGAATTCCGCGGCCAACCTGCCGTGGGTCACGAGAACCATTCCGATCATGCCAAGTCCTTTATTGCAGCGTCGCCGATATCGGCTTCGGCCGTCGCGGTTTCCGGTGAATCACTGATGCCAAGATCGCGATGCGCGACCGAGACGGTGCGGCCGTCGTGGCGCAGCCACGCCGCCAGGCGCTCGGCGACGTAGACCGAGCGATGCCGGCCGCCGGTGCAGCCGATCGCGATCGTGAGATAGCTTTTGCCTTCGCGCTCGTAGCGCGGTAGCAGCGGGCGCAGCCAGGCGCAAAGCTGATCGAATAGCGCGGGAAAATCCGGATCGGCCGCGATGTATTCGCCGACCGCGCGATCCCTGCCGCTGAGCGGCTTCAGGGCGGCGACGTAATGCGGATTGCGCAGGAAGCGGACGTCGAGCACCAGATCGGCGTCGCGCGGCAAGCCTTGGCGAAACGAGAACGAGGTGACGAAGAGACCGAGCCCGGGCTCGGCCGCGAGATGGAAATGGCCGTGCAGGACGCGTTTCAGATCGCCTGGCGTCAGCAGCGAGGTGTCGATCACCAGATCGGCGCGGTCGCGCAGCGGCCGCACGCGCTCGCGCTCCAAGCGGATGCCATCGCCGACCGGACGCTCGGCGGCAAGCGGATGGCGTCGCCGGGTCTCGGTGTAGCGGCGCTCGAGCCGGTCGTCGTCGCAATCGAGGAAGACGATCCGCAGATCGATATCCTGATCCTCGACCAGCCGGTCGAGCGCGCCGACCAACGCGGGCACCGCGAAATCGCGCGTCCGCACGTCGACCCCCACCGCGAGCGGCAAATGCGCCGCGGTCGATACCACCAGATTGGGCAGCAGCGAGAGCGGCAGATTGTCGACCGCCTCGTAGCCCATGTCCTCGAAAGCCTTGAGCGCGGTCGAGCGGCCGGCGCCCGACATGCCGGTGATCACGATCAGCTTGCCGCCGGATCGGGGCAATGCGCTCATGGCGCGGCGCCGGCCCCCGCGCCGCGCAGCGCGAGCCGCAGCTTTGCCGAGGCCGACGCCTCGAACGGCGCCAAGGCCACGAGCGGCACCGCGCAGTCGAGGAAGCGGCATTCGCGCGGCGCCGGCATGCGCTCGATCTCGCTCGCCGGCACCAAATCGACCACGAGGCGCAGGGGCGCCGCGGCGACGCTGGGCACGGCCACGATGCCCAGCCCGCGCACTTCGATCTGTCCGGCGATGGTCGCCGGCGCGCTCATCATGACAGCGTTGCCCTCGCGTCGAAGCTCGGTCTGATCGTCCGCCACGAGACGTGCACCTTGATCGATCAATCGCAATGCCAGATCCGATTTTCCTGCGCCCGACGGCCCCCGGAGCAGGATGCCGTCGCCCCCCAGCGCAATCGCCGTGCCGTGGACTCGGATCATGCGGCGCTTTAGGTGCGCTGCTCTTTGCTCAAAGTCAATCGATTTGGCAGTGCAACCTGACGAAAATATTACAATCTCCCCATTAGTTGAGGTATTTAGCACCAATACCCACAACATATGGAAGGTCGCCGAGCGCGTCTTTGCTCTGCGGGAGCCGCGGCTAGGGCGTAAAATCGGCCGGCAGATCGACGATGAACCGGGCGCCCTGCAGCCGGTTGTCACGGTCGTAGCGGTTCTCGGCGCGGATCGCGCCGTGATGCGCCTCGACGATCTGCTTCGAGATCGCGAGGCCAAGGCCGGAATGGGTGCCGAAATCCTCGCCCGCCGGCCGCTCGCTATAGAAGCGATCGAAGATCGCACCGAGCTTGCCTTCGGGAATGCCGGGGCCTTCATCCTCGATCGCGACGCGGATCATATCGCCGGTGCGGCGCGCCCGGAGCGTGATGGTGCCGCCGGGCGGGCTGAACGAGATCGCATTGTCGAGCAGATTGCGGAACACGCGCACCAGCCGCTCTTCGCTGCCGCGCAGCGGAAGCGCGGCTTCGGCCGCGCCGACGCCGCCGGGCAGATCGAGCGCGAGAAACGGCGAATCGGGGCCGGCCGTCTCGCGATAGAGCGCCACCAGCGCCGCGAGCATCGCGCCCAGCGGCACCAGCGAGCGCTCGTCGCGCGACAATTCCGCGTCGAGCCGCGACGCATCGGAAATATCGGTGATCAGCCGATCGAGCCGCTTGGCATCCTCGAGCACCAGCGTCAGCAGCCGCTTCTGCTTTTCCGGGTCGTCGACGCGCAATGTGGTCTCGACCGCGCTGCGCAGCGAGGTCAGCGGATTCTTCAGCTCATGCGCGACATCGGCGGCAAAATGCTCGATCGCATTCATGCGCCGCCGGATCGTATCGGTCATCTCGCGCAGCGCGGCCGAAAGCTCGCCGATCTCGTCGCCACGCGCCGCGAAATCGGGAATGCGCTGCGCGCCCTGGCCGCGACGGACCTGCTCGGCGGCCGCCGCGAGCTGGCGCAACGGCCGCACGATCGTCCCGGCGAGGTAGATCGACAGCAGGATCGTGACCGCGAGCGCGAGCAGGAACAGCTCGGCGAGCGAGAAGCGCACCGAGCGCACCGCCTGCTCGATCTCGCCGCTGCCCGACGACAGCAGCACGACCCCCAGGACCGCCTTGTAATATTGGACCGGCACCGCGGCCGTCAGGACGAGGCCGCCGCCCTCGGGAGCGCGATGGACCGCGGTCTCGATCTCGCCTTGGAAGGCGCGCTCGACCTCGGGATAGTCCGAGGCCGTCGGGCTCGGCGATTCGACATAGGGCGTGTAGTTTCCGCTCCATGGGATGCGCGCCATCACATTGTCGTAAAAGCGATGCGCAAAGCGAACGAAGAAATTGCTTTGATCGGGCGGCGGCAGCTCGTCCACCTCGATGCTCTCGCTCGGCGGGCCGAGAATCCGGGTGTCGCCGACCAGCGCGCCATGCACGTCGAACAGACGCGCACGCGTGTGGGTGGGCTCGACCAGGCGGCGCATCATCGCGCGCGCGCGCTCGGGGATCAGAACCTCGCCGCCGCTGTCGAGCGTGTCGTCGACCGCGCCTTCGCCGAGCGCGGCGGCGAAAATTTGGCCCTGCGTCCTCAGCGCCTCGGTCTGCGCGTAGACCAGGTTCTGCTGATATTCGCCGAGATAGAAAAAGCCGCCGCCCAGCAAGGCCAGGGCAACGACATTGATGGCCAGAATACGCAGCGTCAGCGGCGACAGACGGCTACGCCTCCGGCGCCGCGTCAGGCGCGACGCCGATTTCTCCCGAGCCCGACTCCGCGCCGCGGCCGCGACCGAAGCGGCAGCGGAGCCGCCGTCAGGCGTCGCGGTAGCGGTATCCAACCCCATAGAGCGTTTCGATCTGCGCAAAATCTTGGTCGACCATTTTGAACTTTTTGCGCAGACGCTTCACATGACTGTCGATCGTGCGGTCATCGACATAAATGTGCTCGCCATAGGCGCCATCCATCAATTGATCGCGACTTTTGACATGGCCTGGCCGAAGCGCCAGCGACTTCAATAAAAGGAACTCGGTCACGGTAAGATCGACATTATCGCCTTTCCAGGTGCATTGATGGCGCGACGGATCGAGCCGCAACTCGCCGCGCTGGATGGCGGGCTCGGCTTCGGCGCCGGTGCCCTGCGCGAGCTCACCGCGGCGCAAGAGCGCGCGAATGCGCTCGACCAGAAGCCGCTGCGAGAACGGCTTCTTGATATAGTCGTCGGCCCCCATCCGCAGCCCGAGCACCTCGTCGACCTCGTCGTCCTTCGAGGTGAGGAAGATGACCGGCATCGCGCTGTCCTTGCGCAGATGGCCGAGCAGCTCCATCCCGTCCATCCGCGGCATCTTGATGTCGAGAATGGCGAGATCGGCGGGCTGTGCGGTGAGGCCTTTCAGCGCCTCGGCGCCGTCCGAATAGCTGCGCACGGTGAAGCCTTCGGCCTCGAGCGCCATCGCGATCGAGGTGAGGATGTTCCGGTCGTCGTCGACCAGGGCAATGGTATTCGCCATAGAATGTTCCCTTATCGCAGTCGGCCCCATTGGTAAACCCTTGCGCCCCAGTGTGGCGGCTTTAAGGCAAGAGGGCGGCGCTAGTTTGTCTTCCCGATGGGACGATATCCGCTTCCATCAGCCCCGGGAGCGCGCCAGAATCCGCCTCATGACGACGCCCCCCGAACCCCCGGCCGCGACCGCACGGCGCTTGCTGCGCGCCATCGACCGCGCGGCCCTCGCGACCGCGCTCGGCACGGGCTCGGATTTTTGGCCCTATGCCTCGCTGGTGCTGGTCGCCGCCGATCTCGACGCCAGCCCGCTGCTGCTGATCTCGACCCTCGCCGAGCATACCAAGAACCTCGCCCGCGATGCGCGCGCCTCGCTGCTGTTTGACGGCACCCAGGGCTTGGACGACCCGTTGACCGGCGCGCGCGTGACCGTCCTCGGCGAATTGCGCGCAGAGGCCGATCCGGCGCTCCTCAAGCGCTTTCTCGCGCGCCATCCCGCGGCCGCGCTTTACGCCGGCTTTAGAGATTTCAGCCTCTACCGCATGACAATTGTCCGCGCGCATCTGATCGCCGGCTTCGGGCGCATTCATTGGATCGATGCCCGCGATCTGCTTTATCCGGGCGCCGGACCCTCGTGGCTGCGCGATGCCGAGCCGGGCATCCTCGCGCACATGAACGACGACCATGCCGCGACCGTCGAGCTTTATGCCCAACGGCTGCTGGGCCTGGAGGGCGGCGGTTGGCGTCTGACCGGAATCGATCCCGAGGGCGCGGATTTGCGCCGCGCCGGCGTGGTGGCAAGGCTGGCGTTTCCCGCCCCTGTGAGCGATTTGGATGCAGTGCGGCAGAGTTTTGTTGCGCTTGCACAGTCGGCGAAGCGCGGCGCAATGTCGCAATAGCTCGCGGTTAACCTTATGCCGCAAGGACATTGCGCCTGGGGCGCGACGGAGATAATTTGGGGTCACGGGCAGATGTTCGGCGCGACGCTCCGCGTCAGCCACGCGAAAAAAGCCCTGAGATCACCTGGAGGTTCGCCGTGCGTGTCTTCATCGTCACCGGATTTGCCGGCGGCATAATCCGTCAGCCGCTGTTGATGTCGATAGGAGTTCCGGCATGAGCGGATCCGGACGAACGCGCAACAAGAAGCTCCTCGACTGGGTCGAGGAAATCGCCACCAAATGCCGGCCGGACCGCGTCCACTGGTGCGACGGCTCGCCCGAGGAGGCGCAGCGGCTCTACGACGAGATGGTGGCGCTAGGCACGCTGATCCGGCTCAACCCGGAAAAGCGTCCCAACTCTTATCTCGCGCGCTCCGACGCTGCCGATGTCGCCCGGGTCGAGGACCGCACCTTCATCTGCTCGCGCCACAAGGAAGATGCCGGGCCGACCAACAACTGGATCGACCCCGCGGAAATGCATGCGACGCTCGACCGCCTGTTCGAGGGCAGCATGCGCGGGCGGACGATGTATGTCATTCCCTTCAGCATGGGGCCGCTCGGCTCGCCGATCTCGCATATCGGCGTGCAGATTTCGGATTCGCCCTATGTCGTCGTCAGCATGCGCATGATGACCCGCGTCGGACAGAAGGTGCTCGACCAGCTCGGCGACGGCGATTACGTGCCGTGCCTCCATTCCGTCGGCGCGCCGCTCGAGGACGGGCAGAAGGACGTCGCCTGGCCCTGCAACGCCAAGCACAAATACATCGTCCAATTCCCCGAGGAGCACGCGATCGCCTCTTACGGCTCGGGCTATGGCGGCAACGCGCTGCTCGGCAAGAAGTGCTTCTCGCTGCGCATCGCCTCGATCCTCGGCCGCGAGGAAGGCTGGCTTGCCGAGCACATGCTGATCCTCGGCATCGAAAGCCCGAAGGGCGAGAAGACCTACGTCGCCGCCGCGTTTCCCTCGGCGTGCGGCAAAACCAATCTCGCGATGCTGGTGCCGCCGACCGGCTTCGACGGCTGGAAGGTGCGCACGATCGGCGACGACATCGCCTGGATCAAGCCGGCCGCCGACGGCACGTTGCGCGCGATCAATCCCGAGGCGGGATTCTTCGGCGTCGCGCCGGGCACCGGGATGAAGACCAATCCCAACGCCATCAAGATGCTGGACCGCGACGTGATCTTCACCAATGTCGCGCTGACCGATGACGGCGATGTGTGGTGGGAAGGGCTGAGCGACGAGCCGCCCCGGCATCTGATCGATTGGCAAGGCAAAGACTGGACGCCCGATAGCGGTCGCAAGGCGGCGCATCCCAATTCGCGCTTCACGGTCGGGGCCGGCCAATGCCCGAGCATCGATCCGGCCTGGGAAGATCCGGCCGGCGTGCCGATCTCGGCCTTCATCTTCGGCGGGCGGCTATCCAAGACCTTCCCGCTGGTGTTCGAAGCGTTCAATTGGCGGCACGGCGTCTATCTGGCCGCGACGATGGGATCGGAAGCGACCGCCGCCGCCGACAACCAGGCGGCGATCCGCCGCGACCCGTTCGCGATGCTGCCGTTCTGCGGCTACAACATGGCCGATTACTGGAACCACTGGCTGGCGATGGAGCGCCGCGTCCGCGAGGTGCCGCGCATCTATCGCGTGAACTGGTTCCGCAAGGACGAGAACGGCAAATTTGCGTGGCCGGGCTTTGGCGAGAACATGCGCGTGCTGCAGTGGATCGTCGACCGCATCCGCAACCGCGCACCGAAGCCGGCGGAAAGCCCGTTCGGCTTCATGCCGCATTATCAGGACCTCAACTGGAGCGGCCTGCCCTTTTCGGCCGACCGCTTCGCCAAGATCATGTCGGTCGATCCCGGCGAAGCGCGCAACGAAGCGCTGGATCAGCAGGAGTTGTTCGACCGCTTCGGCACGCGCCTGCCTTCGGAGCTCGAGGAAGAGCGCCGCGGCTTGCTGTCGCGCATCGAGGGCCAGCAGGTTCCGGCGAAATAGCGCCGCGAAGCTGCGGCCCTAATGCGCCTCTTCCCAATTGAGCGCGGCGCCGGTTTCGACCACCAGCGGCACCGATAGGGTCAGCACCGGCGCGCAGGCGCCCTCCATCACATCCTTGGCAAGCTTTTGTAGCGCCTCGACCTCGCGGTCGGGCGCCTCGAACACCAGCTCGTCATGGACCTGAAGCAGCATCCGCCCCTTGAGGCCAGCCGCATCGAGCGCCGGCGGAATTCGCCGCATCGCGCGCTTGATGATGTCGGCGGCCGAGCCTTGCAGCGGTGCGTTGATCGCGGCGCGCTCCGAAAAGCTGCGCCGCGCCGCGTTTCCATCCTTGATGCCGGTGATATGTACGCGGCGGCCGAAAATGGTCTCGACATAGCCATGCTCGCGCGCGAATAGCTTCATCCGCTCCATATAGTCGCGGATGCCGGGAAAGCGCGCGAAATAACGCTTGATGTAATCCGCCGCCTCGCTTTGCGGCACGCCGAGCTGATTGCCGAGGCCGAACGCGCTGATGCCGTAGATGATGCCGAAATTGATCGCCTTGGCGCGGCGCCGCGTCTCGCCGTCCATCTTCGCCATCGGCACGCCGAAGACCTCGCTCGCGGTCATCGCATGGATGTCGGCGCCGCCGCGGAAGGCTTCTTTCAGCGCATCGATGCCGGCGACATGCGCGGCGAGCCGCAGCTCGATCTGGCTGTAATCGGCCGAGATCAGCTTGTGACCGGGCGCGGCGACGAAGGCGCGGCGAATCTTGCGGCCCTCCTCGGTGCGGATCGGGATGTTCTGGAGGTTGGGATCGTTGG
>Ga0307372_10009696_pt1 | contig 13210 bp, 10 predicted proteins | sample OX1MG_FD_202533 | JGI IMG/M metagenome (GOLD analysis project Ga0307372, IMG submission 202533) | Soil microbial communities from Risofladan, Vaasa, Finland - OX-1 | ecosystem: Environmental > Terrestrial > Soil > Coastal area > Acid sulfate soil | place: Finland: Risofladan, Vaasa | collected...
CCCCTCGTGGGTGTCCGCGTCGTCACGCTCCCATCCAGGGCCACGCGGACACCCACGAGGGGCGTCCCTACTGGCTTCTACCTGCCCCAGCGCAGAGCAGGGGTCTGTACAGGCGCGTCCCAGTATTTCGTCAATTCGTCATCGAGGCGCACAAGGGTGATGGAGCAGCCAGCCATATCCAGAGAAGTGATATAACTGCCCACCAGGTGGCGCGCAATAGTGATTTGTTTGCCGTGCAAAATGCGCTGCAATGCATCAAAGACGATGTAAAGCTCGATGAGGGGTGTGCCACCCATGCCATTGACAAAGGCAAGCACTTGATCGCCCGCTTTGAGACCCAGGTCTTCGATGATGGGAACGGCGAGCATCTCAGTCACCTCGGCGGCGGGAGCGAGTTTGACGCGCCTGCGTCCTGGCTCGCCGTGGATACCAATGCCGATCTCCATTTCATCATCGGCTATCTCGAAGTTCGGCTTGCCTGCCGCTGGCACTGTACCGGAGGTCAGCGCCATACCCATGCTACGACCCTGGTTATTCACCTTGCGCGCCAGGGCTGCAACGGCTGAGAGAGGCGCGCCAGTTTCGGCCAGGCCGCCAACGATCTTTTCCAACAACACTGTGACGCCGACGCCGCGCCGTCCCGCCGTATAAAGACTGTCCTGCACGGCAACATCGTCATTGGTGACAACGCTTTCTACCTCGATGCCGTCAGCGGCGGCCAGTTCCGCGGCCATCTCGAAGTTCAGCACGTCACCGGTGTAGTTCTTGACGATATGCAGCACGCCGACCCCACCATTGACCGCTTTTGTGGCCGCGAGCATCTGGTCAGGCACCGGCGAGGTAAATATCTCTCCGGGGCAGGCCGCGTCAAGCATACCGAAGCCGACAAAGCCACCGTGCATCGGCTCGTGGCCGCTGCCACCACCTGATATAACGCCGACTTTCCCACTGATGGGAGCATCCTTGCGCACAATGATCCGTTGCTCAAAATCGACGCGGATGAGATCGGAATGGGCGGCTAACATGCCTGCCAGAGATTCTTTTACGACGTCCTCTGGCCGATTGATCAGTTTTTTCATGGTATCTCCTTAAAGTAGGGACGCCCCTCGTGGGTGTCCGCGTGGGTGTCCTCCTGCACGTATTATCGTATTACCTGCACGTATTAATGGAAACATGGACACCCACGAGGGGCGTCCCTACTGACAATAACTGTCTAGACAGGTGCCTGTTGCTGCACTTGAGCGCGATAGGACTCGACCATGGCCTTTTGCTGCTCAGGTGACCAGTCTAGCTCCTTTGCCATGAGCGCGGCGACATCATCAAGGACGCCTAAACCCAGATCATGGTCCTCCAGTATGATCGAAGTACGCCGCGCCAGCATGTCATCGGGTGTCATGGCCATCTCGTGACGGCATGCATAGACTACTTGCGCCCGAATATAGGGGAGATCTTCGACAAGACGCTCACCCAGTGAAGCATCACTTTCGATGAGGCTCAGGAGCATATTCGCGTGAGACCCATAGCTCTCTCCCAGGTGCGCGATTGTTTGAGAACTGAGTCCAAGCGCTGCCCCTTTGATCTCCAGTTCGCGTTGTACGGCAGGCCAGCCGGCGCTGCCGGACAGGGGAAGGCTCTGCGTCGGGTGAGGCGGTGATGACGTGCCGTCGCGACGACTCAGCACATCAACCGTGTCCTGGGCCATGCGCCGGTAGGTGGTGAGCTTACCGCCAACGATGGTGACAAGGCCGGATGGATTTTGCAACACGGCATGCGTGCGCGAAAGTTTGGCGGTCGAATGCTCCGAACTGCGCGCTCGCAAGAGCGGACGGTAGCCGGCATAGACACTGATGATGTCGTCGGCAGTAAGGTTGACCGAGAGATAGCGATTCAAGTGATGCAAGAGATAAGAGATATCGTCCTGGGTTGCAGTAGGATGGTCAAGATCGCCGGAACCGGTATCGGTGGTTCCGAAGACCGCGCGTGACTCCCACGGCACCAGGAACAAGATACGCTTGTCATCTGTCTCCGGGAGAACGATGGCATCATTTCCGAGCTTGACAGCTTCGCGTGAAAAAACGAGATGCACACCCTTGCTAGGCTCTACTTGAACCTGAGAACCAGCATCGGTAAGCGCCTCGACTTGCTCGGAATAAATGCCCGTAGCATTGACGATGTGACGGGCACGCACGACGATATCCTGATCGCCAGGATAATCATGCACATGCGCGCCAACCACCTTGCCATTTTCGCTCAGAAACGAGGTAACTCCGGCGTAGTTAGCGATGGTTGCTCCATACTGGGATGCGGTACGAAGAATAGCCATGGTAAGACGAGCGTCGTGGGTTTGCCCATCATAGTAGATGAAGCCTTCTTTAAGGTCCTCAGTCACAAGACCAGGAGCCAGCCGCATGACCTCTTTACGGCTCAAGCGACGATGCCGCTTGACATTGCGCCGACCGGCGAGGCCATCGTAAAGCCAGAGTCCAATATCAAGTATGACACCAAGCCCGATGCCCCAGGGTGTGGTAAAGGGCAGGCCGACTGGGTGGCGATCACCTTTATAGATGGGCAGCACAAAACCAACTGGCTTCACGAGAAACGGGGCGTTTCGCAGCAAGAGTCCACGCTCAACCAGGGCTTCATGCACGAGGGCGAAGTCAAAATTAGGCAGGTAGCGAATGCCACCATGCACCAGCTTTGTTGATTTGCTGCTGGTGCCACTGGCGAAGTCTACTTTTTCAACGAGCGCTACCTTGTAACCGCGCGCAACAGCATCCAGAGCGACCCCGGCTCCTGTAACGCCCCCACCAATTACAAGAACGTCGAATTGTTCGCTCCCCATGAGTGATAGGTTATGCATGCGCGCTGATGGTGATAGTGGTTGCATGGATACCCGAGAACATACGAAAGAGCAAAACAGTCACACTTTCGTATGTTCATCCTTTCGTGTATTGGCACTAGACAATAGACCAGGACGGACGCCATCCCTACTCGACGGATGGTTCGCGCACCGCTTCACCCTGAACCACAGCGGTACCAGATTTCGCAAGCATCTTTGCCTGCAGCACCTTGCCGATAGTGAAGTCGTAGATGAAGGCGCCTACGACACCACCGGCAAGAGGGGCGACAATAGGAATCCAGAAGTAGTAATTGTTCGCGGCAAAGCTGCCACCACCGCTAACAAGAGCGATGAAGAGACGTGGGCCGAAGTCACGAGCGGGGTTGATGGCATATCCGGTGTTGAGACCGAAGGATGCGCCGATTGCCACGATCAAGAAGCCAATGATGAGCGGGTTGAGGTTTGCCTGTACGGGTTGATTGCGTATATCAACGATAGCAAAGATCATACCCACAAGAAGCGCGGTACCGATAAATTCGTCACCGAACGCGCCAAAGGTGCCAACGAAGGATTTAGGGAAGGTGTAGAAAATCCACCCGTACCCGCTGGGATCAGTGAGAGCAACTGCATGTCCAGCGGCGGTACTGGCGACAGCCAGGGAATGAGTAATGGCTCCCTGGTAGACGAAGTACAGAATCATGGCGGCGACAAACGCGCCAAGCACCTGGGCTAACCAGTACGCGAGTACTTTATTCCAGGCCAGTTTACCGCGCACCGCCAGTCCCAGTGTTACAGCAGGGTTGAGATGAGCGCCGCTAATAGCGCCGCACACGTAGATGCCCAGCATGACGGCTAAACCCCACCCCAGGATAATCACAACCCACTCGTTCGCGAAGGGTGTGGCAGCGTTATTGCCACCAATATTTGTAAACAACCCGAACGTGGCGACACAACCATCGCCGAAAAGTATCAGCACCATCGTTCCGAAAAATTCACCGATCATTTCCCCGTAGGTGCCTGAGAGTAGAGGAGATCTGGCAACAGATTGACTCGACATCGATGCTCACTCCATTTCTGCTGATGAAGCAACAACAGTACACATACGTGCATGTTCCTGCATAAGATAAAAATTACAGCAATGACAATACTTAAGAAGGACGCACTACAAGTTCCGACTTTCCAGGGCGACCGCAAGGGTCGCCCCTACCCTATCACGTATCAGCCTGCGTCACCCGTACAGGGTAGGGGCGACCCTTGCGGTCGCCCTGGTTCAGGCTATTGTTGTACCCAGTTCCTGGAACGTTCGACGGCGCGCTTCCAGCCTGTATACAGGCTATCGCGCTGGTCCTTGCTCATCTGCGGCTCAAAGGTGCGGTCAATGGCCCAGTGTTCCGCGACCTCTTGCGGGCTGCTCCAGAAACCTACGGCGATACCGGCGAGGTAGGCGGCACCGAGGGCGGTGGTCTCTGCAACCTTTGGTCGCTGGACGGCGACGCCGAGGATGTCGGCCTGGAACTGCATGAGCAGGTTATTGACGACCGCGCCACCATCGACGCGCAGGGTCTTCAATTTGATGCCGCTGTCGGCTTCCATAGCTTCAAGAACGTCGCGGGTCTGGTAGCACATGGACTCCAGCGTTGCGCGCGCGATGTGGCTGACATTGGAACCGCGCGTGAGGCCGACGATGGTGCCACGCGCATTGGGGTCCCAGTAGGGTGCGCCCAGTCCGACGAAGGCGGGGACGAAATAGACGCCGCCGTTATCGGGAACGGTTGCTGCCAGCGCCTCTACATCAACGCTCTGCTTGATGACGCCCAGCCCATCGCGCAGCCACTGGACGGCAGCGCCGGTAATGAAGATACTGCCCTCAAGCGCGTAGGTGAGTTGCGCGTGGTCGGGAGCGCCCAGGCCCCAGGCGATGGTGGTGAGCAGGCCATTCTGGGAAGGTACGCCTTTGAAACCAGTGTTCATAAGCATGAAACTGCCGGTGCCGTAGGTGTTCTTGGCCATGCCGATTTCGTAGCATGCCTGGCCGAAGGTGGCGGCTTGCTGGTCGCCGGCGACGCCTGCCATCTTGATGGGCGCGCCGAAGAACTCGGCGTCGGTTTCGCCAAAGATGCCGCTGGATGGCAGCACGGTGGGCAGCATGGAGCGCGGAATACCGAATTCATTGAGGATGACACCGTCCCACTTGCCCTCGTAGATGTTGAAGAGCAATGTGCGCGAAGCGTTGGTGTAGTCAGTGACATGCACGCGCCCCTTGGAGAGACGCCACATGAGGAACGTGTCCACATTGCCGAAGAGGAGCTCGCCGCGGTCAGCCTTTTCACGCGCGCCCGGAACGTTGTCGAGAATCCATTTAACCTTGGTACCGGAGAAATAGGCGTCTGTCACGAGACCTGTGCGGGCGCGCAGCTCTTTGTCAAAGCCTTTGGCCTTCAATTCATCGCAGATAGGGACGGTGAGGCGGCTTTGCCAGACGATAGCATTGAAAACTGGTTTACCGGTGGATTTTTCCCAGACGATAGCGGTCTCGCGCTGGTTGGTGATACCAATGGCCGCAATGTCGGTAACGGAAGCGCCCACCTGTTTGATGGCTTCATGCGCGACAGCCAGTTGGCTGGACCAGATGGCTTCCGGATCGTGCTCAACGAGACCCGGCGCGGGATAGATCTGGGGAAATTCTTGTTGCGCTACACTGGCAATCGCTCCATCGTGATCAAAGAGGATGGCGCGCGAACTGGTAGTACCCTGGTCGAGGGCAAGAATATACTTTGCCATGGGTAACTCTCCTTCTGTTGTATAATAGATTCGATTTATCGAATCCCTACAGAGATGATCCTTCTAAATAGCACAGGATGCGCACCCGTGCGGGAATACACATGGAATAGCTGTGGGATAGCTACTGTAAGCAGAATGTTGTTATCATTCCTCCTTTCGCCTGTTTTCTGCGGCCTGCTTTAAAGTGAGCCGCACTAGCATGAACCAACCTGTGGCTAATCCATGTCGAGGAGCTAGTAAGGACGCCCCTTGTGGATGTCTACATTTCCATCAAATATGCGAGGGCGGACACCCACGAGGAGCGTCCCTACTATCATAGTAGTCTTTACCTTCAAATTGGAAATCTCACGTCCAGAGTTCAGTACGAGCCACGGTGACTCCTACCGCGCCTGCGCGGAGCACCATCTGCACCTGCTGAGGTGTAGAAATGAAACCACTCCCTATGAATGGCAACTCTAAGGGCGTTTGCGCAACAGCATAGGGGATTACGAGCGCCGGTGAAATATCGAGTAGATCGACATACTGGCTATCGACCGACTCAAGGGCCACTTCCAGGCCAGTCGAGTCTACGGCAAAGATGCGTTGCACAGTCTCCAGATCAAAATTCTTGGCCAGGGCCAGAATTCTTGCATTGCTGGAAACAATACCCGTAATATGAAGTTGCCTGGCGAGATAGCGAAGTCCGGCAGTGTCAGGAGTGATGCCATCTATATGATCGACATTGACGTAGACCGCCAGTTCACGTTCATACGCGTGTTCCAGCATAATTCTGAAGTCAAACAGGTTGCAATGTCGTAACAACACGGTTGTCACATGTGAGGCATCAAGCGCGCGCGCAAATTGGATACGGCTCTCAATAGCCGGTATCGTCTTTTGCTTAGCCTGTTGGCTAAGAAGTGACCTGGTAGACCGAGTAAGCATGCTGCACCTCTCTGTAGCAGTAAGAAACAACAAAGCCCTAAGCCTCTTTAAAAGGTTGGCTTAGGACTTCTCAATTCACTGTCCCTGGGCACATATGCAGTTGTAAAATCAGGTCATTTTTGATGGCTCACTTCTTTGTGAAGACCACTCCAACGAATATCCTGTAGAGCTAATTAGAAATCTTCTGGCCTGACTAGCTATACAATGACGGCTGGTTTGCTTATAATAGTACTTGTTATCTGTTCTTTTGTCAAGTGCTGTTGCATCACGCTACATCACAATTACCTGCGTTGGAAATATGAATATGACAAAACAAGAGTTTCTGCGTTTAGCGCGTGGTTTCCCTGTGGCGGCAGCGGTGAAGTCGAATGATTATATGCAGGTGGCGCTGGAGTCGGACGCCCTGCTACTATTTATGTTGAAAGGCGATGCGTTTCAAATCGCGCCGTTCGTAGCCCAGGCCCATCAGAAAGGCAAAGGGATAGTTGTGCATATAGACCTTGTTAGCGGCATTGGCAAAGATCGAGCGGGTATTCAGTATCTGCACGAGATTGGGGTTGACGCAATTATCACAAGTCGTTCGCAGCTCGTTTCTGCCGGTCGAGCCGAAGGATTGGTGATGATCCAGCGCCTGCTGCTGGTCGATGATTCCGCTTTGGAAACAGGCGTGCGGTCTATCGCCCGCGCGGCTCCAGACTTCGTAGAAGTCCTTCCTGGTATAATCTTTCCAGAGGTTGCACCAGCGCTACAGCAATTACTCCCAGGCCCTTTCATCGCGGGAGGGTTTATCCGCGACGCTGCCGAAGTTGTGCGTATTCAGGCGGCGGGTGCTGTGCTGAGCAGCAGTAGCACTTACGCGCTCTGGTACCGGACATTTCGCTAGATACTCGTTAGAGGAGAATCAATTCGATGAATAACATGCCTAATCTGCTGAGCTTTAGCCGGATTGTGGCGACGATTCTGGTTTTTGTGCTGGCTATTGTCGACCAACCCTGGTCTTTTCTAGTAGCAACGGCGATCTTCTTCCTCGCATCGATGACTGACCTGCTGGATGGTTATCTTGCGCGGCGCTACCACCTGGTTTCTCCCCTGGGCATCTTTCTGGACCTGACGGCGGATAAGGTGTTCGTATCGGCGATACTCGTGGCTTACGTGCAGATTGGCCTCGTGCCTGCCTGGATTGTGGTGATTATCATCGCGCGCGAATTTCTCGTGACCGGGCTGCGTTCTATCGCATCGGCGAAGGGAACCGTCATTCCGGCTGGCAAACTGGGGAAACAGAAGACATTCATTACTCTGCTGGCAATCGGCGGCATATTACTGGCGAAAGGGTTCGGCGCGAGCCACCTTTCGCTCTATCCACCGGTGCTGAATTTCAACAGCAATCTGATCAACTTTGGCGATTACCTGCTGCTGATCGCGGATGCATTGATGTTACTTGCTGTTATCTGGACGGTCCTTTCAGGTGTAGAATATCTACGCGGCGCGTTGCCCATCATCCAGGGTAAGCAAGATGCGGCAGTTTCAAAAGGTTGATGGCACAATTCCGGGTCGGGTCTCTCTGCGACCCGGCCAGTTATGCCTGTACATTTGAAGAATGGCCATTGGGGGCAGAAGTTTGTTCTTCGGTAGTCACCTTCTGCCCTATTTTGCGTTCAGTTCCTGCCAGCAAGCGACCAATATTGTCGTGGTGGAAAATAATGACCATGGCGGGGCCGATGAGCATAAAAAGCAGTTGCGCGAGGCTGACCTTTCCAAAGAAGGTGGGATCGAAGCGTCCAATAATGAAAAAAAGAAGACCGCAGATCATGGCGGTCAGGCTGCCGACAATCGATCCAAGCGATACGAAGCGGGAAATGGCGATAGTACTGAAGGTGGCGATAGCACAAATGAGGAAGGCCAGGGGAGAAATAATAAGCAGCACGCCAGCGCCCGTCAGTACACCGCGCCCGCCTCTAAATCCGATGAAGATGGGATAGCAATGGCCAATCAAAGCAGCCAGACCAGCAATGGCGGGACCCCAACCGGAGTTGTAGAAGAAAGGGACGAGGGAAGCAAGCAGCGTAGGCCCTATGCCTTTCGAGAGATCGAATACCAACACGATGGCGGCTGGCACTTTTCCCAGCGTGCGCAGTACGTTGGTCGCGCCTATTTTGTGGCTGCCATACGCGCGAATGTCAAAATCTTCGCCTCGAAGGAGTTTCCCCATCCAGTATCCGGCAGGAATGGAACCCCAGAGGTAGCCTATAATTGCTGTCAGTACAAGCTGAACGAGAGCGATCGTCATTGTATCCTCCTTCTAGCATCAGGTCTGCTGCGCCTGACCCTATTATAGTTTTGTTTCGACGGAAAAGGCAACAGTTCGTGATACAATAGCTATTATCTCTTGAGGAGGATATATCTATGCATCTCGAAGCTATGCAGCAGGCAATACAACGCGAAAAGCTTGATGGCTGGCTCTTTTATGATTTTCGTAAATCGAACCCTATCGCGTACCAGGCGCTCGGACTGCCCAACGACGCCTTCTATTCACGCCGCTGGTTCTATTTTATTCCGGCACAGGGTGAGCCTGCGGCCCTGGTGAGCGCGGTGGAGTCACACGTGTTAGGCGAGTTGCCGGGGCAACGCCTGGTCTTCCGCACGTGGCAGGAAATGCAGGCGCACCTGCAATCGCTGTTGCGCGCAGGCAGCCGTGTCGCCATGGAATATTCGCCTATGAACGCTATCCCCTATTTGTCGCGCGTGGATGCCGGCACGCTCGAACTGGTACGTTCTTTTGGCGTGGATGTCGTCAGTTCCGCAAACCTGGCGCAGCGTTTCGGGGCGCAACTGAGCGAAGCGCAGATGGAGAGCCATCGCGAAGCCGGGAGACGCCTGATCGCTGCTAAAGACATCCTCTTCGCGGCCCTGGGCGACGATTTGCGCGTGGGTGTGGCCATCGATGAATACAGTGTAGTGCAGCGCTTTGTCGCCCTCATCAAAGAAGCGGGCCTGGTTTTGTCCTCAGGTGATCCACACGTAGCCGTCAATGGCAATGCCAGCAATCCGCACTACGAGCCGGGCAGCAGCAATAGCAGCCCCATCCGGCGCGGAGACCTGGTGCTGTTCGATTTCTGGGCGCGCCTACCGGAGCCGGATGCGGTGATAGCCGATTATACCTGGATGGCCTTCGCTGGCACGCGCGATGAGATTCCGGCGCGGCAGCGCGAGGTATTCGAAGTTGTGCGGCGAGCGCGCGATAGCGCCATCGATTTCGCGCGCCAACGGCTGGCCGTTGGCGCGGGTGAGGAGAAGGGAGAGGTAGAGGGTGAGGAGAAGGGTGAGGTAGAGGGTGAGGAGCGGGGCGAAGTTGAAGGTTGCGAGGTTGATGATGCCGCGCGCGCCGTGATCGTGGAGGCAGGCTACGGCGACTATTTTGTGCATCGCACGGGCCACAGCATTGGGCATGTCGTGCATGGCGACGGGGCGAACATGGACAATTTTGAGACGCGCGACGAGCGTACCCTCCTGCCCTCGACCTGCTGTTCGATCGAACCGGGTATCTATCTGCCGGAATTTGGTATCCGCAGTGAGGTAAATATGCTGATCCACCAGTACGATGTTGAGGTCACAGGGGTACCCGTTCAGGAAGAGATTGTCCCATTATTGTAGTGGCGCAATAAATCTGGCCCCTACAACCCTCCACATGTTTGAGCGTATATGATCTTGAAAGCACATTGTTGAACAGGCGTTGTGCATCCTATACACTAACGCACACTATGGAGGTATTATCAAATGGGTGATGAATCGCAGCAAGGCCCTGGTCCCGATACTCAGTCAGGTTGGACCTCTCAAGATGATTTAGATAAACGCATCGAAGATATTCGACGAAAAGTTATAGAAGGGACCTCCGAAGCGCAACTGCGCCTCAAGCGCGTGGTCGATAAGGCTAACACGTACTGGCAGCAGACGAACACACCGTTGCAGCCGCGCAAACCTTCCAGCACCGAGGAAGAACGCATTCGTCACCTGGCGAATACGTGGAGCCTGGGGAACTGGCAACTCGCGCGCGAGCTTGGCACCTATATGGACCTGGTTTCCTGGGGCGAGGACGAAGTGTGGGAAATCTCCTTACAGACGCGCTGGGAGACGCGCTCGCTGGAAGTGATCTCTGAACCCTATACCGGGCGATCAGTTGGGCAAGCTAAGCCTCTACTGCCCGTGTGGGACTACGCGCTGCCACCGGTCACGAGTTTGAAAGCCCCTGAGAGCCGCACCAGGCTTGTCGGCCAGGACGAAGTTTTTGCGTGCAGCGCCTGTAACAGCACAGGGCGTTTGCTCTGCGCGACCTGCACCGGGCGTGGTTGGGTGGTCTGCCCCGATTGCAAAGGACGCACTCGCCTGCGCTGCTCTACCTGCCGGGGTCGCGGCTACATCGCGGACTGGCAAGACTCCAAAAAGAAAACGTTTTTCCAGAAACGCGCTGATAACCTGACCAATGCCGTTGGCGACAAAGTCTCGGACCTGTTCGAGGGTATTCGCCAGCAGGGCGTACCGATTGCCAACCCGGTGGATACCGATCCCGCCAATAAAGGGCGCACCATCCCCTGCCCTGATTGTGTCAATGGCGAAGTAGAATGCACCTGCGGCACCGGCAAGCGTGTCTGCGCCAGTTGTCTGGGGTCAAAAACGGAGATTTGCCCGCACTGCGGCGGCACAGGAAAAGTAGTGCGCTATCGTGAGATCGCGCGGCGTTTCGACCTCAAGTCGCAGACCCAGATATTCGGGTCGAACGCGATTCCTGAGCAGCGCCTGGAGAATGCGATGGGCGATATGGTTTACAGCACCGAAATAGCTGAAACCCTCTATCCCGATGCTGCTCCCGAAGGCGTTCCAATGGATGTCTGGCGCGCCGCGGTCCAACTGGCCCAATCCTCCAGCGCGAGCGAGAAATCAAACGACCCACGCGAACAATCTCGCGCCAGTTTGCAGGTGCTTGAACTCACTCGTATCCCCTATACTAAGGTGGATTACCGCTTCGCTGATCAGGACTACACGTTCTACATCTACGATGTCGAGGGGAAAGAGAAGTTCTACTCTGATCGCTATCCCGCGCGCTGGGATCGTGTCGAAAGGCTGCTTCGCTCGATTACAAACGACCTGATGGCCCCTGCTCAGGATAACCCCCAGCCAGGCGTGGCCGGCGACCAGGTGCGCGGCTATCGCGTACCCGTCGAGAAGCCTCCCTACTCCATTACCGAAGAAGAGGATTAAAATAATAAGGATGCCCCTGCAGATGTATGCAGGGGCATCCTTATTGTCATAGTGAAGTGGTCATGGATCGCGAGGCGAGGTCTGTGGCCTGCGCGGACAGTGGCAGCGATACAAAGAAAGTAGAACCTTCCCCTTCGGCCGATTCAAACCAGATGCGACCCTCGTGGCGTTCCACCAGCTCCCGGCAGAGATAGAGGCCCAACCCGGTGCCACCTATATTGTTGGAACGGGCGTTGTCCGCGCGCATGAAGCGACCAAAGATGCGGCCTTGCTGCGAGGCGGAGATGCCGATACCTTGATCCTGCACGCTGAGTAACGCGCTGGAAGTTGAGATGTCCTCACTGAGTTTTACGAGGATATGGCCCCCGCCCGGGCTATATTTAATGGCATTATTGATGAGGTTACTCAGTACCTGTTCTATTCGACGCGGGTCAACGATGCTGACGACATGTTCAGCTGTGGCATGAACGTCAATAACGTGATTCTCCGTCGTCACCCGGAAGCGGATCACGATGCGCTGAACCAGCGCGACCAGGTCGGTTGGCTCTAGATGCAATTCTAGCCTCCCTGCCTGCAAACGAGTCACGTCAAGTAAATCTTCGGTGAGTTCTACCAGCCGGTTGGTACCCTGGTCGATATCCGCGATTGCTTCGCGCTGCCAGTCGGCAAGTTCTGGCCCATTTCCGCGCGCTGTCTGCGAGATTAACATCTGCGCGAAGCCTTTAATGACGGCCAGCGGGGTGCGCAGTTCGTGCGCGGCAATAGCGATAAACTCATCTTTCAGACGTTCAGCTTCCTTCAACGCGGTCAAATCCTGGTGAACGACAATGGCCGCCGGTTCTGGCTCGCCAGGATGGTGATCGTCAGCACCCAGCGCCTGGGGGTTCAGGGCGACAGCATTTACCATCACCGGGAGCGCCGTGCCATCTCGATGGCGTATGATCTCTTGTTGGTGGCGCACGGAAACCCCGCTGCGCACAGCGCGCAGCGCAGCTAACTCGTCAGGCGCGAGTGGTCGTCCATCAAAATGAAAGATGCGCACGCCATTCGTAGAGAGGAATTCTGCCATAGGTTGATCATAGGCCCACGTCGCCCCCCACATCTCGTTGGCCGCCCGGTTCGCCAGTACCAGCCGCGCATCGTGCCCACGCACCAGATAGACTCCGCTTGGCAACTGGTCGATCACCGTTTGTAACAGTGCGCGCCGGGCCTCGGTTTCAGCGTGCGCCTGCCGTTCTGACAGCAGTCGATGGGCCTCGGTCACATCGTGCCAGACGACGACTGACCCTTCATCGCCAGAGGACATGTTAGTGCTCACACTGGCTTTTTGTTCGAGTGAGAGTGGCGCGGACGAGGATACCGGACGCAGCGGCGATACGTTAACGACATATTCATGCAGTTCGCCCTTTTGTGCAT
>Ga0307372_10009699_pt1 | contig 13205 bp, 14 predicted proteins | sample OX1MG_FD_202533 | JGI IMG/M metagenome (GOLD analysis project Ga0307372, IMG submission 202533) | Soil microbial communities from Risofladan, Vaasa, Finland - OX-1 | ecosystem: Environmental > Terrestrial > Soil > Coastal area > Acid sulfate soil | place: Finland: Risofladan, Vaasa | collected...
CAGATTGAATAGGTGTCCTGATAAGCGGACATAGTGTTAATCTTCATCGCGCCGCTTCCTTCAGGCGCTCGTAGTCAACGTCCTCGTTGGCAATGGCGATGCACATGCGAAAAACTTCTCGCTGTTTCACCATCGGGACGGTTCACTCGAGCTGACGCCGAAGTACGACGTCATGTCAACGCTCTACTACCACCTCGACGAGCTCGCGATGTATGTCGACAACGTTCGAAAGATCGACCGCGTGACGGGGGACCGCTTGGTCAGTGAAGCGACGAGCTGGGGAATGCCCCGCGCGACCGTCATTCAAATCGTGACCGACCTCCTCGACGCCGTTCCTGATGCACTTGCGCGAGTCGCCACCGAGACTCCTGGACTCCCGCCTCAGATCCCCGACCTCGTTCGCAAACAGCTCGCGAACCTACGCATAGGTCTGAACGCTTCGAAATAGCCGGTGCTCCACCACACGCGCAGTACGTACGAAGTTACGTCGGGCTCAGTCGAGCCACCGTCGATTGCCAACAACGATGCCCCGACTTCGTGGCCGGGGCATCGTTGAATTGCAGTGTTGTTCAGCTCACCGCAATGCCTTCATACGGTGTAGGAAGATTCCGGAGCGTCTCGATCGGCGTCAACGTGCCGTTGGCGTTGATGGCGAATGCGTCTAACGCTCCGCTGCCGCCACTCTCGACGTAGAGGAAGGCGCCGTCGGGCGACACCGCCGAGTCGGTCGATCCGGGGTGCGTGATCGCGGCCTGGGCGTTCAACAGCGTCGGCGCACCGCCGGTCGTCTCGCCGAAGGAACTCACGTCACCACTGCCGGCATTCGATCCGAAGAAGTAACCCTGAGCAGTAGAGATCCAGCAGAGCGCCGCTTGTGCGTCACTCACGGTTCCGACCAACGTCAGCGCTCCATCGGCACCAATCGAATACGTGCTCACCGAACTATTGGACGCTTCGGCGGCCACCACTCGGCCCTGTACGTCGAAGGTGAACGCGAACGGTACCGCGTTGGCCGCGCCAGTCACCGTCGCCGAGGTTGACAGCGCGCCGCCGCCACCGACGGAGAAAACCTCGTAGGAGCTGGTCGAGGCCTTGGTGGTCGCGATGAGGAACTGACCGTTCGGGCTGTAGCCCACCTGGCCGGCACCGGCCAGGAAGAAGGGCGGCGTCGTGTTCGCGAGACTCAGGGAGCGAGTTTCATTGCTCAGTGCCGCCAGTCGAGCACCTCGGAGCCGGTATTCGCTCAGCGATCCGGTGCCGCCAGAATTCAACACGGCGACGAGGTCGTCGTGCGCGGTGATCGAAACTGGGAACGAACCACCGCTCGGCACTTGCTGCACGAGGTGCAGATACGGACCAGAGACCGCGAAGACCGACACCGAGTTGCTTCCCGGGTTCGTGGCGATCAGTTCATTGCCGTTGTCGACGAGCGCGAGCCCGCCCTGGCTCGCCAGTGGGTCGGCGGCCGAACCGGCGGCCGCGGCGCCGGCGCCGCCAGTGGGATACGTCGCCACGTACGAGATGGTTCCGTCGGTACCTCGCGTGTAACTGATCACCGTATTGTTCGGCCCTTGGTCAGTCTCGACGAAGAGCGCCTGACGTGACGGCGCTTGATCGTGGGCCGACGTCGCGCCGGCGAATGAGCTTGTCGTCAGAAAACCGGTGACGAGGGTGAGCGCTCGCACCGAACGATCGTAAAAGTCGATGTGATTTCATGGTTTCTCCTTGTTGGTGGCAGAGGTGCCAATGATTCAGTCCTCCGACTCGCACCCGCGTTACAGCGCGAACTCGGGCGGTACTGTTTTGCTGGTGGACGACGCCGCGCTCTTGGATAATCTGCTCGGCGGCGGCGAGACGGCCTTCAGCGAACTCGTGCGGCGATATCACCCGGTGAAGGTGGCGCGCTACTACGTGGGGAGCGTCGCCAGCGCCGAAGACGTCGCCCAAGACACCTGGATCGCGGTCATCAAGGGAATCGAAAAGTTCGAACAGCGAAGTTCGTTCAAAACGTGGCTGTTGCGGATCTGTGTCAATCGCGCGCGAACGTCCGGTGTGAAAGAGCACCGTTCGATACCCGTCGACCCGAATGAGTCGGGACCTAGCGTGGCGGCACATCGATTCGACCAAGGCGGCTTCTGGAGCGACCCGCCCGTTCCCTTCACCGACGCCGTCGACGCTCGACTCGACAACGCCGTGATCTTGGACGCCGTACGACACGCCATTGACACCCTGGGCGAACCCCAACAGGCCGTCGTAACGCTTCGCGACGTGGAGGGACTATCTACGCAGGAGGTGGCTACGCTTCTCGGACTCAGCGAGGCGAACGTTCGGGTGATTTTGCACCGGGGTCGAGCACGTGTTCGAGAGATCGTCGAAGAAACGATGAAGGGAACGAAGATATGAAGTTGCTGTCGTCACCTCTCGTATGCCGCGACGCCGTCGAACTAGTGAGCGACTATCTCGACGGCACGCTGCCGCGTCGTCAACGTCGTCGTCTCGAAAAGCACCTCGCCGGCTGCGATGCCTGTACGGCCTACCTCGATCAGATGCGCGCGACCATCGCCGCCAGTGGCAAAGTCGGCCCCGACGATTTGCCGAGTGACGTGCTTGAGGGTCTGGTCGATCTGTTCCGCCAGTACCGCGACGACAACTGAAAGGCCTCAACAATGGCGTCAACTGAATCTCCGATTACTGTGTATGGCGCGAGCTGGTGCCCCGACTGTCGTCGAGCCAAGCAGTTTCTCGCGTCACACCGCGTGGCCTATGACTGGATCGACCTCGAAGAGTTCCCCGACAAGACCGCCGACGTCGAAGCACGCAACGGCGGCAAGCGGATCATCCCGACCATCGTCTTTCCCGACGGCAGTTTCCTCGCCGAACCATCGAATGACGAACTGGCCGATCGAATCGGTCTCTCGCGCACGGCCGAAGAGAGGGAGTACGACCTCATCATCATCGGCGGCGGACCGACCGGGCTAACCACCTCGATCTACGGCGCGCGCGAGAACCTCAAAGTGCTGATCGTAGAAAAGTCAGCGCCGGGAGGCCAGGCCGGCATCACCGAGCGCTTCGACAACTACCCCGGTTTCCCCGACGGCGTGGGCGGTGCGGAGTTGGCCGAACGCATGACCCAACAGGCCGAGCGCTACGGCGTCGAGATCCTCCAGGCCGTCGGCGCCACGCGAATTGAGCGCGACGGCCCGATGCTGCGTGTCGATCTTTCGACCGGCGACTTCGTCCTCGCACCGGTGGTGCTCGTCGCCACAGGATCGACCTATCGACGTACCGACGCCGAGGGCGAAGCGGACCTCATCGGCGCGGGCATTCACTTCTGCGCGACCTGCGACGGTCCGTTCTACCGCGGGGCCAAGGATCTCACCGTCGTGGGCGGCGGTAACAGTGGTCTCGAAGAAGGCTTGTTCCTCACCCAGTTCGCCGATCACGTCACCGTCATACAGGCCATGTCACAACTGACGGCCAACAAGCTCTTGCAGGAGAAGGTCCTCAACCATCCCAAGATGTCGGTTCTCTTGGACACCTCCGTCACCTCGTTCAACGCGAATGACACGGGAAAACTGGAATCGATCACCTTGTCGTGCGACGGAGCCGAGGCGAAACACGTGACGGCCGGTGCGTTCGTCTTCATCGGACTCGATCCCAACACGAGCTTCCTCGAGAACTCGCTCGACGTGGACGAGCGCGGCTTCATCGTCACCGACACAAGTTTTCGAACGAGCATCGATGGCGTCTTCGCCGCCGGTGACGTGCGTTCGGGATCGACGAAACAGATTGCCTCAGCGGTCGGCGAAGGCGCCGCGGTGGCGATTCAGATTCGCTACTACCTCGACTCGCTTGATCGAGTGAAAGTCTCCACCTGACAACACGGACGAGGATCGTTCGCGTTCTCGTGAAACTTTTCGCAACTCCACGTCAAGCGCGTGACACATTTCTGACGTGAAGTCGCCGGTCCATTCCGCGCTTCACTAAACACAGTGTTTCCTAAGGAAATTTCACAAAACGCGCAAGTACAGTTGACGTAACGACTTGCGTATTCGCACCATTCGGTGTGCACTGCAGGGCGATCTGTTGCTCACAGATGCTTACCGAACGGAGCGTCGGACATGTCCAAGGCGAGTTGCGACAGTTTGGTGCTCGGCGACTTCTTCTGGAACTCGAACGACCTCAATTCGGTCCTGGGCAGCGACGGGACATGGCAAGTCGTGAACTGCGCGTGGCCCGAACAGATGGGCTGGTCGCTCGAAGACCTTCAGAGCGGACCGTTCATTGATCTGATTCACCCGGATGACGTCGTCGCGACCCTACGAGAGTTCGAACGACTGATCGCCGCGCCTGACACCACGTCGGTGGAGTTTCGCAATCGTCAACGGCGTCGTGACGGAGCGTACCGGTGGATCGCGTGGAGTTGCCGCGGCCGCAACGGCATGGTCCTGTCGACCGGGCGCGACATCACGAGCCAAGTCGAGGCGCAACAGGAACGGGCCGACAGCCTCGAGATGAAGCGGGCCATCCTCGACGCGGTCGTTGATTCGATTATCACCATCGACGAACACCTCCAGGTGCTGGACGTCAGTCCCGCCACTGAACGAATCTACGGCATCTCGAAAGTCGAACGACGTGGATATAGTTCACTCAACATTGTCCTGACCGAAGATCGTGGTCACGTCGCGAACCAGCTCCGGCGGCTTTTCCGGGGTGAAGACGGCTCGATGACGAAGTACCGGTTCCGGGCGAGGCACGCAGACGGACGGATGCTGAACATCGAAACGCGCGGACGCCTCATTCGTGACGAGTCGGGGCTCGAGCCTCGAGCCGTCTTGGTATCGCGTGACGTCACCGAAGTAGTCGCCGCCGAAGTTGTGATGCAAGACGCCAAGGAGGCGGCCGAGCGCGCCAACGCCGCGAAGAGCGTATTCATGTCGCGCATGAGCCACGAACTACGCACACCCCTCAATTCGGTGCTGGGATTCGCCCAGATCCTCGAGATGGAACTGACGTCCCCCGACGAACTCGAGATGGTGGGCTACATCCACCACTCCGGCACGTATCTCCTCGAACTGATCAACGAGGTCCTCGACATCTCGCGAATCGAGTCGGGTCATATCAACGTCATGATCGAACCGATTGTTCTCCAAGACCTCGAGAGGGAGTGCATCGAACTCGTGACTCCGCAGGCCAACGACCTCGGAATCACGATCTTCGCCCGGTCCGACTACGACTACCAGGTCCTCGGCGACCAGCAACGTCTGAAGCAGGTGCTGCTCAACCTGCTCTCCAACGCCATCAAATACAACCGACCTCAGGGCTCGGTGACGATCTCGTGCACGCAGCAACACAACGGGGTCCGACTCTCGGTGAGCGACACGGGACCCGGCATAAGTCTCGGTCTTCAGGCGCGTCTCTTCACGCCGTTCGACCGACTCGACGCCGAGACCTCGGGCATCGAAGGAACCGGACTCGGCCTCGCCCTCTCCAAGGGTCTCGTCGAAGCGATCGGCGGCACCATGGGTGTCGACAGCGAGGTGGGCAAGGGTTCGACGTTCTGGATCGAACTGCCGAACGTCGAGTGCCCGACATTGGAAGGCTCGAAGTCCCAGCCGCCGCTAGCCCTCAAAGCCGCCGATACGGCCGAGTCAACGGTGCTCTACATCGAGGACGACCTCGCGAACGTTCAATTGGTCGAGCGTCTCCTCATGCAGCGGCCCAATATCAATCTCATCACTTCCCTGTTGGGTGGACTGGGCATCGAATTGGCCCAACAACATCGACCAGACCTGATACTCCTCGACGTGCACCTCAGCGACATGCACGGCTTCGAGGTATTGCAGCGCCTCCAAGGTGATTCGCGAACCATTGACATTCCGGTCGTCGTCCTCTCGGCCGACGCCACGACGTGGCAACGACGCAGATTCCGCAACGCCGGCGTCGAAGACTATCTGTCCAAGCCCCTGGATCTCCAGCAACTGTTGGACGTCATCGACCAGCACATCGGGGCCCGCGCGGTGACAAGGGTCATCGCCGACGCGCGCCACATCATCGCCACGTCGTAATCCGATCGACGTCTCTTCGTCAGTCCGAGACGCGAGAGCGAATCTGTGCGATCCATTCGTCGGCCGATCGACGGGCCTGGGCGACCTCTTCGCGACGATCGGTCGCCCCGTCGCCGGTGACGGGATAGGACCCGAGGAATTTGACTCGCACCAGGTGGGCCTGCAGATCGGCCAAACAATCAGCGACCACATCATCGGCGACGTGACCCTCGAATTCGATCACGAAGCAGTAGTCGCCGAGACCGAGCTTCGTCGGACGACTCTCCAATTTGGTGAGGTTGATGTCGCGCGCCGCGAAACGACCGAGGATGCCGTAGAGGGAACCGGGTCGGTCAGCGTCCTGGAAACAAACGATGGTGGTTCGATCATGACCTGTCGGCGCGGCGACTCTTTCGCGACCCACGACGACGAATCGGGTCGCATTGCCCGGATGATCTTCGATATCGGTCGCGATCGCGACGAGTCCGAAGAGTTCGCCGGCCAGCGTCGAGGCGACGGCCGCCCACGGTTCCGTCGACTCACTCACCTCGCGTGCTGCCTGGGACGTCGACGAGGTCTGTTCGATCGTGACGTTCAGCGTGTGCAAGTAACTTCGACACTGAGCCAGCGCGTGCACGTAACTGCGAACACTCGTGAGGTCGTCGAGGGCCACACCTTTACGTGCGAGCAGATGAAGGCGTATCGGGATGACGATCTCTTGCACGATCATCAATTCGTGGTCGAAGACCAAGCCGTCGATCGCCGCCGACACCGTTCCTTCGATGGCGTTTTCGAGAGGGATCATTCCCTGATCGAGGGAAGAATCGGCGACCGACGCGAGCAAATCGGTCAGCGTGTCGCACGCGACAGGCTCGACGTTTTTCATGGTGGAGACGGCCTCGTGCGAGAACGACCCTTCCGGCCCGAGATAACCAATGCGCAACGTTGCCATCACGAGAATCTACTTCGATGCTCCAATTGGCTCAGAAGTGCTGGGTTGGGGAAGGTCGTTTGAGGCCGTACGATGTACGGGGATCGATTTCGAAAGGCCGTGCGATGGGGCACCCGATGTTTGAGTATGACGCCACGCTGGCGGACGAAATCTTTGACTACTGCCGAGAACGACTTTCGATGGACCCGGTGCCGCTCGACTTCGGAAGTTTGAACGCGGCGCCTGCGGGCGACATGAAGGGTTTCATTCGACCGGAGGGTCACGACGCCGAAGGTATCCTCGAATTCTTCAAAAACGATCTGGCACCGGCGGTCGTCTCCATCGATTCACCCGGTTTCCTCGCCTTCATCCCTAATGCCCCGACCAAGAATTCACTGTTGTTCGACATGGTCGTGGCCTGCTCGGGCCTCAACGGCACGAGCTGGCTGGAATCGAGCGGCGTCGTGCGTGCCGAGAATCTGGCCCTTGAGTTCCTCGCCGAGTTGGCTGGAATGCCCGAGGGTTCCGGCGGCGCGTTCGTCTCAGGTGGTTCCTTGGGCAACCTCTCGAGTCTCACCGTCGGACGCGACATCGGTCGCGCCAAGCATCCGAATCTGTTGCCGCACGAGGTGCGCTATGCGATCTCGTCCGACGCGCACTCGAGCATCGGCAAGGCGTTGCACGTGCTCGGCATCGAACCCCTCATCGTCATGACCGACGACCACCGCTTCACGCGCGAGAGCCTGGAAGCGGCGATGGCCATCGACCCGAATCCCGAGACCGTGATCGGCGTCGTCGGGACCTCGGGGACGACGAACGCCGGCATCGTCGACGACCTCGAGGGTCTCGGCAGTTACGCCAGAGAACACGACCTCTGGTTCCACGTCGACGGCGCCTACGGCGGGGCCGCACTGTTTTCACCTACTGAGCGACACCTCCTCACTGGACTGCGACACGCCGACAGCTTCATCGTCGACCCGCACAAGTGGCTCTTCGGTCCCCTGGACTGCTGTGCCTTGATCTATCGCAATCCGACCATCGCTCGCAAAGTCCTGGCCCAACAGGCGAGCTACCTCGACATCTTGCACTCGAGCGACGACGAGCACTACGAGTGGAACCCGTCAGACTTCGCGATTCACCTGTCGCGCCGCGCGAGAGGACTTCCCTTCTGGTACTCACTGGTCACCAACGGCACCGCGGCGTACGAGAGCGCCGTGCAGAGCGCCGTGGACTTAGCGCACCGCACGCAGAAGAAGATCGAAGGACTCGACTACCTGGAGATGGTGCGTCCGGTCAGCCTTTCTATCGTCCTCTTCCGGCGAAAGGGCTGGGCCAGCGAGCACTACACCGAGTGGAGCCACCAACTCTTACGCGACCAAGTCGCTTTCGTGACACCCACGAAGTGGGAAGGCGAAACAGTGGGACGTCTCGCGTTCTTGCACCCGAATACGACCGACGAACTCGTGGATCAGATCTTCGAGTCAATGCGCGTCTAGCGATCCTTCAACAACGGATCACTGGGCGTACGTGCGTTCTCGCCCCGCTGCGACTTGTGACGCCAGGCGATCCCGCCGAGTGCCTCGAGGACAACCCGGTTGCCCAGGTACGCCGTGATCTCGGCGTGATCGTAGGGCGGGGAGATCTCAACGACGTCGACACCACCTATTGGTACCTCCATGGCAATTCTGCGCACCGCATCGAGCAGTTGGCGACTGGTGAGTCCGCCCGGTTCGGGCGTGCCGGTTCCCGGCGCCGAGCCGGGGTCGACGACGTCGACATCAACTGACAGGAACACCGCGTCGCACTCACTCATCGAAAGTGCGATCGCTTCGTGAAGTACGTCGTCGAGTCCTCGCGAGACGATCTCGCTCATCTCGAATGAGCGCATACCCTGTTCGGCCATCCAGGCCAGCGTCGCCGGTTCGGGCCAGTATCCGCGAAGTCCGATCTGGAAGAAACGATCGCCGCGACAGGCACCGGACTCGATGAGTCGGCGCATGGGGGTGCCGTGACCGTAGAGCGAACCCATTTGCGTATTGCCGGTATCGGCGTGAGCGTCGAAGTGAATGACCGACACTCGTCCCCAACCGACGTAGCGTGCGACGCCGGTGACGTCGGGCAACGCAATCGTGTGGTCGCCGCCGAGGATGATCGGGATGACGCCGGCTCCGGCAACGGCGGTCACCCTCTCTTCGAGCAGTCGGAGCGACTTCTCGGTGTCGCCGGAGGGCATCTCGACGTCACCGAGATCGACCACTTTGAGTTCGCTGAGCGGGTCGAGCCCGAGCGCCAGACTGGGACGCAGTCCGTCGTGCGGCAGGTAGTCCGTGACGCGAATGGCCTGAGGACCGAAGCGACATCCGGATCGGTGCGACGTTCCCCCATCGAAGGGTGCACCGATGATGACGGCGCCTGACGCCGACCATTCGGCCGTTACGTCGGGGTCGACCGCGGGTACACCGAGGAACGTAGCGTCCGGTCCGTAGAGGTTGCCTATGCGCACAGTTGGTCTCGCGCTGCGACTACGACCCGCCTAGGCATACGACTCCTTGATCGCGCTCGCAAGTTCGTCGAGATGATTGACGACCACTGATACGTGACCGTCGCCCGCGAAGAAGCGCTTCGTCGCCGTCGGTAGGTTCGTGGCGAGCCATTCTCCATGCGTGCGCGGGACCATGAGGTCCTGATCGCCGAACCACACGTCGACCGGCACGGTGATCATCGTGAGGTCGAATCCCCAGTCCTTCATCATCGCCTGGTCGTCGTCAAAGAAACCTCGCCAACCGAACTCGAAGCCTTGACGCATAGACGCAGCGAATTCCTCTCGGGCCAACTCTGGTTCCAGGGCCGCCTTGTCAGGCTCCGACAGCAGTTCGCCGAAGAGCTCGACAATGTTGTCTTTGGTCGCGACGGCGAAAGCGTCGCCGTAAGACGCCATGTGAGCTTCATATTCAGGGCCGCCTTCTTTCGCGAGCGCGAACTCTTTGACGTTCTCCGGCCCCATCCCTTCAGTCCAGTCGAAGTCCAGGTTGGCGGGCACAACCCCGGCGAGCGAGAACGCGGCCAGGCAACGAGGTGCGTCGAGTGCCGCGCAGGCTAAGGCGTGCGGTCCACCGCCGGACCAGCCGACGACGACGTAGTCGCTTCGTCCCAATGAATCGAGGGCTGTGCGGCTGTCGCGCACGACCGACGCGACGTCACGACCTTCCAGACGCGACGACTCGCCGTAGCCAGCGCGCGATGTCGTCACCAGGTAGAGGCTCCCGTCCACGACGAGTGGCGCGAGCATCTTGACCAGGCTCGCCGAACTGGGTGTCCCGTGATGAAAGAGGACCGTGTGACCGGTCGGCTCACCGAGGGTCGCGACTTCGAGCGTGCGCCCATCCGGAGTGTCAATCAAGACTTCGTTGTAGTTCATGGTTCTGCTCCTCGTGTCAACTCTCCACCATACGCTGGCGGGATGTCGTCGACGCGCTCGATTTCGGTCTCGAGGTCGATCCCCGCGCCGCCCTCTCGAATATTCGAGGTCCTGGCCGATCCACGTCAACACGCACTTCTCGACGGCTCCGGTTCGGTCTCGTCGGTGAAGCACGCTCCCGTTCGGTTGGCGCTCGGCTCGACGTTCTCCATGAACATGAAGATGGGTCTCGGCTACGTCACGCGAAACCGCGTCGTCGAGTTCGAGGAGAACCGCCGAATTGCGTGGCACCACTTCGCGAAGTTCATCTGGCGCTATGAACTCGAAGAAGTGGACGGTGGCACGAAGGTCACTGAGTCGTTCGATTACGACCGACCGTGGGCCTTCGTGATCATCGCGATGGGATTCCCCGAGCGAAATCGCCTGGCCATGGAAGCCACGCTTGAGCGTCTCGAAGCAATCGTCACCTCGTAACGGTGAGTGTCGTGCCGACGTTCAAGAGCTCGACCCAGGTCTGACCGGGCGTCATCAGCGCCGTCTTGCCGTTCAAGGTCTTGTACTGGATGACGTCGGCCTTATTGGGTCCGCGCGACCACGTGCCGGTGGTCTCTCGGCCATCGACGAAGTAGGCCGCGGTACCCGAACCCTGCAGATTCGCGTACGACGCCTCGGTGCCGATGCCGTTCACGTAGTTCACCCACATGACGACCACGTTCGTGGGCGACTCTCGCCTGCCGGTCCCGGTCACGTCGGCTTTGCCGAAGAGCGTCCGGTCCCACGACATCGTCGCCGTGTCCCACGTCCATGTGACGGGGTAGATGCTGGGGAAGGGGACGACAAAACTCACGACCGCCGCTCCGCCGGCCTTCTGCTCCTTTGAGCGATACGTGAAGAGCGCCTTGGGAGGAACCGGTGTGCCCCCGAAGGCGAAGAGCTTGGGCGCGATCGCGAACAGGTTGTGTGGCGCATAGAGGTCGGGGTCGCGGAACATCGCCGTGCCGGCACTCGATTCATCGATCAATTTCAGTCCGGGGACCGTTTCGATGCTGTCCACGGCGTAGGGCGCGCCGCCGGAGTAGGCGAAGATACCTCCGAGCGGCCACACGATCTGTGTGTCGGTCGGTCGCACCGAACGCACTGGTCCGACCTTCAAGGGAGCGTGGCTGTTGAAGACCGCCGCCAGTCGCGTGATGCCACCGTTCACGATCTCTTCGTAGACGACGTCGGCCTGATCGACCCCCCACTGCGGCAACGCTTCGGGCGTGTCCTCGATCTTGACCGTCAGGTCCGGCCGCTTCAGCGAAAGACCGGTCGGATCGGGAAGGCCGCTAAGTGGTGCCGTAGCTGGCGGCGGCACGGTCGTGCTGGTCGTGGTGGTAGTTGTAACGCTCGAGGTCGGAGTGCTCTTATGAAAGTGAAAGTACGCCAAACCCCCGATCGCGGCCAGCACAACGACGACAACTACCGCGATCAAGGTCTTACGCATGCCACAAACCTAGTGAACGACACGACGACCTCAGAGTCGGTTACTGGTCGTTTTTCAGAAGTTTGAATATCACGGTGTGGGGCAGCAATGTCTCGGCACTGAGATGTTCCGAACCCTCGACGCGCTGCCACCCCACCGATTCATAAAAGCCCAACGCCGTGTCGCGACCATTAGCCCAGATTTGCTCGACACCGAGCGCGCGCAGGTCGTCTTCGGCGAAGGCGAGTACGCGAGCTCCGTACCCACGTCCCTGTACGTCGAAGTCGGTCGCCATATATCGCAGCTGATAGGTGATCAGTGAGGAGTTCATCGGTGGCGCCGACGGGAAGAACGACGCACTCACCACCAGGCGCGGCCCCAGGAAGCCGCCGTAATGGATGGACGTCTCGTCCTCATCACGCGAATCGGGGTGATAGAGCGCCGCATCGTCATTGCGCAAGACCCGTCGACGAAGTTCGTGGAGTTGATCGGCCGATACTCGCTCTACGTGAAAAGTGTCGTCAGTCAATGCTGCGCACCAACGTGATCAACGTAAGTGATTCGTCGCGCTGCATCGCAAAACTCTCACCGTTCGGTCGAAAGCCGATCTTTTCGTAGAAGGCGCGAGCGCGTGGGACAGATGAGGTGACGTGCAGGAAGACCTCGTCGACGCCTTCGCTGGTCGCCCAATCGCCGATCGCGTCCACTAACAGCGACGCCATGCCCGTGCCGCGTTCACTCGGCGTCACGTACATGCCGTAGAGCCACCTGGTCCCCGGATGGGTGTCGTTGAATCCGCCCGAGACCATCCCGACGACGCGTCCGTCACGATCGGCGAGATAGTACAACTGATTGGTGGCGGCGTCTTTCCACTGCGCGTCGCTCCAGCTCACCGTATCTTCGTAGGTCGAGCCGTAGGCGTCGGGGGTGTCGGCGAGAGCCTCAAGTCGAATGGCGCGCAGGTCCCGCCAGTCATCTGGTCCGCAACGCCGGATGCTCACATTCGATTCACGCGTCATCGGTCATGTGCGCCGATACGTTTCGTTCGGCGGGTGTTCCCTCGGCGAAATTGTCGCGTACGGACTCGCGATCGATGTCGGGACGGTTCTGTGAGAGTTTGGCCTTGCCTTGGATCGCGGTCACGTCGATCTCGATGCCGACAATGGCCCTCACTTGTCGTTCGATGTATTCGCTCGGCGAGTCGTCCACGTGCCATTTGGGCGAACGTCCCGCTTCGAATTGCTGTGTCAATTGTCGCACTTGGTGATGGAGCCATTCGGGGTCGTCGTGGACGCTCACGCGACCTCGGACTTCAGCAGCCACGTAGTTCCACGTCGGCACGAC
>Ga0307372_10009700_pt1 | contig 13204 bp, 11 predicted proteins | sample OX1MG_FD_202533 | JGI IMG/M metagenome (GOLD analysis project Ga0307372, IMG submission 202533) | Soil microbial communities from Risofladan, Vaasa, Finland - OX-1 | ecosystem: Environmental > Terrestrial > Soil > Coastal area > Acid sulfate soil | place: Finland: Risofladan, Vaasa | collected...
GGGTCACGGCGAGAAGGCGATGAACGTTCGCTATGGCTCCGGCCGCGGCCGGATCGACGAGAACGACCAGGTCACCTTCGAGATGGGCGTCGGCTGGCGCCATTACCACGTCGCCGACATGTTCACGGTCCTGACCGGGCCCAAGGTCGATGAGCGGCACCTCCGGATGCACGAGGCTGCGGCGGCCGCGCTGGAGGCGGTCCAGGACGGGCTCCGGCCGGGCGGGACGCTGGGCGAGATCTTCGAGACCCACCAGCGGACGCTCGACGCCCATGGCTACGGCCACGCCGCGCTCAAGGCCTGCGGCTACACGATGGGCGCCACCTTCCCGCCCTCCTGGATGGAGATGCCGATGATCTACCGGGGCAATCCCGTCGTCCTCGAGGAGAACATGGTCTTCTTCACCCACATGATCCTGAGCGACTTCGGGACCGGGCTGACGATGTCGATCGGTGAGACCTCGATCATCACCGCGGGAGGGCCCGAGGTCATCACCCACGTGCCGCGGGAGCCGATCATCCGCTGACGGGCCGGGCCATCGCCGCCCGGCTCAGCGGTTCTTGAAGACCGGGTCGCGGCGCTCCGCGAAGGCCCGTGTCCCCTCGACCAGGTCCTCCGACGCGTCGATCACCCGTGCCAGCGCCTGGTAGTAGCGCACCCCGTCGGCGAGGGTCATGTCCCGGGAACGGAGCACCAGCTCCTTGGTGATGCGCACCGCCATGGGTCCGTTGCGGCAGATCTCATCCGCCACTTCGCGGGAGCGGGCCAGCACCTGCTCGTGGGGGACGACCTCCTGGACCAGCCCGATCCGGTGCGCCTCTTTGGCATCGATGAAGCGGCCGGTGAGGAGCAGGTTGAGTGCGTTGGAGAGGCCGACGATGCCCGGCAGCAACTGGGCGCCGTAGCCGTGGAGGATGTTCCACTTCACCTCGGGCGTGCCGAACTGCGCCCGCTCCGACGCGATCCGGATGTCGCAGACCAGCGCCAACTCCAGCCCGCCCGCCAGGCAGTAGCCGTTGACGGCGGCGATCAGGGGCTTTTGGACCTCGAGGCCGAGATCGAAGCGGTTGGCGCGCACCGCGCTCCAGCCGGACCGCTCCTGCTCGGGGTCGTGGACCGTCAGCAGGTCGGCCCCGGCGGTGAAGGCCCGGTCGCCCGCGCCGGTGACGATGCCCGCCCAGATCCGGTCGTCCCGATCGATCTCGGCCAGGCGTTCGGAGATTTCGCCGTACATCTCCATGTTCATGGCGTTGAGCTTCTCCGGCCGGTCCAGCGTCAGGATGGCCACCTTTCCGTCGCGCTCGAATTTCACAGCCACGCTTGGTTTTCCTCCCGCTTGAAACGTGAATGGCCTGGTTAGAGGCCGAGGAGTCGTGCCGCGTTGCCGCCCAGCCACTTCCCCAGGACCTCGGGCTTGATCGGGAGCTCGCGGGCCTCGGCCAGCGAGCGTGCGAAGGGCAGCATGCTGTCGGTCGCCCAGAGCACTCTGTCCTGGAGCAGCGACTGCCCGTAGACGACCAGCGGCTCCCAGCCCGTGCCCGGCTTCGCGATGTAGCGAGGGGAGATGGCGCCGATCTCGATGTACACGGTCGGGTGCTTCCAGGCCACCGCGACCAGCTCGGTCACCCACGGCCAGCCGCCGTGGTTGGCGACCAGCACCAGGCCCGGGAAGTCGCAGGCGACCTCGTCCAGGTAGACCGGCCGGCCGAAGTCGATGGACCGGTCGCTGGTGAAGTTGACCGAGCAGTGCACCGTCACCGGGATGCCGAGTTCGCGGCACTTCGCGTAGAGCGGGTAGTAGCGCTTGTCGTTGCAGCGCAGCCGGTAGGCGTAGGGCTGGAGGTTCACCCCGCGCGCGCCGCGCTCACGGACCTCGCGCTCGACCACGGCGGCCATGTCGTCGGGCGCCGCCGGGTTGACGGTGACGTAGGGGACGAAGCGGTCTGGGTGCCGATGGCAGACCCGGAAGACCGCGTCGTTCATCTTCCGGTAGTCGCCGAAGCCCCATTCCGCCTGCATCACGGCCAGGTCGACCCCGGACTCGTCCATGGCGGCGACCATCGCGTCGATGGTGTCCGAGCCGCGTTCGCCGCTGTAGACGCGCTCGTAGTTGCCGAGGTAACCGGACTCGCCGGTGGTTCCGGCGGGCGCCTCGCCGTACTCCTCGGGGGGCAGGGTGACCCGAAAGTCGATGACTCGTGCCATCAGCGCAGCAGGTGCTTTTGGATCTTGCCGGTCGGGGTCTTGGGCAGCTCCTCCACCGACTCGACGATGTCGGGGACCATGAACTTGGGGGCCCGGGCCCGCAGGTATTCGCGCAGCGCGGCGGGGTCGACGGTCATCCCCGGCTTGGGGACGACGACGACCTTCAGGTCATCCTCGGTGTGGGGCGAGGGCACCGCCACCGCCGCCGACTCGAGCACCGCCGGGAAGGTGTTCACCTCCCTCTCGACCTCGAAGGAGGAGATGTTCTCTCCTCGCCGCCGGATGTAGTCCTTCATCCGATCGACGAAGTAGTAGTTGCCCGCGGCGTCCCGGCGGAAGCCGTCGCCCGAATGGAACCAGAGGTTGCGGAAGGCCGCGAGGGTGGCCTCGTGGTTGTTGTGGTAGCCGGTCGCGATGACCCAGGGCTCGTCGGTCCGGACCAGCAGCTCACCGACGCTGCCGACCGGGACCTCCTGGTCGTGCTCGTCGACGATCCGGAGCTGGAAACCCGGAACGACGCGGCCGGCGACCGCGGGGTCGGTGACTCCGAAGCCGGCCGCCAGGGGGATGTTCACCTCGGTCGACCCGAAGCAGGTAGCGACCCGCACCCCGAAGCGGCGACTGAAGGCCTCGAGGTCCGGGACCAGGGGCACCAGCAGCATCCGGTCGAGGGGGTTGTCGGCGTCGTCCGGCCGCAGCTCCTGGCGGGCCAAAAAGTTGGCCATCGCCCCGAGCAGGAAGGTGACGGTGGCGCCGGTCTCCCGGACCACCGACCAGAACTCGCCGGCGCTGAACCGTCGGCGCACGACGGCCGTCGCCCCGGCCTGGAGGGATGCGTAGACGAGCGCCCACTGCCCGGCGATGTGGAAGAGCGGCAGCGGCGCGTAGTAGACGTCGCCTGGACCCAGCTCGATGATCTGCGAGGCGAGGTTCGCGTACATGTAGGCGTGGGCCTGGGCGACCCGCACCCCCTTCGAGGGCCCGGTGGTCCCCGACGTGTACATAATCGCCACGATGTCGTGCTCCTGGGGGTCGGCCAGCTCCGCCACCGCCAGCTCGGCGGCGGCCTCGAAGGCGGCGTCCCAGGATCCCGAGTCGATCCGGGTCGTCGCCGAGCCCTCGCAGACCAGCACGCGCTGGAGGTGGCCGCGGTCGTCGCCCAGCGCCTCCAGCCGGTCCACGAAGGGGCTGGCCGCCACCATCAGGCGGGCGCCCGAGTTGGCCACCTGGTGGCGAAGGATCTCGCCCCGGTACTCGGTGTTGACCGGGACCTGGATCGCGCCCAGCAGGGCGATCCCGAAGCAGGCGTCGAGGAACTGGATGCTGTTCTCCGCCATCACCAGCACCGCGTCGCCCTCCCGCACCCCCTCGGTGCGGAGGACGGCGGCGGCGCGCCGGGCGCGCGACCAGAGCTCGCCGCAGCTGTAGCCGCGATCTTCGAAGAGCACCCCGACCCGGTCCGGATACGCGGCCGCGCGGTCGCGCAGGACCCGGCCCAGGACCCGGTTGCCGGTCTCCGCGACGACGGCGGTCGCTGCCACTGCGGTCGAAATATAGGTCAGCCGGCGGCGCCGGCTTCACGCCGCCGGAGCTCGGCGCGGTCGACCTTGCCCGTCGTCGTCATCGGCAGCTCGGCCAGGAACTCGATGACACGCGGCACCTGGTAGCCGGCCAGGGAACCCTTGAGGTGCTCGCGCAGCAGCGCCGAGAGCTGCTCGCCGGGCTCGACCCCAAGAGCTGGCTGCACCAGCGCCTTCACGGCCTGGCCGCGGACGGGGTCGGGCACCCCGATCACGGCCGCCCCGGCGACGGACGGGTGGCGGAGCAGGCAATCCTCGACCTCGCCGGGCCCGACCCGGTAGCCGCCGGACTTGATGACGTCGTCCGTCCGCTGCTTGAACCAGAGGTTGCCGTCGCCGTCGGCCACGACCTCGTCGGCGGTCCAGAGCCGGCCGTCGTGGATCCTCTCCCCGGTCGCCTCCGGCCGTCCCCAGTAGGCGAGCATCGCGGCCGCGTCGGGGACCCGCAGCACGAGCTCACCCGGTGTGCCCGGTGGTACGGCACTCCCGTCCGGCGACACGACCTCCAGCCGGTGCGTCGGATAGGGCCGGCCCATGGCGTTCGGTGGCACCGCCCAGCGGCGCGGACGGTGACCGACCAGGAGGTCGGCCTCGGTCTGGCCATAGAGGCCGACCAGCTCCGCCCCCAGGCCATCGCGGCACCGGTTCACGAGCTCTTCGCCGGTCGGCTCGCCGCCGCTCAGCACCAGGCGCAGCCCAGCAGCTGGGTCGCGGCGTGCCTGCGCGAGCATCCGGACCGCGGTCGGCGTCATGAAGGTCACCCGGACCGGGTGGCGACCGAGCAGCGACCAGGCCCACTCCGGATCGAAGCGGCGGTGCGGCGCGGCCAGGACCGGCCGGCCCTGGTACCAGCTGACCAGCAGGGTGATTACGATCCACGGCCAGTCGGACGGTGTCCAGAACAGCTCGCCCGGCGGTGACAGCTCGCAGGCGGCCGCCAGGCCGGGCGCCTGGCCGAGGACGGCCCGGTGGGCGTGGAGCACCCCCTTCGCCTTCCCGGTGCTGCCCGAGGTGTACATGATGAGGGCCGGGCTCTCGCCGCCCGCCGAGCGCGCGGCCGTCCCCGCCCCGCTGCCGTTTGCGAGCTCGCCGGCAGGGACGGCCGCAGGCGCTCGATCAAGCCGGTCGCGAACGGCGGCCAGCTTCTCCAGGCCCTCGCCGTCTGCGACCAGGATCGAGGAGCCCGAGTCGGCCAGACGGTAGGCGAGGCCGTCGGGCCCGAACTGGGTCGAGATCGGGACCGCGACCAGCCCGGCCCGCAGCGCGCCCAGCAGCGCGACCGCGAACTCCACGCCCTGGGGCAGGATCAGGGCAACCCGGTCGCCCGGGCGGCCGCCCGCCGCCACCAGTCGCCCGGCTGCGGCGCTGGCGAGCCGGTCGAGGTCGCCAAAGCTGAACCGCCGGACCCGGCCCCCGTCGTCCACGATCAGGGCGGGCGAGTCGGGCTTCTGGGCGGCGATGCAGGCGGTGGTGATCTCGAAGCGCTCGAGGCGGGGTTGGGCCGGCATGCGGTTCCTTCTCGTTCCCCTAGACGATGCCGCGGTAGAGGTCGGGGTCGATGCTCACCTCGATGACGACCGGTCGGCCGGCCGCCAGCCCCGCCGCCACCCGGTCGGAGAGTTCGTCCGGGCTGGCTGCGCGGAGCCCCTCGACCCCGGCCGCCTCGGCCATCCTGACGCTATCGAGAGCGTTGAAGTCGACGCCGTAGTTGGGGAGCCCGCGCGACTCCTGGGCCAGGCGGATGAGGGAGAGCGAACCGTCGGCGATCACCAGCACGACGATCGCCGCGCCGCAGCGGGCGGCCGTCTCCAGCTCGGCGGCGGTCATGGCGAAGCCGCCGTCGCCGACCACCGCCAGCACCGGCTGCCCGGGGCGAGCCAGCTTGGCGCCGATCGCTGCGGGAATGCCGTAGCCCATCCCGGAGAGCCCGTTAGAGACCCAGAAGGCGCCCGGCCGGCGGCTCGGCCAGAACTGGCCGAAGAGGTACTTGTGCGACCCGACGTCGGTGGTGACGATGGTGTCCGGCGGTGCCGCCGCCGCCGTCGCGGCGACGATCCTCGCCGGCGAGAGCGTGTCTCGGCTCCCGTCGCGGATCTCGGCCCGGCGACGCCGCGGCTCCGCGAAAGGCGAGCCCCAGCCGGCGGGCGCCGGCAGCGCGGCGAGGGCCGCGAGGAGGGCCCGGTGTTCGACCAGCATCGCTCCTTTTGGCAGCCACCCGGTCGCGCAGGGCGATTCCAGGACCCAGGCCAGATCGGCCCGCAGGTGCCAGGACTTGTCGATCTCGACCGGGTCGAGTCCGAAGCCGATCACCAGGTCGGCCTTTTCGAGTGCCTCCAGCATCAGGCCGTCGACCGCCATCCCGCCGAAGACCCCGACGAACCCGGGCTCGAGCTCGTCCAGGATCCCCTTCGCCTTCGGGGTCGTCCCGTGGGGGATGTTCCAGCCGGCGATCCAGCGGCGGAGTGCCGGGGCCGCGTCCCAGTGGGTCCCAAGGCCGGCGATCAGCAGCGGCCGCCGGGCGGCGGCCAGGCGCCGGCGGAGCTCCTCGGCCGCGGCGGCTGCATCGGTCCACCGGTCGGCGGCGGCGGGCGGCGCCGGCGGCCGCTCGAGCATCGGTGCGGCGCGCGCATCCTCGGCGGCAAGCGCCAGGTAGGCGGGCCCCATCGGCTCCCGGAGGGCGGCCGCGACGGCCGCGCCCGCGGTCAGCCGGTGCCCGGCGGGGCCCAGCTCGGCCGCGAACTTGGCGACCGGGCGGAAGAGGTCGAGCAGGGGCAGCCGCTGGTGCGTCAGGCTCGGTGCGGCGCCGCGTGGGAGCTGGGCAGAGATCGCCAGCAGCGGCTCGCGGTCGAGGAGGCTCGAGCTAAGTGGCGCCAGCAGGTTGGCCGCGCCCGGCCCGAGCGTCGCCACCGCCAGGCCGGCCGTTCCCCGGAGCTTGCCGTGGACGGCGGCGGCCAGGCCGGCGGCCGCCTCGTGGCGAAACTGGGTGAACTCGATCCCCCTGCGCCGCAGCGCGTCGAGGAGGTGGAGCACCTCCCCTCCCGGCAGCCCGAAGGCACGCTCGACGCCGGCCAGCGCCAGCGTGTCCGCAACCTCATCCGCGACCGTCTCCGCCATCGCCCCCATTCTCAGAATCGGTCGGGCCGGAAGGCCGCGAGGTTGAAAGAGGGCGTGACGCCCGAGGCGAGCTCGGCGATCAGGGCGCCCGTCACCGGCGCCAGGGTGAGGCCGATCATCGCGTGCCCGGTGGCGACCAGCAGGCCGTCGACGGCTTCTGGGCGGCCGATCACCGGCATCCCGTCGGAGGTGCAGGGCCGGAGCCCGGACCAGAGCTCCAGGACCTCCCGTTTCTCGATCCCGCCCAGGTTGCGGCCCGCGCCGGCGAGGATGCCGTCGGTCCTCCGCTGGTCGATCGCGCCATCGAAGCCCGAGAGCTCCAGGGTCCCGGCGAGCCGGAGCCGGCCGGCGAGCGGGGTCGCGACCACGTGGGCCTCCTGCATGTAGACCGGCATCCTCAGCTCGTGGTCGGCCGGCGCGAGGTCGACGTGGTAGCCCTTGCCGGGCTCCAGCGGCACCCGCAGACCCGCCCCGCGCAGCAATCGATCGCTCCAGACGCCGGCCGCGACCACCGTCGTCGTCGCGTACAGGGGTCCCTTCTCTGTCTCGACCCCGGTGACGCGGCTACCCTCCACCAAGAGGCGGGCGACCGGCTCGCCGAGCCGGAGCTCCGCGCCCGCCGCCTCGGCGGCACCGGCGATGCCGCGCGTCCAGCGGCCGCTATCGGCGTGGGCGACCTCCTCGGCCACGATCGCCCCCGCGATCCCCGGCGCCAGGGCAGGTTCGAGAGCCGCCGCCTCCCGCCGCCCATAGACGGCCGACCGGACGTCCTCCGCCCTCAGCTCTCGGACCCCGGCCTCGAAACCCGCCTCCGTCTCCCAGGTGAGCAGGGCGCCGCGCTGCTGGAGGCCGACGTCGAGGCCCGCCGCGGCGTAGGCGAGGTGCCTGCGATAGGAGTCCACGCCCAGCGGGGCCAGCGCCGCCGCCGCGCGGCGGTGGCGGCCCGGGCTGCAGGCGAGGGCGAAGCGGAGCAGCCAGGGGAGCACCGCCGGCCGCGGCCGCAGATGGAAGGGCGCACCATCGTCGAAGAGCGATCCGAGGCCCTCCCGCAGCGCTGCCGGCGTGGCCAGCGGCAACGCAAGGTCGGCGCCGATCAGGCCCGCGTTCCCGGCCGAGCAGCCGAGCCCCACCGCCGCCTCGCGCTCCAGCAGGGTCACCGTCGCGCCTCGCCGCGCTAGCTCGTAGGCGCAGGCCACGCCGACCGCGCCACCCCCGACCACGACGACGTCTGCTCCGGCCACCGCACAGGCATTCTGAGGCAGCGCCCGAGAACGGCGCCAGGGGTCACGGTGGTGGAGCCTGCGAGTTCACCTCGATCGGCAACGCCGACTTGCCCGCCACCACCTCTGGGATCACCCTGGCCAACTTCTGGCATCCGGTCGCGCTCGCCGAAGAGGTCACCGAGTCGCCAAAGCTGTTCCAGTCGCTGGGCTGGATCACCGACGGCCGGCCGAGCCCAGCTGGCTATGGTCGGGTTCTTGGTCAGTGGTGGGAAGTTCGTCCCGACCTGGAAGCTGACCGGCAGCACCTGAGTCCCCTGCTCTTGGTCGCCCGGGAAGACCTTACCCTGATGTTCATGAATGAGTGCCGGCCCGAGGGGGCCGCTACGCACGTTCTTGGCCCACGTCACCGACCGGCACTCCGTCGGTCATCAACTCGACCGCGGCCATCCACCACCTGCAAGGTGCGCTGATTCCATGTGGTACAAGGTTGACCACAAAGATCCGCAACGCCCGATAGTGAAACTGTCAGAGGTGCCTTCTGACGCGTGGAGCGGTGCCTTTAACGCCTACGTCGGAAGGCACGGAATCAAGAGCACGTTTGTTCTGACCGGGGCTGAAATCCAGATCACGCTGCTTCCCCAAGGGGTGACCTATGAGGACGTGAGTGCGTTCGTGGGACAGGCGATCAGCCGTGCCGGCCTCGAGGCAAGTCCGGGCTTCGCGCGTTCAGAAGCCCTTTTAAGAGAACGGCTAACCTAACCTAAAGCGTCACCTGGCTCGGACGACTTCAACCTGCTCCGAGGCCTTGGCAGCCTATGGAAGCATCACCAACCTAGTCCGACTGTCCTCGGACTTCGCCCGAAGGGAGGGCGGCCGGTCGGCGGCGGGCAGGAATGGGGTGGGATCCCGGAGTACGGAGTCGACGGTCGCCCGGAGCGCCTCGACCGCCAGGCGCAGGTGCTCCTCCGTGGTCTCCTCGCGGGGGCTGTGGCTCAACCCTCCGAGGCTCTGGCAGAAGAGCATCGCACTCGGGACACCCGCCTTCTGCACCTCCGCCGCGTCATGCAGCGCACCGCTCGCCAGCCGATGAACGTCTCCAGCCACGGCTCTCGCTGCCTGCTCGGCGAGTCCGATCAGCCGTGGATCGAACCCGACGGGTTCGATGCCCCAGAGGCGCTTCCACGTTACGTCGACGCGTTCGGTGGCCGCGATCTCCTCGGCTGCGGCGTGCGCCTGTCGCAGTTGGAGCGCGAGCGGCTCCGCCTCCGCGTGACGCTGGTCGAGCGTGAGGACGGTCTCCGCCGCCACTGCGGTCGCGATCCCCGGCAAAGTGATGCAGCTTCCCACGGTGGCGAGCGCGCCCGTGGCCGCCGCGGCCGCGCGGACCTCGAGGGCGAAGCGGGCCGCTGCGGCGAAGGAGTCGTGGCGACGGTCCATTGGGGTCGTGCCCGCGTGCGCCGCCTGTCCGGAGAAGGTGACGCGGTGCCGCTCGACCCCCACCGTCCCGGTGACGGCTCCGAGCGGCAGTCCGAGACCCTCGAGGATTGGCCCCTGCTCGATGTGCAGCTCGAGGTACGCCGCGGTGGCGCGCAACTGGTCGCAAGCCGAGGCCATCTTCTCGATGCTGAGGCCGTAGCCCGCCAGCACCTCCTCGATCGGCCGACCGTCCCGGTGACGAAGCCCGCCCAGCCGACCCAGGTCGAGCGTGCCGCAGGCCGCGCGAGAGCCCATTGAATCCTCCCCGAAGCTCACCCCCTCCTCGTCCGCCCAATCGACCAGCCGTACCGTGAGCTCAGGGGGCGGACCCGAGCACAGGCCCCGCAACACCTCCAGGCCACCGACGACCCCAAGTGCGCCGTCGAGCCAGCCGCCGTCGGGAACCGAGTCGAGGTGACCGCCGATGACGACGATCTCTCTACGGCGCCCCGGGAGCGTGGCCCAGCAGTTCCCTGCCGCGTCGACCTCGACCTTGACCGGCAGCGCCTCGAGCTTCCCTCGCAGCCACTTGCGCGCCCACTCCCAGGGTGGGGTCCAGCAGACCCTCTGGGCTCCCCGCTCGTCGCCCGTGAGGCGGGCGAGCTCGCGGAGCTCGCTCACCATCCGTGCCGCGTCGAAACCTGGCAACTCGCGCTGCCTATCCATGCAGCTTCCGGCTGTAGACGCCGGCGAAGAAGTTGAGCGCAAGCGCCGCGGCCATCCGCTCGGTGAGGGTCGAGTGGTCCCAGGAGGGCGAGACCTCCATGATGTCCATGGCCATCGCCTTTGGATGCTGCGCGAATTCGAAGACGATGTCGAGGCCCTGCAGCGGCGTCAGCCCGCCCACCGCCGGAACGTTGGTGGCGCCCGCGACCGCTCCGTCGATCGCGTCGATGTCGAACGTGAGATAGATGGCGTCCGTGCCTTCCGCCGCCCGCTCGATGGCCTCCCTGACCAGGGCCGGAAAGTCCCCGCTTCGCAGCTCGCGCTGCGTGATGATCCGGACGCCCTGCTCGATGAGTTCGCTGTGATACCGCTTGGTGTTGAGCCAGCCGCCGATGCCGATTTCGGTGAAGTTCCGGCCGGAGACCTGCCCGCCGAGATCCCTCAGCATGTAGCGAAAAGGCACCCCCGACGACTTCTCGCCGTGATGCGAGATGCGGTAATCGAGGTGGGCGTCCACCAGGATCACGCCGACCTTGCCGCGGGTGGCGCGGCAGAAACCACGCAGGATCGGGTAGGTGAGCCCATGGTCACCGCCGATCGAGAGCAGAGGCACGCCAAGCCCGATGAGACCGGCCACCACGTCGGAGACGCGATCCCAGGTGCGGTCGACGTCGGTGTGATAGACATCGACATCTCCGTAGTCCGCCACGCGCGGGGCCTCGGCGAGGTCGATGTCGAGGTTCGGTTCGTAGAGCAGTGAGGCGTTGATGCCCCACCGCACCGCCTCCGGTCCCGACTTTGCGCCGCGGCGGCCGAGGATCGAGGTGTCGAAAGGGATGCCGACCATCGAGGCCAAGGGCTCTGCGCTCAGCTCCGTATAGGGCCGCACCAACTCCGAAGCAGGCCGCTCGTACTCGTCGACGATGCCTGGCGCGAGCGGTCGCGGCACGAGCAACTGGGCAAGAACGTTTTCCGAAAGTGATGGTGGCATTCCGCAGCTCCTCTGTGCGAGTGACGGACGTGGCCGCTTGTGTTCCTTCCAGCTCGAACCCTATCACTGCGATAGCTAGAGCTAAGAGCTAGACCTGAGCTAGACCACGTTTGCCTCGGTGCGCAGCATGCCTGCCTTGAAGCGGTCCGCCGAAAGGGCCGACAGATCGATCCAGGTGCTCTTGCCCAGGGCCTGATCGATCAGGTGCTCGCCCACGACCGGTGACTGCTGGAAGCCGTGCCCGGAGAAGCCGGTCGCGTAGAAGAGGCCCTCGGGGTCTGCGGCAGCGCCGACGAGCGCGTTGTGGTCGGGGCTTACCTCGTAGTAGCCGCTCCAGCCGCTGCGGACGCCGAGGCGCTCGAGTTGGGGCAGCCGGTGCACGGCGAGTGGGGCGAGGTCCTCGAGCCGCTGCTCGCGGCCGCCGAAGAGCAGGCCATCCCCCTCCCGATGGAAGTAGAAGCTGGTCTGGAAGTCGATCGTAAGCGGCAGCTCGTGCGGGAGGTCGTCGCCGGGCTCAGTGAAGTACACGTGGCGCTGCTCCGGCTCCACCGGCAGCTCCAGGCCCAGCGGCCGTGCCAGGGCCGGGGCCCAGATCCCGGCTGCGAGGATGACCGTCGAGGTCCTGACGCGACCCTGGCTGGTCTCGACTCCGGCCACACGGCCCTTCTCCGTGAGGACGCTCAGGACCTCGCACCCCTGGGCGATCTTCGCTCCGGCCCGCCTGGCGCCCGCGGCATAGCCGTCGACGACCTCCATCGGCGTGACGTAGCCGTCGATAGGGCAGAAGGAGGCTCCCCCGATGTCGCTGACGTTGAGCCCGGGCACGATCTCCGCCGCCTCGGCCGCCGTGATGATCCGCGAGGGCGCGCCGAGGGACTGCTGGAGGCGGACTGACTCCCGGAAGCCGGGGAGCTCATCCTCGCGGAGCAGAAAGAGATATCCCCACTGCTTGAGGTCGAGGGCGGCGCCCGGCTCCTCGGCAAAAAGCTCCAGCCTGCGGATGCTTTCCAGCGAGATCCGGATGTTCAACTCGTCCGAGAACTGGGCGCGAAAGCCGCCGGCGGCCGCGCCGGTGGAGCCGGATCCCAGCGTGTTGCGCTCGATCAGGAGAGGAGAGCGAACGCCCCGCACGGTCGCGTAGTAGAGGGCACTGGTTCCGATCGCTCCGCCCCCGATGATGACGAGATCCGCCCTCTCGGGTACGTCCAACCTGATCCCTCCTCTCTTCCGCGCCGACGTGGCCCACGGCCCGTCCGCAGTGACTCTACCTCGGTGGGCAGGCGAGCGCTCGATCTCGCCCTTCGGCTGGAATCCACGCCGGCCATCGGCATTCTGTACGGTGCCTCGCATTGACCCCACTCTGCCGGTTCAGCAGCCCCCGATCGCAGCTGGCGCCGAGAGTCATCGCGACCCGAGTCGGGCGGAATGCCGGCGGTGCTGATCGCCGGCATCCTCGTGAACGTCCTGATCGTGGCTCCCAGCCAGGCGATCACCGGCTTCCAGATCGCGGGCATGGCCGTCCTCGGGGTGGCACTTGGCGCCCTCCAGCGAACGCCGGAGCCGGCGACCCAACGCATCCCCGCCGCCGAGCTGAGCGAGGTGCCGGTCCCCTGTACTCGGGCGTTCCGGAGATGACGGGGGTCAGGTGACCGACGCACGCTTGGACCCGCCGCGCGGGTTTCCGCCCGAGGAGTTCGCCCGCCGCGTCGAGCGCGCCCAGGGGTACCTGCGCCGGGACGGGCTGGCCGCCCTGCTGGTGGCGTCGCCGCAGCAGGTGCGCTACTTCACCGGCTTCGACACCCAGTTCTGGGAGAGCCCCACACGTCCGTGGTACACCGTGGTGCCGCGCGACGGCCTCCCGATCGCGGTGATACCGGAGATCGGGGAGCCCGGCATGCGCGCCACCTGGATACGCGACATCCGCACCTGGCCGGCGCCCGATCCCGAGG
>Ga0307372_10009703_pt1 | contig 13202 bp, 10 predicted proteins | sample OX1MG_FD_202533 | JGI IMG/M metagenome (GOLD analysis project Ga0307372, IMG submission 202533) | Soil microbial communities from Risofladan, Vaasa, Finland - OX-1 | ecosystem: Environmental > Terrestrial > Soil > Coastal area > Acid sulfate soil | place: Finland: Risofladan, Vaasa | collected...
CCAGGGCCCGCACCTCATCGAGGAAGCCGGCTTCGAGCAACGCCTGGAATCGACGTTCGATGAGGACGTCGTGGACGGCGGGATCGAATCGGATTCCCACCAGGGTGACGGGGCTGGGGGGATAAGCCTCCAGACCGGGACCGAAAGAGGAGAACGGTCGTCCCGAGCCCAGTGTGACCTCGAGAGCGCGGACCACCCGCCTTCGGTTCCCCTTCTCCATCCGCGTCGCCGCCAGCGGATCGAGGGCCCGGAGCCGGGAGAAGAGTGCCTCCATCCCCCCCGGACCGTCGGCTTGGACCTCTAGTTCCCTGGCGATCTGCGGCCATCGCCCGGGGAGCTCGAGGTCATCCACGACAGCCCGCACGTACAAGCCCGTGCCCCCCACCAGAAGGGCTCGGTGTCGGCGACCCTCAATTTCGGCCAAGACCTGGCGGGCCGCACCCTGGAACTGCCGGACGCTGAACTCCTCACTCGGATCAACGAGATCGACGAGGTGATACGGCACGGCCATCCGCTGCGCGGCGGACGGTTTGGCCGTCCCGATGTCCATCCCCCGGTAGACGGCCATGGAGTCGACGGACACGAGCTCGACGTCAGTTCGGAGCCCGGCCAGGGCCAGGGCCAGGGTGGATTTTCCCGACGCCGTGGGACCGACCAGGGCGACGGGTGTCCGTGACGACACCTGGCCCTACCGAGCGGAGACGGGAATACGGGTTGGCGTCGACGGGGGCGCGGTGACCTCGAGGAGTTCCCCTCGCAGATGATGCGGCGCGGCACCGGTGACCCGAACCCGGGCGTAGGCACCAGCTCGGGGAGCGGGTCCGTCGGGAGTGAAATGGACGAGCTTGTTCTGACGCGTCCGCCCGCTCACGACCGAAGGATCGCGCTTGCTCGGTCCCTCGACCATGATCTCCTCGGTCCGGCCCACACGGCCCTCGTGTTTGAGCAGTGCCGAACGCTCGACCACGACTCGCAAACGCTCGAATCGCTCGGCCACGACATCGTCGGGAACGAATTGGGCCGGATCGGCGGCGGCGCGGGTGCCGGGGCGGGGGGAGAAGATGAAGGTGTAGGCGCTGTCGTACTCAGCCGTGGCCGCCACTTCCAGGGTCTCGGTGAAGTCGTCCTCGGTCTCACCGGGAAAGCCGACGATGATGTCCGTGGTGACGGCCAGATCGGTGATCCCGGCCCGGGCACCGGCTAACCGCTCGAGGTACCGCTCGGCGGTGTAGCCACGACGCATGGCCCGGAGGATCCGGTTGCTTCCCGACTGCAGGGGCAGGTGCAGGTGCTCGCACACGGCCGGTGTCTCGGCCATGGCGGCGATCGTCTCGCTGCGGAGGTCCTTCGGATGAGGGCTCGTGTACCGGATCCGACGGATGCCGTCGACCGTCCCGACGGCCCGCAGGAGCTGGGCGAACAGAGGCCGCCGGTGGGTGAGGTCGCGGCCGTAGGAGTTCACGTTCTGCCCGAGCAGCGTCACCTCGGTCACGCCCCGGGCCGACAGGGTCGTGACCTCGTCGACCAGGACGTCGAAGGGCCTGCTCACTTCGGGTCCTCTGACCTGGGGGACGATGCAGAATGCGCACGAGTTGTCGCAGCCCATCTGGATGGTCACCCACGCCAGGTAGGGCACGTCGCGCACGGCCGACAGGGCCGAGGCATGGGCCGGGTCCCCGCCCGGCTCGGGCCCGTCGAGTATTTCGACCACCGGACCTTCGGCCGCGGCTCGCCGGAGAAGCTCAGGGGCGCGACCCAGGTTGTGGGTACCGAAGACGACGTCGACGTGTCCGGCGCGCGTCCGGACCGAACCGCGGTCCTTCTGGGCCAGGCAACCACCGACGGCGATCTGCATGCCCGGACGGCGCTCCTGCAGGCTCTTCAACCAACCCAGGTGCCCGTAGAGCTTGTTGTCGGCGTTCTCCCGGATACAACACGTGTTCAGCACCACGACATCGGCATTCTCGACGTCGTCGGTGGGTTCGAGACCGTCGGCCACGAGAAGACCGGCCAGGCGTTCCGAGTCGTGCTCATTCATCTGGCACCCGAAGGTGCGGATGTGGAACGTCCGGGCCATGGGTCCAAGTGTAGGCAGTGGGTCCCGTCTGCCCGACCTGCCCGCTTGCCGGGTCCTCGTGCGGGCCAGGCAACCAGGGTTTCTCAATGCTGGGCGAAGCCGCCGATGTCGAAGGGGCCGGTGGCGCCACCGTCGACGACGAGGCCTTCGAGGTCGGGCCGCAGCAGCAGGACGCGACCGGGAACCCCGATCTCGGCCATCGCCGCCTCCGCCCTCGTCTTGATACCGGATGCCTGCTCGGCATCGCAGATCCCGAGCAGGGTGGGGCCGGCCCCCGACCAGCACGAGGCCAGCGCTCCGGCCGTCACCAACCGGGCCAACAATTGCGGTGCTTCGGGAAACATGGGGCTGCGGTAGTCCTGGTGCAGTCGGTCCTCGGTGGCCTCGCGTACGAGCAGGGAACGATCGGCCAGCCCGGCCAGCAGCAGGCTCATGCGGCCCAGGTTGAAGGTGGCGTCGGTCCGGGTGACCTGGAGAGGCAGCGCCTGCCGGGCCTTCGACGTCGACAACGATCGCTCGGGCACGAGGGCGACGAAGGCCAGGCCTCCGTCGAGGGGCATCCGGACGGCGCGCACGGCCCCCCTGACCGTCGTGGCCGCCACCAGGCCGCCCACCACGGAGGCTGCCGCGTTCTCGGGATGACCGTCGACCCGGGCAGCGACAGCCAGTGGATCAGCGGCGCCGGCGGCGGCGGCGGCGGCCACGGCCAGGGCGGCCGAGGACCCGAGGCCCCGGGCCACCGGGATGTCGGAGCGCACCGTGATGGCCAGCCGGTCGTGACCGATCACGTCGATGGCCACCGTGGCCGCCAGGTGGGTGGCGTCGGCGGCCAGTTCCGACCCCTCACCGCTGGCCCGGACGGTCAGCCGGCCGGCGGGTTCGATCTCGACCTCGACGTAGAGGTCGAGGGCGACGGCGAGGACGTCAAATCCCGGGCCCAGGTTGGCCGACGAGGCAGGGACCCGGGCGCGCACACCGTAACGGTAGCCAAGATGAGGGCTCTCACAGGCGTTTGAGCCGCCAACTCAGAGGGGCCCGGTCCAGCGCCGCCGTCGTACGCACCGGAACAGAGACGTGCTCGGCCCCGTCTCGGACCTCGAGTGTCCCGACCAGGGACCCGGCCCTGGCCCCGTTGCGCACGGGCGACGGGATGAAGGTCATCCGGACGCTGTCGCCCGGCCAGGCGAGCAGAGTCACCCCCCGGTCCGTCAGCGCCTCGACCCCTGCTGACTGCCAGGGAGTCCCCACCGTGGCGGCGACGGCACGGCGGGGGACGACAGGGCGCTCCCGCAGGGCACGGGCGGTGGCATCGACGAGGGTCACGTCCGTCTGTTTGGCAGCATCCAATGGGTCGAGACCAGGTTGCCCGGTCACCGCCGCCATCACGAGGACCGTCCGTCCGTCGACGGCGCGGTCGGCGGCCATGACCAGGCAACCCATGGCCGCCTGGGTGAACCCGGACTTCACCCCCACGATTCCGTCCGTGCCGATCGAGTGCACGTAGTTCTGGATCACCCCGGCGATGGGCAAGGTGATGCTCCTCTGGCTCACCACGAGGGCGAAAGTCGGATTGGTCATGGCGGCCATGGCCACCCGCAACTGATCGACGGCGCTGCTCACGGACAACGGATTGAGGCCATTGGTGTCGACGTAGTGGGTCTGGTTCATGCCGAGCGCCGAAGCCGTGGTGTTCATCTTGGCCACGAAGGCGGAGACGCTGCCCTCGTCCCATGTGGCCAATACGTCGGCCAGGTTGTTGGCCGAGTGCACGAGCAGACCATCGAGAAGCTGCCGTTCCGACAGAAGTTCTCCTGCCTGCACCGGTATGGACGATGCGTCCGCCACTTCGTCCCCCTCGGCCTCGTTCTGGTCGGCCGCGCTGATGGTCACCGACGGACCCTGGGCGGTGGGCGACAACGGATGGTCGTGGAGAACCAGGTAGGCCGTCATGACCTTGGTCAGGCTGGCGATCGGCACCGGCGTCTCGGGACCCGATTGCATCAGCAGTCCCCGGCCCGGCACGGCGATAGCGGCCTGCCCTGCCCCGGGCCACGGGAGAGCTGGCGATGTTCCCGGGACAGCGGCCACCGTGGTGGCCATGGCCACACGGACAATAGGATTGGGCACCGAACGCTGGAGCTGGAACCCCGTGGCCAGAAGCAGGATGCAGGCGACCGAACCCCAGCGGAACCAGTGTGTACGCGATGCTCCGTGTTGACCGCGCCGGAAGGGCACGGTCCCCTACCGGTCCGACAGCTGCTCGAACTCCTCGGGTGTCATGAGCACAGCGCGGGCCTTGGAGCCCTCAGACGGACCCACGACCCCCCGCCGTTCGAGGAGATCCATCAGCCGACCGGCACGGGAGAACCCCACCCGGAGCTTGCGCTGCAGCATCGACGTCGACCCTAGTTGAGATCGAACGACCAGCTCCATGGCGGCGGTCAGCAGGTCGTCGTCCTCGTCATCGCTACCGCCGACGCCGGACCGGGACCCGCCGCCGCCGGCCAGACCCTCGACGTACTGGGGCTGGTGTTGGCGGCGCCAGTGGGCCACCACCGTCCTGACCTCGCTCTCGGCCACCCAGGGACCCTGGATCCGTCGGGCCACCGAGGAGGACGCGGTGAGAAGGAGCATGTCCCCCTTGCCGACCAGCCTTTCGGCGCCCGGTTGGTCGAGGATCACCCGGCTGTCGGCCAGTGACGACACGGAGAAGGCCAGCCGAGAAGGCACGTTGGCCTTGATCACACCGGTGATGACGTCGACCGACGGCCGTTGGGTGGCGAGGACGAGATGGATCCCCACCGCCCTCGCCATCTGGGCGATCCGGCACACCGATTCCTCGACGTCCCGGGCGGCCACCATCATCAGGTCGTTCAGCTCGTCCACCACCACGAGGATGTAGGGCAACCGCTCCCGGTGGACCGGGGGGTCGACGATGGCACGCGACTGCTCGACCCGGGCCGCCGCCCGTGCCGCTGCCTCACTCACGATGTCGGCGGCCTCGCTCACCACGTCGTGGGTGTCGAGACCGTGCTGCTCGAGCTCGTCGTCGATGTTCGGGGCGTCGGCGTCATCGGCACCGGTGTCCGCGGCGTCGGTGTCAGTGTCACCCTCGTCGATCTCGTCGTCGACACCCACCACCGTGGCGCCCAGCTCGTCGCTCTCCAGCGCCTGGTTGTAGCCGTCGATGTCGCGCATGCCCGCCTCGGCCAAGATGTCGTAGCGACGCTCCATCTCGGTCACCGCCCACGACAGGGCGTTGGCCGCCTTCTTCGGGTCGACCACGACCTGGGTGAGGAGATGGGGCAGGCCGTTGTACTGACCGAGTTCCACCCGCTTGGGATCGACCAGGATGAGCCGTACCTGCTCGGGAGTGGCCCGCATCAGTATCGAGGTCAGGAGCGAGTTGATACAGGAGGACTTGCCCGCCCCGGTGGCGCCGGAGATCAGAATGTGGGGCATCTCGGCCAGGCTGGCCATGACGGCCCGACCGGCGATGTCCCGGCCGAGAGCCACTTCCAACGGATGCGTGGCCGTCCGCGCCTCCTCCGAGGCGAGCACGTCGCCCAAGGTGACCAGTTGCCGACGTCGGTTCGGCACTTCGACGCCGATCGCCGACTTGCCCGGTATGGGGGCCAGGATCCGCACGTCGGCCGAGGCCATGGCGTAGGCGATGTCCTTGGCCAGGCTGGTCACCCGGGCGACCTTGACCCCGGGGCCCAATTCGAGCTCGAACCGGGTGACCGTGGGCCCGACGGTGTGCCCGACCAGCCGGGTGGCCACACCGTGGGCCGTCAGGGCGTCCACCAGGGCCCGGCCGGCAGCGGCGATCCCGGCCCGGTCCTGCTCCTGTTTCTTCGAGCGTCCGAGGGTCTTGGGCGGAGGCAGACGCCACTCCCCGGCGGGCATGCCGAGGTCGACCTCGACCAGGTCGTCGGCCGTGGAGGATGGGCGAAGCTGCTCGTCGGACCTGGTCGGCACCGGCTCATCGGCCTCGGGCTCCACCAGGGGCTCCGCCGCCGTCGGCTCAGGCGTCGATGCCAGTGCCGGTACGACGGGAGAGTCCATGTCGATGCCGGCGGCGAAGGAGACGGGATCCGAGAGCGCAGGGGCGGGTTGCGACGGCTCGGTCTCCTCGTCCTCTTCGGGGACGAGCGCCTGCCAGAGGTCCCTCAACCCACCGGCCACCGCCGTGGCCGCCCGCCGCAAGGTGACCCCGGTGAAGAGCACCAGGGCGAGAAGAAGCAAGGCCATCAACACCACCGAGGCGCCGAAGGTGCCGATCCCGTGGCGCAGCGGATTTCCGGCCACGACGCCCACCCATCCCCCGGCTCCGGCCAATTGCGCAGCCGAGGCGGTCAGCCGGGGGGCGCCTCCGGCCACATCGGCCAGGCCCGAGACGGCGGTCACGGTGAGAACGAGCCCGATGGCCACCCGGGCCTTCTCCCGTTCGAGCGGACCCATGACCAGCCGGACCCCGGCACCGGCACAGCTCAGAGGGACAACGAAACGGCCCACCCCGAGCAACGACCCGAGGCCATGGCGCAAGCCGTGACCCACGGGACCGAGCGAGTCACCGTAGAGGGCGAGGGCAGCGAGGACGGCTGCGGTCAGGAGCGCGATGCCCCAGACGTCTTCCGCGTGGGACTGGACCACCGATCCGACGGAGGCCCAGAGACCCGGAGCGGGGGCGGGTCGCGCCCGCTGTCGACGGCCGGCGGCCGGCGGCCGGGCTTTGGTCGCCGAGCCCGAGCTGCGGCTCCTGGAGGTCGACCGTCCCGACGGTCGGGCGCCCGCGGCGCGGCGCTTGGTGGTCACCACAATGCCCACAACGCTAACAGCAGTCCCAGGAGCAACTGAGGACCCGGTCCCGGTGAACGAGAAGAAGCCCAGCTAGCAGTCCCTGTGGGCCGGAAACGGCCGATCAGACGATGACGACGACGGGGACGATCATGGGCCGACGCCGGGTGCGCTCGCCCACCAGCTTGCCCAGAGCCTTCCGGGCGTGCCGCCGCAGGGTCTCCTGGTCCACCGCCCCGTCGGTCAGGGCCTTCTCGAGAGCCACCCGGACCACCATGCTGGCCTCTTCCAGCAGTTCCTCAGCCTCGGGGGCGTGGATCCAGCCCCGGGTGATGATCTCGGGAGCGCTCACGACTTCCGCGGCATGGGGGTCGACCGTCGCCACCACCACCACAACCCCCTCCTCGGCCAGAACCCGGCGGTCGCGCAGCACCCCGTGGCCGACATCGCCCACCGTCCCGTCGACATAGAGGAATCCGGCCGGAACGTCATCACCTCGCCAGACGCCGTCGTCGGCGATCACCACCGAGTCCCCGTCTTCGCACAGCAGAGCCTTCTCCTCGTCCACACCCATCCGCACGGCCAGCCGGGCGTGGTGGATCATGTGTCGGTATTCGCCGTGGACGGGGATGAACCACTCCGGTTTGGCCACGGCCAGGAGCGTCTGCAGCTCGCCTTGGCGGGCGTGTCCGCTCACGTGGACCGGCTCGATCCCCGTGTGGATCACTTCGGCCCCGCGGCGGTGCAGCCGGTCGATGACCCGTCCCACGGCCCACTCGTTGCCGGGAATGGGATGGGCGCTGATGACCACGACGTCCCCGGGTCGGAGCTTCAGCCACTTGCTCTCGCCCGCCGCCATCAAGGAAAGGGCCGACAAAGGCTCGCCTTGTGAACCGGTCGACACCACGCAGATCTGGCCGGGTTCAAGCTTGTCGATGTCCTCCACGTCGATGAAGGCGTCGTCGGGTGCGTGCAGCAGCCCGAGCCGACGGGCCAACTCGACGTTCTTGGCCATCGACCGCCCGAGCGTCGCCACCTTCCGGTTGCAAGCCAGGGCGGCGTCGATCACCTGCTGCACCCGGTGGATGTGGCTGGCAAAGCACGTCACTACGAGTCGTCGGCCGCTGTGGACGGCGAACAACCGGCGCAGGGTGGCCCCGACATTGCTCTCCGAGTCGGTGAAGCCGGGCTCCTCGGCGTTGGTCGAGTCCGACAACAACAGGCGAATCCCGGGGTTGTCGGCCAAGGATCCGATATGGGCGAGGTCGGTCAGCCGGCCGTCCACCGGTGTGAGGTCGAGCTTGAAGTCCCCCGAGTGCAGGATGATCCCCTGGGGCGTGTGGAAGGCGCTGGCGAAGCCGTGGGGCACGGAGTGGGTGACGGGTATGAACTCCACCTCGAAGGGACCGACCGTCCGCCGCTCACCGTCGGCCACCTCGATGAAGGTGGCCCGATCGGCCAGCCCCGCCTCCTCGACACGGTTGCGCGCCAGTCCCAGGGTGAGCGCCGAGCCGTAGACGGGAACCGACAGGTCCCGCAACAGGTAGGCCAGACCGCCGGTGTGGTCCTCGTGTCCGTGGGTCAGGACGACAGCTTCCACTTTGTCGGCGTTGTCCCGCAGATAGGAGAGGTCGGGCAGGACGAGATCGATGCCGGGCATGTCGGCATCGGGAAACATGATCCCGCAGTCGAGGACGACCATCCGGCCGCCCACTTCGATGACAGCGCAGTTGCGGCCGATCTCTCCGAGGCCGCCGAGAAAGCTGACTCGAACGTGTTCAGGCAAGCGGTCCGCCTGCCCGGGTGTCGGCTGGCCCTCCGGGGGTCCGACCCAGGCGCGAGATCACGAGCCGCGCCTGACCGTCGAGTTCGGGGGCGGCGGCCCCGAGCGGCAAGCGGCACTGCCCGGCCGGAAGACCGAGTGCCCGGCAGGCCGCCTTGGCCGGCACAGGGTTCGGGTGGGTGTCGCTCGATTCGAATTCATAGGACTCCATCAACCGGGCGTTCAACGAGCGCGCCGTCTCGACCTCGCCCTTGGCGAAGGCACTCACCATCTGTCCCAACTCGAGACCGGCCCAGTGGCTGGCCACGCTGACCAGGCCGACGGCGCCGATGGCCAGGAAGGCCAGGGCCAGGTTGTCGTCGCCGCAGTAGACCTCGAAGCCGTCGGGGGCTTCAGCCACCAGCCGGGCCGCACCCGGTACGTCACCCGCCGCGTCCTTCACCCCCACGATGTTGGGGACCGCACGCGCCAGCCGGAGCATGGTCTCGTGGGCGATCTTGCGTCCGGCCCGGATGGGGATGTCGTAGAGCAACACCGGCAACGGGGTGCTGTCGGCCACGGCGGCGAAGTGATCGGCCAGCCCGTGCTGCGAGGGCCGGCTGTAGTAGGGGGTCACGACGAGAACGCCGTCGACCCCGGCCTCGGTCGCCACCTCCGTCAGATGGATGGAGTCCCGGGTGTCGTTGGTCCCCGTCCCGGCGATGACGGGGACGTTGACGGCCCCGGCCACCGCCCGCCACAGCACCGCCAGTTCGGCTTCGGACAGCACGGGCGCCTCGCCCGTGGTGCCGGCCACCACCAGGGCGTCGCTCCCGTGAGCCGTCAACCAACGGGCCAGCGTCACGGCACCCTCGATGTCGAGGGTGCCGGAATCGTCGAACGGGGTGACCATGGCGGTCACCACTGCGCCGAAGCGACCGGCTCCTGGTATCGATGCCACGCCGTCAGGTTAGTACCGGTCCGGCGGGCCTGAGGCGAGGCTCATGGACAGCGGCGATTTGACCGGGGGCGGGGGGCGACGATCAGGCGACGGCCTCAGTCCCGGTGGCCTGCATCGTCTCGTACTCCTCGCCCGTGTCGGCCCAGTCCTCGAAGGCGATGGCGCCCATCTCGGTGAACTTCGTCCTGAGCCAACCGTCAGCGGCGTCGAGGAGACCCAGCTTCTTGCAGTTGGGGACGATCTTCGAGAAGAGCAGGGTCTGGAAGGTCTGCCGCTCAGGGACCTGCAAGAGCAAGGGGACGATCTCCTTCGGATTGGCACCCATCCGGTCCCAGACCTCCTGCTGGAGGAAGCGGTCACGCATGCGGATGGCCGCCTCGAAGGCGAACTCCTGACGCTCCCGGATCTCGGCCGCCGAGAGCTCGGCGTAGTACTCCTGGAGGCTGAGCACCCCGAAGGCCACATGGCGCGATTCGTCGGACATCACGTAGCGCAGCAGTTGCTTGAGCAGCGGCTCCGTCGTCATCTGGTGCATGAAACCGAAGGCGGCCAGGGCCAGGCCCTCGACCATGATCTGCATGCCCAGGTAGGTCATGTCCCAGCGCTTGTCGGCGATGATCTCGTCGAGCAGCATCCGCAGATGCGCGTTGATCGGGTAGTGGCCGGACAATTTGTCGTCCAGGTACTTGGAAAAGACCTCAACGTGCCGGGCCTCGTCGACCACCTGGGTCGCCGCGTAGTACTTGGCGTCGATCCAGGGAACGGACTCCACGATCTTGGCCGTGCACACGAGCGCACCCTGCTCGCCGTGCATGAATTGCGACAGCGTCCAGTTCTGGCTCTCCACCCCGAACTGCAACCACTCCTTGTCGCCCCAACGGGCGATACTGGTCCCGGACACGTCGATGCCCTCGTGGAAACCGCCGTTGGCCACGGCGTTGGCCGCCACCACCTTCTCCTGGTCCACATCGATCTCCCAGGGGAGGTCGGTCTGACCGTTCCACTGCGCCTTCTTGGCCTTCTCGTAGAGCTTGTCGAGCTTCGGCCTCTTACCCTTCTCGTAGTCCCAGGTAAAAACGGTGTCGTAGACGGAGTGCACCGAGTGCAGGCGCTCGTCGCTGTCGGTGTTGACCACCGACATGATGGCCTCGAGGTCGTTGATCTCCTCTCGACCAATGATGTCGATTGTCGGCCGCATCTGATCCGTCATGACGCTTCCCCCTTGGGTGGTTGGGTCGATCGTGGAGGTCGGTCGATTCTCTCGACGCCTCCGGGCTCGGTGCTGTCCGTAGGGCGAACGGTGTGGTCGGGCAGCATGAAGGTCCGCACCAGGCGGCGGACCCTGCCCTCGTCGGTCAGATCGACGCCGTCGGCCGGGCACAGGAGGTGCGAGAGCACGATCCGTGCCGCCCATTCGGCCACCCTCTTCGCCTCGTCGTGGTCGAGCCATCGTCCGAGGAAGGGGGCCGTGAAAGTCGACGAGACGTCCAGGACGCTGTCCATGTGGCCGAACGCCAGGTGGGGAAGGATCACCTCGGGTTCGTGATCGAGCAGGAAGGACAGGCCGGGGTGCTCCGTGATCCGCAACGCCGCTTCGGTCATACCCACCACCAGCACATCCTCGAGATCGGAGGCCGCACCCATCCGCAGCGCCAGAGCGCTGAAGAAGCGGGCCACCTCGGTGTCGACCACGGCGCACATCAGGCCGTCTTTGCCCCCCGGGAAGACCCGGTAGACGGTGGCCCGGGAACATCCGGCGGCGCGGGCGACATCGTCGAGCGTGGTCTTGGCGATGCCCTGCCTGGCCACACATCGGAGGGCGGCATCGGCCAAGCGGACCCTCTGGGGAGTGGCGGCGGCCTCTGGCTCGCTGCTCGCGGCCGAGTCCGGGGTCTCATCGCGGACGAGCTCGAGCCGGGCGGTACCCATAGATGAGACAGTATTGCGAACTCTGTCTCATTGTCAACGAGCCCCTTCCGGCCCGTCGACCCTGGTCAGTGCCTATCTGTCCACGACCTGGGTGTCGCCCATGATCCCGGGAAGCAGCTCGACCCGGACCAGGGTGCGGACTTCGGCCGGGTCGGTCAGATCCCAACGGCCGGGCGCCGAGATGTACGACAGGATCATCCGGGCGAGAAAGTCGGCCGCCTCGTGCACCTCGAGGCCGTCGGGCAGTCCATGCTCGTGCAGGTAGGGGACGAGGAAGCCACTGATCAGGCCCACCGTCCGGTTGGACTCCACCGTGAGCTTGGGAAGCAGGACATCGGGCTCGGTCTGCAGGACCTTCTGCAGGACTTCGTGTTCGAGGACCTGGCGCCGGGCGAAGATCAGACCGCGTTCGAGGACCTCCTCGAGCGAACCCGCCCCGTGCACCTCCTCGTAAAGCCGCCCGAAGAATCGGAGGTACTGCCACGAGACGACGGCGTCGACCAATTCGTCGCGACCGCCGGGGAAGTATCGGTAGACGGTGGCTCGCGACAAGCCCGCCTGGCGCGCCGCGTCCTCCACCGTCGTCTTCGACAACCCCCAGCGGGCCACGCAGGCATAGGTGGCCTCGAGAATCCTCTGTCGGGTGTCGGTCTCCACCACCGCCAACGCTACGCCCCTTCCCGACGCGACGAGGAGCCCTTCGTGACCCTGGTGATCAGCCCTGTGGATCAGAAGGCCAGGAGGGCGTCGAGGCTGAGGGTCAGCCCGGGCCTCTCCCCCACCGACTTCACGGCCAGCAGGACGCCGGGCATGAACGAGGAGCGGTCGTAGGCGTCGTGGCGGAGCGTCAGAGTCTGACCCAAGGCGCCGAAGATCACTTCCTGATGGGCGACAAGCCCCGGGAGTCGGATCGAGTGGATCCGGATCCCGCCCGGCCCTTCCCCGCCGCGCGCCCCGGCGACGACGTCGGAAGCCGTCCGGTCGGCGGGCCAGGCGTCCTCCCCCGCCTCGCGCCGGGCCCGGTTCACCCGTTCGGCAGTTCGGAGAGCGGTGCCCGACGGTGCGTCGAGTTTCCCGTCGTGATGAAGCTCGATGATCTCGACGCCGTCCATGAAGCGGGCGGCCAGCTCGGCGAACCGCATCATGAGAACGGCACCGATGGCGAAGTTGGCGGCCAGCACACAGTTGGCCGTCGACTCCTGGAAGAGCGCGGCCACGGCGGCCACGTCGACATCGGCGATGCCGGTCGTCCCCACCACGCTGTGGACGCCGTGGGCGGCGCACCAGCGCATGGTCTGAACGGCCACGTCGGCCACGGTGAAGTCGACGGCGACATCGGCCCCGGAACGCTCGAGCGCCTCGAGATCACCGGCGACCTGGATGCCGGCTCCATCGGTCCCGGTTACCTGCCGGAGATCGATCCCGGCCAGCCGGGGATCGACGGCCGCCACCAACTCGAGGCTGGGGTCCTCGGACACGGCGCGACAGACCTCTCGGCCCATCCGACCTCCGGCGCCGAGAACGCCGACGCGCAATGTCTCGGTCATGGTCGGGGGGCCGTCCTGCCGGTCGGGCCGGTCACGGCGCGAAGTCGTCTCGATCGAAGGGGCCGACCACCGACAGAGTCCGAGGCTCGTCGGCCAGCTTGCCGGCCAAGGTGGCCACTTCCGCCA
>Ga0307372_10009706_pt1 | contig 13200 bp, 13 predicted proteins | sample OX1MG_FD_202533 | JGI IMG/M metagenome (GOLD analysis project Ga0307372, IMG submission 202533) | Soil microbial communities from Risofladan, Vaasa, Finland - OX-1 | ecosystem: Environmental > Terrestrial > Soil > Coastal area > Acid sulfate soil | place: Finland: Risofladan, Vaasa | collected...
ACCTGGTTCGGGGCACCCGCCGGATTGGTGAGCGGCCCGAGGATGTTGAAGATGGTGCGCACGCCCAGCTCCTTGCGCACCGGCCCGGCGTGCTTCATCGCCAAGTGGTGCGAGGGCGCGAACATGAACCCCAGGCCGAGCGCCTCGATGCTGTGCGCCACCTGCTGCGGATTGAGCATGATGTTGGCGCCCAGCGCCTCGAGAACGTCCGCGCTGCCGGAGGACGACGACACCGCGCGGTTGCCGTGCTTGGCGATGCGCACGCCGGCCGCCGCGGCGACGAACGCCGACGCGGTCGACACGTTGAAGGTGTGCGCCGCATCGCCCCCCGTGCCGACGATGTCGACCAGGTGCCGGTCGTCCTTCACCTCGACGCGTGTCGCGAACTCGCGCATCACCTGCGCCGCCGCGGCGATCTCGCCGATCGTCTCCTTCTTCACCCGCAGACCGATCAGAAAGCCGCCGATCTGCGCCGGCGTCAGCTCGCCGCGCATGATCTGGCGCATGATGTGCAGCATCTCGTCGTGGAACACCTCGCGGTGCTCGACCGTACGCTGGATTGCCTCCGCAATCGTGATTTCTTTCATCTGCCGCCCTCCCCTCGTCAGGAACCGCTCTGCGTCGCACGCGAGCCGGACTGCGCGGACCGCGTGGTGCCGGAAAAAGCCATATCGAGAAAATTGTCCAGCATCCGGTGGCCGTGCTCCGTGAGCAGGGCTTCGGGATGGAACTGCACGCCCTCGAGCGGCAGCGTGCGATGGCGCACCCCCATGATCTCGCCGTCCTCCGATTCCGCGCTGACCTCCAGGCATTCAGGCAGTGAGGCGCGCTCGATTACGAGCGAGTGGTAGCGCGTAGCGACAAAGTTCTGCGGCAGCCCGCCGAACACGCCCCGTCCGTCGTGCCGGATGCGCGAGACCTTGCCGTGCATCACCTTCCCGGCGCGCACGATCCGGCCGCCGAAAGCCTGGCCGATCGCCTGATGGCCCAGGCATACGCCGAGGATCGGGAGCTCACCCGCGAAGTGCTCGATCACCTCGAGCGTGATGCCCGCTTGGCTCGGGGTACACGGCCCCGGTGAGATCACGATGCGCTCGGGGGCGAGCGCGGCGAGCTCGGCGACGCTCGTCTCGTCGTTGCGGTACACACCGACCTGCGCGCCCAGTTCGCCCAAGTACTGCACCAAGTTGTAGGTGAACGAGTCGTAATTGTCGATCATGACCACCATGGCACGCCCCTTCAGGCCGTTGCCGCTTCGCTGCGCGCCGGGACGGTGCGTGCCGAAGCGTGCTCCGCCGTGGCGACTTCCGCGGCGCGCAGGATGGCGCGCGCCTTGTGCTGCGTCTCCTGCCATTCGGCCTGCGGATCGGAGTCCGCGACGACCCCTGCCGCCGCCTGCACGTGCAGCGTCTGGTCCTTCAACACCGCAGTTCGGATGGCGATCGCGACGTCCATGTCGCCGTTGAAACCCAGGTAGCCGACCGCGCCGCTGTACACGCCGCGCTTCACGGGCTCGAGCTCATCGATGATCTGCATCGCGCGCACCTTGGGCGCGCCGGTCACCGTCCCCGCCGGGAAGCTGGCCTTGAACACGTCGATCGCGTCGACGCCCGGGGCGGCCTTGCCCTCGACGTTCGACACGATGTGCATGACGTGCGAGTAGCGCTCGATCACCATCTGCTCGGTCACGCGCACGCTGCCGGTCGCGGCAACGCGGCCGACGTCATTGCGGCCGAGGTCGATCAGCATCACGTGCTCGGCGCGCTCCTTCGGATCGGCGAGCAGCTCCTCGGCGATACGCGCGTCCTCCTCCGGGGTCTGGCCACGCGGACGCGTGCCGGCGATGGGGCGCAGCGTGATCGTGTCGCCCGCCAGCCGCACCAGGATCTCGGGCGAAGCGCCCACCACGTGGTGATCGCCGAAATCGAAATAGAACATGTAGGGAGAGGGATTCACCCCGCGCAGCGCGCGATACAGCGCGAGCGGCGGCGCGTCGAAGACGCGCGAACTGCGCTGCGAAATCTGCACCTGCATGCAGTCGCCAGCATAGATGTAGTCCTTGGCGCGCCGCACCGCCTGCAGGAAGCCCTCCTCGGTGAACGAGCGTCGCAGCGCCGCCGGCTCGCCGGGCGCAGGCTCGGCGGCGAGCGCCGGCACCATGCTTTCGGGCAGCGGCGAGGCGAGCCGCGCGCGCAGTTTGTCGAGTCGCCCGGCCGCGCTCCGGTAGGCATCGGGCTGCTGCGGATCGGCGTATACGACCAAGTACAGCTTTCCGAGCACGTTGTCGACCACGGCGAGCTCGTCCGAGAGCAGCAGCAGGATGTCCGGCGTGCCAAGCGCGTCGGGCTTGTCGCCCGCAAGCGCTTGCGGCTCGATCGACTTCACGCTTTCGTAGCCGAAGTAGCCGACCAGGCCGCCGGCAAAGCGCAGCGCGGCGGGGGCCGGCGCGACGCGCTGGCCCCCGAGATAGGCGCGCACGAACTCAAGCGGATCGCAATCGTCGACGCGCTCGAGGCAGACGTCGGTGCCGCGCGCGTCGCGCAGCAGCCGGCGCACCGTCTCACCGCGCGCCTCGATCCTCTCCGCACAAGTCAGGCCGACGAACGAATAGCGCCCGAAACGCTCGCCACCGACCACCGATTCGAGCAGATAGCTGTAGGGGCCGTTCGCGAGCTTGAGATAGACGGCGAGCGGCGTGTACAGGTCGGCGCGCGCCTCGGCGACCACCGGGATACGCGTATAGCCTTGCTTGGCGAGCTTGTGAAAATCGAGCTCAGTCATGGGGCTCTCCACTGCAGACCAAACGAAAAACTGGGGTGCGGCTCGGGGCGTCTCGCGCCGCCCGTGCCGCACGGGGACGCGTAAGGATTTAGCTGCGCCAGGGACGCCAGCTACGCCAGGTGATGCTCCAGTTTGCGGTCTGATTGCGGGTCACGACTGAGCTGAAAGGGCCTGTGCGGCTTCCAACAGCGAGCCGACTATACCATCACAGGCGATCTCGCGCATATCCATGCCTTCGCGGTAGCCGTAGGGAACCAGCAGCACCCGGCAGCCGGCCGCACGGGCGCCTTGCGCATCGTTCGCCGAGTCCCCGATCACGACGCTCTCGGTCGGTACCACGCCGAGGCGCGCGCAGGCGTGCAGGAAAGGCTCCGGATCCGGTTTGCGCTTGGCCGTGGTGTCGCCGCACACGAGTGCATCGAAGTACCCGGCCAAGCCCGTGCTCGCGAGCAACGGCCCGGTGAAGCGGGTCGCCTTGTTGGTGACGCAGGCCAGACGCAAGCCCCCGGCACGCATCGCCTCGAGCCCTTCGCGCGCGCCGGGGTAGACCCGGGAGCCACGGCCATTCTCGTGCGCATAGTGCTCACTGAAGCGCGCCAGCGCGGACTCGAGCAAGGCCGGCTGCGGCGCTCGGCCCGCCGCGCGCTCGAGGCAGCGGCGCACCAGGTTGCCGATGCCTTGTCCGATGAACTCACGCACCGCCCCTCCAGGAATCTCGCCCAGCCCAAGGTCAGCGAGCATCGCGTTCGCCGCCGCGGCGAGGTCGGGTGCGGTATCGAGCAGCGTGCCGTCGAGATCGACAAGGACGGCGCGGACCGCGTTGCGCGCAATCAAGCGCCGCGGGCGGCAGTTGCCTGCCGGGTGCGCTGCGCCGCCGCCTCGGCCAGGCGCGCACGCATCTCGCGGATCGTCGCCGCGTAGTCCTTGGAGCCGAAGACGGCGGAGCCGGCGACGAAGGTATCCGCACCGGCGGCCGCGACCTGGCCGATGTTGTCGGTCTTGACCCCGCCGTCGACCTCGAGCCAGATCTCCCGCCCGCTGGCGCGGGTTGCGGCGTCGATGCGCTGGCGGACCTCCGCGATCTTGGGGAGCACCGAGTCGATGAACTGCTGGCCGCCGAAGCCGGGGTTCACCGACATGACGAGCACGAGGTCGAGCTTGTCCAGCGTGTAATCGAGATAGGCGAGCGGCGTCGCCGGATTGAACACCAGCCCGACTTTGCAGCCGTGCTCTCGGATCAGGCCAATCGTACGATCGACGTGCTCCGAGGCCTCCGGATGGAAACTGATCAGATTGGCGCCCGCCTTGGCAAAGTCGGGCACGATGCGATCGACCGGCTTCACCATCAAATGCACCTCGATCGGCAGCTCGACGTGCGGACGGATCGCGGCGCAGACCTGCGGGCCCACCGTAAGATTGGGCACGTAATGGTTGTCCATGACGTCGAAGTGGATGAGGTCGGCGCCCGCCGCGACCACCGCACGAACCTCGTCGGCAAGGCGTGCGAAATCGGCAGACAGAATGCTGGGCGCGATGCGAAACGTCATGGCTTCCCCTTGACGCAATTCTAGCGCACCGCAACGCGCCACCGCTGCGTTCGCCTTGCCGCGCGCTCCGATTTGTTGTGCAATTCGGGAACGATGGGACAGGACACGCGCAACGAGATCGCGGTCAGCGCCGCGGCGAAATACCTTCCGGAGCAGTCCGACGAGGAAGCCGGACGGTACGTGTTCACCTATACCATCACTCTGCGCAATCTGGGCAACGCCACCGCGCAGCTGGTGAGCCGGCACTGGATCATTACCGACTCCGAGGGGCTGGTGCAGGAGGTACGCGGGCTCGGCGTGGTCGGCGAGCAACCGGTGCTGCGGCCGGGGGAGAGCTTCGAGTACACCAGCGGCGCGGCCATCGCGACGCCGGTGGGCACCATGCGCGGGGCCTACCAGATGCTCGCCGAGGACGGCACGCGCTTCGAGGCGCCGATCGCCGTGTTCACGCTCTCCGTGCCGCGGGTACTGCATTGATCGCAGCCGGTTGAGCGCTGCGCTTGCCAGGACGGGCCGCCCCATTTCTACGCATCGATGATTCGCGCACGCGCCCGCCTGGCCACTTTGGCGACCGTCGTGGCGCTCGCCGCGTGCGCGCCGTTGCGCGCGCCCCCTCCTTCGACCCCGATCTGCCCCCCCTGCGCCGTACCTCCCGCACCACCGCCCACCAAGGCCCGCTACGAGCAGAAGTCGTTCGCCGAGCTGCCGGGTTGGGCACAGGCGACCCTCGCGGCCAGTCTGCAGGCCTTCGTGACCGGCTGCGCGCGGATTTCCGACGCCAGCCCGCTGCGGGCAGCGTGCGCGCAGGCCCAAGGCATTCGCGCGAACGACGAGCGGGCGGCGCGCGGTTTTTTCGAGAACGCGTTCGCGCCCTACCAGGTGATTGCGCCGGACGGCTCGAGCACAGGCCTCGTCACCGGGTACTACGAGCCGATCCTGTCTGGAAGTCTGGAACGGACCGATCTGTACCGCTTCCCGATTTACGGCGTGCCGCAGGATCTCGTAGTCGTCGATCTGGCAAGCCTGCATCCCGAGCTGAAACACCTCCGGCTGCGCGGCCGGCTGGAGGGTCGGCGCCTGGTGCCTTACTACTCGCGGGCTGAGATCGAGCAGCGCACGCGCGCGGCGGGCAACGGTGATGGCCTTCCCGCCCCGGTCATCGCCTGGGTCTCGGACCCGGTCGAGCTGTTCTTCCTGCAGATCCAGGGCTCCGGACAGATCCGGCTCGACTCGGGCGCGCGCATTCGCGTGGGCTACGCCGACCAGAACGGCTACCCGTACAGCTCCCTTGGACGCTATCTGATCGATCAGGGTGCGCTCGGCCCGGACCAGGCGTCGATGCAGGGAATCAAGGCCTGGGCCGAGACCCACCCCGCGAAGCTGCAGCAGGCACTCGACTCCAACGCGAGCTACGTATTCTTTCGCGAGCTTCCTGCCTCCGATGCCGGGCCGATCGGGGCACTCGGCGCCGCGCTGAGCGCCCGCTACAGCCTGGCGGTCGATGCGCGCTACATCCCCTTGGGGGCACCGATCTTTCTGGCTACTACCTATCCGCTTTCGGAGCGCCCGCTTGAGCGCCTGATGCTGGCGCAGGATACCGGCGGAGCGATCCGCGGGGCGCTGCGCGCCGATTTCTTCTGGGGATCGGGCGACGCGGCCGGGGCGCTCGCCGGCCGCATGAGGCAAGCGGGCAGAATGTGGCTCCTGTGGCCCCGCGGGATCGCTCTTCCGAATCGGTAAGGCGAGCGCTTACTTCTTCTTCGATTCCTGTTCTGCGTCGTCGAGCGCCTTGCTCAGCTGTCCGGCAGAAAGGCCGCCCTCCACTCGCTCTCCGTCGGCGAGAAAAAGCGTCGGGGTAGCGCGTACCCCCAGTTTTTCCGCCAGAGCACCGATTTGCTTGAGCGGGGTGCGGCAACTCGGCTTGGCGAGCGGGCGTTGACCGCGCAGCGCGAGGTCGAGCCAGGCTTTCGCACGATCCGGCGAGCACCAGATCGCACGCGAATCGTCGCTGAGCTCGGGGTGGATGATCGGGGTCATGAACACGTAGACGGTCAAGTCGCTCACCTGAGCGAGCTCCTGCTCGAAGCGCTTGCAGGCCGGGCAGTACGGGTCGGCGAACATTGCGAGCACGCGCTTGCCATTGCCGCGCTGGATCTTGACCGCCAGATCGAGCGGCAGCGAGTCGAAGCGGATCGCGGTGAGCTTGCGCAGGCGTTCCTGGGTCAGGTTGCGTTCGGTTTTGGTGTCGATCAGGCTGCCGTTGATGATCAGGTGGTCGGCCTGGGCGTCCGAGTAGACGATGTGCACCCCGCTCCCGGTGCGCACCTGCACCTCATACACGCCGGCCATCGGCGTGTGCTGCACTGCCTCGACGGCAAGGCCGAGCTTGGCCTCGATGACTTGGCGAATGGCCGCCTCGTCGGCACGCGCGGAGAAGGTAACGAACAGGGTCAGGAGCAGGGCGAGCAAGCGGGCCATTGGAATCCAGGGGCAAGTGGAAGAAGGGGCTCGCTCAGCCGATTGCCTGACGCATCAGTACCGTTTTTAGGACCGGAATGCGGTTGGTCAAGTTCAACCCGGCGTTGCGCCCGCGGGCCAGCAGCTCGCTGTTGGAATCGAACAGCCAATACAGGCCGTGCACCATCGCCCGCATCGCCAGGGCCGGCTCGGCACGCGCGCGCTCGTAGCGCCGCAGCAGCCCGAGATCGCCGGGGTCGCGCCCCGGCTCGCGCCGCGCCAACACCGCCGCCAGCTCGCGCGCATCCTGAAAGCCCAGATTCGCGCCTTGCCCGGCCAGGGGATGCACCACGTGCGCCGCGTCGCCGAGGAGCGCCACGCGCGGCGCGACCAGCCGTTCTGCCTTGAGGCGCCGCAGCGCGAAGCCGCGCGCCGGAGTCACCAGCGACAGGGCGCCAAGCGCATGGCGCGAAGCCTCCGCGACCGCGCGGCTCAGCGCGTCCGCGTCAAGCTCGAGCAGGCGTCGCGCATCGGCATGCGCGGTCGACCACACCATCGAGACGTGGTTTCCGGGCAACGGCAGCAGCGCCAGCACCGGCCCGTTGCGAAACCACTGGTAGGCGACGTTGCGATGCGGCCGCTCGCAGGCAAAGTTGGCGACCACCGCGCTCTGAGCGTAGGGCGCCTCGTGTGCGGCGATCCCGGCGGCGCCGCGCACGAAGGAATGCGCGCCGTCGGCGCCCACCACCAGGCGCGCGCTCAGCGAACGCCCGTCGCGCAACTTCAGCCGCGCATGCGCAGCCGAGAGCTCGAGCCCGTCGCACTGCGCCGGCGCGTAGCATTCCAGCTGGTCACGCGCATCGAGCGCACGCCACTGCGCGTCGTGCAGCACGCGATCCTCGACGATCCAGGCGAGCTCGGCGACACCAGCGCGGTACGCATCGAACTCCACGAGCGACCTGCCGTCATCGCCGTGGATGCGCATCGCATACACCGGCGTGAGGCGCTCCTCGGGCAGCAGCGGCCAGACCTTCAGCTCGCGCAGAAATGCGGCGTTACCGGGACTGATCGCATACACGCGACCGTCCAATCCCGGCTGCCCCGTCTGTGACACCGCCGCGCGGGGCTCGCTGCCGACCAATGCGACCGACAGGCCGCGCGCCGCGCGCGCAAAAGCTGCGCCGACCAGCCCACTGCCGACCACCGCGATGTCGAAGTCCATCTGCGAGCGCACCACCGAGTCGGGCATTCTAGCGCCCGCCGGCGGCGTTCGAGGGCGGTCGCCTCAGGCCGCGGCCGACTGGGCGCGGATGTAGACGCCCTCCTCCTTGAGTGTGCGTCCGAGCAGCTTCATGAGCGCGTACACGGTCTCGATGTGTGGTGTCGGCATGGCCACCATCCGGCCGAGCTCGATCACCGCTCCGACCAGGGCATCGATCTCCGGGTCGCGGCCCGCCTCGACGTCCTGCAGCATCGAAGTCTTGTGCTTGCCCACTTTCTCGGCCCCTGCGATGCGCTTCTCCAGCGGCACGCGGAAGCGCGCGCCCAGGCACTCGGCCACGCTCTGCGCCTCCTGCATCATGCTCACGGCGAGCTCGCGGCTGATCGGAAAGCGACAGATGTCCACCAGCGTCGCATGCGTAAGGGCGCTGATCGGATTGAAGCTGAGATTGCCCCAGAGCTTGAGCCAGATCTCCGAGCGGATGTCGGCGAGCACCGGCGCCTTGAAGCCCGCCCCGACGAACGCCTCCGAAAGCGCCCGCACGCGCGGGGTCTCGATGCCGTCGAGCTCCCCCAGCGGGAAGCGGTCGCCCTCCACGTGCCGCACCAGGCCGGGGGCCTCCAGCTCGGCGGCGGGGTACACCACGCAACCCACGATGCGCGCCGGGTCGATCGCGCCGGCGATAGTGCCCTCGGGGTCGAGCGCGGCGATGCGCCGGTCGTCAAAACGCCCCGCCAGCTCTCCGGGCAGGCGCTGGAAGTACCACCAGGGAATGCCGTTTTGCATCGGTACCACGACCGTCTCGGGGTGAAACAGCGACGGCACGTCGCGCGCTACCGCCTCAAGCTGATGCGCTTTCATCCCCAGGATCACCACGTCCTGCGGTCCTTCGACTTCGCTGATCGAGCCGGCCGCCCTCACCCAGCGGGCATGCAGTTCCTCGCCGCTTGCCGTGTGAACGCGCATGCCGTCCCTGACGATCGCCTTCAGGTTCGCGCCGCGAGCGACCAAAGTCACCTCGTGCCCGACCAAGGCGAATCGGACCCCCAGCAATCCGCCGATCGCCCCCGCTCCTATGACGCAGATTTTCATGATCCGGAACCCCGTTGCGAGTAGTGAAATAAGGTATTGGTTTTACTAATTTTTTTCACTTTTTTGCAGTGCGGCATTGATCTTGGTCAAGTCGATAAGAAAAACAACTAAAGCATTCTTATGACCGGATAGAGTCGCCGGCACGACGGCGACGGGGGAACACGCTAGAGGCCACCGGAAGCGGCCTTGACCGCAAGGCGGTCGAAGGCGACAATTCGCGCCCCGCGCGGCCCTGCGGTCGGCCGTTCGCGGCGTGGCGAATTAGCTCAGCTGGTTAGAGCAGCGGAATCATAATCCGTGTGTCCGGGGTTCGAGTCCCTGATTCGCCACCACATTTCTCCCCCGGTGTGCGCGCTCCGGATTTCATAGAATAGGCGCGGTCACTGGAGCTAACCGATGAACCTTCGACATTGGGCCCGCGCCGCCGTGCTCGGCGCGCTCTTCGGCCTGGCGCTTCCGGCGCAGGCGCAGCTGCGCACCATTCCACCGGATACCAAACGCGGCGAGATCCAGCACGTCTACGATATGGTCGTCAAGATCGACGGACAGCGGATGCAGCTCGCCCCGGGCGCGCAGATCCGCGACCCCGACAACCGGATCGTGCTGCCGGCGGCTCTTCCTCCGGACACCATCGTGAAGTACAAGCTCGACAGCCTGGGGATGGTGTCGCGGGTGTGGATCCTGTCGCCGCAGGAAGCCGCTCAGCCCGACTCGCAGAATTGAGGTCATGGCACGCAAGCTCTATATCCGCACCTTCGGCTGCCAGATGAACGAGTACGACTCCGCCCGGATGGCCGACCTGCTCGCCGATGCCGAGGGGCTCGAGCCGACCCAGCGCCCTGAGGAGGCCGACGTCATCGTGTTCAACACCTGCTCGGTGCGCGAAAAGGCCCAGGAGAAGGTGTTCGCGGACCTCGGGCGCGTCAAGCACCTCAAGCATGCCAATCCGGACCTGATGATCGCGGTCGGCGGCTGCGTGGCGAGCCAGGAAGGCGCCGCGATCGTGGCGCGCGCCCCCTACGTGGACGTGGTGTTCGGCCCGCAGACCCTGCACCGGCTGCCCGATCTGCTCGCGCGCCGGCGCCGCAGCGGCGCGCCCCAGGTGGACGTGAGTTTCCCGGAGATCGAGAAGTTCGACCACCTGCCGGCGCCCCGGGTCGAAGGCGCGGCGGCATTCGTCTCGATCATGGAGGGCTGCAGCAAGTACTGCAGCTTCTGCGTGGTCCCCTACACGCGCGGCGAGGAGGTCTCGCGCCCGTTCGACGACGTGATCGCCGAGATCGCCGGACTGGCCGAGCAGGGCGTGCGCGAGGTGACGCTGCTCGGACAGAACGTGAACGCCTGGCGCGGCACGATCGAGGGCGACACCAGCCATGGCGATTTCGCCGCCCTCCTGCAGTACGTCGCGGAGATTGAGGGCATCGAGCGCATCCGCTACACGACCTCGCACCCGCGCGAATTCACCGCGCGCCTGGTCGCGGCGCACGCCGAGCTGCCGCAGCTCGCCGCGCACGTGCACCTGCCGGTGCAATCGGGCTCCGATCGGGTGCTCGCGGCGATGAAGCGCGGCTACACCGCGCTCGAATTCCGCTCGATCGTTCGCCGGCTGCGCAACGCCCGCCCCGCGATCTGCATCTCCTCCGATTTCATCGTCGGCTTCCCGGGCGAGACCGAGGCCGACTTCGAGGCCACCCTGAAGCTCGCGCGCGACGTCGGTTTCGATGCCTCGTATTCTTTCCTCTTCAGCCCGCGCCCCGGTACGCCGGCAGTCGAGCTCGCGGACCAGACGCCGCAGGCGGCCAAGCTCGAGCGCCTGCAGCGCCTGCAGGCGCAGCTCGACGCGCAAGAGCAGGCGATCAGCGCGGCGATGCTCGGCACGACGCAACGCGTGCTGGTCAGCGGGCCATCGACGCGCGACGCGGCCGAGCTGTGCGGGCGCACCGAGAACAACCGCGTGGTGAATTTCAGCGGCGACCCACGCCTGATCGGCCGGTTCGTCGACGTGCGCATCAGCGCGGCACGCAGGCACTCGCTGCGCGGCGAACTGCCGCTGCACGCGCCCGCGCAGGCGGCCTAGGGCGCTGCGCCACGGTGTCGCGCAGCCACGAGACCAGATCCCCCTCCGCGCGCCCGCTCGAGCTGCGACTCGAGCCCGTCGACAACCAGCGACTGGCGCGACTGTGCGGTGCGCTCGACGCGAACCTGCGCCAGATCGAGTCCGCGCTCGACGTGTCCATCGCGCGCCGCGGGGAGCGCTTCACGCTGCGCGGCGATCCGGCACAGGCTGCGCGGGCGGCGCGCGCGCTGGAACATTTCTACGGCAAGGCCGCCGCCGAGCTGACCCTGGATGACGTGCAGCTCGGGCTGACCGAGCTTGAGCAGGGCAGGTCCTCGACGGCGAAGGGCGACGCCGGCCCGCAGCTGCTCACGCGCCGGCCGGACTTGCACGGCAGAACGCCGCGCCAGATCCAATACCTCGAGAACATCCTGGCGCACGACATCACCTTCGGCATCGGCCCGGCTGGCACCGGCAAGACCTACCTCGCGGTCGCCTGCGCGGTGGATGCGCTCGAGCGCGACAACGTCAAGCGCATCGTGCTGGTGCGCCCGGCGGTCGAGGCCGGCGAGCGCCTGGGCTTCCTGCCGGGGGATCTGGCGCAGAAGGTCGACCCTTACCTGCGGCCGCTGTACGACGCGCTGTTCGACCTGATGGGATTCGACAAGACCGGCAAGCTGCTCGAGCGCAGCACCATCGAGCTGGCCCCGCTCGCGTACATGCGCGGGCGCACGCTCAATCACGCGTTCATCATTCTCGACGAGGCGCAGAACACCACCCCCGAGCAGATGAAGATGTTCCTCACGCGCATCGGCTTCGGCGCCAAGGCGGTGGTCACCGGCGACGTCACGCAGACGGACCTCGCGCGCGGCCAGAAGAGCGGCCTGGTGGAGGCGCGCCGCATCCTCGCCGAGGTGCGCGGGATCGCCTTCACCGAATTCGGCGCCGCGGACGTGGTCCGCCACCCTCTGGTCGCGCGCATCATCGATGCCTACGAAAAGCACACGCAGGACGAGCACGGGCCACAATCGGCCTGAGCTGCCGCTGCAGGTAGCGGTGCAGTGGGCCTGCCGTGCGCACGGCGCGCCGAGCGCTGCGCGGCTGCGCGCCTTCGCGCGCGCCGCGGCGCGCGGCGCGGCCGAGGTCACGTTGCGCGTCGTGGGCGCCGCCGAGGCACGCCGCCTGAACCGCGATTACCGCCGGCGCGACTACGCCACCAACGTGCTCTCCTTCGGCTACGGCCGCAGCGCCGGCCGCGGGGGCATGCGGCTGCGCGGCGACGTCGTGCTCTGCCACCCGGTCGTGGTACGCGAAGCACGCGCCCGGCGCAAGAGCACGGAAGCGCATTACGCACACCTGGTGGTACACGCCATGCTGCATCTGCGCGGCTACGACCATCAACGCGCGCAGCACAGGCACCGCATGGAGCGCGCCGAGGTGCTCGCGCTGCGTCGGCTCGGCTTCGCGAATCCCTATTTCGAAGACGCCGCGCAGCCACGGTAGAATGTCGCTGGCGGTCCGCTTCGCCTCTCGATGACCGAGCCCTCACGACCTTCACTGCTGGAGCGCCTCTCGGCGCTCATCCTGCGCGAGCCCGAGGACCGCGAGCAGCTGATCAACCTGCTGCGCTCGGCCTACCAGCGCAATCTGCTCGACGCCGACGCACTCTCGATCATCGAGGGCGCGCTGACCGTCTCCGAGATGCAGGTGCGCGACATCATGATTCCGCGTGCGCAGATGGACGTGATCGACATCAACGACTCGGTCGAGAAATTCATTCCCGAGATCATCTCCACTGCGCATTCGCGCTTCCCGGTGATCGACCAGAACCGCGACGACATCATCGGCATCCTGCTCGCCAAGGACCTGCTGCGCCATTATGCCGGAGAGGAGGAATTCAACGTGCGCGAGATGCTGCGGCCGGCGGTGTTCGTGCCCGAATCCAAGCGCCTCAACGTGCTGCTGCGCGAATTCCGCGCCAGCCGCAACCACATGGCGATCGTGGCCGACGAGTACGGCGGCGTGGCCGGGCTGGTGACCATCGA
>Ga0307372_10009708_pt1 | contig 13198 bp, 10 predicted proteins | sample OX1MG_FD_202533 | JGI IMG/M metagenome (GOLD analysis project Ga0307372, IMG submission 202533) | Soil microbial communities from Risofladan, Vaasa, Finland - OX-1 | ecosystem: Environmental > Terrestrial > Soil > Coastal area > Acid sulfate soil | place: Finland: Risofladan, Vaasa | collected...
GCATCGCGCCGAGGAAGCCCACATGCTTCAGATACCAGACGCCCGGCTTCGGGTTGCTCGGGTGCGTCGGTGGATACAGGCTGGCGCTGATCTTCTTGAAATTGCCGGCCGACACCATGTCCGAAAACTCAGGAATCACTTGATGCGGCGTGGCGTGCAGGCCATCGGCATCGGCAGACAGCGAAGCCACCCAGCCATAAGCCGGCGCGTCAGTCTTGGGATGCCCCACAACGAGCGGGGATTCGGACAGCTTCGGATCGTAAGCCGCAGCTGTGGCTGCCAGATCGGTTGCGCTGAACGACACCTCGGTGCCGTTCATGTCCCGGAAGGAGCCGCTGCGAAGAATGTGGATGCGCTTCATGGACGCATCGTCGCCGTCTGCGCCCATCAGGTCAGTGCGGCAATAAAATGCCCCGCACGGGGCGGGGCTGAATGTGAGCGTATCGCGGAGCTACCAAAACGGCAAGATTTTGGATCTGACGTGAGGGAGTTATCCGCCTAGCTCAGGCTCCATGCGCCGGCAGCGTAATGACGTAGGTGTCGCTCACCGCGTTCGGATCAACCACTGGATTGCTCGGGTCAGCGTTGCCCCAATCAGACTGCACGAGGATGCGCGTGCCGCTGGGGCTGATCGTCACGTTCGGCTGCGCCCAGTAGTTGTTAATCGGCGCACTCGTCCAGTAGCCTGTGGAGCGATGACGGCAGACGCGGCGCACGACGCCGGTATCTGCGTTGGCGATCACAACTTCTCCGTCGAGTAAGGTGCCACTCTTTTGGTGCGGGTCTCCTACGATGCCAGCTACGGCCCAGCCCGGATTGTTGTACGCGGTAGCGCCGATCAAAGTACCCGTGCGCGGGTAGCCGTAGCCATTGGCTGCGCCGACCAGTGTCTTGACGGTGCGCTGGGTGAGGTTCGCCACGATGAGGTTGCCGACCTGGGCGGTGTCGTACTGGTTGCCGATGACGAGATCATCACCCGCCGCGTTCTGGCACGAGCCACCGTGCTCATTGGTGCTGAAGGGCACGCTGCCGATCTTCACGCCGTTGATGTCGTAGATGTCGGTGACGTAGCTGCTGGCCGCTGCGGCGCTGGTGTTGTTGTAGAACCAGCCTTTACCACTGGGTAGCGGCGTCGGCACATTGGTGCGAGCCTGCGCGGAAGGCAGACCCGCGTAGAGCGTGATCTTGCCTGTACTGCGCTGCCAGCCGAACACATTGACCGCCTCATAGCCGTCAATGTTCGGGATGCCGCCGGCGCCGAGACCCCAGATGTCGTTGTTCGGCGCACCGATGAAGAAGGGATACCCGGCGCGGATAGGACCCTTTTTTGCCCAGCCGTAGACTGCCTTGTCTGCCGCGAAGTCGTGGATAACAGTCTTGGCCCCCGTCTCGACGTTGAATGCAAGCATCTGGCTCACGGTTGTCCCGCTGGCATCGTGGTTATCGAGGTAGTACAGCGTGTTCGGATCAACACGATCCCACCAGAATTGCTCGATGTCGCTCGGGTTGATGTCGATGGAATTGATGAATGCGTAGGTATTTCCGTCGTACATGACGTGCTGACCTCCGCCGCTGCCACCCTGGGTGTAGAGCACCAGCCGCGTCTCGTCACAGTTCCACGCCTGACAGGTCGGATACGCTGGAATCACATTGGCAGCTTTGAAGTCCGCCACCGCGTCGGTGATGCGAGTAATAGTTGCGCCAGGCATGTCGGGGTCAGAAACGGTCTGGCCTTTGGCTGGCTTCGCCAAGGCGCTGAAAGGCACCTTATTGATGCCGTAGTCGGTGAGGCCGACGGACAGGTCAACACCCGTGGGCGATGCGCAGGCACTGGCATTACTTACCTTACTTACCTTAGGAGGGACGAAATCCTGAGCACAAGTCCCCGTAGCCGGCGAGGCTGCGCCGCCACGGCCGGGCAACATGCCCAGTCCACCAACCACGGGCACGCTCCACAATGCCCGTCGGATAAACTGCCTACGTGTCGTTTCCATGTCACTCCCAAGCTGCAACGCTGCGTTGAGCCTTAGCTTTGATCGGATGGATGTCGGAATCCACGGGTAGGTCGCATTCGACCCAAACGCTGCAAATAAAGCTGCGCACCTTGAAACGGTTATTAGAAACTTGCGCCGACCTTTTGTATCATCGAGAATGCGGCTCTGTCAAGTCGTCATTTTACCCCATCCGGATAGCATCCGCAGTGCACTGACGTTTCACAGCACTGGACACGGCGTGCGGGTCGGGCCAGCGTGGCGCCCATGCCCCTGCCAACCGATGTTGACGCAAACGCCGCTCCGGATTCCACACGCGCCCGTGGATTTCATCGCCGCACTTTGAAATCATGGATGGAGGGATCATTTCGCCTGGACGTCGTACCAGCCCTGCAACGGCCCTCTGGCGACGACGGCCTGCCACTGCCGTAGCAAATCCTCGTGGGAATGCCAGTGTCCGTCGCTGCACCATGGCAACGGCCCCGCGCTGTGCCCCAACCGGAACCAACGCCGGTCTCGACGAACCATTTCCGGCTTGTCATACCCCAGCGCGTGAATGACTTTTCTCTTGGCGCGATCCACCAGGTTGCGCTCGCGGCTCATTTCCAGAAAGCTGCGCTGGTTGACTGCCTTGAAGGCACTAAACCCGATGGACACCAAATGCGCAAGCAACTCCCGCATATCGGCGCCCACCTCGAAAGAAAGGTAATCCGGCCTGTTGTCTGAGGTCAACGGCAGGATGCAGTGCCGATCCGCGCCTTCAATATCCACTTTTATAAAATGCGGGCGGCCGAATCTTTCGATGAGGTCGGTGATGGTGACGCATGCCACCGAATGATGGGCGGTGATGTTGCGGTCCTTGGCAAAAGCATCGACTACACTGCTGGCTCCGAGATCGTCGCCGCTGATATTCAACGAAATACTGGTATCGGAACGGTCCCATACTGCCGCGTTGACCAGGATCAGGTGACCCGACTGGCAGGCCGCGCTGAAGGTATTTTTCGCGCGGTCGACCAGATTGGGATTGGCTTCCACCGCAACGACTCTGAACCCGCTTTCCAGATAGTAACGGGTATCGGCGCCGTCATACATGCCTATGTCGAAAACTGTCGTGCTGGCTGTCATCAGTCTAAATCATGGAGTTTTGGAATAAAGAGCATTCTACTTGTAGTCTGCTGACTGGCAGTCCGCTTCAGGGATCGGCCGACGAAACGATCGATAACCGTCATTGTGGCCGCAATGGGCAACTTGGCGGAAGCAGTTGGGACCGGGTCAAAATCCGACGCCTGAGGCATTCTGTTTCTTGTTCTTTACTTTTAACAAACCGACCAACAGCGGGATGGGCATCGTCGTTAGAATCAAGCGTAGCCAGTATTTTCGACAGAAAGGGTACTCCATGGTTGCGGCGAGAAACAGTTTACGCGCTGCCGGAAAATCACGTGAATCCCAGTGTTCCATCGCGTAGTTGAATAGGGCTCGCGCGCGAATTCTCTTTCTGAACCAGCCGTTGGGCTCGTTTTGCAAATGCTCGGAGATGATCCGCATGCGCGATTCCTGCATCGCTACCCAGTTGTGAGACAGCTGGGTCGACGACAAGCGATAACGTACCAACTCCCGATCGACGTAATCGATTTTCCAGCGGCGGCTGATGCGTAACCACAGGTCAAAGTCCTCGGAGTACCCGATATCAGGATCGAACCTGAAATCCTCGGTGACCTGACGACGCAGGATCGTGGTTGAGGTACCGACAAAATTCTTGAACAATAGATCCCGAAACGCCCAACCCCGCTTGAAGCACCTGCGATCGGCTCTGGCTTTGACCGGCAGCCCAGTGAGGCCGTCAAACCACAGGAAGTCGCTGCAGACCAGCCCCACCTCGGGATCCTGGAACAGCGGCAGTTGCCAGTTGAGTTTGTCAGGCTCCCAGAGGTCATCGGCATCGCAGAACGCGATGAAATCGCCCGTGGCGGCGGCGATGCCGATATTCCGCGCCTGACTGACGCCCACGTTCTCTGCTAGACCAATGAGATGAATACGGTCACCAAAACGCTCCAAACAGTCGCGGGAGCGGTCCGTGGAATAATCGTCAACCACGATGACTTGGAGCCGTATCCCCGGCCTAGCGTTGCTGAGAATCGAGTCGACCGTCTGCTCGACCGTGGCCTCGGCGTTGTGACAGGCAACGACCACACTCACGCTAAACACCTTGGACAACTGCGGGGGCAAAGAGCTTGTCATACGAGGGTCAGTTACCTGAGACGGTTTCACGTTGCGTCATCAATCTGTCCGCCCGCGGGCACACGAATGCACCGTTACTTCGCCAAGAATGACGACCCCTCCGGCGCGACCAGACCACTCTGCTGCATCTCTCCCCACGTCTAGCACTCAAGCCAGAATCCGTATGGTCGACACGCGCTAATATTAATCCAAGTTCAGGCTTGGGCACGGCGCCCGAGCTACGACGTCGAAGGCTGGAAGCGGTTCGGCGCGGATCGCGATGCAGTGACACCGCCGAACGACGATGTGGCGCCCGCCACCTCGCAAGAGGGAAGAACTGTTGTGACACGGCGGACACTTAATCGTCCTGCACGATGATCTATACTACAACAGGGGTTTGGGTGAACATAGCGTCAACTTCAATCCAGCATGTGGTTTGTGTTCAACGCGGGTCTGCGTGGTCGCGTGCGAACATCCGACGCCACCAGCCCGCGGCGGCAGTGTAACACCCCCCTGTTTCCCGTTTGAGCGCCAGATCTATCATGCAACCGCCGCTGATTGCCCATCTGATTGACGAACTGCCGCGTGACGGCGCGGAAATGCTGATCCTCGACCTGATGCGTCATCGGCATCGGGATCTGCGTTACGTCATTGGCTGCCTGGATGCGGGTGGGCCGCTGCAGCAGGAATTCGAGGCCATCGGCATTCCGGTGGTGATCTTTGGCCGACGTGGCCGCCTCGATCCGGGGCTGGTGCTGCGTTTGGCCCGGTGGATGCGGCGAGAGCGCGTGTCGGTGGCACACACCCACCTGTTTACCGCCGATGCCTACGGCCGGCTGGCGGCCCGCATCGCCGGCGTACCCTGGATATTTTCGACCGCGCACAACGTCTCCACGCCCGGCAAAGGTCGCGTGCATCGAACCGTCGATCGCTTGCTGGCAAGCCTCACTGACACCGTCATCGGCTGCAGCGAGGAAGTCACCAAAACCCTGCGCGAGCGTGACCGCATCCCAACCGCCAAACTGCGCACGATCGCCAACGGCATCGACCTGAACCGTTTCCTGCACGCCGATGGCAGCGGGGTGCGCGCCGAGTTCGGCATCCCCGAGCACAATCGCCTGATCGGCATCGTCGGACGCCTGCATCCGCAAAAGGCGCATGACGACCTGCTGCGTGCGCTGGCGGCACTGCCGCAAGCCCTGCGCGAACGCAGCAGCTGCCTGGTCCTCGGCACAGGTCCGCTGCGCGAGGCGCTCGAAGCACAGGTCGAGGCTCTGGGATTGCAGCGACAGGTGATCTTCACCGGCTCACGCGCGGATGTGCCGCGGCTGTTGGCCGCATTCGACGTGTTCGTGCTGTCGTCCAAATGGGAGGGTCTGCCGATCGCCCTGCTGGAAGCGATGGGCTGCGCCCGGGCAACGCTGTGCACCCGCGTCGGCGGCATCCCGGATGTCATTGTCGATGGCCGCAACGGCATGTTGGCCGATGCCGGCGACGTCGCCGGCATGGCGCAGGCGCTGACCACCTTGCTCGAAGACCCTGAGCTATGCGGCCGCCTCGGACAGCAGGCGCGCGAAACCGTTTTGCAACACTTCGATATCCGCCGCACCGCAGCCGCCTACAACCAGCTCCACGCGCAAGCACTAGCCTCCGATCCAGCCTCCGCCACGACTTGAACTTGCCGATCATGCCCGACGCACCTACCACGAGATTGCTGAGACACGGTATTGCCTGCGCCTGCCTGCCGTTCACCCAGAGCGCCAATATGCTGTTCCCGGGTTTGCGCATCCTCATGTACCACCGCGTAGCGGAGCTGGAGTGCTTCGACCAGCTCACCGTGACGCCGGCGCGTTTCGAGCAGCAAATGCAGCGCCTGGCGCAGGGGACACAGGTCCTGAGCCTTTCGGAAAGTTTGAACCGCCTCGCGGTCGGGTCTCGCAACCGGCCAACGGTGGCCGTGACCTTCGACGACGGCTATCTCGACAACCTGCATCACGCGCTACCGATCCTGGAGCGCTACCAAGTGCCGGCGACAATTTTCATCACCACCGATTTCTGCGACCAGAACCACAGCCATCCACGCTATGCCGCGTCCGCAGACCGTCTGCATCTGAACTGGCAGGAAGTGCGGCAACTGGCCGCTCACCCGCTGATCACCATCGGCTCGCACACGATGACGCATCCCTATCTACCGACTTTGACGGCGGAGCTGGCCACCCAGGAAATCGTCGACAGCCGGCAAATCATCGAACATCAACTCGGCGCCGGCATCGAATTCTTCTGTTATCCCTCCGGCGATTTCGGTCCGCGCGAAGTGGAGTTGGTCGCGCACGCCGGCTATCGCGCAGCTGTCAGCGTTGCTCCGGGCCTCAACCGCAGGGGCACAGACCGCTATACCTTGCGCCGCACCGAGATCACCGACAAGGATGACGCCTTCGAGATGTGGTTGAAGCTGCATGGCGCCTTCGACCCCGCGCACCGCCTGCTGCATCTGCGGCGACAACGTAGATTTGCCGCACAGGCTGCGCGTCTGCAGCACACCGGATCCACCTGAGCATGCGACTTCTCTATCTAATGACCGAGCCGTTCGGCGTCGGCGGCGTCCAATCCGACCTGCTGCAGCTGACCGAAGACTTGAGCGCCCGTGGCCACCAAGTCTACGTGGCCACCACCGATGGCGTGCTGCTGCAGGAACTGATCGATCGCGGCGCCCATTTCGTCGACATCGATTTTCATTTTCGTGATCCAATCCGCCTGTTCGCAGCGATGTGCCGCTTGCGCAAAGTGGTACGACGTGAGCGTATCGAGCTGATCGCGCCGCAGTCGGTACGCTCGGCGCTGGCGGCGTGGGCGGCGTTACGGCTGATCCCCAGAGGTTTCCGTGGTACCGGCGGCAAACGCCTGCCAATCGTCACCACTATCCACAACATTCACAACCCGAAAAATTTCCGGCTTGCCTCGAACATCCTGCAACGCTGCAGCGATTACGTGATTTTCGAATCCCACTACGAGCGCGACCGCCAGCTGCAGCACGCACTGAGCCCGGACAAATCGGGGGTGATTCACAGCGGCATCGACATCGAAAGACTGACGGCCCCGACCGCGACCGAGCAGTTCGCCGCGCGTTACGGGATCGAACCGGGCAGGCATTTCGTCTTCGGCATCGTCGCGCGGCTGTCGGAGGAAAAAGGCCACCACTACCTGGTCGACGCGTTCGCACGCGTGGCACAGCAGCGCCCCGAGCTGCGCTTGCTGATCGTCGGCGACGGGCCGCTGCGCGGGGCGATCAACGCGCAGGTCGACGCCCTCAAGATCAAGTCGCAGATCATTTTCACCGGTCTGCAGCGGGATATTCCATCCCACCTCGCCCTGTTCGACGTGTTCACGCTTGCGTCTACCCGAGAATCCTTTCCGCTGGCGGCGCGCGAAGCGATGGCGGCCGGCAGAGCGGTCATCGCCCCGCGCATCGGCGGCTGCCCCGAAGTGGTTGAAGAGGATGTCACCGGGCTGTTGTTTGAGGCGGCGAACGTCGATGATCTGGCCGCGAAAATGCAGGCTTTGGCGGCGGATCGCGAGATCTGCCGGCGTTTCGGAGAGGCTGGCCACCAGCGCGCACAGCGACGGTTTTCGCGCCAATCCTGGGTCGACGGCGACGAGAAGGTGTATCTGCAGTGGGTGCGGGCATGAACCCACGCCGCGCGAAGGCCCGGCCTTGAAGCTCTGGCTCGAAAACGCGTTCTCACCCGTGGCCGTGCTGGCCTGGTGGCTGATCCTGCTCGCCATCGCCAGCCTGTTCAGGTCGCGCAGCCGGTGGTGGCGCGTGATGTTGCCGGCTGTGGCTGCCGTCTACTATTTGTTGACAATTCCGCTCACCGCCAACTGGGCCCTCGGTGCGCTGGAACAGCGCGCCGCCCATGAAAAGACCTGCGGTCCGCCGCCCGCCGACAGCACGTTGATCGTGCTGGCCGGCGGCATCGAAGGCGATGCCAACGAAACCGACAACGTCACAAGACTCAAACTGGCCAGCTTGCGACGCCTGATCTCGGCGACCCAACTCGCCCTGCGCACGCCCGGCTCGCAGCTGGTCATCTCCGGGGGCGCCGGCGGACGTTATCGGGAAGCCGACCTGATGGCCACCCTGTCACGTGAAATGGGCTTCCCGGCATCCAGAATCCTGATCGACCGAAAATCACAAACCACCTATCAGAGTGCGGTCAATATCGCCGCGCTGCGGGCCGACGATCATCATCCACGTTATCTGCTGACTTCGGCCTTTCACATGCAACGGGCACTCGCCTCATTCCGCCACAGCGGACAGGACGTCTGCGCCTGGCCGGTTGATTTTCGTGCGATCAACATGCCCGCCTATGAAATGCTGACGCCGCACATGAGCTCGGCGTTCAAAATGTCGCTGGCGCTGCACGAATGGGTCGGTATGTGGTTCTATCGCTGGGTGAAGTGGTCGTGATGGCGGAACCGACAACCCGGTTCAACGACGGACGCGAGCATGGCAGACCCTTGCGCATCCTGATGGTGGTGGACGGGCGTTATCCAACCACCGGCGGCGCCGAGATGCAGGCACGTCTGCTGAGTTCAGCGTTCGCCAAGGCGGGTCACAGCGTGCGGGTTCTGACGCCCCGGTTGGAGGCGTCACAGCCCCTGCATGAACGTATCGACGGAATAGAGGTGGAACGCATTGCCTACCCGAGAATGCGCGGGCTGGGCGCGATCATTCTCAATCTGCGCTTTGCCGCTTATCTGTGGCGCCGGCGGCGGGCGCTCGACGTCGTCCACATTCACATGATGCACAACCTGGCCGGCGCCGCCGGATGGACCAAGCCCTGGATACGTTTGCCGATATTCGTGAAAGTCTCCGGTGCCGCGGAATTCCAGGGCGGAATACTCGATCCTGCGCTGCGCCGAGGGCTGGTGCATCGGGTGCTGGATGCCGGGTCCAGACGACTGGACGGGTTTCAGTGCATCAGCACATTCACGAGACAGGTCATGCTGCAGGCCGGCTATCCCGCGGCGAAGCTTCATTTCATCCCCAACGCGGTCGACTGTGATCGCTTTACGCCGATGTCGTCAGCCCCAGAGCAAGGATCAAGGGAGCGAGCGCCGAGGGTGGTTTTTGTCGGCCGCCATGTCGCCGTCAAAGGGCTCGATATTCTGCTCCGCGCCTGGGCCGGCATGACACGCCCAGCCGCGGCGCGTCTGATCCTCGCGGGCGACGGACCGGAACGGGCAACCCTGATGCAGCAGGCCACCGCGCTAGGCGTTGCCGACTCCATCGAATTCCCCGGAACTGTCAGCGACGTGTCGGCCTTGCTCGCCAGCGCTTCGATCTACGTCCAGGCTTCGCACCGTGAAGGTCTGCCGAATTCGGTGCTGGAGGCGATGGCGGCTGGGCTGCCTGTGGTGGCCACCCGCATCGGCGGCCATGAGGACATCATCACCGACGGCGAAACCGGCGTGCTGGTGGCGCCTGCCGATCCACAGGCGCTTGCTGCAGCCCTGCAAGGCTTGCTCGACGATCTCGAACGACGGCAACGGCTGGGCCAGCACGCCGCCGACTACGTCCGCGTTCACTATGCAACGGCGGTCGTGATCGAACGACTGCTCGATCTCTACCGCGGCCACGCGGCCTCACCCAACCACTGAGCGCTGCCGATGTCGACACCTTTGTCCAATGCCTTAGAGATTCCCCAGCCGGGACTGCTCGGTCGGCTACTCCGACACGCGTCGAATTACTCGGCCGGCAGCTTGCTCATCACCATGGCGAGCGTCATCACCTTTCCGATTTTCACGCGCATTTTCACGATCGAGCAATACGGCACGCTCGGACTGGTGAACGCCACTTTGTTGTTGTTGGTCGGCATCGGCAAGTTCGGCATCCAGAATTCCGTCATCCGCTTTTATGCCGAAGTGGAAACCGGCAAACGGGACACCGACACCACTAGCTTTTTCTCGACCGCCCTGTTCGGCATGGCCGCGCTGGGCGTCGGCGCCAGCGTCCTGTGCGCCATCGCAGCCGTCGCCCTGCCAGACTCGGTGTGGGGAAAGACTTCAACCGGACCGTTGCTGCTGCTGGCGTCACCGCTGGTCCTGGTGCGGGTGCTCGATAGCGGTCTGCTCAACCTGATCCGCGCACAGCAACGCAGTGCGTTCTACAGCCTGTACACAGTGGTGCGCAAGTATGTGGGTGTGGGGGCGATTCTGTTGGCTCTGTTTCTTGTCGCCCGCAGCCTGGAAAGCTTTTTTGTCAGCACAATGATCACCGAAGCGCTCGCCGTGGCATATTTGCTGGTTTCGTATGCACGTAGGGGGCTGATCGATATCCGTCGATTTTCCAGACCCCTGCTGATAGCCATGCTGGCGTTTGGACTGCCTCTGCTGGGCAGCGAGTTGTCCATGATCATTCTGAGCATTGGCGGTCGCTATATCGTCAACGACGAACTGGGCGCCAGAGCGCTGGGCGCCTATTCGGCGGCCTACAACCTGTGTGATTACGTACAGGCCGTGTTGACCATGGCCTTCGGCCAGGCACTGGTCCCCATGTATACCAGCCTGTGGGAAAGCAGTGGACGCGAGTCCACCACGGAGTTTTTGCAGAAATCCCTGCGCTATTACCTGGCATTCGCCCTGCCGGTGCTGGCCGGCATGATGGCGGTCGGACCGGAACTGTTGCGTCTGCTGGCCTCGAATAAATACAACGAAGGGGCCACGCTGATCCCTTATGTCATCGGCGGCATGCTGGTCACCGGCGGCGCACCCATTTTCTGTGCCGGCATTTACATCAAGAAGCAGACCGAAGTGGTGCTGTACTCCGTGATCGCGGCGGCGATCGTCAATCTGGCGCTAACCATCGTCCTCAGCCGCGCTTTCGGCATCGCCGGCGCCGGTATGGCAACGCTGGCGAGCTATCTGCTCTACTCGGCGTCTACCGGTTATTTCAGTTATCGCACCATCAGCATCCGCTTCCCTTGGGCGGACGCGGCAAAATTTTCCGCGTTGGCGACTCTGATGTACTTTGCCGTCAAGGATATCAACATCCAGCCACTCGCCTTGAAGTTGTCGGTACAGGTGATCGCAGGCATATTCATCTATGCTGGGCTGGTGATCTTGGGGGATCGAACCATCCGTGACGTCGCCGTAAAGTATACGGGCCCTGTGCTCTCGCGACTGTCTCGCGGAACGGCGAGCCGTGCGCCAACTCGCACGAACAATGGCCACACGAACGATGACCGCGCCAACGAAGCGCCCGTTCAACCATCGATGGGGAATCTGATGCGTGAATTTATGCAGTCGCTGCGCCACGTGGTGAAAACGCGGTTGGTCCAACCCATTCACGTCGCGGCGTTATTGAGCGGCACATCGTTGCGGCTCGCCAAGCGTCAGCCCGAACGACGCATCTTGATGCTGCACAACATCCCGTACTTCGATGACCGCAACAATCCTTTTGAAGCCCGGATGCTGTGGCTGAAGCGGCACTTCCAGCTTGTGTCGCTGCCGTCCATGATTGATCGTATTGAGCGCGACGTGCCACCATCACCCGGCGGCGAACTTGCATTAACCTTCGACGACGGCCTGCGCAATCAGGGCGAACACGCTTACAAGTTTCTACTCAAACACCGTATACCAGCCACTATCTTTGTCTGCCCAGGTCTGATTGAAAACCGTACCTGGCTGTGGAACCAGGAAGCCCGTCTGCGTCTGCATACCCTCACCAAGAGACGGCAACGCCAACTTGCCCTGGATATCGGCGCACCGAGTGCCAAGGTGGAACCCATCATCGCCTGGATGAAAACACTCTTTTTGCAAAATCGACAGGCGGTCGAAGCCGCCATTCGTGCTGCAACTCCCGCCTTCATTCCTTCGGCAGAGCTTCGGGCGATATACGATCCGTTGACCTGGGATACTATCCGGGCGCTGGATTCCGAAGTCATCACCATCGGCTCACACACACTCACCCATCCGATACTGTCGATTTTGGACGACGCGCAGCTTGTCCATGAAATCGCCCACAGTCGATTACTGCTCGAAGACCGTCTGAATCGGCCAATCGATCTTTTCTGCTACCCCAACGGCAGCCATGATCCACGCGCGCGCCGCCTGGTGGCGGATCACTACCGTGCGGCAGTCACCACCGAGGACGGCTTCGTTCGACCTGGCGCACAGTTGGAAATACTGCCACGAATCCCGTTTTCGTTCAGCGCCTCGATGTTGGCTTGGAGACTGCATCGTCCCGGTGCATAGCCGTTTGGCACTGAACAACCAGCGATGTCACCCGGTACCACATCAGAGCCGGACGGGAGTAGAAAATCACTCGCCCGTTAATGTCTCCGACTCGATCTGTGCCAGTAATCTTGGGGTCACAGTCGCCCATGCGTTGCACCGGCCGGAACTCACGCAGCGGGCCCCGATCTGTTTGGTCTGTAGACCCGCGCGCGCATCATTGCTGGTACAAACGCGCTTCTGAGTTACAGCATGATGCTCGGTGTAATCCACGTCGAAGTTCAGTCGTGCGCCCCAAAGCGTTCGATCAAGGCACGCGCGGTTTCCGCCACCAGCAGAATGACGCGGCCATGGGCCATGCGAGTAGTCGGTCGGAGCACGCCGGGAGCCGACAAGCACGGGGCATGCTGCAACTCACAACGATTCAGGATCGGCTTCAAGCCGGCACCCAGACCGACGTCAACGAGGATACCGCGATCCGTGAACTTCAGACCGGCCAGCGCGACCACGAACACGAACACTGCATCACGGTGTTGGAGTCATAGCATCGCGGCTAGGGAAAAGACCACTAATATGGGCCGTGACTACGTTTGTGCAATTTCTGTTCAATCCGATGACCTATTATGGCCATGTTCCAGTCTTTCCAAAACGGCTTACAGGCCCTGATGTCTTGAGATATATGGTGCTCCCAAGGGGAGTCGAACCCCTGTTTTCGCCGTGAGAGGGCGACGTCCTGAGCCACTAGACGATGGGAG
>Ga0307372_10009710_pt1 | contig 13197 bp, 9 predicted proteins | sample OX1MG_FD_202533 | JGI IMG/M metagenome (GOLD analysis project Ga0307372, IMG submission 202533) | Soil microbial communities from Risofladan, Vaasa, Finland - OX-1 | ecosystem: Environmental > Terrestrial > Soil > Coastal area > Acid sulfate soil | place: Finland: Risofladan, Vaasa | collected...
GGCTAAGCCCATGCATTACGCGAGCTTCGGGGTAGAATGCCACGGCTGCGTCAGCTGAACTGCGACGCGATTCGGGCGGTCTGCACATGGAGGGCGACCGTGGTCGAGGGGTCGCGACCATAGCCGCCAGCGATTGTGATGGTCAGCGGGAGTCCCACCTCGCGACAGTGTTGGACCACCAACAGGTCGCGGCGCGCCAGCCCTTGCTGGGTGAGCGACAATCGGCCGAGCGCGTCGTGCTCGTGCGCGTCTGCGCCGGCGAGGTACACCACTAGGTCCGGGTGGGCACGAGCGATGACGCCGGGGAGGGCCGCAGCCAGCCGATTCAGGTATTCGGCGTCGTCGGCGCCGTCCGGCAGTTCCACGTCGAGGTCGCCGGCCACCTTGCGGAACGGGTAATTCCGACCTCCGTGCATGCTGAAGGTGAACACCGATGCATCGCCGGCGAAGATGGCGTGGGTTCCATTGCCCTGGTGTACGTCGAGATCGACGATGGCGGCTCGCTCGATCTGCCCGCGGTGCTGCAGGGCACGAATGGCCACGGCGACGTCGTTGAACACGCAGAAGCCTTCGCCGTGGTCGGGGAACGCGTGGTGCGTGCCGCCAGCTAGGTTCATGCTGATTCCGAAGTCGAGCGCGTGTCTGGCCGCCTCGCAGGTGCCGCCCGTGGCCCGGTACGACCGCTCGACGAGCGCCGGTGACCACGGGAACCCCAGCCGCCGCACTTCCGCCGCGGTAAGCGCGCCGCGGGTGAACCGCTGCACGTAGTCGGGCGTGTGCACGCGCAGGAGATCGTCTGCGCTGACGCGGTCGGGTTCGTGCAGGCGGTCGGCCGGCACGATGCCCAGATCGAGTACCCGCTGGCGAAGCAGTTGGTACTTGGCGATCGGAAACCGGTGCCCCTCGGGGAGCGGAAAGGTATATCGCGCGCTCGACCAGGCGTGGAGCGTCACACAGCGGCGGTAGCCGGCACCGCGCCGGCTACCCTCCTCGCTTGCTGAGCGTGACGCGCAACGTGACGCGCGCTCCGTCGCGCACCACGACGACCTGGACCACGTCGCCCGGCTTGTGGCTGTACAGCGCTGCCGAGTAGGTCTCGAGATCGGTGACTTCCTGGCCGCCGAATTCCACCACGACGTCGCCCGCCTTGATGCCGCCCGCGTCGGCGGGACTTCCGGCGGTGACGCCGGTGAGCCGCTCACCTCTGATGTCGCCGGCTGCCATGTCGGGAATGGACCCGAAATAGACATCGCTGCTCGAACTCGACGCGGCCGTGCTGGGCTTGGCTGGCACGCGGACGAACGTGATGCGCGCCGGCCGGTCGGCGATGTCGCGAATCACGCGTTCGCCAATGCCCACCACGGTGGCTTCGCCGGCGGCGTCGATCTTGCTCACGACGTCAGTGGCGCGGTGGTAGTCCGCGTGGAGGTCGGTAAAGAAGTGGAGCACGGGGATGTTCTTGGCGTAGAACGAGGACTGGTCCGAGGGGCCGAATCCGTCGCCCTGACCAAAGATCGTGAGGCGCCCGGCGTTGGCGCTGTCGAGGAGGGCCGGGAATTCGGCGCCGGTGGCCACGCCGTAGACGATCAATCGCCGGTTCCGGAGCCGGCCCACCATGTCGAAGTTCACCATGGCATCCATGCTGTCGAGCGCCACCGGGCTGTGCTCCACGAAGTAGGCCGAGCCGAGCAGCCCTTCCTCTTCGGCGCTGAAGTTGATGAACATGAGCGAACGACGTGTTGGAGCGGCGCGGAACATGCGGGCCAGTTCGAGCACCGCCGCGGTGCCGGACGCGTTGTCGTCGGCGCCGTGGCGGATGGCGTCCGTGGCCTCTGGGTCGAGCGCCCCCTCGGTGGAGCGCCCCAAGTGGTCGAAGTGGGCACCGACGACCACGTATTCCTGGCGTAGCGCCGGGTCCGTGCCAGGCAGCATGGCGATGACGTTCTGCGTGGGCAGCAGTTCGGGCGCGCCGGGGTGAGCCGACGCGGCGGGCCGCGCGACGAAGGGCTGGAGATACGAGGTAGGCGTCATGGCGGCGAGCCCGAGGGCTTGATAGCGGCGCTCGATAAACGCAGCGGCGCTGTCGTTGCCCGGCGTGCCGGCACGCCGGCCCTCGAGCCGGTCGCTGGCGAGATAAGCGATGTCGGCGCGCATCCGCGCCGAGTCGGCCGCGGCCACGGGGGCGGGCGTCGGGGCGCTGGTTGGCCCCGAAACGACCGGTTGGCAGGCGCCGGCGATCATTACGGCGAACAGCAGCGAAGAACGGGAGAGGATCTTCATGGCCATCTTACAAGGAGGGAATTGAGGAGTTTAGCGCCGCCTCGCCCGGGGAACCAGTTGGGCGTGAGCCGGCTGCTGGCGGCCCCGCACTGGGGGGGCCTACTTTTGGGGACACTCACCAGCCCACTGCGGGGCGGAACGCCACGTCATGGACCACTCGGCTACCTTCGCACGCCTCTTCTCCCGACTCGTCTCCCTGCTGATCCACGACGCGCACAACGTCGACCAGCAGAAGGTGACGCTGCGGGCTGCCGTCGCGGTCGGCAAGCAGGGGCCGGTTCGGCTGACCGTGCGCGAGGGTGAACTCATGGCCGATGACGAGCCGATGCCCACGGTGCTCCCCGGGGTATCCGACGTGGCGGCACGGATGGCGGCGTGCGGGCTGCGCGAGATCATTTTCGAAGCCAGTCCGCGTGCAGCGGCGGTGCTGGACCGCGCGCGCGAGCTAGCCGGGGGCCGCATGAACGGGTCGGGCGTCGCCGAGCCTGTGGCGGCCCTGGCACCCCTGACAGAGTTCGCAGTGCCCGAAGCCGCGCGCAACGACCAGGAACGGGGGCCGGAACGTGAGGCGGGGGTGCCGGGCCTCGTGTCGGAAGACATCAGCGCGATGTTCTTCCAATTCTCGGCGATCGGCGCGGCGAAGGATTCCCCCGAGACGTTAGTTGCGCGTCTCGAGACGGTGGAGAACCCGTCCGAAGCCATCCGGTTGCTCGACGGTGCCGTCACGCAGGCCGAAACGGCCGCGCGCGAAGGGAAGCCGGCGGTGGTGGCCGACCTCATGTATGGGGTCGTGCGGTGCGAGCGATCGGCAGCGGACGAGGATGTGAAACGGGCCTACGTCCTGGCACTGCGCCGCATGTCCAGGCAACTCACGCTGCGCCCGGTCGCGGCGCTCATGTCGCGGGATCCCGAGCGCCGGGCGCACGTGGTTGAAGTGCTGGCGCGGACCGGGCAGGACGGCGCCGAAGCGCTGATCGATCAGATGACGCAGGCGCAGACGACCGAAGACCGACAAGCGATGTTCGATGTGCTGATGCAACTCGACGCCGCCGTTCCCGCACTGATCAATATGCTCGGCGATGCGCGGTGGTTCGTGGCGCGGAACGCAGCGGACCTGTTGGCGGAGATGAAGCCGGTGGCCGCGGAGAGTTCGCTGGTGGGGTTGCTGCACCACCCCGAAGGCCGGGTGCGCCGCTCGGCGACGAACGCACTCATGCAGCTCGGAACGGAGAGCGCGCGACAGGCGGTGCGGGCGGCGGTGCGCGATCCGGAGCCGGAGGTGCGGATGCAGGCAGCATTCGCGATCGCGGCGCACCGCGATCCCGAGACCGCTGCCACACTGATCACCGCGATCGACAAGGAGGCCGATACCGACGTGCAGTTGGCAATGCTGCTTGCGTTGGGCCGTGTGGGCACGCTGGAGGCCGTGCAGCGGCTGATTCGCGCGGCCGAGCCGGAGCACGGGTTGTTCAAGAAGAAGGCGACGGCGGTTCGGGTGGCGGCGGTCCAGGCCCTGGCCTCGGTGAATTCGGCTGCGGCGCGGGACGCGCTCAAGGCGCTGGCGTCGGACCGGGACAAGGACGTCCGCGACACCGTGGCGCGCCTGGCACAGCAGAACCAGCGCCCCTGAGGCGCTCCGCTTATCGTGCGGTGAAGTCGGTGCGGTCGTCCACACCGCGGCAGGCCTCGGCAATGAGGGCCGCGGTGTGGTCCACGTCGGCCAGGCTCACCATTTCATTGGGCGAGTGCATGTAGCGGTTGGGAATCGAGACGAGCGCCGTGGCCACTCCCTCGCGCGCCAGATGAATGGCGTCGGCGTTGGTATGGGTGGCGCGCCCCTCGGCGTGCACGGTGTACGGGATGTTGGCGGCCTTCGCCGCCTCGCGCAGCAACTCGAACACGACCGGCGAGACCAGGGAGCCGCGCACGAGCACTGGACCGCTGCCGAGCCGGTGGTCGCCGATCTCCTTCTTCTCGAGGCCGGGATGATCGGTGGCGAAGGTGACGTCCACGGCGATGGCCATCTGGGGCCGGATGGTATTGGCGGACACCAGCGCGCCGCCGCCGTTCCAGGCGATCTCCTCCTGGGTCGTCGCGGCGGCGACCACGCGTGCCTTGCCCGGCCGCTCCTTATATCGGCGCAGTGCCTCGAGCACCGCGAAGGCCCCGATCCGATCGTCAATCGACCGCGAGATGATTCGGTCGTTCGGGAAGTCCATTGAGCGCGAGTCGATCACGGCGGCGTCGCCCACGGCGACGCGGGCTTCGGCCTGAGCGCGGTCCCTGGCTCCGATGTCAACCCAGAAGTCAGTGATCTTGGACGCCTTCTCACGGTCCGCCGTCTTGATGAGATGGATGGGCTTCTTGCCCACCACACCCACGACCTCGGGGTCGTCGGACAGGAAGCGGAGCCGCTGGCCGACGAGGACCTCGGGATCCCAACCGCCGATCGGGGAGATGTACAGGTAGCCGTCGTCGTCGATGTACTGCACGATGACGCCGATCTCGTCGATGTGGCCGTCGAGCATGATGGTCGGCGATCCTTCGGGATTCACTTCAGCGATGCTGTTGCCGGCCACGTCGCTGCGCACGACGTCGGCGAATGTCTGTGCTTCGGCGCGCCAGACACGGGCAGCGGCGGTCTCGTAGCCGGAAGGGCCTGGCGTGTCGAGCAGCCGCTTGAGAAAGGCCATGGAAGACGAAGCGAGCATGGGACGGAGGAGCGGAGGGAATTTTGAGACTTCGCGTAATCCCGCATATGGTAGCCAGGATGGCTGCCGGGGGGAAGCAGGCACCGCTGCCGGTGGAGACGCGCGCCGCGATGATCAGTGGTCGCGACGGATCGGGAAGGCCGCGAAGCTCACGATGAGGATGGCCAAGCCGGCCGCGTACCAGCGCGCATCGGCGGTGAGGGCGTAATACACGATGCCGAACCAGGCGAGCATCTGGCCCAGGAGCCAGCCGAACAGACTCTCGGGAATGCTCAGCGCTGCCCGGCGCCGCCGTGCGAAGCGGCTGTTCCAGAACCGGTGGTCGAGCATCTGGACGAGCGCGTAGATCCAGGTCATGGCTCCCACCGCGCGCAGTTTGCCCGCCAGGTGTGGACCCCGCGCGTCGAATCCGATGCTGTACAGCACCCAAACGGCGAGCGCGAAGAACAGCGTGAGGCCGAGCAGGACGGCGCGGATCTGGACCAGTCGCTCGGCCGTGAGCCACGCGTTCGTGGTCGCCGGAGGCGTCATGTTCTGCGCTTGCGTCACGTGCTCCGGCTGCGTGCGCGAGCCGGATGGGGGTGATCCCATCAGCACTCCCGGTGTGGCGAGCCCCGTGGCCTACGGCATTCGTTGGCAGACCGCTCTGCCACCAATATACGTAGTCGGGATATTGGTTCGGACGACGTCCTGATCGAGCGGTGTCATAATGTCCCGGTGCTGCGCCACGAAATCGGCGTCCCTGCCCGCGGCATTGGACCCCATGCCGTGTCCGCCGGGCATAGGCGCCGGCGAGGCCCACGGATCCCAGGCGGTTGCTGGTCCAGTCTATGGCGCTCGTGGCGTGGGTGGCCTGCCTGAACCGGATCACGCCCAGTTCGGCGAATCGCCGGACAAAGGTGGCGATATTCCCCCTGGCCGCGCCGGCCTCCAGTCGCGCCCCTGGCGGTTCCTCGTATAGGTTGGGGCATCAGGCGCGGCGCTCGTGACTCCTCCCCGCCCGGCCCGCACACTCTCACCCTCCGCCCTCCCGTACCATGCATTCGAACCTCCTTGCCGCCCTGCTCGCGCTGGTCTTCGTGGCGCCGGCCACCGCCGCGCAGAATCCACCGGCCCCCGCGCACAAGCCGGCCGTCGTGGACACGAGCATTGCCGCCAAGACGGCGGGCTTCGTGAAGCACGACGGCTTCATTCCGTTCTATCTGAACCAATCCACAGGCAAGATCCTCCTCGAGATCCCACACGATTCCTTCCCCGCCCTCATGGACGTGATGCAGGCCACGGGACTCGGGTCCAATCCCATCGGCATCGATCGCGGGGCAGGCGGTCAGAGCGAGATCGTGCAGTTCGATCGGAACGCCGAGCATGTGTTTGTGGTGTTCCAGAACACGCGCTTCCGGGGAGCCACGAACAATCCGGACCACGAGCGCACGGTGGCCGAGGCGTTTCCGGTGAGTACCGTGGCCGCGCTGCCACTGCTGGCGGTGGAAAACGGGCGGCTGCTGGTGGACGCGACCGATTTCTTCATCCACGATTGGACCAATGTGGTGGCCACGCTGCAGCGCAGTAAGCAGGGCGCGTACGCGGTGGCCAAGGACCGGTCGTCGATCTATGCACCATACACGAAGGCATTTCCGAAGAACACCGAAGTGGACGTCTCGCTCACCTTCGCGGCAAGTGGACCGCCGGGCGGCATCGTGAGCCGGATGGCGCCGGACGGCCACGCCTTCACGTTGCGGGACCACATCTCGCTGGTCGAACTGCCCGACTCGGGCTACCGGCCGCGCGAATGGGACCCGCGCATCGGGTACTTCGGGATCACCTTCAACGATTACGCCCAGCCCGTCGACCAGCCGCTGCAGCAGCGGTGGATCGAGCGGCATCGGCTGGAGCGGGTGAATCCAAACGATCCCAACTCTCCGATCAAGAATCCGATCGTGTACTGTGTGGACCGCGGGATCCCCGAGCCGATCCGGACAGCGACGCTGCAGGGGGTGAAGTGGTGGGAGCAGGCGTTCGACGAGGCGGGGCTCAAGGGCGGGTTCAAGGTGGACCTCTGCCCCGAAGGCATCGATCCGATGGACATCCGCTACAATGTGCTCGTGTGGGAGAACCGGAACGAGCGCGGGTGGTCGGTGAGTGGTTCGGTGGACGACCCGCGGACTGGTGAGATTCTGAAGGGCATCTCCCGGCTGGACTCGCACCGTGCGCGCACCGACTACAACCTGTACGCGGCACTGATGGGCGCCGCCCAGACGCCGGCCGACACGCACTTCGTCCTGGCCCGTGTGCGGCAGGTGAGCGCGCACGAGATCGGGCACACCCTGGGACTCTCACACAACTACATCGCGTCAACGTACAGCCGCGCGTCGGTGATGGATTATCCGGCGCCCCGTATCACGCTCGACAAGAACGGCAACATCGACATGTCGCAGGCATATGCCGTGGGGCCCGGCGCCTACGACGTGTGGGCCATTCACTGGGGTTACGGGATCTTTCCGCCGGGGCAGGAGCAGGATTCGCTCAAGGCGATCGTGGCTGAGGGGCTGAAGAAGGGGTACCTCTTTCTGTCCGATGCTGACGCTCGGCCGGACGACGCATCCGATCCGCGCGTGAACCTGTGGGACGATCAGTCCACCGCCGCGCAGTTCCTCAAGAACCAGATGGATGTGCGACGGGTGGCGATGGCGCGGTTCGGGCTGCGCAACCTGCGGCCTGGCGAGCCATTGACGATGCTACAGGAGCGGCTCGCGCCGCTGTACTTCTTCCACCGGTTCGCGCTGAACTCGGTATCGAAGACGATCGGCGGGATGGAGTACGCCGAGGCGGTGGTGGGCGACGGACAGCAGGCCACGAGGCCGATTCCCGGCCCTGAACAGCGCGTGGCGCTGGGGCTGATGCTGTCGGCGCTCCAGCCGTCGGCGCTCGCTATTCCCGATACCGTGCTCACGCTGCTCACGCCGAACGCCAACGAGGTGACGCCACGTGTCGAACTGTTCGGCACGCGGACGCAGCCGGCGTTCGACGAGTTTGGGGCGGCGCGGACCCTCGCGCAGATGATCGTGGACATGGTGCTGCAACCGGAACGCGCCGCGCGGCTGGTGGAGTTCGCCACCCGGGGTCCCAACATGCTCACGCTCGGCGAGACGATCGATTCACTGATCGGCCGCACGTGGAATGCGCCCGTGCCGTCGAGCGGCAAGCTCGCCGCGCTGCAGCGCGTGACGCAACGCGCCGTGGCCGACCGCCTGCTCCTGCTGGCGGCCGACACCACGGCGGCGCCCGAGGTACGGGCGATCGCCGAGTTGAAGATCAAGGACCTGCAGCCGCAGGCCGCGCGGCGTGCAGCCGCGGGCAGCGTAGAGGCGCGGGCGCAGTGGTACGCGATTGCCGGCGATTTCCAGCGGTGGATCGACCGGAGAGAACTACCCCAGCCGACGCGGGCACTCGAAGCACCGCCCGGCGATCCGTTCGGAATGGCGGATTGGGATCCCTGGAACGGGAACGGCAACAACTGATGAGCACTGCACGCTGAGAGCGGTTGGCCCACGCTCTCAGCGTGCAGCCTGCAGTCAGCAGGTACCGCCGCCGCGCGTAGTCGATTCTCCCCTCCCATTCGGCACCCCGACCGCCTATCTCTCAATTCCGGCGCGGGCCGGGCCGGATTCCAGGAACCACTCCGGAGGGGCAGGATGCGGATTCGAAGGCTTGGCGTGGTTGGCGCCGGAACGATGGGGCACAGTATCGCCGCGCTGGCCGCGTCGGCGGGCATCGCGGTGGATCTGCTCGATATCGCGGGGCCGGCGACCGATCCCAACGCACCGGCCCGACAGGGGCTCGAGCGCGCGAAGAAAGCCAGGCCGGCGGCGTTCATGGATTCCGAACGCGCGGCGCTCATCCAGATCGGCAATACGACTGATGACCTGGGCGTGCTCGCCGGGTGCGATCTCGTGATCGAGGCGATCATCGAGGAGCTCGAGCCCAAGCGTGCGCTCTACGAGACACTGGAGGCGCTGCTGCCCCCGCACGCGATCATCGCGTCGAATACGTCGGGCATCCCGATGGCGCTTCTCGCCGAGGGCCGGAGCGAGGGATTCAAGCGGCGCTTCGTGGGCATGCACTTCTTCAACCCGCCGCGCTATCTGCATCTGTTGGAGATCATCCCCACGGCCCAGACGGCGCCGGAAACAATCGCCGACACCCGTCGGTTCAGCGAACGCGTGCTTGGCAAGGGAATCGTGACGGCCCGCGACGTGCCGGGATTCGTGGCCAACCGATTGGGCGTGTTCGGCATGGTGCTCGCCTTGCGGATGATGGAGGAGTTCGACCTTACGATCGACCAAGTCGACATGCTCACGGGTCCGCTCCTCGGCCGCGCCAAGTCGGCCACGTTCCGCACGGCCGACCTGACCGGGCTCGACGTCCTGTCGCATGTCGCCACTGGACTGGCCAAGGCGACGGGCGAGGACTTCGCGTTGCCAGAATGGGTGGCCGCGATGGTGAGGAACGGCCAACTCGGGGAGAAGAGCGGGGCCGGGTTCTACAAGCGCGTGGGCAAGGAGATCCACACGCTGAACTGGAAGACCATGGCGTACGCGCCGGCGACCAAGCCGGAGACGCCGGCGATCGGCAAGGCGATGCGCCTGCCCCTGGGCGAGCGGCTCAAGGCGGCAGTGGCGGTCGACGGCGCGTACGGGACGTTCGCCCGCGAGTATCTGACGCGGCTTTCGCGGTACGTGATCACGACGGCTCCCAAGATCGCGTACCACCTGCCCGACGTGGACCATGCGATGGAGTGGGGGTTCGCGTGGGAAGCGGGTCCGCTCGCGCAACTCGACCTGCTCGGGGGCGCACTGCCAGACGCCGCCAAGCTGCGTCCAGCCGCGGCGACCGAGGGGTACTATGCCGCCGATGGGTTGCGCGTGGTGTCGCTCGACTGGAGGGGCTACGAGCCGATCCGGGAGCCCGAGGGGATGGTACGCACAGGCGCGCTGCGGCGGGCCGGCCGCTCGCTGGCCGATTCGCCCGACGCTACGCTGTGGGACGCCGGCGACGGAGTGGCGCTGCTCGAATTCCACAGCAAGATGAACTCCCTCGGCGAAGGCGTGCTCGCGATGGTGATGAAGTCGCTGGAACTCGTGGCGCATGATGACCGGGCCGGGCTGGTGATTGGAAACGACGATTCGCGTACGTTCACCGCCGGCGCCGATCTGGGCATGGTGGCGGCCATGGCACAGGCCGGAAATTGGAAGGGTCTCGACGACGCCGTTCGGCTGTTCCAGGGGTGTTCGATGTCCATCCGCTCGGCGCCATTTCCGGTAGTTGTGGCGCCGTTCGGGCTCACGCTGGGGGGTGGGTGCGAGTGGTCGCTTCACTCCGACGCGCTGCAAGCGCACGCCGAGCTATACATGGGCCTCGTGGAAGTGGGCGTGGGACTACTGCCGGGCGGCGGCGGTACCAAGGAGCTGCTGTTCCGATTCTCGCAGGAACTGGCGGCCTACGAGGACGCCGACCCGTTCGAGGCCGCGAAGCGGGCGTTCAGGATGATCGCCATGGCGACCGTGAGCACCAGCGCGCTCGAAGCGCGCCATCTCGGGTTCCTGCGCGATGGGGATCGGATCTCGATGAACCGCGATTTCCTGCTGGCCGACGCCAAGCGGCTGGTGCTGGACCTCGCGCCGGGGTACACGGCGCCACCACCGCGAACGATCAACGTCGTGGGGCGCGACGGGATCGGCAACCTGCACTACGCCGCGTGGGCGATGCACGAAGCCGGGCAGGCCAGCGACCATGACGTACGGATGGCATTAGAAATTGCTAAAGTATTGTGCGGCGGCGACGGACCGGCGCGCCGGGTGACCGAGGACGACATCCTCGACCTGGAGCGCGACGCCTTCTTGCGGCTGCTCGGCACCAAGGAAACGCAGGAGCGCATCGCGTACATGCTGAAAACCGGCAAACCGCTCCGCAACTGAGAGGGATGACTCGTGACTGATGTCGTGATTGTTTCAGCGGTGCGCAGTGCCGTGGGCCGTGGCAAGAAGGATGGCGCGCTGGCCGGTGTGCACCCCGTGGAACTGTCGGCGCAGTTGATGCGGGCCGCGGTGAACCGGGTGAGCGTGGACCCGGCGATCGTGGACGACGTGCTGTGGGGGTGCGCGATGCCGGAAGCGGGGCAGGGGCTCAACGTGGCCCGCCTGTCGCTCCTCCGCGCCGGATTCCCCGTCGACGTCCCGGGCGCCACGATCAACCGCTTCTGCTCATCTGGGCTCCAGACGATCGCGTTCGGCGCGCAGGAGATCCTGAGCGGGATGGCCGACGTCGTGGTCGCCGGCGGCATCGAGATGATGAGCCAGGTGCCGATGTCGGGCTACCACACGCGGCTCGACCCCGCAGCGGTGGAGAGCTACATCGGCATGGGGTTCACTGCCGAGCGGGTGGCCGAGCGGTGGAAGGTGTCGCGCGAGGAACAGGACGCGTGGGCGCTGGCCAGCCAGCAGAAGGCGGTGCGGGCGCAGGTGTCGGGCGCGTTCGACGCGCAACTCCTTCCGGTTCCGGTGACGACGGCCACCTGGAACGGGGCCCGGAAGACTGAAACCACGACGGAGTTCGCGCGCGACGAAACACCGCGGGCCGACACGACCGCAGAGGGGTTGGCCAATCTGCGCCCCGTGTTCAAGGCCAAGGGCACGGTGACGGCCGGCAACTCCAGCCCGTATTCCGACGGGGCGGCCGCGGTGTTGCTGATGAGCGCCACGCGCGCCAAGGCATTGGGGCTCGCACCGCTGGCGCGGTTCGTGAACTACGCAGTGGCGGGCGTGGATCCGGATGTGATGGGGATCGGACCGGTCAAGGCCGTTCCCAAGGTGCTGAAGCGCGCGGGGCTCGCGCTGGGCGACGTGAAGCTGATCGAGTTCAACGAAGCGTTCGCGTCGCAGGTGGTGGCGGTCGTGCGCGAACTGGGAATGGATCCGGCGCGCGTGAACGTGAACGGCGGCGCGATTGCGCTCGGTCACCCGCTGGGAGCCACGGGGGCCAAGCTCACCACGCAGCTCATCTACGAACTGCGCTCGCGCGGCGGCGGACTCGGGCTGGTGACCATGTGCATCGGCGGCGGCATGGGCGCCGCTGGGCTGATCGAGGTGGCGAGCGGCGGCTGATCGATCCAACCGCGCTCGGCGGGGCTTCCCCCTCCCCCTAACTTCCGGAGGAGGAGGAGCGATGTCCGCGAAACTGAACCGGGCCGGTCTGGCGGCCGGCGATCTGACCACCAAGACGCTGAAAACGGCGCGACAGGGATTGTTGCGTGTCCACCGACTGCTACTCGAAATGGAACGGGTGGAGCTGGAGCGGTCGCGCGGACGACTCGCGCCGAACGAGTATTTGCAGGCTGTCCTCCACGAGCCGGAGTTCGCCTGGCTGCGGCCTGCGTCGCAGCTCATCGTGCAGATCGACGAGGCGCTGGACGAAGCGGACCGCGAGGAGGGACCCGTGGCGAGCGACCTGACGGCATCGCTGCTGGCCCAGGTGCGCGCCCTCCTCACGCCCATTCCGCCCACGACGGCGTTCGCGACGCGCTACCTGCAGATGCTCCAGCGCCACCCCGACGTGGTGTTCGCCCATCGCGATCTGATGGCGGAGCTGCCGAAGGGGTTTCTCGGGCCGCCGCCGGCTCAATTGCAGTAGGAGGGTAGGCCGGTAGGGTCGCTGACTGCGCTATGCCGTCTACCGTCCTACCCGTCTGCCGAGCAGCCGGTACATCATCACCGCCGCGCGCTCCGTCTGCATTGTTAACGAATTCAGATCGACCTGCTCGTGCGGCGTGTGAGCACCGCGGCCGATCGCACCAAGCCCGTCCATGCCGGCGATGTAGGGCGCCACGAACGACACGTCGCCGGCTCCGCGGGTGCTGGGATCCTGGGCCTGGACCGGCCCGTAACCCAGTGCGCGGCTGGTCGCGTCGTAGAGCGCGATCAGCTGCTCCCCGCCCGGCGTCATCGGCATGGCGGGGTAGTCATCCTGGAATGTGATCTCGGCCGACGTCCCGGGCAGATGCTCTCCGACGATCTCGCGCATGCGTTGACGCGTGCTGTCCTCCTGGCCCTCGGTGATGAACCGCAGGTCGCCGGGCACCACGGTGGTGGGGGCGATGATATTGGTCTTGCCGGCCACGGTGCCCGAGAGGTTCGCGCTGTCGTACGTGACG
>Ga0307372_10009712_pt1 | contig 13194 bp, 17 predicted proteins | sample OX1MG_FD_202533 | JGI IMG/M metagenome (GOLD analysis project Ga0307372, IMG submission 202533) | Soil microbial communities from Risofladan, Vaasa, Finland - OX-1 | ecosystem: Environmental > Terrestrial > Soil > Coastal area > Acid sulfate soil | place: Finland: Risofladan, Vaasa | collected...
CGGTCGCCAATAATCCGATCGACCGCAATATCGCGGCCGATCCGGTCAATCCGCCGATTATCTTCGAGCCGCCATCGTCGCTTGCCGGGCCCACGGCGCAAGTCTGGATCGCGGCGTCCGGCGGCGCCAGCGGCGTCGCCGATCCGAACTGGGGTGGCGCCAATGTCTGGATATCAACCGACGGCGCGTCATACGCGAACGTTGGCGCCGTCGTCGGCCCGGCCGCGCAAGGCGTTCTGACCGCCAATCTGTCGAGCTACAGCGGCAACGGCCCCGATACCGCGGACACGCTCGCCGTGAACATGGCCGAAAGTGGTGCCGCGCTGGCGACGGCGACCGATCTTCAAGCGCAACTGGCCGCAACGCTGTGCATCGTCGACAATGAGTTCGTGTCGTATGCGACGTCGACGCTTACCGCGGCGAATCGCTATTCGCTCACCCGCCTCTATCGCGGACTGTACGGGTCGACCATCGCGACCCATTCAATCGGTGTGCGGTTTGCATTCCTCAACAGCAGCGCGGTCTTTAAATACGATCTGCCGTCGCAGTTCATCGGCGTGGAGCTTTACGTCAAGCTGCAAAGTTTCAACGTATTCGGCGCCGGACTTCAGGATCTCTCGGGTTGCGTAGCCTACACGTATAAATCCGTCGGCTCCGGCGTCTTCGGACCCGTCGCATCCTCGCTCGCGCTTGGCTTTAATCTCGATTACGCGCTTGCCAGCGGGGGCGTCAATGAGAGCGACGACTTTGGTCTGGCGTCCGATCCTTATGTCAGCACCATCGATATGGGATTAGCCTCAACAGCGGTGAATACATGAGCATTCAGGTTAAACGCCGTCGCGAGGCGGCGACATTTCTGTCGACCTTCACGGGCGCGCAGGGCGAGCTTGTCGTCGACACCACCAACAATCGCGTCCAGGTGCACGACGGTGTCACCGCGGGCGGCTGGCCGGCGGCAAAGCTTGCCGAAGTGATCGTCAACACACGAACTGCCATCAATGACGCCAACTACACAGCGCTGCCAACCGACCGCACCGTCGCCTATACCGCGATCACGGCGGCGCGTACCGTCACCGTGCCGGCATCGGGTACTTACCCGACCGGGACCCAGCTTCTTGTCGTGGATGAATCCGGCGCGTGCTCGGCGACGAACACGGTCACGGTCGGCGCGGCCGGGTCCGATACCATTGACGGCGCGGCCAGTGCTTTGATCTCGTCGCCCTATGGCTATCTATCGCTGCAGAGCAGTGGCGCCGGCAAGTGGACGCTTGTCGATCAGGCGACGACCAGCCTGCCGGCTGTTACGATCGGCACACCGTTCGATCCGAACAACGTGTTGTCGGTTTGCGGTCAGAGTTCGCTGTTCAGCAGTGCCGGTAACTTCAACGTCACCGTCAATAAGGGCGGCGGTGCCGGCAATACATCCGATACCGCGTCATTTATCTTTGAAGACGGCTTTTCCGGCAGGGCGCAGATCGGTCTATGCGGCGACGACAATTTTCATTTCCAGGTCTCGCCCAACGGCAGCACATGGTACGACGCCATCGACATCGTTGCCGGTTCCGGCCTGACGAAAGCGAATTATGGACTGAGCGTGACGAGTGGCGACGTGATGATCGGCAACAACACGCCGACCGCGCCGCTGACCATCACGACGCAGACCGCGGCGCTGCCGACGCCGAATGCCGGTGCTCAGATGCACATGATTGGCGCCAACAGTACCGGCGTCGCGGTACAGTGGAATGCATACGCGGCCAACGGCAGCTTCATTTTCGAACGCGCCGATGGCGGCCTAGGGACGGAGACGGCGCTCGCCGGCGGTGACGTCATCGGAGCGCTAGTTTGGCGCGGTTACAACGGCAGTGCCTACAGCGGCAATCAGGCGGTCGTGCGCGTCGCGACGGCCGGTGCGTGGAGTGGCACTAACGAAGGTGCCGTCATTCAGTTCCTGACGACTGCGCAAGGCGGCACGTCAAATGTCGAAGCCATGTCGATCTACGCGGGTGTCGTTGTCGGGCCTGGGACGACTGATCCGGGCACAGGCAATCTGACGGTCGGCGGCAGCATCGGCATTGGAACTGCAGCGCCGACCGCGCCGCTGACCATCACGACGCAGACGGCGGCGCTGCCGACGCCCGTGACGGGTACGCAAATTCATTTGATCGCGAGCAACTCAGCTCAGTCAAACATTCAGTGGAATGCCTACGCGAGTTCCGGCAACTTTTATTTCTATCGAGCCGACGGTGGGCTCGGCACAGAAGCGGCTCTGGCGGCCGGCGAAACGATTGGCGCGATCGGGTGGCGTGGCTATAACGGCTCGGCGTATGCGACAGTTTCCAATGCTCAGATATTAGTCGCGACCGCCGGCGCGTGGAGCGGCACGAATACCGGAACGATACTCGAGCTCCAAGCAACGCCGACTGGAAGCACGTCACGCGCAACAGTGGTGCAGATTTCAGGCGGTGTGTGGATCGGTTCCGGTAGCGATCCGGGAGCCGGAAATTTGGCCGTAGCAGGTGCGCAGCAAATCGGGTCGCCGACTGGCGGCATCTTGGGTTCCGGAACACTTAACGTCGCCGGCGGTATCTACCTCAACAACAGCGCTTACACCAACCCGGACTTTGTGTTCGAGCGCTATTTCAGCGGCAAAATCGAAAAGTACGCCGATCGGCCGCGGGCCGCGACTTATCGCGGATTGATGGCGCTGGACGATCTCGCCGCGCATGTGCGCGAAACGCTGCGATTGCCCGGCATCGACGATCGGCCGGCCGATATCTTCGAACGTGGCGACATCGCGCTGGAGAAGCTGGAAGAGCACGCGCTGTACATTCTGCAACTCCACCGCCGCCTTCTTCGCCTGGAGCCGCCCGGTGAGGGGACATCTCAATGAACCGTCAGCAGGCTATCGAATTCATTCAGGCACTGAATATGTTGCAGCCGCACGTGGCGCCGCTGCTGTTTGGTGGCGTTGTGAATACCGATGTCGTCCGCGTGGTCTCATTAGTAGCCAATTCGCAAGCTGTATGCGATGTAAAGCCTGCACGCGCCGAGTCGACCCAAAATAGCTGAATGGGCCGCTTATCGTTTAGAACGTCGAATGCCACCTAAAATCATTTGGCTACTTTGGCTGCAGGGATGGGAGGCGGCGCCCGATTTGGTTAGATCGTGTGGCGCTTCCTGGCTACGCCACAATCGAAATTGGACGATCAACTTCCTAACCTTGGATAAAATAAAAGAGCTGGGTCTAGGACCGGAATTATCTCCCTTTTTAAACAAGCCGATGCCGCCTGAGGCTCTAAGCGACCTCATCCGTTTGCAGCTTCTTGCAACGCACGGTGGCGTATGGGCTGACGCAACCGTTTATTGTCTGCGGCCGCTTGATCAATGGCTCTCGGATGTGGCCGCCTCGGGCTTCTTCGCGTTCAGCCGTCCGGGTCCTGACCGAATGCTTTCAACGTGGTTTCTCGCCGCCGATGCGCAGTCTTGCGTAATTCAACGCTGGCGAGAGCGGGCTCATGCGTATTGGATGGGTCGAGACGATAGGGATGATTACTTCTGGGTGCACCGTCTGTTTGAACAAACGTATAATTCGAACGAGGCGTTTCGCGAGGTTTGGGACAATGTGCCGAAGCTATCCGCGGACGGACCTCACTGTTTCCAGCCGCCAGAACAGTTGCTTGATTCGATGACGGATTTCCACCGGCGCGTCGTTGAAGCCGCTGAGACGCCTATGTTGAAGCTAAGCCATAAGCTCAACCACAACTCGGTCGCGGAGAATTCGGTTTATCGGTGGCTTTGTAGGCGCCTCGAGCAATGAGTTTTGGGCGGAAAAGACTCTGATGCCAATGATTGGAAGCGACGTCTTATTATTCACATTCCAAAATGCGCGGGGACCTCGATTGAGGTCGCGGCCGGGTTTGATAGAGATTACCCAACGCTTGGACTGAGACCGACGTCGACAAAAGCCGACCGAGCGCGTCTCTTTGGTGACGATCTTCAACATCTTTCTATCCGGGAGATCGAAGAAGGTTTTCTCCATGATTTGCAAAGACCGATAAGTTATTCCTTTTCTATCGTGCGCGATCCGATCGAGCGATTCGTGTCGCATTTTGTCTGGCGCACCGCTCGTTTTGCTGCCCACGATGAGGCGCGATTAGACGGCCTCGTGTCTGATTTCAATTCCTTCTTCGAAGAGTTTCGTGCGCTAGCAAATGCCAGCGATTTTTTTGTAGAGCCTCGGGATGGAATAAGCGGAACAGAAGGCAATAAAAGATACTTGCACACAAACGACATTTTCCGTCATCTTGTTCCTCAATATTGCTTTGTGTCGATAGGTGGTCGGGTCGCGATCGATGAATTGTTCTTAATCCACCAAATCGACTTGGTTCAGAGTATTCTTTCGCAAAAGGCGGACGTTGAAAGGAAAATACCTCACCGTATGGTTGGCGCTAGCAGCAAGGCGTTGCGCAATCGGCTGTCGCCAGCTGTCGAAAGCGAATTACGTCAGTTGTACAAACTCGACTACAATCTCCTGAAGGAAAGAAGCCCTGAAAGGTGAGGGGTGCTTTTTGCCAACCGAACGGTTTAACATTGGAGTCAATATCCTCGATGAAGGCTGAAATCAGGGACGCGCCTTATGAACATCCGGTGACGATCATCGAGCCACCGTTTAATTTCAATGCGCCCGGTGTCAGCAGGTACGCGCCGGAAATCACCGGCGATATATTGTTGAGAAGCTTATGCCTGCGGCTTGGCTGGGGCGACCTTTCAGATAAACGGTTGCTCGATTTTGGATGCGGCGTTCGCTTTGCTCGTACGATCGTCAATCTTGGAATAGAGATCAAACTATATGCGGGAGTTGATGTAAATCGGGCAGCCATTAACTGGCTGCGGACAAACGTTAAGCTGCCTAATTTGAAATTTTATCATTTTGACGTCGCCAACATTCTTTATCATCCAAACGGGCCGACTCGAGAATCCGCCAAGTTTCCGACAATCGACGATTACGGAGAATTTGACGCCGTTTCCATGTTCTCCGTCATAACGCATCAGGTGCCGGACGACGCGCAATTTATCTTCACTTTACTACACAAAGCCACGAGACCCGGCGGCCAAATGTATTTTACCGCGTTCTTAGACGAATCGATTGCTGATTACGCGGAAGGGCTGCCCGAAGTGCCCGGTTCAAACTCGTTGTACAATCCATCTTACTTGTGCAGCATTGTCGAACGAGCAGGATGGACGGTTACTGACATTTATAAGCCGATCAACTTCCAGCAATTCGGGTTCTGCTGTCACAAGGGCTGATGGCCCTTCTAAGCGGCGTAAATCTCCAGCGGCCTGTTAGACAAACAATCAGATAATGCGGATATCCTCATGCGAGCATTTCTCGCCACGGCATTGCTGTGTGCTTGCGTGGTTGCACCGGCCGTCGCGCGCGATGACGGGCGCTATGCCCATTCGCCTTTGAAAGGCTGGTTCGACCAGCTCGCGAGCGGAAAGGGGCTGTGCTGTTCGTTCGCGGACGGCGCCCAGATCGACGACGTCGATTGGGACACCGGCGGGTCTGATGGCGGTTATCGTGTCCGCCTGCACGGGGAGTGGATCGATGTGCCGCCGAGCGCGATGGTGACCGAGCCGAACCGTTTCGGGCCGGCGGTGGTGTGGCCCTATGTCGACGCCGCCGGGGGCACGCAGATTCGCTGCTTTCTGCCGGGAGCCGGTGTATGAGCGATCCCGGACAACAACAGGCGAGTGGGTTGCAACAGCCCGGTGAAGTGAGTGAACGCGCTATTGCCGGCGCGAGCGTCGGGGTTGGCGGGCGGCCGACGCGAGCGCCGAATGTATGGCCGTTGCAGCGCGATTGTCTCGCCTTCTACGGCGATCCGCGCGCCGCCAACTGGCTGCACGCCGACACGGTCGACGTTGCTTGCCCGTGGCCGCTGCATGTCGGCACGGTGCCCGTCTCCCATATCCTCATTCACAAGAAATGCGCGGAGAGTCTGGCGCGCGTGCTCAGCGCCATTTGGGATGCAGCCGGCAGAAGCCTCGATACCATCAAGAAGCTCCGCTACGACGTTTACGACGGCTCGTACAATCTGCGGGTCATGCGCGGCGGCGCGGCGCTGTCCATGCACGCGTTCGCCTGCGCGATCGATTTTGACGCCGCCGACAATGTCTTCCATTCGCCGCAGCATGTATTCCAGCACGATAGCCTGATCGTCGTGAAATTCATCGAGGAAGGTTGGGTGTGGGGCGGCGACTGGCAGCCTGGCTCGGTGGACGCGATGCACTTTCAGGCGGCGCGCGTGCATTCTTGATCCGCCGCTCGCATTTGCCGGCATTAGCGCGTTCACGCGCGTCGACACGCTTTCGCAACCCAAATGCTCGCGGCGAAGGTACTTTATCCGCCGTTCGCATTTGCCGGCATTAGCGCGTTCACGCGCGTGAGCGCGTTACTGCAACCCAAATGCTCGCGGCAACTTTGATCTGCCGTCCGCCGCATAAAATCAGCATCGACACAAACACGAGAGACCGCAATGCCCACGCAGGCCCAGCTTGACGCCGCGTTCACGGCCGCGCGCGCCTGGATCGACCAGGAAGCCGGCGCTTACGCGCAAATGATTCCCGACTCCGACGTGCAGAAGCTGTGCCAGGTCGTGCTCGCCGCGGCGGCGCAATCCAATTCAACCACCTCGACAAAGGAGACCTAAAAGCATGAACCAGGATCAGCTCGGTGGCGTCGTGCGCGCCATTCTGCCGCCGCTTATCACCTGGCTGGTGGCGAAAAATATCGTTCCCGCAGGCTCGGCCGACGCCGTCATTTCGGCGGCGGTGGCCATTGCCGCGGCCGGCTGGAGCATCATCAGCAACAAGACCGGCAAGGTCATCGGCGGCAAATAGCCGATCTATTTTTTCATTCTCACCCAACAGAAGGAGTTTCGCATGCGCAAGCTCATGCTTGGCGGCGCGTTGGTCGTATTGATCGGCCTCGGCGGATGCACGACGGCTCAGATCGAGCAAGTCACGTCAACCGTCGAAGGCAATATCCAGGCCGGAACAGCCGCCGTTTGCGGCATTGTGCCGACGCTCGCGTCCATTGCCGACGTGGTGTTCGCGGTCACCGGACAGACCGCGATCTCGGCGCTTTCGAATGTGGCGGTGCAAGCCGTCGAAGCCGACCTCTGCAGTGCCGCGCCGTCGGCGCAATCGGTCCGTTTCAAGGCGCTGCCGTCGCAAGCATCCGCGCCCGCTTTCATCGGCAGGTCGAAACATGGGGTCGTGGTTTCCGGTTGGCGCGCGAAATGAACGTCAAGCTCGGCAAGAAACCGGCCCGGCCGGGCGCGGCGCGGCTCAAGCTTGCGAGCTACACCAACACCGCCGCGCTGCCGCCGCTGCCGGCGTGCTTCGGCCATGACGCCAGTGTCGGCGCGGGGGATTGGGGCATGCTGGCGAACGACCGCTACGGCGATTGCGTTTGGGCCGGCGCGGCGCACGAGACGATGCTGCTGGCGCGTGAGGCCGGCCGCGCTGTGACTTTCACCGATGCGGACGTGCTCGGCGATTATGCGGCAGTGACCGGCTTCGATCCGGCTCGCCCCGATACCGATCAAGGCACCGACGTGGTGGAGGCGGCCGACTACCGGCGCAACACCGGCGTCATCGATGCCGTAGGCGCCCGGCACAAGATTGCCGCCTACCTGGCTTTGGAGCCCGGCAATGTCCAGCACTTGTACCAGGCCACGTATTTATTCGGCGTCGCCGGCGTCGGCTTGCAGCTGCCGTCTTCGGCGATTGAGCAAACCAAGCATCGCGAAAGTTGGCAGATCATTACCGGTGCGGCGGTCGAGGGCGGCCATTACGTGCCGCTGGTCGGGCGACAAGCCGACGGCTTGCATGTCGTGAGCTGGGGCGTCTTGCAGGTGATGACGGAAGCGTTCCTGCAACAATATTGCGACGAAGCCATCGCATACGTCTCGGAAGAGTGTCTTGTCGGCAGGAAGAACCCTGAGGGCTTCGCCTACGACGATCTGATCGCCGATTTGGCCGCGCTTGCGTGAGGACATGCCTCCAGACCAGAAGAGTGTACGCATGCCGGGAAAATTGGATCAAATCAGCCGGGTGATTGGCTCGATCGAAACGAGTGTCCGCGATCTGCGGGACCGCGCTGACGAAGACCGCGACATCCGCGAGCGCTGGCACGCCGAAAGCCGCGCTGCCATCGCTGCCATGACGCGGAAACTCGATCAACATGCCGCGGCGGTTGAAACCATGCGGCCGGCAATTGCCGCACTGGAATTATCGCGCTCGAAGCTGGCGGCATGGGCTTCGATAGGCTTTGCCGGCGTCGTGGTATTCGGCTGGATTGTCGAGGCGTCGGTGAAATTCGCGATTGCCTGGATCTGGTCGCACCTGCATTGACCAGGGAGCCGATGACCGTCGGGGTGGTTGCAAGACTGGTGGTTGCGCGACTCCTGGTGGTTGCAAGACTCGATGCGCGTTGTTCAAATACGCCTGAGGATCGTTGGCGATGCTTCAGGCCCTGCGACGGGATGCCAGACTCGCGTTTGCGGCTATCGCCGTCATTGCCGTTGTGTACGGCGCGTTGGCCTATTTGCTGCTGCCGTTGACCTGGCGGCATTACGAGCACCAAAGGGACCTGGCCGGTCTCTCCATGCTGACGCAAAACGGCGAAGGCATTCCCGGCGATCCGATCAATGTTGGCGCGGTGGGATCGAAGCAGGACCTATTTTGCGCCATGGCGGCGGCGGTGTGGTATCCGGCCGACCCGATCACGCTTCGTTCGAGCATGGAAATCGTGGGTAGCGTTTTACTCGATCGGCCTTACCATGACGCGCCGGTCAGCCCGCTATACTTCGAGGGCAAGCGAGAGAAGTTCGCATTTGAAAAACCGGCCGGAAAAAGCGCCGACCGGCGGCACCATGTGCGGTTCTGGAAAGTGCTCGATCGCGGTCAGGAGGGGCGGGCGGTTTGGCTTGGCTCGATTACGTTCGATCGCGGCGTCGGTATAAGTCACCGCGATGGCCGCATCACCCATCACATCGCACCCGACATCGACGCCGAACGGGATTTACTCACCGCCGGTCTGGCGGCCGCCAAGGTCGTCACCAGCGTCTATGAGGTGACCGGCATCGGACCGACGCTCGATGGGCACAATGCCGAGGGCGACAGTTACTATACCGACGGCGAGATCAAAATTTCGGTCCTCGTCGAAGGTTGCGGGCAACGCGCCGATACCGCCACGGTGATCGCCAATCCGCCGCTGGTCGATCTGAAAAACCTGACCTGGACGGCGATTACAAAAGTTCTGCTTCCTGCCGCGGACGAGGACAACGATGGTCCCTAAGCGCAGACAAAGACGCCGCCGATAGTCCGGCGGCGCCTTGCGTCAGCGCCAAGTTGTCAGTGCCAAGTTTAAAGCGCGCTAAAGCCGCCGGCGGAAGCCGCCGCGCATACCGCCCGCGATCAGCGAAATCAGAAAGAGAACGATTGCGACAAAAAACACGATTTTGGCGATGCCGACCGCTGCGCCCGCGATCCCGCCAAAGCCGAGCACGGCGGCGATCAGCGCAACGATGAGAAGTGTGACAACAAGGCTCAACATCTGTGTTGCTCCAAAATTCGATGCCCAGAACTCGATACTGAAAACAAAACTCCCGAACACCCGGAGCGGTTCCCAATAGGCGAGGGTAGCGCCCTAGACCATGCAATCAGGACCTGATTGCAGTCAGATCTGGTCCAGATCGTCCCTGGGCGGAAATACGATAACGCTCACGATCACCACCAGGGCTAGTGATCCGATTCTAATATTCGCATCCGTGTTCGGCACCCTCTCATGCGAATGTTAGAATCAAAAGGACCACTAGCAAATATGAGTCCTAGTGGAGCTTTGGATTTGACATTCGCTTCACGAGTCTGCCGCCAGGTGGGTAGCGAATGTTAAATCCGCTCCACTAGCGTCGCATAGAGCGGCAATTCCACACGGTGAATCGCGGTCGAAAGCTGCCCGCAAAAGCGGTCGACCTCGGCCAGAACCGAAAAAATGTCGCTCATCGGCCAAGTCCCCGTTTTGGCAGCGTCCACGGCAAGAATTTCCGTCCCCTGAGCCCGGAAGCCAGCGAAAATGAGGCTTCTCCAGTTCCATCCTGCCCCTGCCCAAGAATTCGACGGGCCCTGCCGCAAGGCAGGGCAGCGCGTTCGCAGCGGGGTTTAAATTCAAATATTTCAATCCGGTAGAACTGGCATGTCATTTGCTGCTCTGCAGCATGAGGGCAAGCTTTGGTCTGCCGGATGGCTTCGTAAACGACGTCACGGCGGCCATGGCTTCTTAAGCCAATTGGAGTCGAGACATGGATTACGTGAAGCCGGTGGATGTCGCCTCCGCAATGGTCAATGCCGGGCGGACGAAGCTCGCTTTACCTCCTCTGGACCTTCTGATCCGCGGCGGTTTAGCGGGGGCGATACTTGCCGCAGCAACCAGCCTTGCCATCACCGGAGCGGTGCAAACCGGTCAGCCGCTCGTCGGCGCACTCATTTTTCCGGTTGGACTCATTCTTATCGTGCTGCTCGGCCACGATCTTGTGACCGGCAGTTTTGCTCTGCTGCCGCTGCCCTGGATCGAGAATGACACCAGCGCGAAGAGCATGCTCGCCAATTGGGGCTGGGTCTTTCTCGGTAACCTGATCGGCAGCGTCGTCTATGGCGGATTGCTGGCAATCGTTCTCACCAATTTCGGCGCAACGGCTCCGGCCGGCGTCGCGGCAAAAATCATCGCCATCGCCGAAGCCAAGACGACAGGCTACGAGGCGCTTGGCTACGCAGGCTTGGTCACCGTCTTTGTCAAGGCGATGCTGTGCAACTGGATGGTTTGCCTCGCCATTGTTGCCGCCATGACGACATCCTCGACCATCGGCAAGATTGCTTGCGCCTATATGCCGATCTTCCTGTTCTTTGCGCAGGGCTTCGAGCATTCGGTCGTCAACATGTTCATCATCCCGACCGGGATGCTGATGGGCGCCAAGATCACGGTTGCCGAATGGTGGTCGTGGAACCAAATTCCCGTCACGCTCGGCAATCTCGTCGGCGGCTTCGTCTTTACCGGGCTGGCGCTTTACATCACCCACAAGCCCCGCACCGCCGCGCCCGCACCGCTAACCGCGCTGACGCGAGTGCCGGCGGAATGACCGAGGTCGATCTTCAAGCTATCGTCGCCGGGCCGATCGGAGACTTCGAGCCCGAACAGAAACGTTACCTCGAAGGGTTCGTTGCCGGCGTGCAGATCGCCAAGGCGGCTAACAGCATCGCCGGCGGTGGGACTGTTGCCGCCGTGGTGGCGTCCGAGCCGGTCGGGCCGGAAGCCGCCGCGTTGAAGGCGCAGAATCGCGCACTTGCCGGCGGTGGCAAGTTATCCGATCCGGAAAAGTTCAAGCGCGAACAGCATCCGTTCGACACCTACGAACGGCTCAGGCAGCACGTTGCCAGAGGCGAGTATCCGAAGCCGCCGGATAATTTCCGCTGGCGGTTTTTCGGCCTGTTCTACGTCGCGCCAAACCAGAACTCGTACATGTGCCGTTTGCGTATCCCGAATGGGATTCTCAATGCGGTGCAGTTTGCCGGCCTTGCCGATCTGGCGGAGCGTTACGGCGGCGGTTACGCCGACGTCACGACGCGTGCCAATATCCAGATCCGCGAAATCGAGGCGCCCAACGCCGTCGCCATGATCGAGGCGATCCAGGACCTCGGGCTCTGCTCGCGCGGCTCGGGCGCCGACAATATCCGCAATGTCACCGGCACTCCCACCGCCGGCATCGATCCACAAGAGCTCATCGATACGCGCCCCTACGCGCGTGAGTGGCACTTCCACATCCTCAATGACCGGTCGCTCTACGGTCTCCCCCGCAAATTCAACGTCGCTTTCGACGGCGCCGGCGCTATTGCCGCGCTCGAAGACACCAACGATATCGGCTTCCAAGCCGTGCAAGTTACCGGTGGCTTTGGGCTTTCGCCCGGAGTTTGGTTCAAGCTTGGCCTCGGCGGCATAACCGGCCACCGGGATTTCGCCCGCGAAACCGGCGTTTTGGTGCAACCGAAGGATGCCTGCACGGTGGCCGACGCGGTCGTGCGGCTATTCATCGATCACGGCAATCGCAGCGATCGCACCAAGGCGCGGTTGAAATATGTGCTCGATGCGATGGGCATCGAAAAATTTGTGGCGTTACTCGAGGAGAAGCTCGGACATAAGCTCGACCGGGCGCAGCCGGGCGCGGTGGCGTCACGGCCGGCTTTCAGCCGCACGGCCCATCTCGGCGTTCACCCGCAGACGCAGGCCGGTCTCAACTGGATCGGGGTGGTTGTGCCGGTCGGCCGCATGTCGGCTGCACAGATGCGCGGCCTTGCCGATGTTGCGCGCGAGCGCGGCGACGGCGACCTGCGGCTGACGGTTTGGCAAAACCTGCTGATATCCGGAGTACCGGACGCGGAGGTGGCGGCCGCCACCGAGCGTATCGAGGCGGTTGGTCTAAAAATCGCAACCAACGCCATTCGCTCGGGACTCGTCGCCTGCACCGGCAACACCGGGTGCAAATTCGCCGCTGCGGACACCAAGCGGCATGCCGAGGAGGTCGCGCGCTGGTGTGAGACACGCGTACCGCTCGATACGCCGATCAACATCCACCTGACCGGCTGCCATAATTCCTGCGCGCAACATTTCGTTTCGGAGATCGGACTACTCGCTTGTAAGGTGCAGGCGAATGAAGACGCCGATCCGGTCGAGGGCTATCACATTCTGGTCGGCGGTGGATTTGGACCGAACGCCGCGCTCGGCCGCGAGCTTTATCGTGACGTCGTCGCAGAAGAGACGCCGCGCATCGTCGCGCGCATCCTCAAAGCCTATCTCGCGAACCGGCAATCGCGCGACGAAACTTTCCTCGCCTTCACGCGCCGCCACGAGATCGTTGCACTCAAGGCGTTGACCGAGCTGGAGGCGGCCGAATGAGCATGGCGCCACGGCCGCCGATCCCCTCGCTGATACCTGAATCGGCTCCGTTCACGCTGGAGCAGCGCACTTGGTTGAACGGGCTGTTCGCCGGGCTGTTCGGGCTGCCGGAACACTTCACGCCGGTGCCGACCGAAGAAGCCGCAAGGCTTTTGGCTGGCTTGCTGGAGGGCCGAGCC
>Ga0307372_10009713_pt1 | contig 13193 bp, 7 predicted proteins | sample OX1MG_FD_202533 | JGI IMG/M metagenome (GOLD analysis project Ga0307372, IMG submission 202533) | Soil microbial communities from Risofladan, Vaasa, Finland - OX-1 | ecosystem: Environmental > Terrestrial > Soil > Coastal area > Acid sulfate soil | place: Finland: Risofladan, Vaasa | collected...
AAGCTTTCGCTCCGCGAGGTGACAGTGCTGCCCGCGGCACCGCTATGCGCCCTGCAGGCGGCCCAGAACCAGCCGCTCGGCCCGGACCAGCGGGCCTGGGCCGACCAGTTCCCGGTCCTGGTCGAGACGCTGCACACGACGATGCGGCAGCAGCGCGCCCTCGCGGCCGCTGCGACGGTGCTGCGGCTGCTGGACACGGCCCTGGCGGCGATGGAGGCGCGGCTGCATGACCAGGCCGGGCGCCTGGATGCGGAACGGCAGGCGCTGGAGAAGCTTCCGATCCACGACGTGGCCGCATTCCTGAATACCCAGCGCAGGCGGCAGGCGGCCGGGCTCGAAGGCATTGTCACCGCGCTGGAGTCAAGCGTGTCCGGGTGGCTGATCGGCACGCGGAACGCGCTGGGCCGCAATGTCCGGTCGGCGCTCGACGAGGCCAAGAGCAAGTCAGCTCTGTCCGAGTGCATGAAGACAACCATCCCGAAACGCATCCAGGGCACCATGACGGCGCTGGAGCGCGAGCTGAACAACGAGTTCTCGAAATCGGGCTGCCGGGTCTCGGAAAGCGTCCTGGCCGGCCTCAATAAGGCCGCGGCGGACCAGTACCAGCATTTCACCGCGATCGCCCGGCAGAGCGTGCCGGTGAGCGCGTTAAGCGCTGGCGCTGTCCGGGTCGATGCCGGATCGGTTAGCGGCCTGGCCGGGCTCGACTCCGCGGTCGCTGCAGTGACCTCGGGAGACAACCGGCTGACCGGGGCCGGAGTGGTGACCGGCATGGCGGTAGGCACGCTCATATTTCCCGGTGTCGGAACGCTGATCGGCGGCATGGTCGGCACGGTCGCCCGGCTGCTCGGCCCGTCGGCCGACACGGTCCGTGGCCAGTACAAGGACGTGGCGGACGAGATCCTGGACGAGGCCTTCCGCCAGGTCCGCGCCGCCACTGAGCGCGGCGTATCCGACTTCTCGGCTCAGGCCAGCGCCGCGCTAGGCCGGCAGACGGAGAACCTGCGCGCGGCCTATGCCCCGGTCATCGCTGAGGCGATGCGCCTGCACCGAGAACAGATCCGCCGGGTGGAAGGCGATCGGCTGCGTGCCAGGCGCGACGCCGCCGTGATCTCCGCCCGCCGCGCGGCGATCTACGCAACGCGGGACGCGCTGGCCGCGCGGCCCGGAGCCTAGCGACCACATCGCTTCGCCTGCCGAGCGAATCCCACCAAGCTCATGCCCAGGCAGATCACCGAACCCGTGAAACGGAGAGAACCATGTCCAGCCCACCAGAACAGGACCCGCTGAAGGTTTTCAAGTCCATGCAGCGCGAACTGGCCGCGCTAATCGCCCGGCAGCGCGCCGCGGCCGACGTGCTGGAGAGCGCTGAGCTGCACGAAGCCGCCACCGCGCTCCTGCAACGGGTCAACGAGGACGTGTTCCGCGTCCTGGTCCTAGGCGAGTTCAAGCGCGGCAAGAGCACGGTGGTCAACGCCCTGCTCGGCGAAAAGGTGCTCCCCGCCTTCGCCCGTCCCTGCACCGCAGTGATCAGCGAGGTCAAGTACGGGGATGAGCGGCGGGCGGTGCTGCACCCGCATGATGGCCGCCCGCCGATCGAGATCCCGGTCGAGCGGCTGGCCGAGTTCATCACCATCGACGACGAGGCCGAGGCGGCGCGGAACGAGTACCAGCTGGCCGAGATCTACTGGCCGCTGGAACTCTGCCGCGACGGAGTGCAGCTGGCCGACTCCCCCGGCACCAACGAGGACGCGATCAGGGACGAGGTCACCGGCGGCTACCTGTCCAGGGCGGACGCCATCGTGTACGTGATCGCGGCGACCTCGCCCTTCAGCGAGAGCGAGCGCAGGTACCTGGAGACCTTCGTGCTGCCGCTTGGCCACCGGGACATCTTCTTCGTCATCACCCGGATCGACCAGCTCGATGACGCGGAGCGCGACAAGCTCGTCGAGGCGATCCGCCGGCGGCTGTCCCGGATCGGCGCGGACGGCCCGCGCATGCCGGGGGACGCCGTCCTCGGACAGCGGCTGTTCCCGGTGGACGGGCGCGGCGCGCTGGAAGCCCGGCTGGCGAAGGACGAAGAACGGGTGGGGTGGTGCGGGCTGACGGCCTTCGAGGACTCACTCCGCCTGTTCCTGACCAGGGAGAAGGGCCGGGTCAAGCTGGCCGGAGCCAGCCGCGAGCTGCGGGTACGGCTGGCCCACGCCAGGACCTTGATCCGGGAGCGCGAGCACATGTACCAGCAGGAGCTGGCCGAGCTCGAGGCCAGGTATGACGCGCAGCGGCCCCGCCTGGACCAGCTAGAGCAGAAGAGATCGATCATCGTCGGCGCGTTCGACAATGACATCAGAGTCCTGGAGCGGGATGCCGAAGACGCCTTCCGCGCCCGGCTGGCCGACCTCGCCGCGCAGTGCCCGCAGTGGGCCGCGGAGGCCGAGGTGGAGAGCCGGATCAGCTCCGTCATGAAAGCGAAGACGCAGGCCGAGGTGCTGGCCGAGGAACTCTCCGGCCTGCTGACGGACCGCCTGCGCTACGAGCTGCAGCAGTGGCAGGCCGCCGACCTGGTCCCGATGCTGCTGCGCCAGCTCGAGCCGATCCGGCAGCGGCTGGACGGCGACGTCGCCGAGTTTCTCGGCCAGGTCCAGGACGTCCGGGCTGCGATCACGGGCGAGGCCCAGGGCCCGGTCTCCGGCCTGTCGGACATCCTGAGCGGCGCCTCCGGCCGGGTGCTCGGGGACAGCCTGTCCATTCAGGCCGGCCAGGCGAGCCGCATGTCGGTGGGGAGCATGCTGCTGCCGCAGCTCGGCGTGCTCATCGCCGGGGCGATCCTGTCCTTCACTCCGCTGGGGCTGCTCGCCGCCATGGTCGGGGCGGGTCTGCTGCAGCGCCTCGTGCACGTCGACAAGATCGCTGAGGACGTGCGACGCAAGGTCGGCGAGGCCTTCGCGGCCCAGGTGCGGGAGAAGTCTCCGGACGTGGCCCGCGCCGCCGGGCGGGACGTCGGCGATGAGCTGCGGGACCTGGCCGCGGCGACGGACCAGGCGCTGGCCATGCAGACGGCAACCGTGAGCGAGCAGGTGAACGCGACGATCCGGGACAAGAAGGTCGGCGAGGAGAAGGTGGCCCGGCAGCGCGAGGAGCTGCGCCTGCTCATGCTCGAGGTCGAGGCAGCCGAGCAGGCTCGGGGTAGCCTGGCCGACCGGATCGACGCCTCCTGACGCAGTTGAATGCGGCCGGGACGTGTCGCGGTGGCAGCGGGCACCTCGGGGCGCCCGCTGCCACTGCGCGTCTGCGGCTATCCCGCAGGCGGGACGGCCGATCCGGGCCCGGCTTCGCCTGGAGCCAGCCCCGCGTCATCCCGCGCGGCCGGCGGCGGCGGCGGGTGCGACGCCGGGAGGCGGACCTGGACCACATCGCCTATGCCCACGACCGTCGCAGTCCCGCCGTGCTCCACGTTGGTCGTCTGGCTGACAACCGCGACGGCCGGGCCAGACTGGGCCGCCCGGCCCGATTCTCCGGCGGCACGGACCAGCGCCCGGAGCGCCTCGGAGCTGTCCGGCGCCGAGCGGAGTAAGGCGCCCAGCTCCGTGGTCCACGGCCCCAGCAGGTCCAGGCGGGCTGTCTCGGGGTCTCGTGCGCCCTCCACCAGCCGGGCGTCAGAGTCGAGCCGGCCTTGGGCCGCCCGCGCCCGGTCGCTGCCGATCCGGTGGAACAGGTCCTGGGCGAGCTTCTTCAGGCCAGACCAGGAGTCCGTGGCCATCGCGGTGACCAGTGCTGCGGCTCCAACTGCGGCGAGCGCATCGAGTTCTTGCCCGGTGGGCACGGTGCCTCCTATGTGGTTCGCCTGGCGGTCGGCACGCAGGGCCGGCCGCGGCGGGTTAGGGCGCGGCTGGGCCGCGTACGGGGCCTGTACGGCGAATGCGGGCACGAACAGCCAGGCCTCTCCTTCGTACTCCTTGACGCCCACATGGCGCGGCGCGAAGTCCTCAGGTAGCACGGAGAGGGAACCGTATTTCACCGTGTCCTCGTAGTAATGCCCGGACATGATCAGCGCGAGCGGCGTGTCGGCGGGCGCCGCCCGCAGCGCTTCTCGCAGCTCGGGAGCGTCGAGCAGCCGGGCCAGGACCTCCAGCGGCCGTCCGTCGATGAGTCCGTCATCCGTCAGCTCGAGCTCTCCGGCGTGCAGGGCGGCCCGTACCCGGATCAGTTTCCGAGACCCGGAGCCCTCGGCATAGTTGTGCTGCCGGAGCCGCAAGGCGAGGTCGTATATGACCGCGTGCAGGAGGTCGGCCTTGGCCGTGCCGGGCGCCGCGATGACGGTCACACCGTCGCCCAGGTCCTGAGTAAGGCAGTCGGCCCACGAGAGGTTATTGCGGGCGAGGGAATCGGCGACAGCTTCGCGCAGGACCTTACGGACGCCGCTTTTGGGCAGCCGCCCGCGAGCCGAGGACTTCTCCACGTCCACCGAGAGCATGGCTCTGTACTCGAGTTTCAACATCCGCTCCTCTGCTTCCAGTCGTTGGCGCCGTCGCCTGCTGCGCCGTCGGCAAGCCGCTCGCGCTCACCTGGCCCAGGGGTTGTCGAAGTTGCCCAGCGCCTCGATCTTCCGCTCGGCTTCGCGCAGTTCTTCCGTGTACCCTGCGCGTTCTGCGTCGGTCAGCTTGCGCAGGATCTGCTGGGCTTCGTGGCCGACGGCCTTGGCATCAGCCATCCGCGAGTCGTTGTAGTTGCGCACGCACAAGCAGGAGAGTGACAGCCCCAGCGCGGCCCGGTAGCGGCCCGGATCGGCCGCGGCCAGCCTGCGGAACCGGTCGGCCGCGGTCTCGGCCACCGCTAGCGCTCGGGGCAGATCGCCTGCTTCGAGCAGTGTTTCGGAGATCTCATTCGCCTTCGCTGCCGATCGCAGCGGCGTGGCGGTGGTGCGCAGCCCGGCCGCGACGCCGAATACCTCGGCCGATTCTTCGAGCGCGGCGACCCCTTCGGCCGTGCGTTCCTGGCCGTCGAGGAGTACGCAGCCCAGGACGTACAGGCCCGTGCCGAGGGACTCCGCGTGCGCGGCGGGATTGTCGCTGGCTAGGGGACGGCACAGCGCGACCGACTCCTCGAGCGCGACGAGCGCGCGGCTCGTATCGCCCGCGTCGGCGAGATGAATTCCGTGATTGTGCAGGGCGATCGATAGGTGTGCCCGGTAGGGCGCGTTGTCGCGGGCGAGGCCGCGGAAGATGTCAGCCGCCTTTCCAGACGCCTCCGCGGCGTCGCGGTCCCGGTCCTGGCCAGCTAGGGAGTCCGCGAGGCTCAGCAGCGCCATGGCGGTTCCTGGCTGGCCGGCGGCGAAGTTGCTGCCCTCCCGCTGCCGGGCCAGCGTGACCGCTTCCTGGGCGACGGACTCGGCATCGTCGGCCCGGCCCAGCTCAGCCAGGGTGTCGGCCAGGTTGTGCAGCACGACGACGAGCGGCTGGGCGTACGCGTCGGAATTGCGCTGGGTCAGTTCCCTGAGTAGCTCGGCGCTCCGCTGCAGGGTTGCCGCCGACTGAGCGAGATCGCCCAGCTTCTGCTCCAGGACCCCGAGATTGCTCAGCGCGCGCGCCAGCTTGTCCCGGTAGGCGTCCGGCAGCACGTCGGCCAGCGTCTCGTAGTAGCCGACGGCCTCGTTGACCGGTTCGCGCGCGTCCGGCAGCCGACCTAGCTCCATTAGGCAGCTACCGAGGTTCATCAGGTAACGGGCTAGGTCCGGAAGGCTCGCGGCCGGGTTGTCCGCGACCATCAGCCGCCCGGCCGCCACGGCCTCCTCGAAATAATCTCGGGCCTGGCTCTTCGCGCCGAGGTTGGACAGGCGCAGGCCGAGATTGCTCGCCGCCACCGCCCAGCCCCGTCGGTGCGCCGTCGGATTCGCCTTCGCGAGCCGCCGCAAGATCTCATCGGCCTCCCGGGCCGGCTCCAGGGCGTCCTGCGGCCGACCAAGCTGCTCGAAGCGGTTGCTCGAGTTGCTGAGCGCGGCGGCCAGCAGGGGCAAGTGCTCGGCGGGCCGGGCCGCGGCGACCTCCCGGCACGATGCCACCGACTGCTGAGCGGTCGCCAGCGCGGCGTCGTACCTCCCAAGCTCAGACTCGATGATGCTGCGGGAGCCTAAAGCGGCGACCAGGCGTGGAAGATAGGCCGCGCGCTCCGCCTCCGCGAGAGCGCGCAAACTCGAGATGGCCGCCTCAGCGGCCTCGTACGCCTCCGCATACCGGCCGAGCCCGGTCAGGACGGCACTGAGGTTGTTCGCCGCCAGGGCCAGGTCCGGAAGGTGCTCGCGTGGTGCTGCCACGGCCAGCCGCCGGTAGCGCAGCACGGATTCCTCCAGCGGCGGGACGGCCGCGTCCCGGCCGCCGGCCTCGAACCGGAAGCTGCCCAGGTGGCAGAGCACGAAGGCGAGGCTGGCCTCGCGCTCGGGCCGGCCACGCCGCGCGAGCTTGCGGGCGATTGGCTCGGCGGCCGCGAACTGCTCGGCCGCCTGGTCGGGGCGGCCCGCGTAGCCCAGCCGGATGCCACGGTCGCAGTACCAGGTCACCCGGGTCGCCGGATCGGCCCGGCCGGCCATGACGTGCTCGGCCAGCCGTCCGGTCACGTCGGCCATGCCCGCGTCCAGGTTGGTATCCCGGCCCGGCGGGAACTCATGGTGCGCCGCGGCCAGCATCGCGAACAGCCCCGGCTCGAGCACCGCGCCGAGGTCCTGACCGATCGCGGCCAGGGCGCTGAGCGCCGCGCTGCCGCCGGCCAGCGCGAGCGAGGGCCGGGCCGTGACCGGCCAGTAGAGGGCCTCCGGTCCGACGTGCGGCCAGCGCGCGGCCGCAGCGGCCAGGAAGATCAGCGCTCGGGCCGCCCAGGGCGGCGCGGCGTCCCCGTCGGCCGGGGCAGCGGCGTCGGCCCCCCCGTCGTCCGGACTCGCGGCGGGCGGCTGCAGCGCTCCGGCCGGCGGCTGCAGCACCACGCTCGTCGTCTCGGCCGCCCAATCCTGGGGCTGATAATGGACTGTCGCGTGGCCGGGAATGGTCAGCGCGAGGAAGTCCTCAGCCAGCCGATCCGGGTACAGCGGCTCGAGGACCGCCGGCGGACCCGCCTTGACCACGGGATAGCAGACCGCATGGTCGGCCAGGATCTGGGACGTGCCGAGCGGGAGGCGCTGGGCGGTGAGCACGGCCGCGCCCGCGTCCCGCAGGGCCGGACCGGTGAGGGCCGCGGTGAAGACAACGCGGTTCATCACGCGCGGCGGGGTGAAGTAGGTGCGGTCCGCGGGGTCGAGTTCGTGGGTCGGATCGCCGTACTGGGACTCCCAGTGCTTGTACTCCCGCTCGAGCAGGTAGCAGGTGAGGTCGGCCATGCCCGCCGCCCGCGGCGAACGGGCGTTCCTGGCCGTCGCGTCGACCGTGACCAGCGCCGCCATATGCACGGCCAGGGTCAGCCCGAAATCAGGGCCATCCAGGTCTGCAGGTGGCTCCAGTCGGTCCGCGTCGGCCAGGCCGTACAGGATGGAAAAGGCGTTGCGGGCGGCCGCGAACATCTGGCGGCGCGGGCCATCTCGCCCCGAACTGGGCAGCGGGCCGAGCCGCTGGACTGACAGATCGGCTCCGCCTTCCTCCAGCCGACTGTGCAGGCCCATCCAGTCGGCCGGCGCGCGGGCGATCAGCAAGACCCTGGCCGGGATGCCAACGTGGTGCAGCATCCGGTCGCTGAACAGGAAGGACAGATCAGCGGACCGCCATTCGTTGGCATAGTCGACGATGAGCAGGACTCCGGCGTGGCCGGACACCCGCAGGTCCGGGGGCGGGCCGGGCCAGTGGACATTGTTCTGGCCCTGAACCGCCGTGATCACCTTCCATCCGGCGGACACCGATTCCGCGGCGAGTTCCTCAGCCAGGCGGCTCTTGCCCTGGCCGCCCTCGCCGTGCAGCCACCGGGCGGCGAGCCGGGGTCCGCGGTCGCGCCACTCGCGCAGCTGCCGCAGATCCTCCGCCCGGCCGGTGAAGCCCACCACGCGCCACTTCGCGTTGAGCATCCGGCTAGCTACCGCGCGCAGCCGGCCCGCATCCGGCGTGGAGGCCGGGTGCCAGACCTCGAACCGAAAAACCGGGCGTTGGGTGCCTTCAAAGCTATAGACCGACCCATAGGCAACAAAATTGCCATATCCGACTTCCATATTGATTTCTTGCGATACATGCAAATACCGCTCCGGAATCGCGCCGACATCCGATTCTGCATCGTCTCGCTCATCGTCATCCCGCAATTCGGGTGGCTCTCCGCTCACGGTGGCAATCCCTGGTAGGTCTCGTATCATTCAGGTTCGATGATCTTGGGTCGGGCCTGCGGCTTGATCAAGTACGTCTCGCGGGCCCATCGATTGTCGGCCGTGACCGGCCCCCGCGATTTCGTCTTGCGGCGAGATCGAGCCGACCGGCTGCGATCGGTACGTCCGCGGCCGCTATCAATCGGGCTCGGGGTAGGCGAGCCGGTGCAACGCCGCCAGGCTGAGGATCCTGATGGTTCGGTAACCGGTATCGACCACGCCCGTGTCCCTCAGCTCGCGCAGGATTCTGTGCACCGTGTGCTCGGAAGCACCGGCGAGCGTGGCCAGCTCCGGCTGGGTCAGCGGCAGCTTGATAACCACCTCGGTCCCGCGGCGCTCCCCGTAGCGCCCCGCCAGCTCGTGCAGGACACGGGCCAGCCGGGTCGCGACATCGGTGCCGGTGAAATCGATCAGCTTGCTGTTAGCGGCCCGGGCCCGGTTCACCACCACCTGGCTGACCGCCCGCGCCACTTGGGCATCCCGGTCCAGGAAGGCGAGAAACTCGGTCCGGCCGACCACCTGGGCGACGACCGCGCCGCAGGCGGTCACGGTGGCCGAGCGCGGCTTGCCGTCGAGCACGGCGAACTCGCCGACGATGTCGCCGCCGGCGTTCACCCCGAGCAGTGCCTCACGGCCGTCCGGCATGCGCGCCGTCACCTTCACCACGCCGTCGAGCAGGACGAGCACGAAGCCGGTAACGTCGTCCTCGCGCATGAGCACCCGGCCGGCGTCTGGATACTGTGCTCGCGCGCCGAGCTGCAGCAGTCGTGCCCGCGGCTTGTCGGCCAGGCTGCCGAGCAGGCTGCTGAGCGGCCAGCCGTACTCACCACGTGGCACCCGCCAGAGACCATCGCCCATAGCGTTCAATTTCCACCTGGGATCGATTCCGAGCGATCATGCGCCCCCCGAGGAACGCCTTGCTTTCAAGGTAATGCCGTGCTGCCCGCGCCGGGGCCTTTTATACCTAGTGTCCTCAATCAGAGCTGAAGCGGAAGTCGCGGAAGTCGCGGAAGTCGCCCTCCGACGGTTTCTGATCGGTCCGGGCACGGCACTGTGGGGACCGGACGTGGATGGAATACCAGCCTGGGAAGAAGGAAGCGCGCCGCATGCTTGAGCCGGACTCCGGTGTGAGACGTCTGTGCATGGCAGTCGCCGATGCTCCAGCGGGCCTCTTGTCGGCCGCGTGCCGCGCCGACGAGTTCGCCCGCCTGTCCATCGTGGAGCCCGCTCTGGGCGGCCCCGCGCTGGCGGTGGCCCTGCCCGGAGCAAATGAAGCGGAGCTACTGCGCCTCCTGGTGGGCTCACTGCTGCGCGAACTGGCCGAGGCTGCGACCGCCAAGTCCGCGGCGCTGGCGGCCCTGCACGTCGGGATCGTCCGGCTCAGCCGGACCGGATTCGGCGGACCGGCCGTGGCCAGGGTCCTGGCGCTGGCCTGCGATCCGGCGATGCAGGCCGCAGCCGATGCCAGCGGCGCGCCGCTGGCCGTCGCGCTAACAGACGGGCTCTACTCGGATCTACGCATGGAAGGGCTGCCGCGGCAGGGCTGGAGGCCGACGGTCTCGGCTGGCGCCTGGCTGAAACCGTTCAACGCGCCATTCGCGGATTTCCGCGACCACAGATCAGGCACCGATGACCCCAGCGGAGTTGCAATTCCGTGTCCAAGTAACCCCAGGGACCTGGGTGCAGGGTCAGCGAGGCCGCCGCGGTGAGGAGGGTGGCAGCGAAGTCCTCGACGTCGGCCACGCGGTCTTTGAGCAGATAGCCGACCCGGTGGCCATCGCCGGAGTCGAGCAGGTCCCCGGCGTAGCTTTGCTCGACGTACTGGCTGAGCGCGACCACCGCCAGCCCGGGGCAGGCCGCGCGCAGCTCGACGGCGTAGTGACCGCTAAGGTGCACCGGATCTGAAGGCGCACCGGCCGCCGGCGTCCGCCGTGGCCAGCCATCCGGGGATGCTCACGAGGACAACCTCCCGGCCAGGCCTGGCTCATCCGGCTCCGGCGGGGCAACCGGAGCGTCATCACGACCATCGGCCTGTCCCGCGCCAGCGCCGAGCACCTCGCCGAACAGATCACCGAACTCCTGGCCGAACCGAAATAGACCTTGACAAGACATAGGAGCATCGCTCGGGCGCGTGCGGCGGCAGCAGTCACATGGCCTGGGCGGCGACCTAGCGCTGGATCGCTCCCCGGCCGTGCATGTCCGGCGGCCGCGGCTGGACTACGAGTCGCACGCCACCGCGCTGGACCGCAACGAGCTGGGCGCCCTGCTCGTCGCCGCCGGGCTCGGCGCGCCCGCGGAGCACGCGCTGATCTCCCTGCTGGCCCTGAACGGGCTGCGGGTGTCCGAGGCCACTGGATCCGGCATCGAGGCAATGGGCATCGAGCGCGGCCACCGCACCCTGGTGATCACCCGCAAGGGCGGCAAGGCCGTCACCATCCCGCTCGCGCCGCCCACCGACCGGGCCGCCGGCCTCGCGATCGGCGAGCGCTGCCAGGGACCGGTGTTCCTCGCCGCCGACGGCCGCCGGCTGGAGCGGCACGGCGCCGGGCGGATCGTCCGCCGGGCCGCCCGCCGCGCCGGATCGGAAAGCCCGCCGGGCTCACGCCCTGCGGCACGCTTTCATCACCGCCGCGCAAATGAGCGGAGTTGCATCAGCTGCATCATTCGGCGGTTCGCGTGAACGCCCCGGGCCTGGGGCCTCGTGGATCCGTTATTGCAGGGCCGCACTGACATGACGGCCGCGGCGCGAGTCTGACCTGGACTGTCATCACGGCGATTGCGCTGCCTGACTCGATGTTGCGTCTGCTTCGGTGACATCTATCGCCTCAATGATGCGGCAGACCCAACGAAAAAGCGCAGCGACGAGGGCAGATGCCACCGCCGTCGGTTCGAGGAGCTGGGGCATTCAGCAAGGTTGGAACAATGCTCTCTACCAGATTGGACGCAGGCATGCCGCTCCGCGATGTCCAGGAAGCCGCGTCCCACGCTGATCCGCGGACCACCATGCGCTACGACCGGTCCCGATCACGATGTCGCGCTGAGCGCTGAGACGATGCAGCAGGACACCATACAGGGCGAGCAGGCCAGTGCTGAGCGATGTGCGGTGCGTCGACCCCAGCGCCCGTAGCTGCGAGATCAGTGCTGACGGCATCTCGAAGACGTGGACGGCACCGTCAGCGCCGGCCCTGTCTGCATCCGGTATTGCGGACGTCGTTCCGGATGACTGGCTTCTCCCGCCCCCTCCAGCTCATCCACGCCCGGGCGGCCGGCCGTTTCGACGCAGCCGACTGGAGCGATATCCCGGCGCCCCAGCAGGAACTCCGGCTCGCTGCGGTATTCGACGAGGAGACGAGCAAGCCGTTCACGCTCGCCGAACCGGGCCTGGTACGGATGAGGGTGGTGCGCCTCGGGGCCAGCGACGCGGCCGTGTTCATCGCCGAGCTACTTGACTGGTACCTGTATCGCACGGCGCGGGCAGGCTCCCGCCAGCCGCCCCGCCGTCGGTTAGCTTCGCCGACTACGTTGGCCTTGAGCACAGCGCGCTGGCCGATCCGGGACAGCGGGGATTCTGGGAGAGCCGCACCGTCGACGCTCCGGTCGCGGAGCTGCCAGCCGCCCCGCCGCCCCGCCGCCCCGCCGGCCGGCCGGCCCGCCGGGGCCGGGATGCGGACGCGTGAGGTCGTCGTGCCGCGCGCAGCATCCAGGTCGGTCGCCAAAGCGGCGCGGGCGATGCGCGTCTCGCCGCGCATCGTTCTGCTGGCCGTGCATCTGCGGGTCATGAACATCATCACCGGCGAGGATGACCTTACGACCGGTGTCGTGTACAACGGCCGGCCCGAAGTCGTCGGCGGTGACGAGGTGTGCGGGCTGTTCCTCAACACCGTGCCGTTCCGGGTTCCGGTCCGCCGGGGCTTCTGGCGCGATTTCGTGGCTGCGGTTGCTGCCGAGGACACGGCGATCCAGCCACACCGCCGTTACCCTCTCGGACAGATGCTCGCCGACGCCGGGCGCGCGCGGCTTTTCGAGACGTTCTTCAACTACAGCAACTTCCACGCCTTCGCGGCCGCGCGCCGGATCCAGCAGGAGCTCGACTTCGAGGCCGACCGCGCGACCGCGCTCTCCGAGTTCCCCATCGGCGCCGAGTTCTCTTACGAGGAGACGACCTCGGCCGTGGAACTGACGCTGCGCTACGACGCCCATCGTTTCGATCAGGACTTCCTCGACCGGCTCGGCGGGTATTACACCATCGCGATGGTGCAGGCCTGCGACCTGTCAGCCACGCCATTCCGGGCCCGTAGCCTCCTGTCCCGTCCCGAACGGGAGCGGCTCGCGGCGCAGCGTGGTACCGAGCGGGACTGGTCAGGTCCCCGGCTGTTGCACGAACTGGTGGATCAGCAGCGCGCCCGGCCGGGCGAAAGCAGTGACGCTGATGCCTTCAAGACCGACATGGCCCGCACCGCCTGGATCACCGGGACATCGCCGGACTGGGAGCTGCCGTCGGCGGACCTGGACCGGATGCTGGAGGTGTTCGCGGCAAATCGCGCCGCCGCCGCCGCGTACTCGCCCCAGCCTCACCGGCAGCCGACCCTCGTGCTGCTCGCCGCGCAGACTGCGTCGCCGGGCTCAGCCGGTCCAGACGATGTACAGCACTACGAGCAGCCCGGCCGCCTCGTCCAGCCGGAACGCCAGCAGGCCGCTGTCTCCGAACTCGGCTTCCCGGAAGTCGGGCTCGCCTTCGCGTGGCTGCACCAGCCACGCGTCCCACGGCGCGCCGGCCAGCCGCAGCAGCCGGTCCATGAACGCCTCGTACACGTCGTCGCGGGGCATCAGATCGCTGAACTGCGCGGCTGCCCGGGCCGTCAGGACC
>Ga0307372_10009715_pt1 | contig 13191 bp, 10 predicted proteins | sample OX1MG_FD_202533 | JGI IMG/M metagenome (GOLD analysis project Ga0307372, IMG submission 202533) | Soil microbial communities from Risofladan, Vaasa, Finland - OX-1 | ecosystem: Environmental > Terrestrial > Soil > Coastal area > Acid sulfate soil | place: Finland: Risofladan, Vaasa | collected...
ATGCAGTGCCCATTGCTGGTCCGCCCCGCTGTCGCGCAGCCACAGCGGGTCTGACTCCGTATCGACCCACGCCTTGAGCTGGTATGACAGCACGGCGCTGTGCACGCTCTCGTACATGGCGGCCAGGTACGGATTGCCCACGCTGCGCACGATCAGCGCGTGGAAGACCGTGTCGGCGGCGATCAGCTCCGACGTGCGGCCTACGGCATCCCGCAGTGCTGGCCCGGGGGGACGACCCCCCGTAACCCCCCGCAGCCGGCCCAGCGCGGCCAGAATGTCGTTGGCTTCGGCGGCATCCAGCGCGGGCTGGCGGGCCGCTGCCTCCCGGACACCCAGCGTCTCCAGCCACAGCCGGAGCCGCATCAGATGGCCGACCGAGTGCTGATCCAGGTCGAGCATCAGGTTCACCGAGGCGGCCACCATGGTCTCCGGGCGGCGGACCACGTAGGCCCCCGACCCGTGCCTGATCTCGATCAGGCCCATCAGGGACAGGCTGCGGAGCGCCTGGCTGACGGTCGGCCGGCTCGCCCCGAACCGCTCGGCCAGGTCGCGCTCGGCCGGCAGCCGCGCGCCTTCAGCGATGCCCTCGCTGATAATCAGGCCGCGAATCTGGTCGGCCAGGCTCTCGGACCGGCGGACCGCGGCGACCGGGGCGATTCCGGGCAGCTCTACCGCGCGCGGGCGGGGCCGCGAGGGAGCTGCCATCCGTTGACACCATCCTGGGTTAATCCGACAATGTGGCCATGCCACTTTGCCACTTTACCAAGAGATGACCTCCCCGGCCCGGCTCTCCGATCCGGGGACGCACTGGGAGGTAGCCGATCCGGAGCGGCTCGCGACCGCCATCCGGCTGCGGGCCGTGCGGATGGTGGCAGCCCAGGGATTCGGCTACCTCGGTCAGGCGCTGTCGTGCGCCGAGCAGGTCGCGGCCCTGTTCTCGGTCGCACGACCCGGTGCCGACCGGATCGTCTGCTCCCCCGGCCATTACGTGATCGCGTTCTACGCCGCCGCCGCCGAGGTCGGGCTGATCCCCGAGCACGCGCTGGACGGCTACGGGCAGGACGGCTCGGCGCTGGAAGCGATCGGCACCGAGCGGTCGCCGCTGTTCGACTACGTCGCCGGGTCACTCGGCCAGGGATTGTCGGCGGCCGCCGGGCTCGCCCTGTCCGACCGGCTGCGCGCTCGTCAGGTGCGGACCTTCGCCCTGGTCAGCGACGGCGAGCTGGAAGAAGGCCAGGTGTGGGAGGCGGCGATGTTCGCCGCGCATCACCGCCTGTCGGCACTGACCGTCCTGGTAGACGCGAACAACTCGCAGGTCGACGGTCCCGTGGACACGATCACGACCATCGAGCCGGTCGCGGCGAAGTGGGCGTCGTTCGGCTGGGAGCCAGTAGAGCTTGACGGTCACGACGTTCGCGCCGTGTCACTGGCCCTGGCCGGGGCGCGAGCCGCGAGCCGCCCGGTGGCGCTGATCTGCCGTACCTCGACGGCACACGGGCTCGACTGCCTGCCGCCCGATGCCGACGGCCACTTCATCAAGCTGCCGCCCGAGCTCGCGGTCGCCGAGCTGACGGGGCGGCTGGAGCGTGCCCGTGCGTGAGCCTCCCTACCAGACCGTGCTCAAGCCCTACGGCCAGGCGCTGGTCGAACTCGCGCGGCGACGCGACGACGTGCTGTGCCTGAGCGGCGACCTGACCCGCCAGTGCGAGATCGACCTCTTCGCCGGCGCCTTTCCTGACCGTTTCATTCACGCCGGCATGGCGGAGGCGAACATGATCGGCGTGGCCGCGGCACTCGCCCGCTGCGGTCACATCCCGTTCGTGCACACGTTCGGCGTCTTCGCCACCCGCCGTCCGCTGGACCAGATCATCAACGCCGTGGCCTGCCCGCGGCTGCCGGTCAGGATCGTCGGCTTCATGCCCGGCGTCTCCAGCCCGGGCGGGCCGAGCCATCAGGCGATCGACGACGTGGCACTGATGCGGTGCGTTCCCGGGATGACCGTGATCGACATCGCCGACGCGGTGCAGGCCGGGCAGGTCTGCGATGCGATCGTCGACCTGCCCGGCCCGGTATACCTGCGGCTCAAGCGGGGCGAGATCCCTGTCATTTTCGATAACGGCCACCACCTCGCGCTCGACCACGCGGACGTGCTCACCAGCGGCGCGGATGTGGCGCTGTTCGCCAGCGGGATGATGCTGGCCCCATCGCTGGCAGCCGCCGCTGTCCTGGCCGGGCACGGGATCGGCGTCAGCGTCGTCAACGTCCCGGTCATCAAGCCGCTGGATGAAGCCACCGTCACCAGGGTCTCGTCCGCCTGCAAGGTGGTGCTGACCGCCGAGAATCACCTGATCACCGGCGGCCTCGGTTCCGCCGTCGCCGAGGTGCTCGCCGAGTCCGGCGCGGCCAGGCCGCTGCGCAGGATCGGCCTCCGTGACACGTTCGCCGAGGGCGCCGGCACCGCGCCGTACCTGTTCGGCAAGTACGGCCTGTCCACCCAGTCCATCGTCGAGGGAGCCTGGCACGCACTCGGCCTGCCGGGCGCCGCGCCCGAGGCCGACGTCGCCGACGCCGGGGCTGGTGAGTACTCGCCGGTCTGAAGCCGCCCGAGCCCGTCCCGTCCCCCGCAGGAGGTCTTCCGATGACGCCCACGTATCCGGCACCGTTCTACTCGGCATCCGACCAGCCCGTTCCGATCGCCTCGCCAGGCGCCGTCACGGGCGTGGACTGGGAGCAGCGGGTCGATTTCGCCCGGCTGCGCGCCGACCGGTACGCGCGCGTCCAGGCTGGGCTGATGCAGTCAGAGTTCGGCGCGCTGATTTTGTTCGACATGAATAACATCCGCTATACGACCGCTACCCATATCGGCAACTGGGCCAGGGACAAGTTCTTCCGCTGCGCGTTGCTGATGCGGGACCATGAGCCGATCCTGTGGGACATCGGCTCGGCCGCCAGGACCCATCAGCGCTACGCGCCCTGGTACGGCGAGCGGAGCTGGCAGGCCGGGATCTCCAGCTGGCGCGGTTCCATCCCCGAGACCGTGGGCGTCGAGGCGGGCAACGCCAGCCGCCTGGCCGGCCTGCTGCACGATGCGGGCCTCGCGGGCGAGCCGGTCGGCGTCGACATCGTCGAGCTCCCCGTGCTCCGCGCGCTTGAGCGGGCCGGACTGCGGGTCGAGGACGGCCACGGCCTGATGCAGGAGATCCGCTCGATCAAGACCGCCGATGAGGTCGCGCTGCTCGATCACGCCGCCGCCCTGGTCGACGGTGCCTACGACGAGCTCTACCGCGCGCTCCGGCCGGGCATCAGGGAGAACGATCTCGTCGCGCTGGTGAACAGGTACCTGTATGAGAACGGGTCCGAGGAGGTCGAGGCCGTCAACTCCATCTCAGGGGAACGGTGCAGCCCGCATCCGCATGTCTTCTCCGACCGGCTGATCCGGCCCGGCGACACCGCGTACTTCGACATCATCCACGCTTTCAACGGCTACCGGACCTGCTACTACCGGACGCTGAACGTCGGCAGCTCCAACGCGGCGCAGCGCGAGGCCTACCGGCGGGCCAGGGAGTTCATGGACAATGCGATCGCCGAGATCCGGCCGGGGGCGACGTCGGCCGACGTGGTCCGCCATTTCCCCGCCGCTCAGGAGTTCGGTTTCGCCAGCGAGGAGGAGGCATTCGGCCTGCAGTACTGTCACGGCCTGGGCCTGTCCAACTGGGAACGGCCGCTGATGAGCCGCCACCACTCGTTCGAGCACCCGGTCGAGCTGCGCGAGGGCATGGTGTTCGCCATCGAGACGTACTGGCCGACGCCAGACGGCTCCGCGGCCGCGCGGATAGAAGAGGAAGTCGTGGTGACGCCCGACGGATGCCGGCTGCTGACCAGGTTCCCGGCCGACCAGCTCTACGTCGCCGGCACGCGGTACTGGACCGGCGCCGACCTGCCGGCCTCGCCGGCCTCGGCATGACCCGCATTGGCTGGCTCGGCACCGGCCGGATGGGCGCCGCGATGACGGCCCGGCTCCTCGACGCCGGCGAGCTGGTCACCGTCTGGAACCGGACGAGGTCGAAGACCGAGCCGCTCGCCGCCAGGGGCGCCGTCGTCGCCGACAGCCTCGGCGACCTGGGTGGCTGCGACATCGTGTTCGTCATGGTTGCGAGGCCCAGTGACCTGGAGGAGGTCGTCACCGGGTCGGCCGGCCTGCTCGCCGCGCCGCAGCGGCCGGAGATCATCGTGGACTGCTCCACCGTGTCCCCGGAGGTGTCGGCCACGGTCCGCGAGGCCGCCGGGCGGGCAGGCGTGGCGTTCCTCGCCGCTCCGGTCAGCGGGAACCCGCATGTCGTGGCCGCCGGCGGTGCCTGCATCGTCGCGTCGGGCCCGGCTGCCACGTTCGAACGCGCCCGGCCGCATCTGGAACAGATCGCGAAGGTCGCCGTGCACGCCGGCGAGGGCGAGCAGGCCCGGCTGGTCAAGCTCTGCACCAACTTGTATCTCGGCATGATGGTCCAGGCCCTGGTCGAGGTCACCACCCTGGCCGAGAAGGGCGGAACCGACCGGGCGGCCTTCCTGGAGTTCCTCAACGGCACGGTCCTCGGCTCGGACTGGACGCGCACAAGGGCCGGCGACCTGATCAGCCGGGACTGGACGCCGACCTTTACGACCGAGCTGCTGCGCAAGGACTTCGACCTCGGACTCGCCGCGGCGCGGTCGCTGGAGGTACCGATGCCGGTGGGGTCGGCGGTCTACCAGCTGATCCAGTCGGCGATCGGAATAGGTCTGCGGGAGACGGACTTCCTGGCCCTGTACGAGCAGCAGGCACGAGCCGCCGACCTGGACCGGTCTTCGGCGAGGGACTGAACGGCAACGGCGCCAGGTCTGGCCGGCATCCTCGGCAGCGACGCGGACCTGGTGGTCGCGGGCCGCCTGGCTACACGAGATCGGATACGCACCGGCCCTGGCCAGCACCGGGTTCCATCCGCTTGACGGCGCACGCCACCTGCGCGACGCCGAGCACGCCACCGACCTGCTGTGCCGCCTGATGACCACCGGGCCCGACGGGCAGTCCATGCCGGCCGACGAGCGCCGCGCCGAGATCTTCACCCGCTGCGGCGCCGACCACCTGGTCACGGGCTTACCCGGCGAGGAGCAGGCGCTGCCAGGAGTCGGCCAGGAAATGCTCGTATCGCTCAGGCGTCCAGCCGCGCTCGCCGATGAGCAGCTGATACAGCTCGGGGGCGTTGGTCGCCCAGACGATGTCGGCGGCTTCGCCGGGGGCCACTCGCAGGGTGGCGACGGCGGCGAGGTCGGTCACGAATCGGCGCATGTTCGCTGCCCGGCGCTCGGTGATCTCGCGCCACAGCGCACCCAGTTCAGGCTCGGTCGGGGCGGCCTGCTGGAGGATGGCCAGGACCGGAGCGAGGCGGCCGGCGATCGCCCGCATCGCTGCGGCGTAGATGGTGATCTTGGTCTCGGCGTCGGGCGCCGCCCGGATCGCCTGGACGTAGTCGCGTTCCTCGGCTGGGACGGCCTGGCTGCTGCCGGAGATCGCGGTCTCGATGAGGAGCCGGACCAGTTCGGGCTTGCGGCCGGCTGAGGCGTAGACGGTGTCGAGCGCCACGCCGGCCTGCTCGGCGATCGCCGTCATCGGTGTCGCAGCGTAGCCGCGGTCGCCAAACAAGGTCAGCGCGGCGTTCAGGATCGCCAGCCGGGTGCGTTGAGCGGCCTCGCGGCGCTTGCTCGCGTCGTAGCGTCTCTTGACGTTGGGCTGCACAGGGGACATGATAGCAATATTGATCCGAAATATCTTCGGATCAATATTGGAGGCCAGCCAGATGGCGTACGCATTCACCTACGAGGTGCCGATCACCACCGAAATCTACGCCCGCATCAAGGAGGGCATCGGCCCGCAGCACCCGCCCGGCCTGATCGCGCACCTTGCCTACCGCACCGAGTCCGGTCTGCGGTACGTCGAGGTATGGCAGGCCAAGGACGACTGGGAGGCCTTCGAGCATGACCGGGTACACCCCGTCGTCCACCCGCTGCTGCAGGACATGCTCGGCTTCGTTCCCCCCGAGCCGCCGCGAACCGTGCTCGACCTCGTTGACGCCTGGACCGCCGAGCACACCATGACGGCCTGACCCCGGATCTGCCAGGCCGCCGAGATACGAAGCAACTGGCGGGCGCAGGACCGCTCCCTGGATCACACGACGGGTCCGTGGTCGATACGGGCAGTTCCTGGCCGACTCGATGGCCGCCGCCCTGCTGCCGGAGGCGTGACGCCTCCCGGGCCTTCCGGCGTGAAGTCAGCTCGGTCTAGCCGGCCCCACGGTTCTGTGGGGCCGGCCTGCTGACCAGACCGCGAGATTGTGAAGCGGCATGACATCCGGCGTTCCCGGGTCGATCCCGACGTTGTGCAGGACCGGCATGAGTGCCTTGCCGTAGTCGTCGAAGGCCTGCTGAGATTCCCAGCAGGTCGTGAGCTACAAAACGGCGGTCCGGCGCGGAAGCCGATGATGGTCTTTAGATGCGGACCGAGGGGGCCATGAGCCCCGGACCGGGCCGACGGGCAGCGAGATCCCAGCAGAAGTCCAGCGCGTCGAGCTGAAGACGCTCTCCGCCGTCTCCAACGCCCTCTACGACCGCATGTTCGGCGACGGCAACCGCGAGCTGGCGCGCCGATTCGCGGACGCCGATATCCCCGCGGAGGCTCGGGGCGCGCTCCGCGCTGTGGCGCGCACGTTCGTGGAGTTCGCTGCCGAGGACCGGGCCCGCTACCAGCTGCTGTACCTGCACACCATTCCCCGGTTCCAGCCATCGCCGGAGTCCGACGCCATTGCGGCCGAGATCCTCGCGCGCGTCCGCGCCGTCCTTACCCGCGCCGGGCTCCGCGACACCGCCGATTTCGATCTCTGGACCGCGGTCGTTGCCGGCCTGGCCAGCCAGCAGCTCGCGAACGACCCCGGCGGCGAACGATACCTCGGCCTGATCGATGACGCGGTCGACATGTTCGCCGACCACATCCTGGGCCTGCGGCCGTGATTAGGCGATGCCGCGCCTGTCTATGGCCTCGCGCCTGGTACCGAGGGCCCGCGCTAGCAGGGTGACCCGGTCGCTGACACCGGTCTTGGCAAAGATCGACTTGAGGTGGTCCTGGATTGTGTGCTCGGACAGCGACATGTGGCGGGCCATCGCCCGCGTGTCGCTGCCGGTGGCGAGCAGGCCGAGCAGCTCGTACTCGCGGCCGCTGAGGCCGAAGGCACGGCCGAAAAGCTCCAGCCGCTCGGCGGCGGACGCCTCCTCGATCGTGACCACCAGCGCTGCCGCGCTGGACGCGGCCGAGCCTGGCTCGTTCTCGGCGGCAGCGAGCCTGGCTGCGCGCAGGGTGAGCCAGAAGCCGTCAGCCAGGTGCGTGCGGGTCGACGCGGGGTGCGTGTCGACGCCTTCCTCGGCAGCGATGAGCTGGGCGGCAACGTTGTAGACGCTCGCGGGGATGGCCCGCTCGTCGGGCTCCGGCGGAAGCAGGACGTCCAGCCATGCCTGCGAAGCTGCCGTACGGCTGGTGATCCGGAGGTCGTCGTCGAGGGTCAGCACCACCGGCCCGGCTTGGTGCCGCTGCGGCGCCGAGGGCTGAAGGAACGTTCGCGCCAGGCTACGGCGCAGCGCTTTGGTCAGCGGTGCGATGAGACCGGCGATGAACTCGGCATCGGCCGTGCTGAATGGCTCGCGGGTATCGTCACGCCACAGATCGAGAAAGCCCCAGCAGCCGAACTGGTCCGCGAAGACCGCCGAGGCCACGTCGCCGATTCCGTACCGGCTCAGCACATCGCGCCACAGACGGCTTCGTCCGAGGTCGCCGTCGACGGTGCTGTGCAGGAGCGCGACAGATGAGGGCCGCTGCCGCAGGACCGTCCAGCGATTGACCGACGTGGCGTACTTCGCCTTGATCAGCGCCGGGAGATCCGCCTTGCAGGGGACGTCGGCCAGCGGCGCGGCACCAACCGCGGTGACCGGGTCGGTGAGCAGCCAGACGTAAGCATCGAAGACGAGGACCTCGCGCAGGACGGTAAGCACCTGCTGCCGCAGGGTCCTGTCATCGATCGATGCCGCGCCGATGGCCTCGATGCGCACGCGGGCCTGGGCCCGCGCCCAGTTACCGGCCACACCCGGAGCCTACGCGAGCGAGATCATCATCCGAATGCCGCCGGTCATGACCCCCAGATGTCCGGGATACCGCGAGGTCACCAGCCTGCCTAACGTAAAGGTCACCAGCCAGAGCCCGAAGCAACGGAGAAACGCCATGACAACTCTGCGGATCGAGCACCCGATCAGCGACTTTCAGCTGTGGAAGACCGCGTTCGACAGCTTCGCCGAGGCGCGCGCCAACGCGGGAGTGCGCAGCTTCATGATCCGCCAGCCCGTCGACGACCCTCAGTACCTGATGCTCGACCTGGAGTTCGACACGGCCGGCCGGGCCGAAGCGTTCGCCCAGTTCCTGGAGCAGCACGTCTGGTCCTCGCCTACGGCATCGCCAGGACTGGCCGGCATTCCTCAGACCCGGATCCTCGACCTGGTGCCGAGCGCGGAACGCTGAACCGCAGGGGCAAGCCCGGGCCGCAGGGGCGGCCCGGCAGCGGAGCGGAATGCAGCGGGTGATGAATCACCGCGCCCACCACCGCTTCGCCGACGTGGTCGGCAAGGATCCCCACTCGCCTTACAACCCCTGGGACCTAGGGCCCGCAGCTGGTATCGGCAGGTGAGCTTCCCGACGCCGACCGCGTTCCGCTGACTGCGCTGGCCGTGATGACGCTGCCGCAGCCCACCAGACTGACAACGATGACTCGGAACGAGACGGTCGAGGCAGCTCCTGCCGCGATCGGGCTGTGCCGGCAGCTCGTACCGGAGCACGTCCATCCAGAAGAGCTGGGGCCCAGCCCCAGCAGGCTGATCCCGGCGGGCAGCGACATGCTGGCCGATACTGCGCCGGTCGCTGCCGTGCCGGGATCGGAGACATCGACTGCGATCAGGTCGACCGCTCCCTGGCTGAGCAGCCCGCTCACGACAATGCTTACTCTGAGCTTGGCTGACGCCGCGACACCGCCGGACCGCAGCGTGGTCGGCAAGGGCGACGACGTTGGCGCCGCCGTGACCGAGCCAGTCGGCGACGGTGCTGCCGACACCGAGGAGGAACGATGTGGCTGGGGGGCACGCGAGCCCGGCAGCGGAGTGCCGCGCATTGAGCTTGCCCGGCTAGCCGGGCCGGCCGCGCCGGTCTCGCCGATGTCCGGGCCAGGACCTCCAAGCGGGCCGACGGCCGCGGGCGGCGCGATACGCGGCGACAAAGGCGGCGACAAGAGATGACGAACCAGGAAGCTCATCGTCGGCAGCCCGATCGCCGCCACGGCAATGCACGCCACCACGGGCAGCACCGGGCGGCGCAAGATCACCGCACGCATCCAGCGCAACCGGGCCCGGGCACCGGCGGCCACCGCAGAGTCCTGCCCGAGGTAGCCGGTGACCTGCTCGCCGAGAACGGCCCGCGCGACCATACCGCGCAGGCCGTCGTCGATCCCGGCGAGCTCGGCGTGCGCAGTGCTGCAGGCGGGGCACCGGGTGAGGTGACCGATCACCCGAAGCTGCTCATGCTGGGACAGCCTGTTCCTGGCATAGTCAGGCAGTTTCCCGGCCACCTGCCGACATTCGGCCTGGGCCCTGACCGACAGGTATATCTGGAGGTAGGCCTGCCTCAGGCCCTCGCGGGCACGCTCTGCCAGCTGGGCGACCTCGTCCGCGGATGTCCCGAGCAGCAGGGCCAGCTCAGCTGGCCTGGCCCGCTCTACCTCGGCATGCCAGAGCACTGCCGCCCACCGCTCGGGAAGCGCCCTGAACGCCTTGACGGTGAGTGAGCGCTCGAGGCTGGCACCTATTACATCGACGGAGAGTGCACCGGGAGTAGCGATCTCGGCGCCGGGCGGCAGCTGGCTGTGCTGGCTGTGAACCCGGTCCAGGGTGGCTCGCCGGATGGCCGTGAGCAGGTAGGGACGGAATGCCTCCGATGGCCCGGCGCCGCGTCTGATCGCGTCCAGGACCCTGGCCAAGGTCTCGACCACTGCATCGCCAGCTTCGGCGGGGCTGGGCGTTAGCAGGCGGGCGAGCCGCAACGCGGAACGGGCATGACGTTCCCGCAGCAGTCCAAACGCCCGTTCATCTCCCGAGCGCGCCGCCGAGATCAGCTCGGCATCACTGGAAGTCGAAGTGACCCTATATGGATCTGTCATTGCCGTTCCGTCCGGACCATCAAAGTGCACAACATTTCAAAGAGAAATCTTGCCCGCTCCGGCGTTTTAATGCGAACGACTTAGCAAGAATTAATTCGTGAGCTTTTGCGAAGGAAAGTGATATGCGGCCGTTTGGCCGGGACTTTCGCCTCCATATAACCCAGCGGTCCAGCCTGTCAGGCGCGGGCTGGCGGGGCCCGGCGGGACGCCTAGCTCTTCTCAGCCGGTTTGGGCCAGGTTCGGCTTTGGTTCCGTGGCTGCCGCCGGAGGTGCGCTGGTCGCTCCTTTTCGCGTCAGGACTTTCGTACCTATCGGTTTCCGGACTTTCGTACCTCTCCGGGTCATTCTCTGGATGATCGCCGCGATGGTCCATAGCGGTGGCAGCAGCACGAATGCCACGAGGATCGCCCACTGGGCGGGGTGCTTAGCGAGGCTGGGGACGGCAGTCTTCTCCAGCCACGGGAATATGTGATCGCGCAGCACCGGAATGTAGGCGGCGGCGGCGAGCGCGGCGCCCGCAGCGACGGTGAGGATGGCCAGCGCCAGCACGATCCGGCGGGCAGCGCCCACCGCGACAAGGAGCAGCCCGGCCAGCACGGCCACCAGCCCGGCGGCGCTAAGCAGGTTGATGGTGCTGGTGCTGGCGAGCACGCCGAGCGCGATCAGGGCGAGCCCGGCGAGCAGCGGGTATTGCGCCGTCGGTCCGATGCTCGTTACCCGGTAGGCGAGCGAGGTCACGGCCCGGGCGCCTGAGAGCACGGGCCGGAGGAAGCTGGGCAGGGCTTTGCCCAGGTCGACCGTTTTCACCGACACTGCTGCCGCGCGGGTGACGGTCTGGGTGAACAGTTTCGTGCCCATCTCGCCGGCGAGCTTTTCCGCTGATACCCGGCACGCGTGCAGGACGTCGGTGGCCTTGCCGTCTGGCACCGCGGGATATGACCCGCCCGCCGCGCCGGTGGCGTTGTGGTAGGCGGCGACAAACGCGCGGGCCGAGGCTTCTTCGGCGCCGGCCTTCGTGTCGTTGTCAATCTGCTCGGCAACGTGCGCCAGCTCCTCGGCGGCGATGAGCCGCTGGAGACCCGCGGCGACCCACATCGCCGTTACGGGAATGCTGGTGGGCGGCGGCGGGATCGAGGCGGTGAGGAAGTCCATCTCGGCGGCCGCGCCCGGCCGTCCGCCCTGGGAGGGGAACGGTTCCCATACGCCCGGCGGTGCAGGACCACCCGCGATCTGCTGCAGCCTTGCGCGCAGGTCCGCATTGAAGGCCGCCAGGTCCGGGGCCTCGGCGGCCAGCTCGCGCAGCCGCCGCGGGCTGAGCAGCACGTGCACGAGCCATCCCGCGCCGTCGAGCCGGCCCCACATCCAGTCATTCGCACGCCAGGATGCCTTATAGAACGCGCCGAAATGGTGCAGCTGCAGGCCGGTGAGCTTCTCCGCGGCTAGCGTTCTGTGGTCCAGGCTGATCCGCGTGTCTGAGCTCATCTGGATCAGCTCGAGCGCCTGATCGGCGATAACCCCGTCCGGCTGCATGACATGCCGCGCTACATGAAGGTCGAACAGCCTGGCGGCCACGGTGTCCGCCGGGTTGCCCTCGGATCGGCCAGTCAGGTAGGTCAGCAGGTCCCGCACGAACGCGCCCGCCGAGTCTGGGGCGTTCCCTGACGCGCCCTCGGAAGCGGCGCTGGGCGCCGCGGTCGCCGCGAGCAGATCGCGCAGGCGGATCACCACGGTGGCCAGTTCGCGCCATGGCTGGCGTGCGGGGTCGACCGCCATGTTGGCGTCCAGCAGTGCGCGCGCGACAGCGGCCCCGGCCGCCGGGCCGGCCCCTGCCACGGCTCCCGGAACGCCGGCGGGGGCCTGCGGCGAAGCGCCGACCGCCCGCGTGACCGTGTCAGCCTGAGTCGGCTCCGGCCGGTCCGGCATCACCGCGGTCGCCTGGGCCCGGAGCTCGCCAAGAGCCAGCTTCCCCTCGGCGGAGGGCACCAGCTGAAAGGCACGGCTCAGCATGGCAAGGACGGTAGCTCTTCCATCATCGAGCGCCTCCCGGCCTGCCGCGTTCATCCCGCCGAAGTCGCCCACCGTCGGCAGGCGGGCGGGCAGAGCTCCTTGTGCTGCCGTATTAGCGGCATTCCAGGTGTGCTCGGCATCGGCGCCGAACCCAGCCGGGCGGCCGTCCGCTGCCCGCTTGCCGGCTGTCATCCGCTTCATGACCTGATCAGATGCGGCCCGCGCGACGCTGCCGGCCCGCTGCGCCAGGTAGCTGCCATAGAACGGCTCGCCAAGACGCTCCATCTGCGCGCCCAGGACGGCGAGCTGCTGCCTGGCGTCAATTCTGGCGCGTACCTGCTGGTTGTGCGCCGTGATGGCGGCCAGGTCAGCGGAGATCGACTGGGACAGCATCGCGCTCACATCCGCCCGCAGAGCAGATGCTAGGTCGGGCGTGTCGGCGAGGGTGAGCTTCGCTGACGGCACGCCGGAGCCGCCGAGCACCGGCACGACGAACGCGAGGACGCGCCGCACATCGCGGTCGGCCGCCCGATCGAACACCGCCTGCAGCGCCGGTCCAAGCGGCCGGTTGGCGAGCAGGCCGCCGTCGGCGGCAAATTGCGCCACCTGCGTGCCCGTGAACTTGGCCATGTCGGGATGGCCGTCCCCGCCGTCGGTCCCGATCGGAACAAGCCCAGGCTCGAAGGCCACGGGAAAAGACGCGCTACAGCGCGCCGCCAGCGCGAGCGCCGGCACGTTGCCGCGGGTGAGCTGCGCGCTGGTGAAGCTGAACAGCCCATGGTGGTCGACATCGCGAACCAGCGTGCCATATCCATCGGTGAACCTGCTGGCCTCGCCCGCCAGCAGCGTCGTGGTAATGAACACACGCGTCGGGTCCCCGCCCGCGGCAGGGTTCCCCGGCCACGCCCCTGCC
>Ga0307372_10009718_pt1 | contig 13189 bp, 5 predicted proteins | sample OX1MG_FD_202533 | JGI IMG/M metagenome (GOLD analysis project Ga0307372, IMG submission 202533) | Soil microbial communities from Risofladan, Vaasa, Finland - OX-1 | ecosystem: Environmental > Terrestrial > Soil > Coastal area > Acid sulfate soil | place: Finland: Risofladan, Vaasa | collected...
CATTCCCGTCGGATCCGACCTCGAATTCGCGGATGAAGTCACCATGCTCCGCGCCCTCGAAGGCCGCCGCGAGATGTAGCCGGCAGGCCGCAGCTTGTAGCGCAGGGCCCGCTCTCCGGCCCTGCGGTTTTTTGCCACGATTTTCTGCAGGATTTTCCAGCCGGGACAAAAGAGTCTGTGTGAAAACTCACGTTGCCTGCCATTCCGAGGAGCCGGAGAGCCTGCCCTGAACGAAGCTACGGGGGCCCGACATGACGGGCAGCCTCTTCCGCCGCCTATTTCAGGCCTTCCATCACTTCGTCGAGAACTTTTTGAGGCGGGCGCACGGTCGTCTGGGGAAGCGTTGCCAAGGGCTCATCGACAACGTTCAGCATTTCCATAAAGTTTGGCTTCTGCGTGTCCAGATAAAACAGGCCGGTCACGATTTCTTCCTTATCGTGGGCCTCCGTCAGCACTTTCAACGCTTCCGTTTTGTTGGTGGGATCGTAACCCGAATCCAGTTTCTTCAGGATCAGGTGGGAACCGTCGTGGAGGGTAATTTCGGTCGTGGTGCCGGGATCATAGTCCGCCGTGATCTCTTCAAAGAAGGGGATATAACTCACATCTTCGACCGGCGCGTCATGGTCGCGGACGTAGCTGTAGCTCTTGGTTGATCCCGGATGGTCGTTGAAGGTGACGCAGGGCGAAATCACGTCCAGCATCACCGTTCCATTGTGGCCCAGCGCTCCTTCGAGCAACGCCAGCAACTGCTTCTTGTCCCCGGAAAACGAACGGGCCACGTAGGTCGCCCCCAGCATGATGGCCAGAGCGCAGGTGTCGATGGGCGGCAGATCGTTGATCACGCCGTTCTTCAGCGTTGAGCCCAGATCGGCCGTCGCTGAAAACTGGCCCTTGGTCAGCCCGTAAACGCCGTTGTCCTCGATGATGTAAATCAGCGGCAGGTTCCGGCGCATGAGGTGGACGAACTGGCCGACGCCGATCGAGGCCGTGTCGCCGTCGCCGCTGACGCCGATCGCAACCAGGGTCCTGTTGGCAAGCATGGTGCCGGTGGCAATCGAGGGCATGCGGCCGTGAACCGAGTTGAACCCGTGCGAGCTGGCGAGAAAATAGGCCGGGCTCTTCGACGAGCATCCGATTCCCGAAAGTTTGGCCACCCGATGCGGTTGAACGCCCAGTTCATAGCAAGCTTCGATAATGCGCTCGGAGATGGCGTTGTGGCCGCAACCCGCGCACAGCGTGCTCTTCTTCCCCTTGTAGTCGGAAGGTTCAAGGCCGATGCGGTTCACTTTTCGGGGTGGAGATGGGGGAACAGCAGTCGTCGACATTTTATTTCTTGCCCTCCTGGGAAACAATTTCGTCGGTGACGCTTCGTGCGTCGATGGGAAGCCCCTGGTAATGCCGGATGCTGCGGAGCCTGGGAACATCTTCCGCATCGGCTTCCATCCGCAACAGTTCAAACATCTGGCCGTCGCGGTTCTGTTCCACCACGTAAACGCGCTGGTGCCGCCGGATAAATTCAAACACCTGCGCGGAAAAAGGAAATCCCCGGACGCGGCAATAACCGACCGGCAGTTCATGTTCCTGCTTCATCTGGTCCAGCGATTCCACGATGGCCCAGTGCGTGGTGCCGTAGGCGATCACGCCGATTTCAGCTCCCTCGGCGTCCTGCAACACGGGCGCCGGAACCCGCTCGCGCGCGGTGTCAAACTTCCGGCTCAGCCGGTCCATGTTATGGACGTAATCTTCCGGCCGCTCGCTGTAGACGGCCTGCTCGTTGTGCCCGCTGCCGCGCGTGAAATAGGCGGCCTTGGGATGCTGGGTGCCGGGAAGCGTGCGATAGCCGATCCCGTCGCCGTCCACGTCCCGGTAACGCTCAAACCCGCCCAGGCGCTCCAGATCTTCGGCGCTCAGAACCTTGCCCCGATTCATCGGCTTTCCGGGATAAGCGAACGGTTGGGACATCCAGTTGTTCATTCCCAGATCCAGGTCGCTCATCACGAAGACCGGAGTTTGAAACTCCTCCGCCAGATCGAAGGCTTCGATGGCCATGCTGAAGCACTCTTCAACCGAGGATGGAATCAGCATCAGATGTTTGGTATCGCCATGCGACAGCATCGCGTTCTTCAGGATGTCACCCTGCTGGGTGCGCGTGGGCAGCCCGGTGGAAGGGCCGGTACGCTGGACGTCAAAAATCACCGCCGGAATCTCCGCGTAGTAGCCGAGGCCCACAAACTCAGACATCAGGGAAATGCCGGGGCCGGAAGTGGCCGTCATGGCCCGGGCGCCCGCCCATCCCGCGCCCATCACCATTCCGATGGCCGCCAGTTCGTCCTCCGCCTGAACAATCGCAAACGTGGCCTTGCCGGTTTCGGGGTCCATGCGGTAGCGCCGCATGTAGCTGCTCAGCGTTTCCGCCAGCGACGATGACGGTGTGATCGGATACCACGTGCAAACCGTCACGCCCGCGAACATCGCGCCCAGGGCCGCCGCCGAGTTCCCGTCGATGATGATCTTCCCGCGCGTCGCGTCCATCCGCTCCAGGTAGAACTTGCCCCGCTTGGGAAGGCTCTTCTCGGCGTATTCATAGCCTACCTGGGCGGCGCCGAAGTTCAGGTCCACCGCGCCGGGCTTCTTCCTGAACTGTTTCTTCAGCGCTTCGTGAATCTCTTCCATGGGAATGCCCAGCAGTTTGGCGAGCACCCCGTCATAGATCATGTTGCGGACAAGCTTTCGCAGCTTCGCGTTCGGGCAGATCGGAGCCACCAGCTTGTCAAAGGGCACAGGATAAAAAATCAAGTCGTCCCGCAGGCGCTGCAGATTCAGCCTCTCGTCAAAAACAACGCTGGCGCCGGCTCCGAGGGACATCACGTCTTCCTCCGCCGTCTCCGGATTCATTGCGACCAGATAATCAATCTCCTTGCGCCGCGCGATGTACCCGTACTTGGACGCCCGGATCGTGTACCAGGTCGGCAGTCCGGCGATGTTCGATGGAAACAGGTTCTTCCCGGAAACCGGAATTCCCATCCTGAAGATCGAGCGCAACAGGACGCTGTTGGCGCTCTGGCTGCCGGAACCGTTCACGGTCGCCACTTGAATGCTCAGATCGTTGACAACTTTCTCCTGCCGGGAGGAGGCATCAGCTTCTTTGACAGCAAAGTCAGTCATTCCCATATGAGTCCTCGAATAAGGTTGCTGGAAGAATTGTAGTGCTCACTTCGATTTGCCTTCTACGACCTAAGTCGGGTCATCGGACGATACCGATTTTCTCCTTGAGCTTCTCCAAGAGGGCTGGGGGTGTAAGGCGTCGAATCGTGGCGGGTCCTCTATTCGGTTTCCGTCCGGCTCTCTCGGCCGACGCGCGGCTGCTTAGGCTCTCCAAGCCATCATAGCACAAATGGGAGCCGTGTAAACCCCATCAACCGCCGGCCTTTTTTGTAGCGGCGGTGTCCCCACCGCCGGGTCTGTGCAGGCGTGGCGCGGATATTCAGATCCGCCGCTTATGTTCTTCATAACCGTTGGTTGCAACTGCCAGCGGGCAGCGCAGGCACCGCCCTAAAGAATCTGTGTGACAACTCACGTTGCGTGTCATTCCGAGCCCGTTCGCCCTCCAACCTGTAGCGGCGTTGTCCCCCACCGCCGGGTTTGGTGAACGGCCCTGAGTGGAACGAAGGGGCTCAGGATAAACGGGAATCTCGCCTTGCTGTGGTAGCCACGACAGTGTTTTATCTGTCGTGGGCCTTACAAGATTCCTCGCCGCCCTTCGGCTCCTCGGAATGACACGGAGCACGAGTTTTTCAACAACCTGCTCAAGGGTGGCGCTACACCCGCTGGCGCGTCAATTCCCGGTCCTTCATACCGCCTGGCCCTCCTCCGCATTCCAAGTCAGCTTCTTGCCCGCCTTGAACGCCAGGTTCCCGATCAATGAAGTGCGTGCGGCCTCAAATCCGATCTCGACTGGCGCGTTCGGAGTTTTACGCGTGCGGACGCAATCCAAAAAGTTCTGGATGTGGTCAATCGTTCCGTCGTGCAGCGATTCCGCCAGAATTTCAGGCTTGGGATGCTCCGTGCCCGGCTCCGACTTCTCGCCCTGGGGATAAAAGGCGAGATGCGCGCGATCGATTTTGAGCGCCCCCTTGGTTCCGCGAAACACCATGCCGCCGTCGTCAATACCGTTGCAGAGGGCGCCGGTGAAAGTCACCATCTGCTTCCCGTGAAATTCATAAACCGCCGTGATCGTATCGGGGCACTGCCAGTTCATCAGGTAGAGGTCGCCCGTGGTCGTGGCGGTTTTGGGCGCCGGCTGGCCGATGTACCACTGGATCACGTCAATCCAATGCGTCAGCAGATCGGTCAGGATGCCGCCGCCGAAATCCCAGTAGAAGCGCCACCACACAAACTTTTCGTTATCAAAAGGCTGCATCGGCGCGTCGCCCAGCCACTGCTTCCAGTCGAGTTGCGCCGGGTCCACCTTGGCCAGGCCGTTCCATCCCAGGTGGGCGTAGTAGTCCTGATACCAGTACGTGTGGACAAAGGTTAATTTGCCCAGCAGGCCTTCCTCCACCAGTTGCTTGCCCAGAATAAAGTGCGGCCAGCTTCGCTGCTGCATCCCGGTCTGCACCACGCGATGCGACTCCTCCACGGCGCGCAGAATTTCCGCGCCTTCGGGAATCGAATGGATCAGGGGCTTCTCGCAGTAGGCGTCCTTGCCGGCCCGCACGGCGTCGATCAACATCTGCTTGTGCCAGTGGTTGGGCGCTCCGATCACCACCGCATCAATGTCCTTGCGTTCCAGCACCTCCCGGTAGTCCGCCGTGCCGGTGGCTTTTCCGCCGGCAATCTTGAGTCCGGCACGCCGGTTCGGCCCATAAACATCACAAACGGTCACGATCTCAACCGACGGTTGCTTGACAAAAATCGATGCCAGATAACGCGCGCGGTGGCCGCTGCCCATCACCGCGACGCGGATGCGGTCATTCGCACCCAGCACGCGCGCCGGCGCCAGGCCTCCCAGCGCCAGCGCCCCGGCGCCCGCGAAGGCCGTCTCCTTCAAGAACTCCCGCCTCGATACCGATCCCTTCCCGTTGTCTGGTTCCATTCTTTCCCTCCTGCTGAAATGAAGACATCCTAACCCTGATCGACAAGAGAAGCCGCGCATCCCTTGCGGCTTCTGTGATGTGTGCTTCCGCCTACCGACCACCGCGGAATTATGATGACGCTTGTGTATACACCCCGCGCGCATGAAATGCAATACCCATTGGTGAAGGGCCGGCTGGCACAGACGCTCGCTGGGTAAGGGGTTATCGTCGCGCCAGGCTACGAATGCAGCAGAGAATCAGGGATGGAAAGCCAGATGTGCCGGAACCCGGCCGCGAACGGAGTTAACCAGATAAAGGCTGCGGGCCCGGCGCAAATCCTGAACGGTGATGACGCGCTCACGGATGCGGCCCCGGGCCAGCAGGCGTCCGCGCAGGGTGCCGGGCAGCAGCCCGGAGGCAACCGGCGGAGTATAGAATCCGCCGTCAAGTTCGACGACCAAATTGGCGATGGTGGATTCCGTGATCTCTCCACGCTCGTTCCACAGCAGAACATCGTCGCAGTCCGGGCAAGCCTGAGCGGCGCGTTTATAAAGGCCGCGCTGAGTGGTCTTGTGATAAAGCATGGAATCCGCCGAATCGACCGGAAAGGGCGCCAGTCCCAAAAGCCAGCGGTGGGGCTCAACCGGCAACATGGCTTGGACCGTGAGGTGCGGCTCGCCTGCGGCATTGAGCGTCAACCGTACACGCCAGCGGCCGTGGCGGTGGCGCGCGCGGACCCTGGCCAGTGCCGCTGAGATTTGTCCAGCCCGCCACGCGTAGCCGAAATATTCCGCAGAGTCTTTCAGGCGGCTGAGATGCGCCCGCAGCAGGTAGTAGCGCCCTTCGGCCAGCCGCAGAGTTTCCAATAAGGCAAAGCCGGCGCCTGGAGTATCGAGGCAGTCGCCGGCAAACGGCGCTCGCGTCGATTCTGTTCCCGAACCCTGAGCGGGTTGCAGCCCTGGCGCGGCTGGCATCAGAAAGGCGGCTTTCAACCGGCACTCGGCATACTCGTTCAAAATCTCCGAATCATGGGTGATGCCGCTGCCCACGCCATAGACCGCTTCACCGGTTGCCGTATCGTGGACCAGGGTGCGAATCGCCACCGTGAAAAGGCAGTCGCCGCCGGGCTCGATCAGTCCGATCGCTCCGGTATAAAGACCGCGCGGCCACACCTCAAGCTCCGCGATAATCTCCATGGCGCGTATCTTGGGCGCGCCGGTAACCGAGCCGCAGGGAAACAGCGCGGCCAGGCCTTCCTCCAGTCCAACCCCCGTGCGCGCCCGCGCCTGGATGGTTGAGGTCATCTGCCACAGAGTGGGGTGGCGTTCAAGGGCGAAGAGTTTTTTCACCTCCACCGAGCCCGGACGCGCGATGCGTCCCAGATCGTTGCGCAGCAGATCCACAATCATCAGGTTTTCGGCCCGGTCTTTTTCCGAGGCCAGCAACCGGGCAGCCTGCTCGCGATCCTCCTGCAGCCAGCGCCCGCGCGGGCACGTCCCCTTCATCGGCCTCACCGTAATCTGCTTTCCGTGGCGGGTGAAAAACAGCTCGGGAGAGAACGACAGAATGCGAAATTGGCCGCATTCAATGTAGGCCTGATAGGCCGCCGGCTGCCGTGCGGCAAGTGCGGAGAACCAGGCGGCGGGATCGCCCTTGAATTTGCCCCTGAAAGGGAAGGTGAAATTGACCTGGTACACATCCCCCGCCAGGATGTATTCCCGAATGCGCTTCAGCGCGGCCGCATATTCCTCAGGCCGCAACAAAGGCTGCCAGCCGGGACTCAAGCTGCCAGCAGCGCGCGCGGCCTTGACGCCCGGCCCAGCGGGGGCTGAGGCAGGATCGCCTGGCGCAACGACAGCCGAATGGCCGGATGCCGGAACGGGATCGAACGTATCAAAGATGGCCGTGCAGGCGAGAGGCAGCCTATTCTGCTCGCGCGGACGAACTTCCAGCGCCGTATCGAACGCGGGCGCCGCACCAAAATCCAGCAGCACCACCGCCCATTGCCCGCGACGCGACGCGGCCTCAGCCAGCCGGATCACCGGCCGAACTTCGTCGCACCGATAGGCCGCTGCAAGTTCGCTGGGAGCATGAAACCGGCGCGCCCAGACCGGGCAATCGCGCCGGGTCGTCTCAAAAACAGCGGAAAAATGCCGCACGCGCATCCGTTCATTATCGCGCATCTTTCATTGCCCGAACCACATCCCGTCCGCAGTGCAGTCGGGCCGCTCCGGGTGTTGCTGTAGCGCGGATCTTCAGATCCGCGGTTCTTATGTTTGTAGCGGCAGTGTCCCCACCGCCGGTTTGAGGAATTTAGTCTGGCAGCCGCGCAACGGCGATAGACTTTCGCCCGTGGCGCAAGCCGTTGGAAAGGAGGGTCACCGCATTTCGAGACCTCCGTGCCCGTCTTTCCTGAAACTCACCCAAAAGCAACAGGGCTCCAGGCTGTTTTCCAGCCCAGAGCCCTGTTGCTTTCCGAATCCTAGTTGAGGTCACGAGCTCACCCACGGCGAGGCTGCCCTCGCCGTGGTCCCCCAACCGCTGTTACCTCACCAACTGAATCGGGAACCCTTGACTAGTCTGACCCGTCAGGTTGCTATAGATATAAATGACGTAGCAACCGGCGCCTATGTTGCCCCCGGTCTTCCAGTTGAACTGCCAGGAGTTACTGCCGGGATCGTACTGGTAGCCGCTGTTCCCGGGCGCCACAATGCTCAAAACGTCGCCTGTGCTGGTATCTCCACACCCGACCGCAGCATAAATCTTGACAATGGGACTCGCGTTCGAGCTGGGCACCACGTTTCCGATTATATCCGTGTAGTCCCACTTCAGCGGGATGGCGCTGTTCACTTTGTAACCCCTCCCTGGCGGCGGGGCATAAGGATCAAACAGCCCGGCGAAGCCGAAGTCTACCACTTGGCCGTCGGCTAGGGAGCCGGAGCTGTTCACGAAGTTCCCATCGGAGTTGACGTAGTTGGCCTGCACGGTGTGAGGGCCTGCTGTCAGGGTTGATGTGGAAATGCTGGCCACGCCTCCCACTACGGTCACCGGCGAGCCGAAGTTCGATGAATCAATGACGAATTGGACGGCGCCCGTGGGCGTAGGAGGCGTGCCCGAGGTGTTCGTCACGGTAGCCGTAAAAGTGACCGACTGGCCAACGGTTGACGGGTTCGGCGCGCTGGTCACGCCAGTTGACGTATTTGCCTTGTTCACCATCTGGCTGTAGATTGGCGAAGCGGGGCTTGGATTGAAGTTCAAATCCCCGCCGTAGACAGCTGTAATCGAGTGCGGGCTGCCGCTGGCGGTCAAGCTTGCGATCATGAGCGTAGCTTGGTTGCCGCTCAGCGTTCCCGTTCCAATGTTGGATACGCCGTCATAGAACGCCACCGACCCGGTCGGTGTACCGCTACCCGGCGAACTCACTGTCACTGTCGCCTTGAGGGTTACCGTCTGGCCAAAGACCGAAGGGTTGATATCCGAGGTCACAGCCGCAGTGGTATCCGCCCTGTTGACAGTGTGCGCCTTGGTTCCGTGACTGCCGTTGAAGTTGCTGTCGCCTCCATAGGTGGCAGTGATAGTCTTTGCTCCTGCTGAAGTGGATGCGAAAGAGCACGAACCTGCCGATACTGCAGCCGAGCAGGTGCCGCCGGTGCCGTCATCGACGGTTACGGTGCCTGTCGGCGTACCCGCGCCGGGCGCGTTCACCGTCACGCTCCAAGCAACCGAATAGCTCTGGCCGGTGACGGTCGGTTCAGGCGTAATGGTGCCCACCGTCGTGGTCGTGTCCGCCTTGTCCACGGTGTGAGCCTTGGTGCCGGAGCTGGAATTAAAGTCCGCATCGCCTCCATAGGTGGCAGTGATAGTCTTTGCTCCTGCTGAAGTGGATGCGAAAGAGCACGAACCTGCCGATACTGCAGCCGAGCAGGTGCCGCCGGTGCCGTCATCGACGGTTACGGTGCCAGTCGGAGTACCCGCGCCGGGCGAGTTAACCGTCACACTCCAACTAACCGAATAGCTCTGGCCGGTGACTGAAGGTTCAGGCGCTATTGTGCCCACGGTCGTGGTCGTTTCCGCCTTGTTCACCACCTGGCCGCCTGCAAGCGTTCCATTGCTGACATTGAAGTTGCTGTCGCCGCTGTAATCCGCTTCCACCGTGTGGTTGGCAACGGATAGGGTTGTGGTTGCGGAACTGGTTGCGACTCCGCCCACCAGGGTCACTGGGGAACCGAACGGCGATCCATCAACCTTGAATTGCACCGTGCCACCTGGAGTTCCAGCCCCGGGCGATACCACGGATACGTTTGCCGTGAAGCTTACCGACTGGCCGAACACCGAAGGGTTCGCCGATGAACTGACCGAAGTGCTGGTGTCAGCTTTGTTGACGATCTGTCCGCCGCTCAGCGTTCCATTGCTTGTGTTGAAGTTTGAGTCTCCGGCGTAGTCAGCCTCGACTGTGTGATTGCCCACCGGAAGGGTTGTGGTTGCGGAACTGGTCGCGACTCCGCCCACCAGGGTCACTGGGGAACCGAATGGCGATCCATCAACCTTGAATTGCACCGTGCCACCTGGAGTCCCAGCCCCGGGCGATACCACGGTTACGTTTGCCGTGAAGCTTACCGACTGGCCGAACACCGAAGGGTTCGCCGATGAACTGACCGAAGTGCTGGTGTCAGCTTTGTTGACGATCTGTCCGCCGCTCAGCGTTCCATCGCTGACATTGAAGTTGCTGTCGCCGCTGTAATCCGCTTCCACCGTGTGGTTGGCAACGGAAAGGGTTGTGGTTGCGGAACTGGTTGCGACTCCGCCCACCAGGGTCACTGGGGAACCGAATGGCGATCCATCAACCTTGAATTGCACCGTGCCACTTGGACTACCAGCCCCGGGCGATACCACGGTTACGTTTGCCGTGAAGCTTACCGATTGGCCAAACACCGAAGGATTCATAGACGAACTCACAGCCGTGCTGGTATTCGCTTTGTTCACCGTATGCGCCTTGGTGCCCGAGCTGGTGTTAAAGTTCGTGTCGCCACCATAGCTGGCGGTGATGGTTTTTGCGCCTGCCGAAGTGGATGCAAACGAGCACGAGCCTACCGACACTGCCGCCGAGCAGGTGCCTCCCGTGCCGTCGTCAACGGTTACGGTGCCAGTCGGCGTACCAGTGCCAGGAGAGTTTACCGTCACACTCCAAGCGACCGGATAGCTTTGGCCGATAACTGAAGGCTCTGGCGTAATCGTGCCCACGGTCGTGGTTGTTTCAGCTTTGTTGACCGTATGCGACTTGGTGCCCGAGCTGGTGCTAAAGTTCGTGTCACCACCATAGCTGGCGGTGATGGTCTTCGAGCCCGTTGAAGTGGATGCAAACGAGCACGAGCCTACCGACACTGCTGCCGAGCAGGTGCCTCCCGTGCCGTCGTCAACGGTTACGGTGCCAGTCGGCGTACCAGTGCCAGGAGAGTTTACCGTCACGCTGAAGTTTACTGTGTAGGACTGCCCCACCACCGAAGGCTCAGGCGAGATCGTGCCCACGGCCGTAGTGGTAGCTGCCTTGTTGACAGTCTGAGTCAAGGTACCGTTGCTGGTGTTGAAGCCGGTCGCGCCAAGGTAGTCGGCCTCGATGGTATGGTTACCCAGAGTGAGGGTCGATGTGCTTCCGCTGGTGGCCATTCCACCCGAAAGGGCAACCGGAGATCCGAAGTTCACACTGTCAATCTTGAATTGGACGTTACCAGTGGGTGTTCCGCTGCCGGAAGACACCGTCGCGGTAAAGCTGACCGACTGGCCAACCACCGACGGGTTCGCCGAGGAAGCCACCATCGTTGTCGTGTTGACATTTACCGGGGTGGTGACGATCAAGGCGCCGGTACCCGACTGAGCAGACGCACCACTCTGGCAAGCTCCATTCTCAGGTGTTGCTGTCACAGTAAAACTGTGACTGCCCGTGGCTGCTGAAGCTGTCGTATTGATTGTCAGGGTTGCAGTCTGGTCGGGACCGATGCTTGTAAGGGGAAAAGGAGGACTAAACCCGCCTGAGGAGGCTCCTGCGGGCAACCCCGAGACGCTCAGGTCCACTGTACAGGCGATAGTACTATTGCCATTAAAGCCCACTGTGACCGTATAAGTTGCGGAACTACCAGCAGGGACCGGGTTGGGAGATTGTGTTCCAACGGTGACACTTTGGGGCTTGGCGTCCGTAAAGGTCGTCTGGGCCTGGGAAGCTGAGCCGACGGCGGTGAGGGTGAAGTGAACGTTTAAGTCGTCGATGTTGGTTGCAAACGAGCTGTTGGATATATTTCCGCTGGCGTCTGCCGTGGCAGTGAGAGAGATAGGACTGTCACCATCGAGGTCGGGGACCTCAACCAGGCTCATCTGGACGGTTTCGCCGGGCTGCCAGCCGGAGCCGGTGATGGTAACAGGTGTTCCGGGTGGGTAGTCAGCCTGGTCAGTCTTAATGGTAGCGAAGCCGTAAACTTCAGCGCTCGCAAGTGTGTTGGGTGGCGTAGAGGCGTCCTGGCCGCCCGCGACGATCAACATGCCGTCGATACCGACGGGGTTGCCCTGAACGGTCTCAAACAGCGGGCTGCCCGAAGCGCCCGAACGCGCCGAAGCCATGGCGCCCGTGACGCTGGTTGCGCCGGTCCACGGCGTGTAAAGTTCAGCGGACGCAGTGGCGGCGCCACCGGCCGTTCCGCCAACCACCAGAATGTTGCCGTTATGGGGAAGCAGGAACGCCAGATGCCCTTCGCGAGCGGTGGTGAGCTGCGCGCCGGAGAGCGCAAACGCGCCGGCTGCGGGGCTGAGGACTTCAATCGAAGCAAGATCGTTTTGGCCATCCGTTCCGCCGATCGCGGCCACGCTGCCGTCAAGCTGCGTGGTGGCCGTGAAGTTCATGCGCGGCGTGGTCATGGCGGGCCCGGGCGTGACCGTGCCGGTCGTGGGATCAAAAACGTCGGAAGAAGCGAGAATGTTCGCATTGCCGGTGGTTGCCGGCGGGACCGGGGCCGAGGTCGTGCCGTCCCAGCCGCCGAGGATGAGCACTCGGCCGTCGGGAAGCAGAGCGGCGGCGTGGTTTTCACGCGGCGAGGAAAGCGTCCCGGTGACGAGCGTAAAGGTGTTTAAGTTGGGGTCAAAAAGCTCAAGGCTTGCGAGCGCCGCTCCATTGGCCGTGCCGCCGGCGATGAGCACCTGCCCCGATGGGAGCAGAGTAGCCGTGGCGCCCGAGCGCCCCACCATCAGCGGGCCTGCAGAACTCCAGGAGCTGGCAGCGGGATCAAAGAGCTCGGCCGTCTGCGAGGCGCGGCCGGAAGCGTCCGTGCCGCCCGCCACCAGCACACGGCCGTCTTGCAGAAGCGTGGCCGTGTGATTCATGCGCGCAAAATGCATCGGCGGGCCCGCAGAAAAGTTCCCTGAGGTGTCAAAAATATCGGTTGTGGCCAATGCGCCGGATGCGCCATTGCCGCCGGTGACCAGCAGTCGGCCGTCCTGGAGCAACACGGTGGCCGCGCCGGCGCGAGGGGCGGACAGATTGCCCGCCGAAAGCCACGCATTAATCGAAGCGGGTGGTAATGAACTGTGGAGAACAATAAATCCTCCGCAGAGGAGGGAAACGGTAGCTAGAACACTGAACAACCACTTCATGGCACGCTGCATCTGGTTCTCCTTGTGGTCCGATGGGGCGGACCTGTCACTCTGATGTAAGTCTTAAGAATTGCTTTATATTTTTGTGCCTGTTGGTGATTGCTTATGCCATCTTCGCGTTGAGTACGCGCTTCTGCCGGTCACCCAAAATCCGCGCTGCGAGAGGCATGTGGTAGGGAGCCGCTTGATCCCATTCCCTCCAAGAAACCATTAACGTGGGACCCTGAGAGGACAATGTTCTCCTCTCCATACTGACCAATCATACGCGACGCCCGGAGGCGGTCAATCAGGTGCTTAGCGTATGGCGACACAATTAAAGACCCGATTGTGCGATCGGTAAAAACCTGATATTTAACCAGCCATTAGCTGGCTATTAAATTTTTCTTACGGCGATGCCGCGGCTGGGAAACAGCTCCGCCAGTCCCGGGAGGCAGGACAAACGGTGATTTATTCGGTTTTGGACCTGCCGGGTTGTTCCG
>Ga0307372_10009719_pt1 | contig 13187 bp, 10 predicted proteins | sample OX1MG_FD_202533 | JGI IMG/M metagenome (GOLD analysis project Ga0307372, IMG submission 202533) | Soil microbial communities from Risofladan, Vaasa, Finland - OX-1 | ecosystem: Environmental > Terrestrial > Soil > Coastal area > Acid sulfate soil | place: Finland: Risofladan, Vaasa | collected...
GAGCAGCCGCCTTCGCCTGATGTCGCTCCCCGTCGAGCCCCCCAGGCGCGGGAACTGATGGCGCTGATCGACGTCCTTGAGGGCATCGGCCGATGACCGCACCCGTCGACATCCGCCCCGCGGCCACCCGGCTCCTCGATCAGGTGGAGAGGGCGGTGGTGGGCAAGCGCGGGGTCCTGGAGCTGGTCCTCCTGGCCATGCTTGCCGATGGCCACGTCCTGATCGAGGACTTCCCCGGCCTGGCCAAGACTCTGATCGCGCGGTCCTTCGCCAGGGCCTGCTCCCTGCGCTTCGCCAGGATCCAGTTCACCCCTGACCTTATGCCCTCGGACATCACCGGCTCGTCGATCTTCAACCAGCGGAGCGGCGACTTCGAGATGCGCTCGGGTCCGATCTTCGCCAACCTGGTTCTGGGCGATGAGATCAACCGTTCCCCGGCCAAGACCCAGGCGGCGCTGCTGGAAGGGATGCAGGAGCGCCAGGTGACCATCGAGGGAGTGACCCGCCCACTCCCCCGTCCCTTCCTGGTGCTGGCCACCCAGAACCCGATCGAGTACGAGGGCACCTACCCGCTCCCCGAGGCCCAGTTGGATCGCTTCCTGGTCCGGATCGCGGTCGGCTATCCCTCCCGGGAGGAGGAGCGCCAGATGCTTGAGATGCGGCGGAGCCGGGGCTCCGACGATGTCGAGATCCAGGCGGTGCTCGACATTCCCGGTCTTCTGGCGATGCAGGTGGCGCTGGAGCAACTCCATGTCGACCCTGACATCGAGTACTACATCGTGGACCTGGTGGAGTCCACCAGACGCCATCCCGGGGTCCAGGTCGGGGCCAGCCCGCGGGGCTCGCTGGCCCTGCTCAAGCTCTCCCGAGCCCGGGCCGCTCTGGATGGCCGCGACTTTGTGACTCCCGAGGACGTCAAGTCGGTGGCGGTGCCCGCTCTGGCCCACCGGCTCTCGCTGCGACCGGAACTATGGGTCCAGCGGATCAGGGCGGAGGACGTGGTCCTGGAGTGCCTGGCCAGCGTTCCCGCTCCGCCCACTCGATCATCCCGTCTGGCCGACCCGGCCGCGGCGGGGTGACCGCCCGGCCCACCGCCAGGCTGGCGGGCTATGCCGCGATCGTGGCCCTGGGCGCATTCAGCGCGGTGACTTTGGACCGCATCGCCGCCCTGGCCCTGGTGGTCCCCTTCGCCCTCTGGTTGGCCTGGGGCTTGGCCTTCGCAGCGCCGCCGGAGCTGGAGTTGCGGGGGGATCTGGACCGAGATCGGGCGGCGGAGGGGGACGAGGTCTTGCTTGAGGCGGAGTTGCGCTGCCGGGGCCGACTCGCCTTCCTGGAGTTGCAGCTTGGGCTTCCCGGGGAGGTCGCATGCGACCTCCCCCAGGCCCGAGCCAGGATCCTGCCTCGCCCAGACCTCCCCGAGACCGTGCGCTGGCGGCTGACGCCCAGGCTCTGGGGCTCCTACCGGATCGGTCCAGTGGAGTTCCGCGCCGAGGACCCGCTCGGCATAATCCGCTATTCGGGACACTTGGGCGAGCCGATCCCGTTGCGGGTCTTCCCGGCCTGGGAGCGGCTGCGGAAACTGGTTTCGCCCGCCCGCACCCAGCTCTTCGCGGGCAACCGAATCGCCCGCCAACACGGGGATGGAATCGAGTTCGCCGACATCCGTGCCTTCGCCCCCGGGGACCGGGTGCGCCGGATCAACTGGCGAGTCACCGCCCGGACCGGCGTCCCCTTCGTCAACGACTTCCACCTGGAGCGCAACGCCGATGTGATCCTGTTCCTGGACAGCTTCGCCAATCTGGGATCGGACCTGGATTCGGTCCTCAGCCTGGCGGTGAGGGCGGCCGCCGCCCTGGCCGACGGCTACCTCGGGTCCCGCGACCGGATCGGGGTTATCGGCTTCGGAGGAGTGCTGCGCTGGATCCTGCCCGGGATGGGGCCCCGCCACTTCTACCGGGTGGTCGAGACCCTCATCGAAACCGAGGCGGTGACCAGTTTCGCTCGGCGCCAGATCGACGTAATCCCGTCTCGAGTGCTGCCGCCCGCCGCCACGGTGATCGCGCTCAGCCCTCTGCTGGACGCGCGCACCGTGGGTGCGCTGGTCGACCTCCACCGACGGGGTTTTGACCTGATGGTCCTGGAGATCTCGCCGGAGCGGTTCCTGCCCCGGGAGGGACGCGGCATCGACCCCGCGGCCCTGCGACTCTGGCGTTTGCTGCGCCAGGCCCGGAGGCGGTCTCTTCAGAGGGCTGGCCTGATCGTGCTGGAGTGGCCGGAGGGAGTTGCCTTGGAGACAGTGCTGGGCCAGGCCAGGGAGTACCGAAGATTCGCCCGCAGGAGTACAGCGTAGGCGGTTCGATCTCAGATCTCGTGCCCTGAGTGCCTTGCTGACACACTAGATAGCCCCTGATAGTGTGTCAAGTTGGTGTGTCAGCTCTCCCGCTTTTTCTCGATAGTGCGGGCATCCAAGTCCAAGCGGCTAGCAGGGCAGCACAACGATCGCAACAAGTGAGGTGATCCCTGGCCCACTGTTTTGTAAACAGCTGGTCGGGAGTTCGAGTCTCCCCGTCGGCTCCACAATCTGATCTCCAGCGGACCTCAGCGGACTCTAGTGACCCGAAGATAGGGGCTAGAGAAACGCTACTTAGGGTCTACGATGTCTCATCTCAAAGTTGTCAGCTGATTACCCTTCCCAGCTGGGATCGACAACCTACTCCGCGGAGTACCCTTCGCTGGTAGCATCGCGGGCCATGGGAGCCACCCGGGCTGACCGCGACCTAGCAGTCCATGTGTATCGGGAGCACGCCTGGCCGCCTCTGCCCTACCTCCGGTTCTCAACGGCTCGGGCGCAGCACGAAGCCGAACATCGGTGGGGTGTCCCGGCCCCTCAGCCTGACGGGCCGTGGAAGGTGACTTACTAGGCTATCCCACCATGGCGCTGCTGATCCCCGAAGCCCACGCACGCGGCTGCGATCCTTTGACCGTGGCCTGTCACGTCGCCCTCGACCATAACTGGCGCGTCCCCCAGGGTCGGGAGGTGGAGCGCCTTCACCTAATGGTCCACGGCGCGGACCCCATCTGGTGGGCGCTGCCGGACTTTCCTTTCGTGCGAGTGGTCAGGCAACCTTAGCGCGGCGCTCGGCGGCTCCGAAGCGATGGCGCTGGCGGTCGAATAAGGGGCTGGTTCACCGGGTATGCCGTCCGTCCGGGGTTGCGGCCGACCCGATTCGGTGGTAGGGTCCGGGCGGAGTGGACCCAATCGAGCAAATTCGCTTGGACGTCCTTGGGGGGACCGTGTGAGGCACCTAGTAACCGTTGCGGTGGCAGCGGTATTCGCGTTCGGAGCTATCGCGGTCGGATCGTGAGCGACCGCCCGACCCCGAGAGAGCGTCGGCAGGCGCTGGTCACCTTGGCTCAGGTGGACCGGCGGCGCGAGCTCGAGGTGCCAATGCGGGACGGGCTGATGCTAGCCGCCGACGTTTATCTTCCTGACCCCGATCCGGGTCATCCGGTCCCGGCGGTCGTTTTCGGTACCCCGTATGACAAGCGGGGGGTTGGAGCGGTCGCTGAAGGGCGCTTCTTCCAGGCCCGGGACTATGCGTACGTCTCCTACGACACCAGGGGCCGTGGCAAGTCCGAAGGTGAGTGGCGGGCGCAAGTGAATGACGGCCGGGACGGACATGACGTCGTCGAGTGGGTGGCCAGCCAGCCCTGGTGTGATGGCAAGGTCGGCACAACCGGGCTCAGTTACGGGGGCTGGAATCAGTGGGCTACCGCCCGCGAGCACCCGCCCCACCTGGTGTGCATGGCCTCGTTTGCCGCTGCTGGCCGCTGGATGCAGGAGATCCCCTACACCTTCGGCGTCTTCCAGCTCTACTTCGCGTACTGGGTGTACGGCACCAGGCGGCGGATCCAGACCAGCCACTCCGACCTCGACTGGGAGCGACTCCTCATGCAGCTGCCGGTTTCGGAGATGATGGAGTCGCTGGGCGCGGCGCCAGGGACGTGGCCCGACATGCGCGACCACGACACTCTGGACGACTTCTGGCGGGGGCTGCGCCTCGACGACGACTATCACACCCTCACGGTTCCCTGCCTACACGTAGCCGGGTGGCACGACCGTGAGGACCTACTCGGTGCCTTCCACCACTACGAGTCGATGATCGCGGTATCGCCAAGAGCAGATAAGCAGTGGCTGATCGTCGGTCCCTGGCCCCACGTCGGTACCCGCTACCCACAGGCGAGCTACGGCGGGGTCACTTACGGTGCCGATGCGGCGTTGGACATGGACCAGATCCAGCTCCGTTTCTTCGACCACTGGCTCAAGGGGGTGGACAGCGGCTGGGCCGTACAGCCTCGCGTGCAACTCTTCGAGACCGGCACCAACCGGTGGCTCACCCCGGACGCCTGGCCGCTGCCGGCGGAGCGGCGCCCGCTGTACCTGTGCCATCACGGCTCAGAGTCCAGCCTGGAGCGCGAGCCCGCCGCCTCTAACTCGGCGCGTTCCTACCGCTATGACCCCAAGGATCCCGTGCGCGTGCCCGGGGGCCTCAGCTACGAGGAGTTCTACGAGCCACCGCTGGACGAGACCTACCTCCTCGACCGCTCTGACGTCATCTGCTACGGGACCGTCCCTTTGGAAGCTCCGATCACGATCAGCGGCTGGCCCCGGCTTGAGCTCTTTGCCTCCAGCGATGGCGACGATACCGACTGGCACGTGAAGTTGGAGGACCAGCGCCCGGATGGCCGCATGATCAGAGTTGCTGCAGGTTGCCTGCGGGCGGTGTGCCGCGAGTCGCTCTCCGATCCAACTCCGCTGGTGCCCGGCGAGGTCACGCGCTTCGAGGTGGAGCTAAATCCGGTGAGCCACGTGTTCCTCCCCGGCCACCGAGTGGTACTTGCGGTCACCAGTAGCGACTTCCCCTGGTTCGCTAGGAACTGCAACCATGCTGGGCGATTGGTCGACCAGCGTGACCCGCGGGTGGCGGTCAACACGATTCACCACGGTCTGGGCCACTCCTCGTGCCTCTGGCTGCCAGTGGTCGGGATGCCCGCAAACGGATCGTCTGCGGAGCCGGGCGTGGGGTTCGCCGGACGCTCGGGCGCGCCCGACTGCTGAGTACTGCTTTGCGGATTCCCCTCTGGCGGCGTCTCGTCAGCCACGCGCGAACTCTACTACCGGTACTCTCTTCTCGTGGTGTGCCAAGTATATCGTTGCCCTAGCTGCTTGGCCACTTTGGGCAGGTCCTAGCCCTCACCCATTAGCCGGTCCCCTTCCCCGAGCTTCCGCACCATCTGCTCAGGACTGTGCCTTCTGCCCTACGTCCGAGTTCCCCGGGCCCCAGTGTGCCGCTGAGAAACGCTCATACCACCAGGTTCAACTCGCGGGGGGCCGGTCACCTCTACGCGATCAGCTCATCCTGCCCTTCTTGACGGAGGTCGCGACTCAGTCGTATAGTTTGTCAATATTCAGCGGGCGTGTCGAGGAGCGGGAGGGGTGCTCTGATGAAGTCCAGGATTGCCACCGGCGTGGTAGCAGCCGTGCTCCTGATCGCGAGCGGCGGATCTGCAGTGAATGTCAGCGCGTCGCGGTATCACGGCACGGCGAGGTTCGCCCTCGCCCCCACGCAGACGGCGCGCTACATCTTCCCCTTTACCAGCGGAGCCTACGCCAACGACACCGAGCTCTTTCAGTTCCAGAATCTGTTCTGGCGGCCTCTCTACTGGTTCGGAAAGGACGGCGGATTTTCCGTCAACTACAAGCTCAGTATCGGCGAGCCCCCCGTTTACTCGAATGGCGGCCGGACGGCCACCATCACTCTCAAGCACTACAAGTGGTCCGATGGTCTCCCCGTCACGAATCGCGATATCGAATTATGGCTGGATATATACAAAGCACAGCCTGGCGAATATTACGGGTATGTACCGGGGGACATCCCCTCCAACATAACGTCGATGAGCTTCCCGGCGAGCACGCCTTACACGTTCAGTCTCACGTTCAACAAGGCATACAGTCCTCTCGGTCTGCTCTACAACAACCTCAGCGAGATTTCCCCGATCCCGCAGCATGCGTGGGACCGCACCTCGGCCAGCGGCGCGGTCGGAAACTACGACCTGACCACAGCCGGCGCGACGGCGGTCTACAACTTCCTCAATGCGCAGTCCGCTGACCCGGGCTCTTGGACAGCTAACCCTCTCTGGAAGGTGGTCGACGGCCCCTGGCGGCTTTCCCTGTTCGACGCGACGACTGGCTACGATGTGCTCGTGCCCAACCCGAGCTACTCCGGGCCAAACCCGCCGACGCTTGCCAAGCTTGAAGAAATTCCATTCACAAGTTCGACTGCGGAGTTCAATTCGCTGCGCTCCGGTGGGCTTGACTACGGCTACTTACCGGCGTCAGATATCGGGCAGCGCCACTATCTCACGACGCACGAATATTCCCTCGTTGCGTGGCCTGACTGGGGCTTTAATTCATTTTGGCTCAACTACTCAAATCCCAATGTCGGGTCCATTTTCAAGCAGCTCTACATACGCCAAGCTATGCAGCGCCTCGTGAACCAGCCCGAAATCGTTCGTGACGTATTCCATGGGGTGGCCTACCCATCCTACGGTCCAGTTCCGCTGACGCCTAAGAGCATCTATTTGACCCCATATGAAAGCCACAATCCATATCCTTACAGCCCGAAGGACGCACGCCAACTGCTGACCAGCCACGGCTGGTCAGTCCACGTCGACGGCATCGACACGTGCATAAAGCCTGGGACGCAAGCCGATCAGTGTGGTGCTGGCATAGTCAAGGGTTCCCAGCTGGATTTCACAGAACTAGGTGCGACCGGGTCACCGGAGTTCAACGCAGAACTTGCGGTGATGCAGTCCGATTGGTCGTTGGCCGGTATCCACCTGACTCTCAAGGAAGAGCCAGCGGATACGATTTTCTCAGAAGTGGTCCCCTGTGACATCAAAACTGGTGTCGGCTGTAACTGGGAAATCGCGGATTTCAGCCCGCCTGGCTTCTCCGCCACCTTCTCGCCGCAGTATCTTCCGACCATCGCCGTGTGGCTTGGGACCGGGGGAGTTCTCAACGCCGGAGCCTACAGCAGCTCCGCCCTAGATCGCCTGATCGCCGCGACAAATACGGTCCCGGGTTCAGCTCCCTATAAGGCCGAGGAGAACTACGTGTCTAAGTACGTGCCATGGATCTCGCAGCCGAACTACCCTTACCAATTTTCTGTCATCAGCAACAAGCTCCGTGGTGCCCTCCCTCAGGACCCGAACCTGAACATCTACCCAGAGAACTGGTACTTCACCAGTTGATGATTCCGCTTCCGAGGCGCGGCTTGTCCGGAGGCCACCCGGCCACATGACGCCCGGGATGCTTGGACAATATTTGATCGGAAGTTGTGGCACACAGGTCACGGCGTGCGTGGTCTGCTGGCGCCACAACATCGTTGGTCCTTGATAAGGCTTAGCAGCGAGCACATCTTCGATGGCACCGGGGGTGAGCCCTTCGGCGGTTGGATCCGACTCGCCGATGGCCAGATTGACTGCGTCGAGCGTGGCCCAACACGCGCGCAGGGAGGTGATGACCTCTTGGTGGAGCTCGATGACTTTTCCATCCTGCCGGGACTGATCGACGCCCATACCCACCTTGGCCTCGTAAACATCCCTCCCGATCCCGGAGCGGCCATCGCGGTGGTCGCGGCACAGATCTTCGAAAACCTTAGGCTGGCCCTAGCCGAAGGCTTTACCACAGTCCGCGACCTGGGTGGGCTTGACGGTGGGGTGGTCGAGGCGGTGAACCGGGGTTTGGTGCCCGGGCCGAGGATTTTGCCCTCGGGTCCGATGATCAGCGAGAGCGGGGGACATGGCGACTGGCGCCCCGCGTTCGCCCACGAGGATTGGCAAGGGAATGTACCTGGTCTCGTTCAGCCGTCCGTGCTAGTAGACGGCGTGGCGGCGGTCCGACTCGCGGGGCGGAGTGCTCTCCGAGACGGGGCCACTCAACTCAAGGCGGCCATCAGTGGAGGTTTTGCTTCCAGCTTCGACCGACTCGACGACTCCCAGTTCGCAATCGAGGAGCTGCGGGCACTGGTGGAGGTAGCCGAGGCGCGCCACACATACGTGACGGGCCACGCCCATCACTCAGAGGCGGTGCGCCTCGGGCTGGAGGCTGGCCTCGAGTGTTTCGAGCACGGCACTTTCCTCGACCAAGACGCCGTCGACGCGATGTCCACCCACGGCGCCAGCCTTGTCGCTACCCTCTCGCCGGTCGAGCGGTACCAGGATCCGAGCCAACGAAAGTCGCTTCGCGATGACCTAGCTGTCCGCGCCGTGGCCGCATTTCCGGCGATGTCCCGCTCCGTAATCATGGCTATCGCAGCCGGGATCACCGTGGGATCGGGATCGGATCTAACAGGGGCGTCACAAAAAGGGCGTGGGCGTGAGCTAACGGTCCGATCAAAGGTGACGAATCCCCTAGAGGCAATCAAGGCAGCCACAGGGGCCAACGCCCACATTCTCCGTCTCGATTCTGAAACGGGTGCACTCCGAGAGGGACTGTCCGCCGACTTCGTGGTAGTGGAGGGCAATCCAATCGACGACCCCGACCTCTTTAGCCAAGCGCACAAGATCCGCTTAGTAGTCCTTCGCGGTCGGCTGTGTAAGAACATGCTGCCGGAGCCACTTGCGCAAGCCGTCGAGACCGCCTTCGCGGCACACTGAGTTGGCTCGCAGTTGTCGACCACCGCTCAACCCTCATTGCGCGATCCTTCGAAGGAGCTCGCAGACCTCTCCAGTCCGAAGACCGTAGCGTACGCTTCCCTCCGTGCCGTAGGTGGTGTCTGCGACGAACAGAGCATTGATCACGGCCTCGTCCGTGGCCTCGACAGCGCCCTCAAAAAGCCGGTTCATGGTCGGACCGTCCTCGACTAGGATTGGAACCTGCGACACCGAGCTACTTGACCAGTGGGACACGCGGCGAGCTGTTGAAAAAGCGACGACAAACTCGCCACTGTTGTGCCGGCCATATGTGCCTGTGCGAGCCAGACCCGTCTGAGCATGTCGAGAGACCCGCTGAAGTTGTCGGTGGTCAAGCGGGGCGTCGGTGGCCAGAACGACGATACAAGAACCGCCCAGCGGCGTGTCTCCTGGCCGACTGGATGAAGTAATTCGCTGGCCAACTGGCACTCCCGAAATCACTAGCTCCCGTTGCTCCCCGAAATTGGCTAGAACCAGCACGCCGACGGTGGCCGTAGCACCGCCGATCTCGACCTGCCGAGACGACGTACCAATCCCACCTTTCCAGCCATAACAAGTCATACCGATTCCGGCCCCGACCACCCCTTCCTCAACACGGCCTACCGTCGCCGCTTGGATGGCCTGGCGCACGTGGTCGGGTCGAACGTGGAGCCCTCGAATGTCGTTAAGACCTCCATCGTTGCACTCAAAGACTATTGGGTTGACGGAACCCGTGCTCCGACCAATCTCAGGGTTGTGATCCAGCGCATCGAGCACAAGGCCCTCCATCGCCGCCCCTACTGAAAGCGTATTGGTCAGTGCCACCGGTGTCTCCAGAACACCAAGCTCGTTGACCTGAGCCTCGCCAGCAGGTTTTCCGAACCCATTGATGACGTGAACGCAACCGACCACCTTGTGCCGGAAGAGGTTATCGCCGTGTGGGAGCACCACCGTGACACCTGTCCGGATCGCACGCCCGTCGGCCAGGTCTTCGAAGAGCCCGGCATGTCCGACCTGGACCCCTGTCACATCGGTGATAGCGTTGTTCGGGCCCGGAGTGAGCAGACCAACCTGTACCCCCAATTCCCTGGCTCTGGGGCGAGGACGCGGGGGCGTCACGCTGGCGGGTCCGGGTGTCACTCGGTTATCGTGACGTCAGAGGAATCACGCATGCCGCCGGTATGGCCGCGCCGAAATGCCTCGACCGCATCGCGCACACGGGCGAATCGAAGACTCGGATATGTAAGACAATGCTCGATGAATCGTTCCAGTAAAAGCAACCGGTGTCCCCGACCGATCACTTGAGGATGCATGGTCAAGTCAAAGACACCGCCCGGGATTCTGCGCACCATGTAGTCAATGTCGGCCGACCAGATCTCAAACACTTTGTTGGGATTAGCTAGCGTGTTACTCGTGAAGCGTGGTGAATTAACGAACTCAAACTGAGGAAAGTCGTCCCAACTCCAGCTGACAGGTACCTCCACCAGGCTCGTTTCCGCACCAAAAACGTAGCCACCCGTCGGAGCAGGGACGTCGCCCTGACGAGCAAAGTAAAGGCTGTAGTCGTCGGCAGCCATGCTCGAGTCGTATTCAAACCCGAGCTCTAGCAATATACCGACGCTCTCCCATGTTAGATCCCAGCCCGGCGACCGGTACCCGATGGGACGGACCCCTACCACCCGGTCGAGTGCCTCGAGCCCCTGTTCGTACATTGCCCGCTCTCGCATTGGGTCGCCGAGAAATTGCGTGGGGCTCTCGTGCAGGTATCCGTGGTGTCCAATCTCATGACCTTGGGCAGATATCGCTTTCACTGCCTCCGGAAAGCTCTCTGCAGTGTATCCAGGAACGAAGAAGGTCGCCGGGATCGAGTACCTCTCGAGCAGGTCCAGCACCCGCCAGATCCCGACTCGACCTCCGAATTCCCCTTTGGACAGTACACCCGGAGTGATCGCGTCGAAATTATTCATCCACGCGGCCATCGTGTCGAAGTCGAAGGTCAAGCACACCGTTCCCTGCAGTGGCGCGCTCTCAGCAGTCACGCTATCCCACCAGCGGGCGGGGTCCTCTCGGCGGCTCCGACCCGGGCGGGGAGCTCAGCCGTCATCTCCGCGGTACGCCCCACAGACCGTTTACCGCCGCGTAAAAAAAGGATCTTCATCCGGGACCATAGTGCCAGCCATTGAGACGATCGTTTGGCGGGTCACTCGCCGATTCTAGTCCAATCAGTTGGTCCGTATCCGTGGAGGGCCTACTTGAGATCAGATGACCATGCTTCGGACCGTAGACCCTCCGCTTGTGTCCGCCATTATCTGTTCAGGGTGGGTAAACGCCTCCCCTTGTGGAGAAGTACTGCGGCGTTCCAACGCTAGTCTAGCAGGCTAGGGTAGCGACCGGGCATGACTCCCTTCCCCTCTGTCTGCCCTAGGGGGAGCGGCGGGGAAGGGCAACTTGGGCCCAAATCGCCGGTTGCGCAAACGGGCTTAGGTGGACGGCAGATCATCGAACTGACGACTCTCCGCCAGTGAGGCCAGCGGCGCCGGCGCCCGGGCCACTATCCGTGGTAGTTGAGAGAGCGGGCTATGGAGTGCGCGTCTCTGTGCGTTTTGGGGAGCTAGGTGGAAGGTCAGACGATCGGCTGCCGCATCAGGGGGCGCCCGGTGGTGGGACTCGGCTCCGAAGTATCCTAAGCGGACTTGTCCCAGGCGTTGGACAACGCCACGACGGTGCTTGACTTTAAGCGGGAATTGGGAGCGGAGGCTGGGATCAAGCTGTAAGGTCGGGAGAGCCGGCTAGACTTGGGCGCGTATTGTGCGAACGGGAAACGCACGTGACGATTAGCGGGAGGATCGAGAATGTCGTGACCAAACTGACCGTAGGGGTGATTGGGGGGATGGGCCCGGCGGCCACTGTCGATTTTCTGGCAAGGATCATCGCCGCGACGCCCGCAGAGCGGGACCAGGACCACCTTCATGTCCTGGTCGACTGTAACCCTGAGGTACCAGACCGGACCGCTTTTCTGCGGTCGGAGGGTCCGGACCCGAGGCCGATATTGATGGCCATGGCCAAGCGGCTGGAACAGGCGGGTGCGGACCTTTTAGTCATGCCTTGCAATACCGCTCACGCATTTGCTGACGATATCCGGATGGCGGTGGCGATACCTCTTGTGGATTGGGCTTCTGTGGTCGCGGATGCCGTGGCGCTGGCGGGACTCGACCGGGTGGGAATCCTCGCCAGCACCGGCACCCTATTTGCTGATCTCTATCGGGTGCCCCTGGAGGCACGTGGCATCCGTCCGGTGGTCCCGACACCGTCGGGCCAAGTCGAGGTGATGCGGGCGATCTACGGTACCGAGGGGGTTAAGCGCCTTGGGCCGGATAGTCCGGTTGCGCGGCGAGACTTGCTTGCGGGGGTACAAGACGTGGTCGGCCAAGGGGCAGCAGGAGTAATCTTAGCTTGTACTGAGTTCTCGGCCATTAGCAGAGTACAGAGTCTGGAGGTTAAGGTCCCGGTATTGGACGCCTCGGAGATTGTCGCTCGACACGTAGTCGGCCGCGCCTTAGGACTTCCAGTCGCGGCTGGCGGCCGCGTTACAGGTAAGCCGGCCAACGCTGCGTGAGGCGATACGTAGCTTGGTCCACGAAGGAATTGTGACAGAGCAGCCGTACAGGGACGCCCGAGTGGCCGACCCCAGCCTGCAGTCCATCCTCGATGTGGCGGCGGGCTGAGTAGCACTGGAGGATCTCGCGTGCCAAACCGTGGCTCTTCAAGTGGACGGGTCGCATCAAGAGGGGCTTGAGAGCGCACTTGGAGCGATCGTCAGAGCGAGGGATGCCCGCGATGCTCTGAGCTTGGCCGAAGCCCACACTCAGTTCCACCGGGTAGTCGTGGATTCCGCCGAGAATGGCTTATTGGTGCAGGTATGGCAGTGGCTCGAGGGGCACATCCGCCTGCCACTCACCGTAGATCAGATCGTTCATCCAGACTTCGATCGCATGGTCAACTCGCATCAGAGGTATCTGGACGTCATCCGGCTAGGGGTCCCCCCTGGCATCACCGATGAGGTGAGACGTCATATCCTCGAACCCGCGCTGGAATCTGCTTCAGGTGGGGAGACTTAGGGCCACGTCCCGGGGATACCGGACGTGACTGTGCTTACTCGGAAGCCGACTTGTCGCCGCAGATCAGCGCAGGTGTCTTCGCGGGCGGCCTCTCGTTGCCTGAGCCCGCGAAACAACAGGCACTCCCTTCCTCCACCCCTAATCGATCCCTTCCGCAGCTTCCGCTCAGAGCAAAATTCTGTCTAGACCGTCGACGCCAGTCAAGTGGGCGGAGCTAGGGCCGTCTAAGTGTCCTGGGCTCCGGCTAAAGGCCAAGCTCCGCCACCGGATCGCCCGTCTGGCCCGTCCGCCAATCTGCCCAAAGCCGGCGGTGACAGACGAGCTTCTGCGCAG